>Ga0307510_10001794_pt1 | contig 23961 bp, 18 predicted proteins | sample 12_EM_MG_FD_207224 | JGI IMG/M metagenome (GOLD analysis project Ga0307510, IMG submission 207224) | Populus trichocarpa ectomycorrhiza microbial communities from riparian zone in the Pacific Northwest, United States - 12_EM | ecosystem: Host-associated > Plants > Roots > Unclassified | place... | reverse complement strand
TTACCATCAATATATCTTCTCTCCAGCCTCTCTCTAAACTCTCTCTTACTCTTGCCAGTCACTCCAAGAGAGAAAATAGAATGATATTTATAGTTCTAACATCTTGTTAATTGCACATTTATCCCCACCCCTTTTTATCATTTATATATAAACTCCCAACCTTCTGTTATTTGCATATTGACCTCTCTTGATCTTACGTATTCATTTTGTCCTCACAAATGTTTTTCTTTTCAATGATTTAGTACTATATTCACTTTTCATTTCATTAATTTCACTATTTATATCTTGTTTAGGTTTCTTTAATTTAATTTAACCCATTTTACTATTGGTTAAATTTCTCATCTTTTAAATACCCAGAAAAATTATAACCGAGGGTTTACAGCTAATATTGATAATTTTCTTGCTTCAGGATTTTTGCGAACTCATTTGGATACCCAAGACAAAAGAATGTTTTTGAGCGACGTGCAGAACTTTTATTGGGATGACCCTTACTTATTCAAATATTGTCTCAATCAAATATATCAAAGATGCATTCTTGACAATGAGGTAAGTAGTGTCATCAAATTTTATCATTCTGAGGCATGTAGGGGTCATTTCTCGTCAACAAAGACGATTGCAAAATTCTTACATGTGGATTTTATTGGCCCACCATGTTAAAGGATACACATGCATTCTGCAAAACCTGTGAAAATTATCAAAAGTTAGGATTTATTTCAAAACATAAAGAGTCCTTAGATAATCTTCTATTAACTCTTGGGACATACCTTAATGGAGATGTGCATCGTGCAATTCATGATTTATGGTCTCATTTTCATAAAGAACATGCTCGATATAGTCTTGGGAATCTAACTAAAAAAGACTCTGTTTGACAGTTTTTAAGAAAACTAGATGGGAAGCTTATCCCCGACCCATAAAGGGCATTTAAGCCGTTCTTGGACATAAAACCAAGGGAAGATGTGAGCCACAATCACAACTACCTGTACATACACATACTTTTCCAACAAAAAAAAATGTGAGATATGTTTTGTTCTTTCTTATATTTGTTTCAGGTTTGTCAGTAGTCGCTATTTCAGGTGATGTCTTCTATACTCTATCTTTCTATCTTAGGACATTGAGGACAATGTCTCGTTTTGGTTAGGGGGAGAGGGTAGTTTATAAGAAGAAAAAACTAAGTATTTTGCTATTATTAAAACCATTTGATAAAACTGTTGTTGTTAGGATGGCAGAGTAAGGAGGAATTCTATTGACTCTTGAAACGCATCTTAGTAATCATTTTCCAATGGTTATTCATAACAAGGTCTATCATAACACTTCTTGAAATATTCAGGTTCACAAACTCTTGCATTGTTATCACTTGATTTTGCTCATATACTCATTTAACAAGTATTCTTAAACCTTCATTTTCACACACACTTTAACATATGATTGTGGGTTGCACATTGGATTATTACATTATTTATGTTCTTTTGTTAAAGGTAACAACTAAGGGAAAGGGATAGTATACAATTTGCAAAAAAAAAAAAAAAGAAATTGATAATAAAATGAATAAATAAAAAAGTAGATAAGTTTGGTTTCGTAGCCTCCTTGACTTAAGCAATTAAGCCCGAAGGGGTGTTTTAACACCCTAGTACCCTAAAGTCAACTGACTTGGGAGCTATTGGCTCAGTGCTTGTTACATGGGTTGAGGTGAAAGCTTAAGGGAATCAAACATTGCACTTTCTACATTTTAGTATCTGCAACCCGAGTTACTAAGCTCGAATGGGTGTCTCAACACCTAATGCCCTAAGACCAACTAGTCTAGGAGTCATTAGCCTAAAGCTCGTTACATGGGTTAAGGATGCGTTGTGTTTCAAGTTATCAAAATAATAATAATAATAATAATAATAATAATAATAATAATCTCAACCCAAGGAAGTTAACCTTAAACATTAGAATAAAATTTTGAATTCTTCCAAGAAAATCCTCATAGCTATGTTTTGATATATTAAGCACAAAATGAAGGTTTATTAATATCTTGTTTAAGAAGTATGAAGCAGATATATAAATTTAATGAGAGTTTATTTATTTGGATAGATTAATAGAAATTGAATGATAAATGCCTTGCTTTTGAATGTCTCAAATTGTTTTAACGCTTTAATTACTAGGGACCAATAATGAGCTGGTTGGGGGGGTGTTTAGCACTTAAAAGTGCATTTTTATCGAGGTTTTATATCATCATATTGCACTTAAAGTATCATTAAATTCCCTAACTTAAGCATGTTTTATAATAACAAGTTTGATAACATAAGATATCTTTAATTTATGGTAAATGCTCATTTTGAATGCAGGCATATCTGACAATTTAATTGATTAATTGATGTGTTTAACTATTGAAATTGAGAATAGAAAGAGAGGGCTAAGCTTAAAGAAGAGATGTTGGTTCAATTCAAACTGGAACACCATTCAGTTATTGGATCATAACTAAAGCTGTAGAACTTGGATTTAGGTCTGGTTTATATGGATGGAAAGCTAAGACATAGGCCTAAAACTTTCATGATGAGTTCAAGATTTAAAACGGTCGTTTTCAAGTTCAAATTATAGCAACAAAAGAGAAGTCGGAATCTGTCCTGCAGCCCAGACACTGTTCAGTGTTCAGCCCATATCTCGAGTTCTAGAAGTCCAAATGAGCTCATTCTTGTTTTGTTGGAAAGCTGAGACAAATGCCCAGAATGTTTATGAAGATTATCTGTTCAAATTCTGACATTAGCAATGACGTTTTGTTCAGACAAGAAGATAATGGTTGTCACCAAGTTAAGAGGTGGCCACCCACTCAATAATTAGTCATCAAATCAATAGTTCCGAATTTTAGCCTATAAAAGGAGACATTTACCATACATTTAGACATCTTGGTTTTCAGATCAAGATCATATTCTTGCTTTCTTTCTTTGTATTTTTGTAATGTTTAAGTTTTGCTTTCATTAATCTCTTGTTTATGCTTTTCATCATAACTATGTTCATATCTATTTTATTTATGTTTCCCTTCTTCACAATGTTTAACTAAGTTTATTATGTCAAGGTGAAAGGGTTTCACTAATGGTGTTAGAATAGGTATAATATAAACTTAACATGGACTTCAATGTTTATATCCAAGAAAGTTTGTTATTAACATGTCTTATCTTTTTATCTTACTAATTCTTAATACCTTGCTTGTTAAATTATTAATCTAAATTTGTGTTGTACAATCCTTGGTACAACAAATACTTGGTACTTTCATAGCTAGTAGTATGGTATAACCGACACATGTGCTATGAAAGGAACTTGATTTGTTGTTAACATAAGTTAACATCATGAATTCCTGACAATATTTAAAAGTATGGTGTTACTAAAATAAGATAATTAATATGATCATGTTAAAAATTTATAATGAACTATTAAGGATAAATCATCCTATTGGAACCTTCTTTGTGTGTGGTTTCTAGTTGATTAATAAAAAGAGTTTATACTATACTTATTTCTAATACTATTAGTGGATCCTCTAACCTTGACAATTGCTTTTATCTTTGACTAATACTCACATCAATATCACATCTCAAAAGTTCTCTTCAACTCCTTTTCATTTGTTGTTTATAATTTTATATAGTTCACCTCCTTGTGGTTTGACCTCGGTCTTGCCGGATTATTTATTACTTCGACACTCTTGCACTTGGGATAAGACATCAATCTTTTGATCGTGTCAGTGGAGCATTCAATAGACAACCTCAGCATAAGTATGATCCCTTTTCCCATACGCACAATCGTGGATAGAGAGATCATCCCAACTTACATTATGGGAACCCGCCTCAACAAGGCAATCAAGGCTGACAATTCCATCCCCATGGATTTCAGCCCCAACAGAATTATCAAGCAAGACAACCCCCTCCATTCATAAAGTCTAATGTTATGGGGTCGTCATCTAGTGATGATCTTCGTGAGATGATGAAAAATTTGGCTTCTAACACTGTAACCTTGCAACAAAATATCATATCTTTTCAACAAGAAACAAGGCCAAGTATTCACAACTTGGAGAAGCAAATGGGGCAAGTAGCTTCAAGTGTAGGGAAATTAGAAGCACAAATGAATGGAAAATTGTCCTCCTAAGCATTGAATCCAAAAGAGAATGTTAGTGTGATCATGCTGCGAAGTGGGAAAGAACTTGAAGAGCAAAGGTCGAAACATATTGAAATGAAGGAAGAAGAAGAGATAGAAACCGAATTGAGTACAAAAAAGAAACATCCTCCTCCTCCTCCTCCTCCACAAATTAAAACCACAACCAACACTCCAACGATAAGTCCTCACTTAATGAATTCTAGTTTTATGAAAATCCCCCCATTTCCTGTGAGTTCTTCTAGGTCTATGAAAGAGGACAAAGAAAAAGAGATTTTAGAGGTTTTCAAGAAAGTGGAACGCAATATTCCTTTGATTTATGCTATCAAACAAATTCCCAAGTATGCCAAATTCTTGAAGGAGTTGTGTACTACCAAGAGAGCCTACAAGCTCAAAGGCCACGAAATGGTAAGTATGAGAGAAGTTGTATCTGCTATTGTTCAAACGAATATGCCTTTGAAGCAAAAAGACCCAGGTGCATTTACTATCCCATGTGTTATTGGTAATGTTAGTTTTAAAAGAGCCTTATGCGATTTAGGTGCATCCATTAGTGTTATGCCTAAACATGTTTATGATTCTCTGAGTCTGGAGCCTTTGAATAAAACTAGTATTGTAATACAACTTGCGAATCATAGTTTTGTTTATCCACTTGGTGTAATAGAAGATGTCCTAGTCAAGATTGATAGTTAGGTTATTCCATGTTATATTTATATTCTTGATATGGAACATGATTCTTGTGATTTGTCAAACAACACTCCTATAGTATTTGGGAGACCATTCTTGAAAACTGCTAATACAAAAATTGATTATGGTAAGGATACTTTGTCTATGGAGGTAGGAGATGAAAAAATTTAATTTAATTTTCATGATGCAATGAAATATCCTTACAACAATGTTTATTCTATTACATCCTATGACCAAGTTGATAAGTGTGTGCAACAAGTTTTTGATTTTGATTGTGAGGACGAATTAAATGTGGCTTTAAGCTATGGCTATGATTTTACTGAGATAGAAGAGATGGAGAGGCACATATGTGTTCCTCAAAACGTGTAGGAATCAGCATTGGCTTTGCAAGCTTTGCAAACCGTTCTCTATGGTAATGTCTTTGTTGATTTAGTACTTTCATATAAAAAGCTTATGCCATCTATTTTACAAGCCCCTGAGTTAGAGTTGAAACCTTTGCCTGATAATCTGAAGTATGTATTCATTGAAGACAGCAATACATTTCCTGTTATCATAGCAAAAGGTTTGATCAATGCGCAAGAGGAAAAACTTGTGAAGTTGTTGTGCGATCACAAAACGGCCATTGGATGGACTTTAGCCGACATCAAGGGCATTAGTCCCTCAATGTGTATGCATCATATACTATTGGAGGACAATACGGAACCAACAAGGGAAATGCAAAGGAGATTGAATCCACCTATGATGGAGGTAGTGAAAGCTGAAATTTCAAATCAAGAAATCAAGTCCATTTTGGAGAAAACAGTGCAACTTAATCGGCGAGAGTGGAGTCTATAACTTGGTGATGCACTTTGGGCTTGTCGGACTACTTACAAATCACCTATAGGTATGTCACCTTATATGAATGATTTATGGAAAAGCATGTTATCTACCGGTGGAGCTTGAACACAAAACTTTTTGGGCCATTAAACAATGTAACATGGATTATGATGCTATTGGAATTGCAAGAGTTGGAAGAAATTTGAAATGATGCTTATGAGAATGCAAGGATTTACAAAGAAAAGACCAAGAGTCTTCATGACCAAATGCTTACAAGAAAGGAGTTTCATGTTGGAGACAAAGTCCTTCTTTATCATTCGAATTTGAAACTTTTCCTGGAAAGTTGCGTTCTCGTTAGATTGGACCCTTTTTCATTTCTAATGTTTTTTCTTATGGTGCAATTGAAATTACAAATTTAGAAACAAACAAAGTGCTCAAGGTCAATGGGCATCGCATGAAACCTTTCTATGAAGGTTGGACGACAGAACTCACCACTTTTGTGGAGTTAGCTAAATCAATCTATGAAGCATGAGCATGCGATGTGTCGAGCCAATGACATAAAACAAAAGTGCTTACTAGTGTTATACCAATGCAAGCTTTTGAGCCTTCAACATTATATTCTTTGATTGTGCATTCTTTCAATGATATGTATCTCTAGAACTTGTTTTGTATCTTGTTGAGATTACATTCACATTACATGTGTACATGAAGATGATAAAGGCATTAGGAATTTTAACCATTTGAGCCAAAAAGCCAACCTAAAGCATATTATCCTTAGTGAGCCTATTTTGAGCTTGTTTATCTTTTCTTTGCTTTACCCATGTGTAAACCTTAACTTTTTATATGTTTTCCTTTTCCCCTGGCCAAGGATTAGTAGAGCATATAATTGTTGATATCTCATGGGATTATGGTCTGAAATTATGTGAAAAGAAAGAAAAAGTGATGCTTGATGAAAAAAATGGGCAAAGTTGCCAAAGAAGAAAACAAAAGAAAAATAAAATAAAAGAGAAGAGAAGTGTTCCATTGTGTTCGTAGTTCTTAAAATTTTATGTTGATGGATCTTGAAATCAAAAAGAAGTTAAGTATTGGTGCTTAAAGATGGAAAATTTGTGTGCTTTAATGGAATATCTTGTTTGAAAGATCAATTTTTGTTTTTTACAATGCTCTACTTCCTTTGGTTTTAGCCTTTTCTTTTACTTTATTTTACCTCACCTTAACCTTAGCCCCATTACAACAAAAAATGTAAGTCCTTTTGATTCATACATTTCTTGTAATATTTTAGTAATGGAGATGAGATTGAAAAGCAAGCTTTTGGTAGAACATATTCATTGATTGAATTTGAGAGATTTAAACACATAAGCCCTAAACACGTGAGTGTTGGAGTGTATATCAATGAGAGGACCTATTACTTTGGCATGACATAGATTTCATTTAAATCCTAATGATCAATTGAGTTTTGAAGTTTGCATATAAATAAATTCATGAAAATTTGTACTCTTTATCCTTCTTGATTATATTCTTGTTTATAATGCATATATTCTTAGACATTGATGGGATATTAGGAGATTACTCATAGTTATTTAATTTTAATTCATTTTTAATTTGATCTTATCTATCCTTTCTCGAGGACGAGTAAGAGCTAAGTGTTGGGATATTTGATGCAACTATATTATTTGATAGTTTCACCCACATATAACTAGTGTTTTGCCTATGTTTTATATATAAAATACCTTAATATTCGTTGTTTTATGTTTTGAAGGCACTTTTGGATGAAAGATGCAAAAAGGAGTAAATTGGAGGTAATTAGCAGATTTGACCTTCAGTCGATGTTTTGTGCAGAGCGTGAGCTCTAGCGATTGAAATGAAGTGATTCTAGTGGAATTAGAAAGATAACATCCATACCTTTCTATAAATCTAAGGAAAGAAAAATAAGAAAAGGAAGAGCATGGAAATTGCAGCCTTCAAAGTCAAATTTTGAAATCTGCCAATGTTGACCTTTGGCCATTCCAACTTGAATATCTTGAGCTACAGAAGTCCATTTGATGTAAACACATTTTGTTGGATTCCTCACTCAAAGACCTATCAACATACTAAATTTTAGCCAAAAAAGATCTCATATGAGGGAGATATGATTTTTCTAAGATGACAAATGGATTCTGCCAACAAACAGGTTTTGTGAAGAAACGAGTCCAAATTACATCCCGAAGCATCCATACCGACATCCAAGTTTTTATTTCAGTAATTTAGCTCCTCTAAGTCAAAGCTTGAAGATTTCATGCAAGGCTATTTCTTCTTTTTTAGAAGAATAGTTATTGAAGAACTTAAATGTAAATTGTCTACTTAAGGGAGGATTATTTTGTAAAATAGAGACTAGGGTTTCCTAGGGTATAAAAAGGAAAGAGAGAAGGAAAAGAGGAGAAGGGAGGGGGGGGACGGCTAGAAGAGAGGAACACAAACCCTTTCTCCCACAAACCTGAATTCATGCATTCTTCTTTCTTTTTGGTTAGTTGTTCAATAGACATGCAAGGCTAAACTCTTTTTCTTGGTTGCAAGGACACGAAAACCTTCGGATTTCAAGACCTATGAGATTTATTTTACCTTTTCTTTTCAGTTTATATGATGAATATGTTTGTTCTCCTATGCTTATTTTTCCTATGATTGTGTATTTTAATTGCTAGAGCAGACTCTAAGTTATTATTGTAGACAATCTGTTGCTAAGTTTGATATCAAAACCGAAGTTGTGGTATATGAACTTGTGAAGCAACTGAGTTTAATAATTGTGGCGGATCTACGTTATTAATCTTAGGGAGAACATTCAATCAAATCAAAAATAGACTGCGAACAATTATGTTTTCTTGATTAATCAACTTATCTAGTTCTTAAGGCTACCATTGAATTAAATTACTAGTACAGATATTGTGGTTGTTTGATGGTTAGGGTTAGTTATACGACGGATCTGTTAACTAACCAATGTTAAGAAGAGATAAATATTCAGAATATAAATTGATGTTTTGTTTCCATGATCAATTTTGATTTCTGTAGGTGGACGTTTACTTGTGACCAAGGTTTGTTCTCTTGATAATTTTCTATTTTTTATTTACTTCTTGATAGTTTTTTGTTTTCTTTTGCTTTAGTCTAGATAACTTCCAAACCCCCCCCTAAATTTCATATCATATAGCATAAAAATCTTGACTTGAACCTTTCTCGTGGAATCGACCCCTTGCTTGCTCTATACTATCTTGTTTATTTAAACTAGGGTAATTAATTTGCGTGACCGTGACATCGCAACACCGACGTTTCTTGCTAATGGATCACGGGTACAAAAAGAACATAAAGGACTTTTTTTGTTGGGATAGTTGAAAAGGATGTTGCACCCCCGTATATTTCTGATGAAGAATTGTATGACGTGATGTCAAAGTACGATGATATTGTGTTTGGTTTCCAATCCGGTAAGTAGAAGTTTTCTGATTTTGGTTTGACCCACAATTGGGTAAAGCAAAGTATTTTCTGGGAACTTTCTTATTGGAAGACCAATCTCCTCTACCATAACCTTGATGTCATGCACATAGAAACGTTTGAGAACATTTTCAACACAGTCATGGACGTAAAGGGAAAGACATAGGACAATATTAAAGCTAGAATGGATATAACATTGTTTTGTCATTGTTAAAATATGGAGTTAGTTTATAATGGGACACAGGTCACAAAGCCCAAAGCAAGCTACAAACATATAGAGATCATTCATTTCTTTAGAGATATATGCTCCAGCAAGTTACAGACACAACACATTGAGAGGCTTGAAACGAATATCATCGAGACAATATGCAAACTTGAGATGATAGTCCCTTCATAATTTTTTGACTTGAAGGAGCATCTACCCATACATTTACTATATGAGGTAAAAGTTGGAGGCCCAGTCTAGTATAGATGGATGTATCCATTCAGAGGGTTTGGGAGAATCACGCTGCAACAAGGTAACATCGAAAATAATACGATAATTTTTTTTTATTCTATATATTAAAATTTCATTTGTCAGTAACTCATATAGAATATGTTTGTATCATGTAGGTTGCGTGATTTTTAGTATGAGGCGTAAAAACAATCTAAAAAATACGCTAGAGAAAACGCTCTACCAGGTTGGAATGATGTGGCGGTCTAGAAGGATTCAAGCCGCCATACATCCCGGAGGATATATGGGCATAATATATTCAGCATGTGACGTCCGAGCAGTTCATACGATGCTCATAGTCTGGTGCAAGGAATCGGAGCCGGCAAATTCACGATTCGGTCACCACACACATCGGCAGCTCTGTTCCATTCATTTTGCAGGTGAAGCGAATGGTAAGATTAATTTTAATCACATCTATTTTTCATTAATTTGTTGTTATTTATAAATATATTTAACTTGTAATATTTTTTTCCTTACAAGCTACGACTCTTGGACATGAGCCAAGCCCAATGGAGCTTTTTGTGGAGACGCACGTGCGGAGTGAAGACCGCCAAAAAGGGGTGCAACAGTTTGTTGACAATCGCACTCAACACTTTCTGGTATGTTCATTCAACCATTTTCTTTCATGAGTTATTATCTTCTTGAATTGAATTTGATGATTTTATTTTTAATTTTCAGGAGACATATAACAGCCAGTTGAGGGAGAGATACGAGGATGATCTTTCAACCCACCCGGATTTCGATCTCGATTGTTTGGTGGACTCGATAGAAATCGGGTGTATAGACTCTCCAACACTACGACCAAGTAGTGTCTTAACCATTGGGAGCTCGCAATTGGTATCGAGCACCCAGTTTTAAGAGTTCGTGGTCTTGCAACAACCTACGACCAATCTCACTGAAAAATATTAGCGACTCTCTGAGGATTATGAACAACTCTGCCAAATGATCATGAATATGAGATCACAAATGGGTGGTACGTATGCGCTTCCTTTTTGGCCATATGGTCATGGGACCTACCAACCTCCTCTTTCTCCAGCACCACCATTTTTCTAGTTTAATTTTATTTGAACATATAAATTTGTAATGAATGTTTGGCTTTTATATTAAGATAATTTATTTTTACATACTGGAATTTTATACATTTTTTTCATTATTTTATTTTTTTGGTTCAATAGATTTTTAAAAATATATATTTTTTAATTATAATGGACGACATTACCAACAGACTCAATTGTCGGTATATTCTAGAGAGTTGGTAAAAACTTACTGCATATGCCACTTCAGCTGTTACATCACCGACATAAATGAAATTACTGACAAATGGTTTACCAACAAATGGTTTCCATCCGTGAATCAATTGGTAAAATTCTCCCCGACAAAATGGTAGAGTAAAATACCAACATAAAATTTCATCGGTAAAACTGTTAAATGTAGTAGTGTATCTAAAACTCTAACCCCTATTCTTTGGTCACTAGAGCCACTTCTAATTACTAGAAAATATTGTGAACAATGCATCATTTGTTCTTTTTTTTTTAAAAAAAAGCTAGGCAAGTAAACCAATTCTTTCGCCCCATGTGTGCATAGCTTTTTTTATATAATTTCCATTAAATGTTTTTTTATTTGATTGTTTTTTTATTTATTTTATAATAAGATTCTCTTTAAGAGATTTATTAAAATAATATTTGAATAAATTAACCATTTATTCCAATATTTTCAAATAATATTAGAGCTTTTAATGATAATATAATTTTTTTTCCTTGGAACCCTAATACTATACCTTTTTTTTTTATCAAATGTAAGAAATTTTATAGATCAAAATGAAACTAAGCTAGAAACCAGCAAGTCAAAATATACAGGCATTTACAAACAAAGAGAACAGGCTCCTTAGAACACCAACATAGTCATCAGCACATGACTAGAAGAACCCATCTACAACGCAGACATACAATCCAGCACAGCTAGTAACAGAAGCGTGGGAAACCACTGCTCAAAAAGGGAACAAATTATAACAACAAAAACCAAACATTAACAGCAAAATACTAAGCCTACAGAGAAGGCAACCAACTACAACTTCCAACAACCAAAAGTGAGGATCATAACGAGGGAGAAGGAGGATCTGAGTCCGCAGGCCTCTCCACAATCTTACTAGCAATTGCAGGCTTAAACCCAGAACCTATGCCTATAGATATAGCAACAGTGTCAGCAGCTAGTTTCCGAGTTGTGCTACGAGTCATGTAATGTCTCCACCCTCGATTAACATCCATGTTCTCAGCCACAGTAGGATGCATTACATCCGGAGAAACACACACTGGAGATGGCATAACTGGAGCACCAGCTGCAAGCTTGGCCTTCTTTCTCCTTCTGATTTCCACCCAACTATCAACCATTATGGCAACCTCAGCACACATAGGATCCATACAAGGGTCACCTTGAGGCATTCCACTATCCTGCAAAGGCTGATGATCCACTGCAGTTGTCTTTGCAGATGGCCCCAAACCAGAAGCAGTTGAACCTACCTGCACAGGAATAGAATCAGGTGTGGAATACTTCCCTTTCTTGTGTCTCCCTGCCCTGTTACACAAATATTTAACATGGCCAAGCAAGCGGCAATGTTTACAAAACTAAAGGAGCAATTCATAAACAACAAACTGCAGAAGGGGCATTCCATTAGGCAGCACAATGTTAATGGTGGTTGGTAAAGCAGAGAGCAAATCCACCTCAATGAGAACTCTAGCATAGGAGAGCCTGGACATAGAAGAGGTGAGGAGATCACACTGAATTGGTTTGCTAAGAACACTTGCAATCTTAGACAGACAAGTTGGGGACCAACACTGAAGTGGGAGATTAGGGAAACGAACCCAAAACGGGATCATGGACATGTCAGTAGCTGTAAAATCAAAAAATTATGGCATAGATTTTAAGACTAGTGGTTGATTAGTACTTAAAAGTGCATTTTTATCAAGGTTTTACATCATCATTTTGCACTTGAAGTATCGATAACTCCTTAACGAGAGCATGTGTTATAATAACATGTCTAACAATATAAGATACCTTTAATTTATGGTAAATATTCATCTTAAATGTAGGCCTATCACATAAATCAAAGGATTGATTGATGAGTTTAACAACTGAAATTGAGAAGACAAAGAGAGGGTTAAGCTTAGAAAAGAGATGTTGGTTCAGTCCAAACTGGAACATCATTCGGTTATTGGATCATAACTGGAGTTGTAGAACTTGGATTTAGGTTTGGTTTATAAGTATGGAAAGCTAAGACATGGGCCTAAAAATTTCATGAAGAGTCCAGGATTTAAAAGTGCCATTTTCGAGTTCAAATGGTAGCAACAACGGAAAAGTCAGAATCTGTCCTGCAGCCCAAACATTGTTCAGTGCTCAGCCCATATCTTGAGTACTAGAAGTCCAAATGCATCGATTCTTGTTTTGTTGGAAAGCTGAGACAATTTCCCAGAACTTTTATGAAGACTATCTGTTCAAATTCTGATGTTAGCAATGACGTTTTGTTCAGACAAAAAGATAAGGATTGTCACCAAGTCAAGATGTGGCCACCCACTCAACAATTAGTCATCAAATCAATAGTTTCGAATTTTGGCCTATAAAAGGAGGCATTTGCCATGCATTTAGGCATCTTGGTTTTCAGATCAAGATCATGTTCTTGCTCTCTTTCTTTATATTTTTGTAATGCTTAAATTTTGCTTCATTAATCTCTTGTTTATGCCTTTCATTTCCTTTACTATACTTATATAATCATGTTCTTCTCTTGTTTATTTATGTTCCTCTTCTTCATTATATTTAGCTAAGTTTATCATGTCAAGGTGAAAAGGGTGCAATAATGGTGTAAGAATAAGTATAATATAAACTCAACATGGACTTTAATGTTTGATACTAACATGTTTTGTATTTGTTATATTATTCACTCTTAATACTTTGTTTGTTAAATGGTTAATCTAGATTTATGTTGTATAAACTTTGGTATAACAAATACTTGGTACTTTCATAGCCCAACTGTATGGTATAATTGACACCTATGCTATGAAAGAAACTTGATTTGTTGTTAACATAAATTAACATCATGAATACCTGACAACATTTACAAGTATTAGCATTATTCGAATAAGATAACTAATGTAATCATGTTAATAAATTATAATCCGATTGGAACCTCCTTTGTGTGTGGTTTCCAGTTGAGTAATAAAAAGAGTTTATACTATACTTATTTGAAATACAATTAGTGGATCCTCTAACCTTGACAATTTTTTTATCCTTGTTTAATTCTTACATCAATATCCCATAAAATTCTCATAAACTCTTTGTTTTATTAAATATATATATTATTTGTAATTTATATAGTTCACCTCCCTGTGGTTCGACCCCGGTCTTGCCGGGTTATTTATTACTTCGACACTCCTGCACTTGAGATAAGACATCAACTCTTTGATCGTGTTATTGGCCTTCCAAAATTAGAGTATGGACCTTCAGACAGAACAGCAAGCTTATCAGCCTCGGAATGAAAAATGTATATCAACCATCCAGAATCATGGATAGTTAACTTAGCAGAACATTTCCATACACTGGTAATGAGGTTGTTTAGAGTTTATGTAGCCAGGGAATTTACCTGTAACATAGCCTATAATACACAGTTTCCAAATGTCTCTAGTGTGCCCTAGATCATCAGCCAACAAGGGACACGATGCTGCATTGTTGAAATCTGGTTAATGAACCAGAGTAGAGTGTGAATGAACAGGGGGTAGAGATGTACCTGGCGAAGGAACAACATGGCCTGAATGTAAAACCTAACTAGGACCACTAGGAGAAGCACTTACCCCAACCGTGCCCTCGTTGCAATCCTGAGGATTCTCACCGTTCGGTGAAGCAACACCCAAAGAGGCAGAAACCACCGAGGGTCACAGAGCTAGAGGAGGCTAGGCAGAAGCACTACAATGTTCAGAATCATGGTCGTCACTAGGCTCAGGGACAAGATCCTCATAGCAGGATTCAACCAGAACATGGTCTGAAGAAGGACCCAACCCCTCAGGGCCAGCACCCAGAGGAATACGATTAGAAGAAGCCATATTAGGGCAAATCCCACCAGACCTAGAACCACAAGGGTCAAGGGTACATGGGGGAGACATGATTAAGGCAGGAGTGTAACGACCCAACTTTTTCAGAGCCAAAATCGATGAATTTTTTTTTTAATCGTCCCGTTCTGGATGTTTTGAACCATATCATTCTACAAATTTATAATTGCATTTCATTCATTAACAAGGCGCAATCCACATAGAATAACGTAAATCAACATTCCCATAAAACATATTCTCAATACACATGCCCATAATATTTTATTTTCATACTTATAGGTTTACATTATATCATATTGACATACTCATAAGTTCACATTCATGTTCTAGTCTCGTTATCATCATGAGTTCATACGAGAGTGTCGAACAGCAAGTTACACAACTAGTACTTTTGTTATCCTGACCTTATGTAATTTCACAACATGACATCCTTATAAGAAGAATACCACATACGTATATTCATACACATCATATCTACATGATCGCACATTCACATCCGTGTTCCATTTCATTTTGTCATTACAAGTCTTTACAAAAGAGGTCGGATGACTAATTGAGCGATTTACACGTCTGTTCATACAGAACTCATATCACCCATAACATGCGAATATATAATTCTTTTCAAATGAGTGAGTCGTGAAATGGATTTCCTTACGCACCATGTTGGTATGATGCCCTATTACAGCACAAGGTAATTTCAGGCATTATAGGCAATTTAAAAAAAAACATAATAAAGCAATATTAACGTTACAATTCACTCTTTGACCAAAAGAGCATAATTCTTTCATTTCTCCTCACCTATGTAAATATCACCCTTAATAATTCATTAATTACCGAGGCTAATTACAATACTCAGACCCGGTCATCCATCTCAAATACCATTAACTGAATTAACGTTATTCTCTATTAAAAGCATAACAATCATAGTTCTTTCATATACTTGGTATATACAGAACATAGTACCCAATGAACGCATCAACTCTTGAAACTAACTCATAACTCCCAAATTTGGCAGTCCTCTTAGGATGCCATTAGCTGAAGCTAATCATTTGTTCATCCAGGTCATCCACTTAGGATGCCATTAGCCAAAGCTAATTATTTATCAATCTTAGTCATCCACTTAGGATGCCATTAACCGGAGCTAATCATTTGGTCATCCCGGTCATCCACTTAGGATGCCATTAACCGGAGCTAATCATTTGGTCATCCCGGTCATCCACTTAGGATGCCATTAGCCGAAGCTAATCATTTATGAGTCCTGGTCATCCACTTAGGATGCCATTAGTTTAAGCTAATCATTTGTCAGTCACGGTCATCCACTTAGGATGCCATAAGTCGAAGCTAATCATTTTTCAGTCCCGGTCATCCACTTAGGATGCCATTAGCCGAAGCTAATCATTTGTTCATCCAGGTCCTCCACTTAGGATGCCATTAGTCGAAGCTAATTATTTATCAATCTCGGTCATCCACTTAGAATGCCATTAGTCGAAGCTAATCATTTGGTCATCCCAGTCATCCACTTAGGATGCCATTAGCCGAAGCTAATCATTTATCCATCCCGGTCATCCATTTAGGATGCCATTAGTCGAAGCTAATCATTGGTAAGTCCCGGTCATCCACTTAGGATGCCATTAGACGAAGCTAATCATTTAGGAGTCCCGGTCATCCACTTAGGATGCCAATGGCCGAAGCTAATCATTTGTGAGTCCCGGTCAAAGCTAATCATTTTTCAATCCCGGTTATCCACTTAGGATGCCATTAGCCGAAGCAAATCATTAACCCATCAAACATTCCAGAGACAGTTCATGTAATCACTATAACATGATATTATATCCTTTGTAATACACCAACAAGCATTACATAACAGTTTAGCATTAACACAACAATAGACCCTTCATATTTTTCATCCAACCATTTATGATAGCTAATGTTCAATACAATACAACAATAGATCCCTCGTATTACCCATACAAAAATTCATCACAATTACATTCAATAAAATACAACAGTAGAGCCCTCGTAATACTCATACAACCATTCGTCACAATTACTTTCAATAAACTACAACAGTAGATCCTTCGAAATACTCATACAACCATTCGTCACATTTACACTCAATAAAATACAACAGTATGTCCTTCATAATACTCATACAACCATTCGTCAGCAGCCCAAATTCATAATAGCCCAATCAACATCTCATAGTCGGTTTAATATTCATCGCAACACGATAATATATCCACCTCAAACAAGTCATTTCAGAACATTAACATTTTCATCATTGTTTCAACATTCATCAAGAACTCAATCAACATTTCATAGTCATTTCAATAATCATCCAGAATTCAATCAAACACTTCATCGTCATTTCATCATTCAACAAGGATTTAATAATAGATCATTGATAAGTAAGTCATTTCAAAACATAAACATCATACAAGAAAAAAGTGGGAACCACCTACCTGCTCCACCTGTAAATTGTCCTTGTCCTGACGATGGTCCGATCCCGGCCACACCACCTAAGACATCAATGGCTACAAATCAGTACATTTGCATCCTTAAATCACATTCATCACCATACTTATTTCAAGAATCCATATGTTCACATTCAAGTGTTCCACATTTTACACCATCATAAAATAAAATTGTTACAAGCACTTAAGTCATTTCTGCTCGGGGCATCTATTGTGGAAAATCGACAGCGGAACTGATCCGCTGCTAGCCACACAATTCGGCAACGAAAACTGTTTCACTGCAGGACACACAATTTAGCAGTGAAAGCTGGTTCGCTATAGGCCACCCGATTCGGCAGCGAAACCTGTTTCGCTGCAGGCCACCCGATTCGGCAGCGAAAACTATTTCATTTCAAGCCACACGATTCGGCAGCAAAACTGTTTTGCTGCAGGCCACCCAATTTGAAAATGAAAACTGTTTCGTTGCAGGCCACACAATTTGACAGCAAACACACTTTCGACAGCGAATGCTAATTCGCTACAGACAACTCAATTTCGGCAGCGAAAGCTGATTCGCTGCAGACAATAGAACTTCAGCAGCGAACACTAATTCGCTGCAGACAATGTACTTTCGACAGCGAACACGAGATCGCTGCAGACAACACAATTTCAGCAGCGAAAGCTGATATGCTGAAGACAACACAATCTTCTACAGCGAAAGCTGATTCGCTACAGACAACACAATTTCAGCAGCAAAAGCTGATTTGCTGAAGACAACACAATCTTCTGCAGCGATTTCAGCATCAAATACTATTTTGCTGCAGACAACAAAACTTTAGCAGCGAACGTTGATTCGCTGCAGACAATGTACTTTCAGCAGCGAACACGAGTTCGTTGCAGACAACACAATATCAGTAGCGAATGCTGATTTGCTGCAAACAACACACTTTCGGCAGCGAACACTGATTCACTGCAGACAACATAACTTCGGCAGTGAATGCTGATTCACTGCAGACAGCACACTTTCGACAGTGAACACTGATTCGCTGCAGACAACACAGTTTACGGCAGCGAACGCTAGTTCACTACGGACAACACAAGTTCATTTAGTAAGGTTTTTTGAATTCATTCATTCCATGTTTTCACTTACATTATGGTAATACATCAACACCACCACTATAAATTTCATAATTCACAAGTGTTCATTTTCGGTCACGGACTTAATTCCCTTAAGGTGTTCGTCACGATGAATTCTCTCATTGTTCCCTCAATCCTTATGGCTGGACATTGCTGCCCAATACACTTCGCTACATATGCAAATCATCATATTTCTCACAAGTATAATCACAATCACAATTCACAATTCACAATTCATAATTCATTCTCTTGATTCACAATTACACATGTTTGTTCATTAAACAAACAAAACCAAAGCATTGTATGGTGTGGTTCATGTTTCAGCTGCAGAATGTTTTCAAGGTTCATTAATAACATAATTTGCACTTAACATCATTCCACCACCTTTCCATATAATTTCATCAGTCACATATGCAGAATTTACATCATCAACACAAGTATGATTCTGTTTTTTTTTTAAATGTTCTTAGAAGTCTCACGAGATCATCATCCATGCATTTTGTCACTTTAATTCATATTTTGTCCATCACTCCCCATGGCCGACCATCCCCTAGGTTCATGCATTCAAAATCGTTCATGTTTCTTGAGTAAGGGTCTATGCATGTGTTCATTCATCTTTTGTTCTATATAGGTCTGTCTATTTAGTCAAGATTCCTTGAGATAAGGTGCAAGAACACCACCCCTTTCATTTTCGAGTTTTCTTCCCTTTCCCTTTGTCTGAAATCTAGGGTAACAGCCAATCAAGAGAAGGATATTGGTCTCACCTCACATTTTTAGACAGTTTTTGAGTAGGTCTTGGTGGTATGGTTCTTCCCTCAAGTCTCGGTTTTTTGCTTTTCTTCACCTGCTGGCTGTTTCCAGTCGACCCTAGGCTCCCTCTTTTTCCATGATTTTAGTTATTCAACCTTCCCTCTCCCTCTCCCTTCTCTCTCACGCCTAAGAAGGGCACATGCAGCTGGGGTTTGGTCAAGTTTTTCTTTGGATAGGGGAAGAGAAGAAAGGGCATGTTGATGGGCACATGCAGTAGAGTTGTTGAGCTCTTTTTAGGAAAGAGGAAACAACAAGAGCATGCAGCTCATTTTGGGAAGAGGGAAGGGGATAAGAGCATGAAGCTCGTTTGGGGAAGAGTGCCCCTTTCTTTCTCCTTGTTGCATTTATACCCCTCTTAAATGCAAAAGGGGGTGTTTAGACGTTGGACCAAGGTTGTCCCTATCCCCCTTTTGGGTTATCCTTGAGCTGGTTTTCATTCACATTCTCCCCTAGGTTAGGCCGGTCCAACACTAGTTTTTTTTGTTAGGTTTTACAGTATCGCTGCCGATTCAGAAATCAGCAGCCACAAACTATGTCGCTGCCGATTTAGAAATCGGCAGCGAGAACTGTGCCACTACCGATTCATAAATCGGCAGCCAAATTGTGTCGTTGTCGATGAAATCGGCAGCCCAAAAACTTTGCTACTGCCGATTCAGAAATCGGCATAAAAACTTTGCCGCCATCGATTTAGAAATCGGCACAAAAGCTACGCTGCTGCCACTTCAGAAATCTATAGCCAAAAACTTTATCACTGCTGATTCAGAAATCAGCACAAAAACTACGGTGCTGTCAATTCAGAAATTGGCAACCAACTATGCCGTTGTCGATTTCTGAAATCAACAGCGATGATGGAGTCATTTCGGCTTTACTTCTTTTTTTGTGTTTACAAGGAGTCTGACAATCATGCAAGCCGAGCGAACTCCTTCGAGTTTGAGCCCTAGTTCTACGAGAAGAAGGAGGCGGAGAACTAGGAAGCTGGCAGGGACAATCTTGTTGTGCAAATTGAAGTAACGATGTCTTTTTCTTTGATTTAGCCATAGGGTAGTAGAAGAGAGCATCTCTCTCTAAGCTTTCTCTCTCCCTTTTGAGAGTTTCCTTCCCGGCAGTACCGTCTGAAATACTATACTTAACAATCAATGAAATAGCCATAGGCGGTGTGCTAGGATAGCACAACAATATAGGGAGAAAAGAACAACCATTTATAACATTACTAAGAAGTTCACATATTGTGAAGCTGATACAAACCATGTTAGGTCCAATTTTGGTAAATTTTAAGTTCAAATGGAGTTGGGAACATATTATTTTAAAGGGTCGAAGTTACCAGACAAATCTTGTCAAATTTGCCAAACTAGACCTTAATGTATTGTTTGGGACATATCTAGAGCTACAGGTGGAATTTTTCTGCTATTTAAGTTGGTCTAGAAACTAAATATCTCAAGCTTTCCAACCATATATGGTAGGCCCAGTAATGCATCCAGATGACACTATCAGAAAACTGACAAATACAAATGAAAATACCGATCAAATATTTCTGTCGGTATATTGCGATGACCTTTACCGACAAAATTTTCTATCCCTCTATCCATCGGTAAATACCGACAAAAAAATTCCATTGGTATATACCAAAGGAATTGTAGTGGGAAAATAAGAAATGAAAAAAAATAAGACAAACAGTACGATGATATATAAATTTTACAAATGGTACTGCTGATGGAATTAACCTAACAGTAAAGTAAATCCATAAATATATCGACCGAAAAATTTCCTCGATATATACCGAGGAATTACAAAGGGTATTATAGTGGGATTCAAAAAAGACAAATCGTACGATGACATGACATTTTTACCAACGGAGTTACTGATGAAATAATTTTATTGGTAATGTCATTGGTAATATTTAATTTATGACCTGACAATCGACCCTTCTCTCCCCTTCCCCCATTTCTCCTTCTTTCTTATGCATTTTTTTTTTTGCACAAACAGTCGCCCCCCCCCCCAATCTCCACATAATTCAACCTCCCACAACAAATCTAGCCACCACAACACTTAGTTTGTCAGCATCCATGTTCTGATTCAAATTGTATTGACGATTATCCATTTTAAGTATGTAAATCTACCCTTTTTCATTTGAACTCAATTTTAAAATGTTATTTTTTTTTGCATATTTTTATAGTATATGTATTTTGTTTGGGTGTTTACTTGTTTTATAGTTTTTTCTCATGCAAATTTGTTGTATGGATTTATGATTTGTACATGTTAGGGTTTGTTTTAAACTTTGTAAAATTGTATTTTTTTAATATAAATTGATGAAACTTATGTTGAATTTTTGAATTAGGTGTTTTGTGATGAAATAAATAATAGCTTATTTAACATGTTTGTTTTATATTTTGTCAATTTTATTGTCGAGTTGAAATTTTTGGTAAATACGTATAAATTTAAATTTATATAGATAATTGATAATGAATTAATAGTACTATTAAAATAGATTGAATAAGTTTGAGCTAAATCAATATTTTTGCAAATTTATTTAGTTAACATAGTTAATTAATACATATTGTCATCATTATTTTATATATGTTTGATATAAGTAATAGATGATCATCATGCATGAATAGAGATTCATCTCATGGGTTGCAGATGATAAATTATTGTCATGGGGTTCAGGGTTTTATTAATTACACGTTATTTAATCTAAGAATATTAGTGGAGGGGGTATTAAATGTTCATGCAAGAGGTGTAAAGATAAAAAAAATTCTCAATTCAAATGTTATAACAATGCATCTTTGCATCTTTTACAAAAAGGATTTATGGAGAAATACATGTGTTGGTATACGCACACGGAAAACCATATGTTCCTTACAATACCATGGTAGAAAGGATGGTTGGGTCAACTTCTAGTTATAGCAACATACATGGAGTTGTAGATGACAATAGTCATCCTTATAGGAATATAGTTATGGATGCGATGAGAATGAATCAGGGTCATGTCAGTCAATGTCTAATCGTAGATGAAGAACCTAATGTAGACGCGACCAGGTTTTTTGATCATTTGAAAGATTATGACAAACCATTATGGGATGGTTGCAAATATCACAATAAATTATTGGTCGTTGCACATGTGTTCACCATCAAGTCAAATCATGGGTTGAGTGAGGTCGATTATGACATAATTGCCGAATGGACGAGAAGCATTTTACCTAAAGGGAACAACCTGAAAGAGAACTTTTATGCTGCTAAGTCCATAATGAAACCCTTTGGTCTAGGATACCAAAAAATTAATAAGTGTACAAACTTCTGCATGTTGTACTACCTTGAAAATATAGAGTTGACCGAGTGTAGTAATGTGGGCATTCTCATTATAAATGTAAACACCAAAGAAAAAAGAAGGAAAAGACAGAAAAGACTTCACCGTCGCTGTCGATTTTTGAATCGGCAGCGACATAATTTTTGCTGCCGATTTCTGAATCGGCAGCGACACTGTAAAACCCAACAAAAATTAGTGTTGGACCGGCCTATCCTAGGGTAGAATTAGAATAGGAACCAACCTAGGATAACTCAAAAAAGGGATAGAAACCAAAGATATTCAGCACCCAAACACCCCCCCTCTCATTTAAGAGGGGGTATAAATGCAAGGAGAGAGGGAGGATGACCTTTCCTCTTTCCTAAATGGGAGGCCAATAACCCTAGACTACATCAATCTCCCTTTTTCCCAAAGAAAAACTGGTCAGCTGCATACCGCAGACCCTCTCCCTCTTCTTAAAAAGAAGACCCCCAACCCAACGGCATGCATCCCTTTTGAACCTTAGAGAGGAAATGAGAGTTAAAGAGTACCAAAAAATGGCTAAAACCATGACAAGAAAGGGTGTGTAATAGGCTAGTTGGTACAGCTAGAGAAGGAAGGAAGGAAAAACCGAAACCAAAGAGGAAGAAGAAGCAGAAAACCATGGGTAGTGGGAGGAGAAAAACTTGTTAAATCCCTTCCTAAAACTACTGAAAACAGTAGGTATGAACCAAATCTTTTCTCCTCTTGTTCTTTGGACCTTAGAACTAAAAAAGAGGAAGAAGACCTTAAAAACTTGACCTGGGACTTCTAGACCAGCTATGAAGGAAACCAAAACTAACTAAAAGGACAATAAAAAGGGATGAATGGGAGCCAAATTTCCAGAACAATTAACACAGAAAAATGAATAGATTGAATGGACAAAACTTGGTAAAGGGTCGGCCATAACTGAAGTGCTGGTCAGATTGCATCCTGGAACCGAAATTGTTGCAATGTCGTGGTCGCACAAATTAATTACCCTAACTTAAAACACAAGACACAAGATAGTATAGAGCAAGCAAGGGGTCGATCCCACGAGGAAGGTTCAAGTCAGATTTTTATGCTAGATGATATGCAATTTGGGGCGGTTTTGGACGTTAACTAGGATAAAGCAAAAGAAAACAGAAAACTATCAAGCGAAATTAAATAAAATTAGAAAATTATCAAGAGAATAAACCTTGGTCGCAAGCACACATCTACCTACAGAAATCAGAACTGATCATGGAAACGAAACATCAATTTATATTCTGAATATTTATCTCTTCTTAACATTGGTTAGTTAACGGATCCGCTGTATAACTAACCCTAACCATCAAACAACCACAGTGTCCGCACTAGTAATTTAATTCAATGGCAGCCTTAAGAACTAGATAAGTTGATTAATCAAGAAATCATAAATGTCCGCAGTCTATATTTGATTTGATTGAATGTTCTCCCTAAGATTAATAACGTAGATCCGCCACAATTATTAAACTCAGTTGCTTCACAAGTTCATATACCACAACTCCGATTTTGATATCAAACTTAGCAATAGATTGTCTACAATAATAACTTAGAGTCCGCTCTAACAATTAAAAT
>Ga0307510_10001793_pt1 | contig 23965 bp, 31 predicted proteins | sample 12_EM_MG_FD_207224 | JGI IMG/M metagenome (GOLD analysis project Ga0307510, IMG submission 207224) | Populus trichocarpa ectomycorrhiza microbial communities from riparian zone in the Pacific Northwest, United States - 12_EM | ecosystem: Host-associated > Plants > Roots > Unclassified | place... | reverse complement strand
CGTCTATGGTCTCAGAGGATGTAGGAGATACTTTCTGAGGTCGGACTCGATAAACGTCATTCCAATGAAGAATGGGAAGTTGGGTCATGACTAAAGCCGTGGATTGACAGAAGTACAAGAGTGGTTGGGATGGATTGATTATCTCCAAGTGGATCACGTGTTCAGAATATCGCCTGCTGCTTTTGTTTACGCCACGCCAGGATACTATATGGCATATAGACAATCTTCAACAAGAACTCTCTAAAAATGAAGAAGTTCATTCGAGGTGGTGACGTATGTTATAGCACCATCCCCTACTCAAGATGGTCTGCCGAAGAAACATCAATATCAATATCATGATCACGAATCGCTGCCAGTGGGCTCTTCAAGTTATAGGAAGGGATGAGGGTTGGTGCAGCAATGATTGAGAGTCTAGCCTGCCCTTGTACTAATCCGTGATGCACCCATACGATAGTGGGGATCTTAAGTTCAAGTTATGCTGTCTGATCGACAAGATTGAATGATTGTCGATCATCAATCGTTGACCCCGAGTGGGAAATGCGTATCATGAGGTCAAATGTTTTCCCAATGAATTGATATGATTCCAACAATTTCCGAACGAAATCAAAGCGCATCACAGCAGATCAAATCCCGGCATTATTGATGAAGTCCAACCCCCTTTCTGGCGCATATGTCCATGCGTTGGGTCTCTGTGGCACGATGCGATCTGGTTTGGCCAGATGCACAGCTTGTAGTAGATGTGATTTTTGTAAGTCCACTTTTTGTCATTGCTCACCTTTTGTTTTAATGATCTTTCCACTTCTCCCAGGTATTCTGTAGTATAAAACCATGCAAATATATGCAATAATGTCAACAGCAAAGAAGGTGCTCTGTGATTGCTTATCAAAGTGCAAGGGCAGTAAATATGTTAGCCCAGCCACATACTACAGACACGTGAAACTTTGTGGCCCTAGCACCCAGTTCTCAGCGAGGCTCCAGCACATCTTTGCCAGTAATCGGATCATCTATGGGGCGCCGTTGAATGCACCAGAGGGCTCTGGCTTCTCCAACTCTTCTCCTGGGACTGAACAAACACATGGACCAGTAGATGATAGCCACTGCAAAGGCACTTCTGTCCGTGTGTTTGGTATAGGTATACTTGGCAAGACTGATGTATGATTCCAGGCTTCTGAGCCCAGTCCTCCCAGTGCTGGTGGTTTGCCTTCCAACGATGTCTTGCTCTCTGGACTGCTTGATGAATCATTGGACAACTGGGACAATACCGATCCTTTCGTGCCTGGCTCTCTTGATACTGAAAACTTGCATGGTGGCCTTGATTCCTACAATCCAAGGCATGGGGATAATGGCGAGGACACACAGCCAGCACCCCTAGACACGTCTGGTCAGCCTGGCATTCCCTCTGGTGACGTTGAGGATCTCTGGATGCAAGAAACGATTCATCTTGACGATCTCAGGACCAGCGCGGACTTCGTAAAGGCACTCTGAGAGACTACACTGGACGATCCTATGCTTGGCATGTCTAGCGATGCTGTCGAACACTTGCAGAATCCTCTTTGCAAGGACCCATCCCTCTCTGTTGACGCTGATACCAGGATGGCGCTCAAATTGTTTCTAAACGATCCTTCCGAAAGGGCCTACAAGAAGAGCTGCGCGACCATACTACGTCGGCATCCAGATGATATTCTGCCTAGCTGCTACAAGATCAGACGCTTGATAGCAGACTTAACTGGAATAGAATCTGTCATACACGATATGTGCATCAACTCATGCATTGCATACATGGGCCCATTTTCTGAACTGGAGACTTGCCCAGCTTGCTTGGAATCTCGATATGAGCTGTCCTCACCTCAATCCCGCAGCAGGAGGGAAAGGAAACCCCAGCAGACATTCCATACTATCCCTGTTGGTCCACAGATCCAGGCTCTATACTGAGATCCCAACAGTGCAACTCATGCCCACTACCTTTGCAAAGAACGAGTGCGCATCCTATCTGAACTTGATCAAAAGCCGTATCTGGATGAATATTCAGATGTGCTCCATGGTGCTGACATGATCCAAGCATTTTGAGATGGCCGCATCGGAGAGGACGACGTTGCTCTCATGTTTTCTATCAATGGTGCTCAGCTCTATGCCCATAAGTTGTCTGCGTGTTGGATCTACATCTGGGTGCTATTGAACCTGTCTCCCACAAGATGTTACCAAAAGAAACATGTCTTTGTTGGAGGATTTATTCCTGGGCTGAAGAATCCCAAGAACATCGACTCCTTCTTGTTTCCTGGTCTTGGACATCTTGCTGCTCTCCAGAGGGAATCTTTAGCAATTTGGGATGCTGCATGTCAGTGCAAGGTGCACTCCCGCGTCTTCCTTCCTCTGATCACTGCAGATGGACCTGGAATGATGCATATAACTGGGTTTGTTGGGTACCATGGCAAGCACGGCTGTTGGCTCTATTGTGGACTCTCTGGGCGACAGGAACACCATGGGAAGCATTACTTCCCCGCCCTTCTGAAGCCGAGAGACTATGATGTTGAAGGCAGCTTGCATCCTGATGTCGATATCAGGGTTATTCGAGAAGCATCCCACAAGCAATACAAGAGGAATCTGAGTATTCTTGTAACGTCCTCAAATGAGGCCCAATATCGCGCTTGACGTGTTATGTTCCAATTTCATTTTTCACTTGCTTACTAATACTTTCTCATCACGTGACCTGTTCCCACCCCCTTTCCATCACATGACCTTACCACCTGACCGCTTACCTATCATTCTTACCATGTGATTCTCTTTGGCTATGCACATGACTCATACTGACTCCAACCTAGTAGCATGTATCCTAGGACTCACGCGTGAGTCAGTTCGACTCGGAATGACTCCATACTTTGTACGATGACTCCTTACTAGTACGGGTACTAGTAGTATTAGGCTCGAGTCATGGCAGCTGCCCAGATGTATATAAGTCGACCTTATATCCTAGAGTTGGGCCTTAAGCCTGACTTGGTTTAATCCCAAGTGTTGTAGCTTCCACCGTGCTTTCAGTTTTCACCCGCATCCCTTCTAAGTCGTCTCGAACATCGTCGAGACTCTCTTCTACATCTTCCATTATCACCACTAGTGTCTTGCACGCGTGCAGACCCATCATACCAGCACATCCAAGGGCCAGTGTTTGCTACCTGCAATCCCTTGAAGTACAAGTCCCGCCACCAATTATACGAATCTGTGCATGTCGCACCTTAGGGTCCTTGGCCCTTAACACAAGTCAGGCTTTCCACCCAGGCTCCGCGGAGCATCACAGACATCATCTACCCTGGCGGGTATACAACTCATCGGAGAATTAGACGACACTCACAAGCGCATACAAAGAAGACAAGCAGACAACCTCCCTAACCACGTTAAGGGACAGGCATACTTCGAATCACATCCCAGACTCAGGGGAAGAGCAAACCCAGACACAGGCTATTACATCAGCACAGGCACAGATAAACTTGCTGTAGAATTCGTCACAGCAAACGGAGAAGACAGCTGGACACAACTCGGAAGAGAAACAAACAGCACCTGGTACACTACCAAAGAAGCTCTCGTTCCCAAAGAAAATAGGCTACTAGGCTGGTGGAATACTGACGATTCCCAGCACCCAGACTTCTTTATACATCATCCGGAACACACACCAGCACCCCCAGAAGAGACACTCACAGGAGGTCTTCACCACATTGCCACACTCCAGGGAGCGAATCCATTCACTCTGCAGACACCTATCCTACCCCAGATCGAAACAGCAGCCACTCAGGGCATTGCTATCCCCGTTAACATCACACCAATCACATCCACACTCCCAGTCGTATCTACAAGCGCACCAGTCTTACCCCCAGCTCAACCAGTCGCACCAAGTGCACCAGTAATCGTCGCTACCTCAGGATCAAACACACTCACATACATCCCACCTACCATGTCAGGACAAACAGGAGGATCAGGACAAGGCGCAGGAGGCACAGCAAGCATAGCAGCCACTACAGGTGGAACAGGACAAACCGTTACAGTCGCAGCAGTATCATCCAATGGCAGACTCAAAGGCACCCCACCTCCCTACTTCAGCGGAGACAGAGACACTAGTCATAACTTCCTAGTCAACTTCGGCATCTTCAAATTCACTAACAGGAACAATGATGCTATGAGCAACCCAGCCACACGTGTCACCACAGCACTTACCTACATGGGCGGAGTTCTAGTCGACCCATGGAAGGAACAACAGATGACGGAACTTCAAGCATGCATTGCTAGAGGAACCGCAGACACAGAAGAAGTCCACTGGACGACCTTTGAACAGGCATTCAAAGACACATTTTATAACACCAACATCAAAGTAGAGGCCTACCAGAAACTAGAGAACCTCAAAATGAAGGATAACTTGGACGTCTTCATATCTGAATTCAAGAGATATGTCACTGCCTCAGGGATAGACATCAATTCACATGGCATCATCCACTTGTTCAAAAAGGGACTTGCCCCCGGTCTAACCACAGCCATAATAAACAGTCAAGGATACGACCCAAGGAATCCTTGGGCCACATTCCAACCATGGGAAGACGCTGCACGCGCATGTAACCTCAGATGGAAACACACCCAAGAATTTAAAACCAATTTACGCCAAGGATACTATGCCGCACTTGGCCAGAAACCCTGTGGACCACAGCAGCAGTCACGTGGAGGAGGAGGACAACGCCTCACCACATCCCAAGGAGGACACCATATGGATGTTGACACCACCATTGCTACCAATATTACCAGTAGAGGACCAGAACTTTCCGAAGCCAAGAAAGCAGAGTTACAAGCCAACAACTCCTGCTTCTACTGTTTCAAAAGAGGACACCGCGCCAGAGATTGTCGCAAGAAACAAGCAGACTGTGCCCAGAGCAGCAGAAGCACTGCTAACACCAGTAACCAGACCCGCACCAGAGAAATCACCATAAACGACATCACCCCAAAGCTCGTCAACGAAATGATTAGGAGTGATGCATTCCAAGCCATGGATGAGGAATTCAAACTCTCCTTCTTGGAGGACGCCATCATAGGAAACACCCCATTGGGTTTTTAAAGGGCCCTAAACTAGCTGCTGTAGCTAGGGCCATTGGTCTCAATAGTGTGTACATCAGTCGACTCAATCATATTCAAATAAATTTTGTTCTATCACACTATTGAGGACAAGCGGAAGAAACAGCACTACTAGACACTGGTGCTACAGAAAACTTTATCGACTACAAAACTGTCGCTAGGCTTAGGCTGGGAACTCAGAAACTAACTATTCCCAGACCTGTATTCAATGTGGACGGAACCAATAACCGTCACGGAACCATCACTCACACATGTGACCTTATGGTCAAACAAGGAAACCGGAAGGAGCGACAACGCTTCTATGTCTCAAATCTAGGCAGAGACAGATTTATCTTAGGCTATCCCTGGTTCTGTGCCTTCACCCCAGATATCGACTGGACTAATGCTCAGTTACGCGGACCACAGATCAAAATGGAAACACTTAAACTCGAAACCTTCCAGAAGCTTAAAGAATACAAACACAAACTCTGGGAGCGCATCACTATAGCTCGCGCGCAGTACATTCCGCGGTCGGGAGTAACTCCTGTAGAAACACAGGAAGGCCCAGCGGAAATTAACCGTACACATAACGCAATTGAAATGGCCCATAAGTATGCAACGGAACATGGGAAGGAGGAAGTTACCCTCCCAGAGGAATTTAAATGTCACACACTACTATTTTCGGATGAAGAAGCCAACAAATTCCCACCTTCGCGTGGAGAAGGAGACCACAAAATCGAACTAATGGACACCGCACCGGCCAGCTTTAACTGCAAAGTCTACCCTTTGTCCCGCAAAGAACAGGAAGCGGAGGACAAATTCCTGGATGAAAACTTGGCAAAAGGCTATATCGTACCATCCCACTCTCCCTATGGCTTTTCGACCTTCAGCGTCCCTAAGAAAGACTCAAAAGAAACCCGGTATATCATCGACTATAGACCCCTCAACGCTTTTACCCGCAAAGACATCACACCACTCCCAAACCTTGCACAATGCATCCAAGACTTGCAGGGGATGGAAGTATTCAGCAAATTCAACATCAGATGGGGCTATAACAATATCCGGATCAAGGAAGGCAACAAGTGGAAGGGAGCATTCAAAATGCGCCAAGGCCTTTACGAACCAAAGGTCATGTTCTTCAGCATGTCAAACTCCCCGGCCAGCTTCCAACGATTTATGAACGGTATCCTCAAAGAGCTCTACAAGCACTTCAAGAGGAAAGGCATACACAATATCAGGGAAATACTCAAGAACTACATGGATGACTGCGGCATTGGCACATTACTCAAAGACCTAGCGCTACACATTGAGATCATCCACTTCCTATTCGATCTACTCACAAAGCACAGACTCCATCTCAAATTGTCAAAATCAGTCTTCTTACAGCCACAAATGGACTTCCTCAGTGTTAGAATCTCAAAAGAAGGCGTCACTATCGATCCGGCTAAAGTCGCAGGACTACGCGACTACCCACATGACATACTCAATCTTAGACAAGCTAGAGGATTCTTAGGCATCGCTGGATACCACAGAATGTTCTGCAAAAACTTCTCAATCATTGCTGCACCTATCACTAAACTCACAGGCAAGGATGTCCCATTTGAATGGGGACCAGCACAACACGAAGCACAAGACAAAATAATCATGCTCATAACCAACTCACCAGTACTAGTCAAACCGGACCCTTCTAGGCAATTTGAGCTAGAAGTGGACGCTTCACAAATAGGCACAGGGGCGATCTTATACCAAAGAGATCCACCAACTACATGTACAAACGGCACAGAAAAACCAGGACCACACAGACCAGTGGGATTCCATTCCCAGAAATTCACCACAACCGAGCAAAACTACCCTATCTACGACCGTGAATTCCTAGCCATTATGAGGGGACTTCGCTGCTGGACGCACTTGCTCAAAGGAACTCATATCCCCGTCCTGGTATACACAGATCACGCCAATTTGCGCTACTATAGAGACCCCCGGAAGATCGGCCCGCACATCGCTGGTTACATACCTGAGCGCGAACAATACAACATCTTACTAGAATACAAACCTGGAGCAACAAACAGAGCAGATGCCTTATCTAGGCGACCAGACTACAAAGGACCAAACCCAGATAATAACGAAGTGCTCGTATGGCCAGACCAATACTTCTGCGAGCAACACACCTCCATGGTCGGGAGTCACCCTGGAGACGGGTGGCCCAGTGGAGAAGAGATGCATATCCGCGTCTTTGACATAGACAGTATCCATGACAACTGGGACAGCAAAGTCAAAACAGGGCAATATCCGCACCAATCAGAACTCAAGCGATGGGCACCATTACATAACCTCACCCTATTGGACGGGACCCACTGGCATCACGGGACTGCCTTGGTTGTCGTGGCAGACAACACGCTTAGGAGGGGGGTAATTTCCCTTTTCCATGATCATGTGACAGCCGGCCATCCCGGGATTACCAAGACACTGCAGCTTCTCTCACAATACTACTGGTGGCCGAACATGAAAACATTTGTCACTGAATACATCAAAGGATGCGCTACCTGCCAGATGACAAAAGTTAACACCCATCCTGCCCATCCACCATTGTTCCCCATTACTCCCGCAGAGAACGCTCACCCCTTTGAAACAGTCGCAATGGATTTTATCACTAAACTCCCACAGTCAGGTGGATACAACACCATTCTCACAGTCACAGACACAGATTGCTCGAAAGCATCTATCTTTATCCCCTGCAACGAGGCAATCGACTTAGAAGGAGTCGCGCTTCTGTACCTGAATCACATAACTCCGCACTACGGCATACCTCGCAAAATCATATCAGACCGCGATGTTCGCTTCACATCAAAGTTTGCTGCGGAACTTTGTAAGCTTCTTCATATCAAGCAGAACATGAGCACAGCATACCACCCCCAGACCAACGGATCTAGCGAAAGAACCAATCAAACCCTAGAACAGTATCTCTGAATCTTTTGTGGCACACAACAGAACAACTGGCACACATGGCTCCCACTTGCCCAATATACAAAGAATTCATGGCCCTCAGCAACCACGAAGAAAACACCTTTTGACCTCCTTATCGGATATACACCACAGATTCATCAGCCAACCAGATCATCGAACCTCCCCACATTTGAACAACGTTTGTCAGCAATCAAAGAAGCCAGGAATGCCGCTCAAGAAGCCCAACGTAAAGCGCAAGAATCTTGGATCAAAGAACGCCCTCGATTTACACCATTCGAAGTAGGAACCAAAGTTTGGCTCGAAGGAACGAACCTCAGATTACCAAGCAACATCACCATGAAACTAGCACCAAGGCGGTATGGACCATTTATGGTAGCCGCCAAAATATCAAACGTCGCTTACAAACTCAGCCTCCCACCCACCTGGAAAATACACAATGTATTCCACGCCTCCCTTCTTACGCCCTATAAAGAAACCGATCAGCACAGCCCTAATTTTATCGAACCACCACCTGATATTATTGAAGGCGAAGAAGAATGGGAAGTAGAACAGATAATCAAAGCGCGCACATATGGGCAGTGGAAGAAGAAGCAATATCTTGTAAGATGGAAAGGATACTCTCCCGCGCATGACTCATGGGTCAATGCAGATGACCTGTATGCCCCTGAACTCTTAGCCGAATTTAGAGGAACAAGCAGTATAAAGAGCATGCAAAACAGCGACCAAAACCTCACCACATATCTCTCATCCCCCCAGATATCTTCCCCCCACTTGTCGCAACCTATACTGAACAGAAAGATGACTACGCCATTGTCACCCGAGTCCACCAGAGTGGGAACATCCTCACCTACTACACCACCCTTCGACGAAGGGAACAACCCCACCCAACCTTTATTGACACCACCTGCACCGTTGGTTGGGACGAGATCCACCTCCGATCCACGGTCTCCAATCACAAATTTCGCCAACCTCTCGTCGACGTCACCTTCCCCAATCCCTATTCCCCCATATACACTATCGGAGCATTTCTTGGCAGTACCTCAGGCACCTCCCCCACCATCCCCAATCAGGATGAATGAAGAAATATTCATAGAACTTCGCAAATGTTCCCTCGCTAACCGTATTGGGGAATGTGTATCCACCCCTTTCGAATATACTGTCAGCACGCCACCTAGCCAATACATCAAGGAACAAGAGGCTATTCTGGCCGAACAAAGGGCTGCTGAAGCTGACGCTAGAACCCACTCCACTCCTGAGTCTATGCCACATCCCGTTCCTTCCTCTCCTAGCTCTTCAGAGTTCCATCACCAACTATGGCTTAATAGCGAACCTACTCAGCCTGAGATATGCTCTATCGTCAAACTCTGCAAGGCTATAAAAAGATACAGACAAGCCAACCCCATCTTGAACGACGCTATGAGGACATGGACAGACAACATCATAGGGAACATCAACCTCTATGCCCAACACAACCCCGACTCCTCCCTCCTACCCACTACCAACGACATCTTCGATCAGATCACACACTTCACCTTCATCCCAGTATTTATGGAGATGATAGGACCTTATCTCAAAGATAGCGACCTAGAAGTCGGACCACCCCCCACCCTCTTACAGCGCATTACCATTAACGTCGAGACACAAACAGAAGTGTCTACGGACGACAACCACCCAGGAGGAGAATGGATGAGGTTCAACCTTGGCAACCCGGCTCACTACCCCTTTGTCTACACAGATGACAGCACATGTCCACGCACGGCCAAGTATATCCGCTACTTGTCCCTCAAAGATGGTGTTGTCCATCAAGGCACTAGCGGCAAGAACAAACCAATCTATGCCGCCCCACTTCACGCTCGTGCATTCCCTACCCCTAATTATCGTCACCCAGGTATTAAAGATACTGACCTTTACATCTTCCACCCCAGCAGCGCTAGCCAAGTTATAGTGGACGATGCACTTTATCACCTAGGCGACCCTGGTGTCATAGCAGATGTACACACACTCCGCGTCCAGTATGACGAGGTCATAAGGATCAAAAGGCAATGTCTGGAGCTAGACAGCAAAGAGTGAGAGGCAAACAAGAAGCTCCTAGATATGGAGCGCTACCTGGCTAATGCAGCAGTTCGCACGCGCATTCAACCACACCTCCTTCGCACCAGGCCAGCCTCCCCTCCTCCTTCTTTCATTCCCTGTATCTTTGCAGCTCAAGGGCCGTCTGACGACCAGGAAGAGACTGGTAACAAATGCAAGCGCCCCCTCTACCCCTACTGTCTCAAATGTCACGACGACTACCCAGATCACGTGAAGGAAGACTGCCCATTATGGGTCGTCTGTAGGTGGTGTTACTCCCCCCTCCACGCTCACAATGAATGCCCAGTTCCCCACTTCAATTGCACCGGGATGAGCTGCGTGGTACCCGAAACTCACCCCAACTATGGACTCATGTGCATCAGGGATGACTCTTATGAGTTACGCTGCACAGAGTGGGACGCTGACTCATGTGACCAGCCAAGCGAATGAAGTCATGTGGGAGTGACTTTCTAGGAAGGGCGTCATGTTACGTTCCAATTTCATTTTTCACTTGCTTACTAATACTTTCTCATCACGTGACCTGTTCCCACCCCCTTTCCATCACATGACCTTACCACCTGACCGCTTACCTATCATTCTTACCATGTGATTCTCTTTGGCTATGCACATGACTCATACTGACTCCAACCTAGTAGCACGTATCCTAGGACTCATGCATGAGTCAGTTCGACTCGGAATGACTCCATACTTTGTACGATGACTCCTTACTAGTACGGGTACTAGTAGTATTAGGCTCGAGTCATGGCAGCTGCCCAGATGTATATAAGTCGACCTTATATCCTAGAGTTGGGCCTTAAGCCTGACTTGGTTTAATCCCAAGTGTTGTAGCTTCCACCGCGCTTTCAGTTTTCACCCGCATCCCTTCTAAGTCGTCTCGAACATCGTCGAGACTCTCTTCTACATCTTCCATTATCACCACTAGTGTCTTGCACGCATGCAGACCCATCATACCAGCACATCCAAGGGCCAGTGTTTGCTACCTGCGATCCCTTGAAGTACAAGTCCCACCACCAATTATACGAATCCGTGCACATTGCACCTTAGGGTCCTTGGCCCTTAACACGACAGCTGGAAACAGGCATATCAAGACCTTCTATATTTTCTGGCATCGAGTCCTCCAGTACTCTTGGGCTACCCAAGTCCGCAGGCTCGGACATCATGCACCTTGGTGTGCTCAACATTTCTGACTTGATGATCAGCCTTTGGCGGGGGACTATGGATTGCACACAGCCAGACAATAAAGCCACTTGGGATTGGGCCGTCTTATGAGGAGAGGTATGGCAGCAGCATGGCAAGGCCGTCGCTGACTGTCTCCACTATCTTCCAAGCTCATTTGATTGTCCCCCTTGCAACATTGCAGATAAGCTAACCAGCAGGTACAAGGCTTGGGAATTTCTGCAGTATCTGTATGGCCTTGGCCCCGGTCTTCTCTTGGGAATCCTTCCTGACAAGTATTACACTAATTATTGCAAGCTTGTATATGGGATGCGCATTATGAATCAGCATAGAATCACTTGGACTAGTGTTTGCATCGTGCAACTGGCACTGGCGTTTTTGCACAAGAATTTGAGATGATCTATTGCCAACGGCTTGCTACTCGCATCCACTTCATTTGACCTTGCCTACATTCCCTTGTCCATCTGCCACAGGAAGTCATTCGCGTCGGTCCCCCTATCTGCTCTTCTCAGTGGACTCTTGAATGTACTATTGGAAATCTCACCAAGGAGATCAAATTACATTCCAACGCATGGTCTAACTTGTCTCAGCATGGAATTCTGCAGGCCCAAGTTAACGCAATCAATGCGATGATTCCGGACCTCTGCATTGATGACCCTTCGGAGGGACGACTTTCCCATGGTGCTAAATATCTTGGGGGCGGGTTCATTTTACTTTGTGCACACAAAGGAAACCCAAGTCCTCTGTGGGAATGTGAAGCGGAGGTGTTGTGCAACTTCTTCCCTGCTATTCAGAGAGGGGTTGAGATACCTGTTATCAGGTGGGCAAAGCTCCAGCTGCCCACAGGGCAGAACTGTAACAGTGCTTGGAAGGAAACACTGAAACGACTTGAGAAGCGTCGCACAGTGTGGAAAGTGAAGGTATGTTGTGCTTGTATATTCTTGTGGTTACTCCATGCTGATGTGCTAAATGCATTAGATATGTCTAGACAATGAAGTACACATCGCGGAAGTCTGTTTCTTCATACACATCAGCTGTGAGGAGGGTAACATGGGACTCGCACTCGTATCTCTGTACTCCAAACCAGATGATTACCTGCTCTCAATCTCTGCAAACACACTCTGGTCCAGCGAATACCAGGGCAATGGCACACTCAAATTCATCGATGTCAAGACCATACAATCCATCGTCGCAATGATACCTCATAAGCCAGAAATACCGGGACTTCCCCCGTCTGAATGCTTCTTCCTTGTGGAGAAGCTGGGCCTCGATGTCGCGATGATGGCTGGTATCGAAGATAATGTGCCCGGGGACGAAGAAGATAGCCCACCATGTATTTAGACACATCAATACAGACTTATATGCAGGCGTGCGTGTGCAGGGTAAGGTTTACCAGATTTGGAACTATTAGCTATATGGCACCTACTGGACCAGTCTGCATCTTGCATTGTGCCATGCATGTGTGTGTGCGTGCGAAATCCAACACGTGACCAACACCACGTCAACTGTTCATGTGCAGCCTTTTTGTCTTCTCTCCATCCTCCCTTCCTCTCACTTTCATCGCCATCCATGCTCTCCCCCCCCCCCCTCTCTCACATTACCTGGCAAATTTATGGGCTCAACCACTTGTATGGCATACTGTCTCCTCAAACTCGGACCTTGCTGGCCACCTCATACTCTGGTTTTTGACTCCGGTGCCTCCTCTGCCGTCGTACCCCCTGTAGGCACATATGCACAGGCGTCATTCACAGCTTTGTTCTGCGATACGTCTGTAGCCTGCACTGGAGACGGGCAGAGTGTAGCTGGTGCCCGAGCAGTGGGGGACACCCTGTTTGTGTTGGCCTTTGGGTCGCACCTCTTCCTTGTGCCCTGCCTCATGTAGGCAATGTGGGATGAGTCAGGGCAAGAGCGATGGTTGTCCATGCAAGTCTCATACCATCATTGTCGCGAAAAGTCCCAGTTGGCCCTGGAGGTGCAATGCCTCTGTAAGTGGTTGTAATGAGCAGGAACAACCCTTGGGGTTTTTCATTAAACCTTGTGGCACAGAGTCCTACCTGGGAGCCTTCGCAAAGGCAACATCCTCTGCCAACGCCCTTACCAGGCAACATGGCACAGTCTGCAGTTTGATGTATCACCATCTTCGCATCTGTCTCTGCTTCTGCAGGGCAGGCACCTGAGCTGAGGGACTTGTCGCCTTGGCAGTCATGGCCTTCAGGTCTCACCACTGTCAAGGAAGAGTGATGGTATGCTGGCTCCTCAAGTTCCTCACAAGCAGCCGACCTCCATCAAAAACTACAATGAAGACGACCCCTCAAACTCAAGCTGTGTCCCGTTGCTTGTAGGTACTTTTTCTATCACACTTGAACCGTCCCATCAATGCCGTCACTGTCACTGCCCTGATCACAACACTGCCACTGTCCCCAATCACAATGATGATGAGGCCGTCACTGTCACCGCCCCAATCACACTGTCGTCACTGTCACCACCCTGATCACAACACCATGACCATCTCTGTCCCTGCCCCATCCTTGAACATGACAACAATGATGCCATCATCCCAGTCCCCAAACTCGAACACAACCCTGATCATATGGAAGCACGTCAAGGCAATCTCATTTCGGCAATGAGCCTGGCAAGACGATGAGGTGGGGTAGTCGACAACAGATCACCAAGGCCATGTGAAGTCGGGTGAGGACAGATGGGACATGAGGCAGGCGATAGAGGACATGGACAGTGACGCGTGGTGCGACGACAAGACCAGGCGTGACGGCGAGCCAACGACATGGGGTGGTTACAATACAGGAGATGATTGTAAATGCTGCATTGCTGTGGTTTTCTATATTCTCTATAAAATTGCATTTTCTTAACATCACTGAGGGAGCACAAGACCACACACTTGCCACCTAAACAAGAAAGTGTCGAACCTATCTGGGGTTTGCCCAATGTATGCATCATGTCAACACATACATTCCTTTTTTTTTCATCTCTCTTCTAACACCCACACCCCTTTCCCCCCCCTGCAAAAGCAAAAGAAAGAAATGGCATCCTCACGTCCTTTCACTCCAGCCTGAGAGTTTTCTTTCAATGAGCTGTATGACCAAAGCGTTTCTTTGCTTGACGATTTTGTCTCTGGTCCTTCAACCCCAACCGATGGATCTCTCCTCTCACCAGCCACTATATCTTACCCGACCAATGATGCATATGTAGCAAAACAGGGCCAGGAGCACAGTGTGTATCGTCAACTAATGCATAGATGCCGACAACTAGAAGACCAGCTTCGCAAGGAAAAGCAAGACCACAACAAGCTAAAGTATGTATATGCTTTCCTTATACCCTAAGCTTTGCTTACGTGTTGGACCCAGGATGATGCACCGCTCACTGCTGAAGTCCCACAATGAGCTTGTGGTCACGTTCTCCAATAACAACAAAAGGTCTTGCATAGACGATCAGGGACATGTTCCATCACCATCCAACACGCTCCCACTCCAAGCCCTTGTTGCAGCTAACAAGGGCACCACTTCCTTTACATATTCACGATCAGAATATCCTCAGATCCAGTACTGGACCAGGCAAGAATGGAGGGTTATCGAAAACATGAAGAAGGACTCGTCTGAAGTAGCTGGCCCTTGTGGAGGGACAAGATTGGCCCAAGGAGAAAATGTTAACATGCAATTCATAGAGTATGCCAATGGGACACCAGTCAGTGGCACATTAGCGCATGATATCCGGTCTTTTGCCAAGTCCATCTGGCAAGGCTTCTACAATCGAGGGATGACCCCAGAGACATGGGGCAGCATGTCAAGGGCCGTTGAAGACGAATATATCTGCAAGATGGAGACAAAATGGCCCATGCTGTGTTACTGTGACAATCACTGGAAGGTAAACTTTCTTGCAACCCAGACTTACTCCCAGTGGTACTGCCAATATGACGACAAGATGAAAAAACTCAAAGCCAATGCTGCCAAACCAGGTGGCGATAAGCCAGCTGTGAAGAAGCACAGGATTACAACTGAGGAGCCCAACTCTGAACCAAGCCCCCTCCTGAAGTGCAAGACAGTGTAGCACCCACCCCAATTCACAAGACCTTGTTCAGGGACAAGGATATCGACAAGCTACCGCCCCCTCAAGTCGAAGAACAGCAACCAATTCAGGCCACCACATCAAGGCCCAGGGCAAGGCCCTTATGGAACCCACTGTAAGTCCTCACAGTGTCTATCGAATCTACTAACATAGTCCATTTGCAGCTCCAATGTCTTCAATGATTCCCCCTCAATGACACAGTTCCCTGTACTCACCGCAGTTCCGGTGTCGCGAGTGGTACTCACACCCCCCAGTCTCAGCTACAAAACCATAACTTCAGCACCACGTGACCGTGGGAACATATCACATGACCCTACACATGACTTGTCATGTGACCCCTTCACCACTCATACATCACATGACTTATCAGCACGTGACCCTGGGAACCTACGACCCCATGACCCTGGGAAGATAACACATGACCTATCAAGGAATTGGTCATCAACAACATCACCTGACAAGACACGCTTTGGACGTGCGTCTAACCCGTTGATCAACACGTGGCAGATTGTGGGAACGATCAACAAGACACGTCCACTAAACAATCAACGAACACGTGATGCGACTTGATCAACGAAGACGCGACTCATTAGGGCTAGACCCTAATCGAGATGTATAATGTAATCCGCAGTTGCTGCGCATTGACTGCGCAGTCCCCCGTTACCTGTAAACTTACCTACCCTAAACTGCGTACAGACCACCCTGTATTAGTATATAAGACCTACGAATTTAGGTGAACAGTCCTTAGACTGTTCTCTTGTCAATCCCCACCCTGGAGCCTTTCAAAGCTCCCTCATTGTCAGCAGCTCGCCCGTCGTCTTCCACCGTCTACTCTGTCCCACCTCTCCTTGTCTTCTGTCTCTTCCTCGTCAACATCTCCTTGCTGCTCCTTTGGATCAGTCACCTTCAACTCCACGCCGTCGTCGAGTCTCGCTACCCATAAAGTAGTGAGTTCCCGACATCCGGATCTTCTCCCTCCGCCCCCCACCCCAACCATCAACACACCAACCACCAACACACCGACCATCAACATGCTGACCACCAACACGCTGACCATCAACATGCTGACCACCAACACGTGTCCTCTTCCATCGCCCACCCCAGATAATCACAGGGAAACTGCCCTCCCTACCCTGGGGGCCAATGCAGCCACAGGCAACGAGGCTGCAGGTGTCTCGACCAAGGCAAAGGATCCGACAGAGAAGTGGTATCAGCAGGCACAAAAGATGGTGCCTGGGACTGCAATCATAGCAAGGTGCAAGGCCTCCCTGCATTCAGACCAGATTACTAACTGTCCTTGCCTTGTAGGAATATATGCGCTGCTGACTGGTGCATAGCACATCCTGAGGGGACCCTTGGGGTGTTCAACTGGTATTTCGACAATCTCCCTGCCGCAGAGGCAGAAGTAAGTCCTTTGTTTTTCACACCCATGCAATGATCTCATTGACGAAAATCTAGGCATTCAAGCAAAGGGAAAGGGAAGCCCAGGCAGCGGTGAGTACAACGTGCCCTCTAGACAAGTAGTTCTTGACCAAACCAGAGCCTAGACACAGCCCGAGGGCGTCCCGCAGGTCCTCCCCCCCAGGCGAGCTCCAAGAGGGACAAACACAATGCAAGCTCAGGCAGTGAGTACAACACGCCCTCTAGAGGAGTCCTTCTTGACCAGAACGGAGCCTAGATACAGCCCGAGGGTGTCCCGTGGGTCCTTCCCCCCAGGCGAGCTCCTAGAGAGACAAACACAATGCAAGCTCAGGCAGTAAGTACAACATGCTCTCTAGAGGAGTCGTTCTTGACCCAAACGGAGCCTAGACACAGCCTGAGGCCTGAGGACATCCCACATTCCCCCCCCCAGTAATCACTTTCTTGCCTCAGTTTCAGAATCGCACATTTGCACTTGTCTCCTTGCAATCATTACCACACGTCCAAGTTCTGCAAGACCCGCATCAAATTGCTCTCTGATTTCAAGTCGTGTTGTGGGTCGTCGTCAACCAAGGTGAGTGATTTGCTATAATTCACTCTGATTCATTCTAATTCTTATGTTTGATTCGATGTGATTTTATACTATTCTATAATATCAAATGTAATATTAGCTAGTATAATGAAATATGATTGTGTTTATGAATAATTGTTGTGCAGCGTGATTCAAAAACATTTGATATGATTAGAATTTTCTTCAAATATGATCAAATCAGGTCAAACATTTGACCTGATTTGTACTGGTTCTATATGATTTGATTTTTATAGAAGGATACTCTCATTTCTATAATCATATCAAACCAGGTAAAATATTCTACATGATTTGATATCATTTGACCTTGTGAGACACATTTCCTGCTGGGACGTTGACCATCTCTTCACCTTGGCTAGTTTGTTCGACCGCGAGGCTTCCCCGGACATGAAGCCCATCCTGAATCTGGCAGGACCCCACTGCTTGACCCGGAGATTGTCTGGAAAAGCTGGAAAGACTATCAAATTTCCGACTGTCACAGCGCTGGCATACCCAGTGCCTTATCAAGTTAGACAATTTCCGGAACACATTTTCACCGGTGATACTAACGGTGACCCCCTACATCAACCGGGCCCCCAATGCAGACCCCTGGGTCCTACAAACATCCAATATACACTAGAGCGCCCATATTTCTTTTTTTTTTTTTTTTGAAAGCGTTTTATTTCTCAATAAGTAGCTACTAGTCACTAAACTATCAAGAAATAAGTGCCGCATGGCGGGAGACGAGCGTCAGCCCCAAGTGGCGCGCTGAAGCCGGGCCGTAAGGCCGGGGGGTGAGGGAGAAAATGCCTTTACGCACATCCCGTCTGGGATAGTGTGGGGCTCAGGGTTATGGTTTAAGGCCGTACCCTACTACCACTAAAACCTCACGCCTGTTGGTCCAGTCGTTCGGGAGGTCACCTTTTCTAGCAAGGACTTTTTCCCAGGTGTTCACTATCAAATTAGTAAACCCTTTGTTTCTTTTAATCATGGTTGCCGTTATTTTGTCCTCGGTGAGTCTTTCATTTATCGTGCGTAACCATCTTGATTTGATTTCCCGGTAGATCTCGCAGGTGCAAGTTGCTCAGTCAGAGACTTGCTCACGGCATGTGGACATGTGTGACGATGAGTGATATTGGTGTGACGGACGGCCACAAGAGGCCTTGCGCAACACCCACTATATCCCCCAGGACGACGCTGCATCCTCTATACTATATGGGCCTCAAAATGCGAACGAAATAGCTTCTCAAGGTTGGGATAGGATGACAAATGTATGGGCCAAGGTGCATGGTTAATTTTGTTGCTAGTGGTGTCGTCTTCTGACTGGTTTTGGTTTGGCCAGGTGAAGATTTCAGGGAATGTGCCTTCCAAGGCGGCCAATTCTCCTGCGTCATGTCCACTTGTGACAGCGCCTCGCGCCCAACCCCGTTCGCATTCGTTCGGGTTCCCTTGCAGTGGCGCATCGATTCGCGCTCTCCCTTTCACGGCAGCGCGTCGGTTCGCACTCTCCTTTTTGTGGCGGCATGTCCCTTCACGTTCTCCTTTCACGGCGGCGCTTCTGGTTTGCGCCAGCCCTCTGATGGCAGCACCTTGCCCTCTTGTTCGCCCTCTCACAGCGGCGTGTCGAGCCATGGATCAGGCCACATGTGGGCACCCACATCAGGGACAGGCCTTTGCGCCTGGGTTGCACAGTCATAAGCCTTCGAATGAACGGATTTTGCTCCCAAACAAAGCCTCGCATTTATGGGTTGGTGGAGTCGGGAGGGCGTCCATGTGCCCTTTCGATCGGCATGTTAACCTCAAGTGCTGCACCAACATCAGGTCCATTGTAGAGCCGGGATACTCTATTCCATTGTTCCCTCACCGAAAGAATTAGGTCTACATGATGTACATTGTAAAATGTAGTAACGAATTCTACTGGTTTATCTTGGGCTTTGCCACGGATGAGTTGTGCTTGCAGGATTGGATGACTGGTGGGTGGGGATTCCGTGGGGCGATGGGTCGTGCAACAGCGGCTCCAGCTGTGCATGCTGACGTGGCAGCTCCTTGGAAGATGACAATACTGGGCAACCGGTGGGTAGTCACAGTCTAGGCGGCAGCTTCTCAGGACGAGTTTATTAGGGAGGTCATGGTGGTTCAGAAATACGGGGACTAGGCATGATGGGTAGGAGACGGTTGTCTGAGGACTGCCAGGGTGTCGGGTTGATTCTCAACGCAGGGGGTTGTGAGGGGGCAGTTGGGCCTTCTGTTGTGTGGTGGGTGGGGGTCTCACAGGATAGGTTCTCATCATCAGTTTGTTCTATTCTGACAATGTGTGGGGCGGATGGTGTATCCTTTGTTGAATCCTTGCCCCAACAATTTGTCGTGGGAAAAACCGGCCTGGTGTTGGTCGCGGTTCAAGGAGCCCTCCTAGAGCGCCCATATTTCGAGAGACGGAACTCAAGCGGCGCCACGTGCGATGGATGCGATTATCTCCAAGAAGTGGATCACGTGTTCAGAATACTCTGAGAGATAATGTTATAGTACCATTCCCTACTTAAGCTGGCCTGTCGAAGAAATATCAATATCAATATCACGAGTCGCTGCCAATGGGCGATTCAAGTTATACGAAGGGATGAGGGTTGGCACAGCAATAATTGAGAGTATAGCATGCCCTTGTACTGATCCATGATGCTACTCATACGTGGGATGTAAGTTCAAGTTATGTTGCCTGATCGACAACTTGAAGACTGAATGATCATCGATCATTGACCAATATAAGGTCCTGGTCCAATATTGTCCACCTCTTCGCCTCGGCTAGTTTATTCGATCGCGAGACTCCCCCGCGAACGTGGAGCCCACCTTAACTCGAGCAGGGTGCCACCGCTCGCTCTGGAAATTGTCTGGAGAAACTAAAGACTATCAAATTTCCCGCCGACTGTCACGGCATATCCAGTGCCTTGACAGTTATCAAGTTGCCAGCGGACAATTTCCGGAACACATTTTTAGCGGTGCATACTAACTGAACGGTGACCCCAGGTCCCCCACATCGACCGGGCCCCCAATGGCAGACTACTGGGTCAACATCCAATATACATTAGAACGCCCATATTTCGAGAAACGGAACTCAAGTGGCGCCACAGTGTAAAAGATTACGGGGAATATGCACGCACAGGGAAACACACGAGAGTACTCTCATTCGGTTACTGTTCGAATACACTACGCAGCCAGAGATATATGTGTCGGTGCAATACTCAAGTTGGTTCAAGTTAGCGTTCCGATCCTCGGGGACGCCACAGCCCCGAATGCATTCATTTATTGTCTCGCGCATATGATCCTTGTATCAGGTTGCCTGACCGGATCGGATCCCAACATACTGCGATGGATGCGGATCCTGATAGCAGGTGTACGAGAAGGTTGGCGCTGGAAGGTGAATCGACTTGAAGGGATAAGGATAACTTGAAGCATTGCTGTTCACTGGCAGGTTGTCGTGCATGTTGCACAAAAACGTAAATAAGCATGGTTGGATGTTCCACTGACTGTTCATGTTCATGTTCATGCATTCATGTTCGACGTTCAATGACAGCATTCTCACGGTACACGGGTTTTAAGTCACTACAACTAGCGCGCTATTGATCACCGAAACCTCCGCACGCGTCCAATCCTATACCGTGCCACCATCTTGGGAATCGTTGGGATCCACTAAGCCATTTCCACCTCGTTTCTGCATTCGACCATGCTCGCAGTGCCTTTCCCCTCGTTTACCAATAAGTCACGACCGTCAGCCTGTGCTATATTCAGTGGCTGAAACTTCATTTTATACCTGTGGCAAGGTCTATCAAACCAACTTGAATTTTATGTGGCACGCTAATACCTATCTCTGTTTACCACAGTCCCTCTGCCAGTGCAGGCACAGTGATCGGGTTGTAGCAACACGCGGACGCCTGCAAGTGCACTCGCAGTTTGAAGACAGCAACATTGGCTAGCATTGTCGCATATTCGTACGTTCTGCCGCTTGCCAAGGCTGATTGATAGTAAGGTTACTTATCCCTAACCAGGATTCAAGTTTGCACCCAAGGTCCGAGTCCGGTTTTGGTCTGAGTGGGTTACCTCCAACGACGTTCTGGGCGACTCCAGTTGTCAAAAATTTCTGACCTTATGCCCAAGTCTTGCCTTGGAGGGGAAAGCTGTCCTCATTGTAGGTATGACTAGTACGTTTTCAGCCCACAACAAACCATGGAAGAAATTATATGCGCCATCGTTCCTAAGAGTCGGCCGATGACCGACAGGGCGGCGGTCTCTGGCAATCGGGTGTGTTGCATTATTCACAACTAAATTTAGGGGAGTGCCCATGCCACATCGAGATACTCAGATGCCCTTGATCTCTACTACTTCTTAGGAACGATTCGGAAGATACACCCTACGCGTTTTCTGGCCAACGGGTCTTTGGCTCCGAGTCCGGGACTTGTAAGCCCGTGTTGAGCACCTGATCCTTGAGTGTTATGGGGACGTGACCTGGAGTACACACGATGGATTTAAAGGCAAGCCTATCAGCCATCCAAAGCTGTCTCTTATCCTCCCTGCCTCCCAACTGGACTCGCCGATCACTGTGTACTTTAGCTTTCCAGCCCCTTTGACAAATGGTTGACGTCACATACGACATACCTAATACGGGTCTACTCGCCCTCATCTCTGTGAGGCCTCTCCTGCCCCAGGTGTTGTACGCCACTGACAATTTGTTTCCCTTCCAAGTCTCCGCTGTCTGCTTGGGGGCTCAGCATGACACTTATAATCCTAATACTTTCTTCAGTCTTACCCTTCATCTTCAGGAGAAACCTCAAGGACAAAGATGGACACCCAATTCCCCCCGGCCCACTGTTTCGCCACGCTGTCATTCGGTCCCATCCTGAGCGCGTTCTTCGAGACTGGTCAAAGACTTACGGGCCCGTGTTTTCTCTCTGGATGAGCGACCAACTTTTTGTTGTAATTTCGGATGCGCGGATTGCCAAGGACTTGCTGGTCTCCAATGGGGCAATCTTCTCAAGTCGCAAGCCATATTTTATGAAGAGTCAGACGATCCTTCGCGGCCGCGCCCTTACCGCGACTCCATACAACGCTACATGGTAAGTTGCACTGCGCGACAGCCACGGTAAATGCTCAAGGTGTGACGTTCTCTCGGCAGGCGACAGCATCGCAAGATTGCCGTACAGGCGCTCAATCCCAGGGCTGTCCAAGGATTCACCTCTGTGCTGGATTATGAGGCCCACGTCTTAGTTCGATCGATATATCACGAAACAAGGAAGGGCACCATACCACTTAACCCAGCGCGCTTCGTCGTTCGTTATACCTTGAAGTACGTGGCTATGTTTTCCGTCTCTCTGCAGTTTCAGGGGCCTAATAAATATGACCCCGTGTGCAGTAACATGTTGACGTTAGCCTTCGCGACACGTACAGATTCCACACGCGACCCCTTGACTGAGCGCGCGCTAGCTATAAATGAGGAGTTTATGCATCTCACTGGTAGATTCATCCCTTTCATCCTCTACAAGTCAGGCCCCCTGATAGAGGTCCTTCCCCAGGCGCTTTGTCAAATGTTGTCGATTTCATCCAACCACTCCAGTGGATCCCTACTCCCATGCGATCCCGGGGCCGTCGGCTCCATGATGCGATCGTGGAAGTCTACGGCGGCATGATCACTCAGGTGAAAAAGCGTATGGATTCTGGCGAGGACGTGCCAGATTGTGTTGTCAAGACCCTCATACTGACACAAGAGGAAGAAAACTTGGACTGGGAAGACATGTGCATGCTATCAGCGGTGTTCACCCTCGGCGGCGTCATTTCTGTACGACTTTAAGCTCCGCTATCTTGCTAAAATGTAGCCTAAACCCCCAAATGTCATTCATAGACGTCGGGCGCCATCCTGTGGTTTATAGCTCTCATCTCCTCATACCCAGAAGTCCAAGCCCGCGCCCATGCAGAACTCGACAATGTTATTGGCCGAGACCATTGGCCGAGTGCAGAGGATGAGCAATGCCTTCCGTACATCCGGGCGATCATCAAGGAGGTACGATGCCAAAGTCGGCGGTTTGTCTCTCGCTTCTCACAAATACTGTCGCATCAGGTGTTGCGCATCCATTCGCCATTTTGGGTTGCGCCACCACACTTTTCGATGGAAGACTTTGTGTACAACGGGATGTACATCCCGAAGAACACGGCACTCATCCTGAACACTTACGAACTCCATCATAACGAAGAGAGGTATCCCGACCCGTACGCATCCACTTCAAGTTTCTCCCTCTTGATTTCATTCAAAACTGAGGACGTCCCGCAACAGATTTGCTTTCAACCCTGATCGCTTCCTGGGCGACTCATTGACGTCCGGGGAGTCGAGCAAGCTTCCAGACGCAATGGATCGGGACCACTGGGCTTTTGGTACGGGGTGCGTACCAAAAAGTTTCTCATTTTCCGTCACTGCGAGCCATCACGAACCACTCACGAACCCCACTTGTTGACTCCCTTCTCCCTCCACACTTTGGTTTGCACCGCAGCCGCCGCATCTGTCCGGGTATCCACATCGCAGAACGTGAGTTGTGGCTCGCGGTCTCA
>Ga0307510_10001792_pt1 | contig 23968 bp, 20 predicted proteins | sample 12_EM_MG_FD_207224 | JGI IMG/M metagenome (GOLD analysis project Ga0307510, IMG submission 207224) | Populus trichocarpa ectomycorrhiza microbial communities from riparian zone in the Pacific Northwest, United States - 12_EM | ecosystem: Host-associated > Plants > Roots > Unclassified | place... | reverse complement strand
CGCCAGCGCGAACATCGCCTGCTCGCGGCCGTGGAAGACCTGCGCACCGGGCCGTTCGTTGGCCAGCGCGATGCGTTCGCGCATCTCGGCGACATCGACTGCGGCAGAAGCCACGCCCGCCTGCGTGCCGGCGATGGCCAGGCGCAGCAGCACGGCGTCGCTGCGCACCTGGTCCTTCAGCAGCTTCAGGGCCTGCGCCGGCCGGCGCTGCTCGATCAGGAAGTCGGCATACGCGAGCGTCGCGTAGGCATCGGGCGCCAGGCTCAGCGCCGCGCGGTAGGCCGCGTCTGCCGCATCGGGCTTGCCATCGCGCTGCTCCAGTTCGGCCAGGCTGGTCGTGAGCCATGCACGCGTCGCGTTCGACTGCCGCGGATCGGCCAGCAGCATCTGGAACGTGACCCGCGCGCGCGCCGCGTCGCCGCGCAGCGCGGCGTTCTCGGCCAGGCAGGCTTGCGCGTGCAGCGTGACACCGGCGTGCGCCACCTGGCGGCACGCGGCATCGGAATCGTTGTACCGACCTTGCACGCGGCGCACCGTGGCGAGCGTGAGCCATGCCTGCGGTTGCGGCGGGCCGCTGGTGCGGGCGACGAGGTGCTGCAGGCTCGCAGCCGCGGCGTCGAATTCATGCAGGTATTGCTGCAGCGTCGCGCGCATCAGCAACACGCTGTCGGGCATGTTGGACTCGGATGTCCAGCCGGCGATGGCCGACATCGCCATGCCGGCGAAGCGCGGGTCGCCGGACTCATGCGCCTGATCGAGATAGCGCTGCGCCACCGCGATCGCGAGCACATCGTCGCGCGGTTGCGTTGCGAGCTGCTGGCGCAAACGGCGCTCGTCGGCGCGGCTGCCCTTGATCGCGGGCAGCACGTCGATGACCTCGTCGTCGCGCGTCGGCACGATGGGCACGGCGTGCGTCGGCAGGCTCGTCGCCATGAAGACGCCGGCCATCAGCAGGGGCAGGAAGAGTTGTCGCATGGTCGCGCTCTTTGCGGGATCGCTTCGGGATCGAGGCGACGGGCGACGGATCGAAACCCGTCGCCCGCGCCTTCTCTCTCTCGCTCGTCAGTTCGACGTGTCCGGCTCGGACGTGTCGTCGGTCGCCGGCGTCACGGTGGTGACGTCCACCGGCTCCAGCGTGTCCGCGTCGGCCACGATCAGCGCCTTCACGTAGGCGATGAACGCCATCACCGAGGTGTTGGCCGCGGCCGGCACTTCTTGCGTCACCGGCGGTGCGGAATCGTCACCTCCGCCGCAGCCGCCGAGGACCAGCACCGCACACAGTCCCAGAACATGGATCTTGTTCATGCGTGGCTCCTCATTGCGCGCCGGGCAGCGGCGTGCCGATGTACGGGAACGCCGGCAGCAGCGGACCGGCCGCCTTGACCTTGGCGCCCGCCTGATCGACACCGTCGTGCAGGCCGAACACCGCAGTGCTCAGCGGCACCGCCGAGGGCTTGCAGGTCGGACCGAACTTGTAGGTGTCGGCATCGCCGTTGGCCACGCACAGCCCGCCCATCACCGCGATCAGCGAGATGTCGACCACGTCGTCGTTCGGACGACGGCCGTTCGGATAGCCGGCCAGGTCCTGCGGTGCAGGTCCGAGCAGGCCGCCGAGCAGGCCGAGCCGGTTCTGGCTGGCATACGGGGTCGCCGCGATCGCGGTGTTCAGGCGCAGCATCTCCGAGGCCGTCACGCTCGCGGGCTGGTTCACGCCCTTGATGCCGGTCAGGAAGGTCGTCACGAGGTCGGTGCGCGGGAAGTTCGTCGGCGCGATGCCCGGCGAGGCCAGCGCGATCTCGAGCAGCGCGGGCAGCGTCGGGTTGGTCACATAGTTCGCGAACTGCCCGTCGTCCTTCGGCTTGGAGGCGTTGAACTTGTCCTTGTCGGGCAAGCCGATCACGACCTCGTTGACGAGCGGCATGCCCAGGCGCGAGACCTGCGTCCATGCACCGCCCGACACCGCGCCCGTCTGGTAGCCGGACTTCGGCGCGCCGCTGATCAGGCTGCCCTGACGCAGGCTCGCGGTGGTCCATGCGCCGATGACCGGGTCGGTGCCGGCGGTCAGGCAACTCGTCGGCACTTCGATCGCCAGCGAGGTGACGTTCTTGTCGGCGAGCGAATCGGTGCCTGCGTCCTTGTTGTTGTTGTCGAGCAGGAAGGCCGCGCTCGGCACATTCACCAGGTCGAAGATCACGCCCAGGTTCACGGCGAACGGGTCCTTGCGCTGGCCCACGAACACCTTGCCCGGCGTGGTGCAGCCGGGAATGTTGACGCTGTAGATGTGCTTGGCCGCGTAGGCCGCGTAGTTCGGGATCGTCTTGCTGCCGATGTTGTCGGAAGGCTTGTCGAAGGTCGCGCTGCCGCCAGCGGCGTTCGTCACCGCGGCCTTGGTGCCGGTGCGGCGATCGCCGCGCACCACGTTCACGGTGAAGCTCTCGTTCACGTTCAGCGTCGCGGCGTTCGGGTCGGTCACGCCGCCGAACTGGGTCAGCGGAATGGCCACGTCCTTGCCGCCCACAGCAAGCGTCTTGCCCTTCAGCGTGTTCTTGAACTGGAACTGGAAGGTGATGTCTTCCTTGCCGTCGCCGTTGTTGTCGACATGGATCTCGTACAGCGCGTTCGGGTCGAGCTTGAAGTAGTTCGGGCCGCCATATGCGTCCTGCAGCGGCAGGTAGTCGGCGATCAGCGTGACGAAGCCGGCGCGTCCGGTCTCGTAGCTGTTGAACATGTAGAAGTCGGCCGCGTCGACCTTGGGCGTGGTCGTGATCGATGGCGCTTCGCGGTGGCTGGAGGCCATCGCCGTGATGCTGGCCAGCGGCAACGCAGCCATGGCGGCGCACAGCGGCAACAACCGGATGGGTGGGAATCGTGTCATGTTGTCATCCTTTCCTGGCAGTGGTGGAGGACGTGCTTCGGTCGGTTGCCGAGGATCACGTCTGCAGGCGCTTACGCGCCCCCTTCACTGCCGGATGCAATGCGAAGAAAGATTTCTCCGCCGACGACTACCGACTCACCACGGACTCACTCCGGCGAACGCGCCTCCTTCATGCGTTGCGCCACCTCGTGCCTGAGCTCGCGCCGCATGCGCGCGGCCGCGTCGCGCCTGCGCTGGTTCTCGGTGACCAGCACCAGCGGCGGCACCGCCACCGCCTTGCGATGCTCGTCCATCGCGACCATCGTGAAGAAGCAGCTGTTCGCGTGCCGCATCGACTGTGTCTGAATGTTTTCGGTCATCACCTTGATGCCGACTTCCATCGAGGTCGTGCCGGTGAAGTTCACGCTCGCCAGAAAGGTGACCAGCTCGCCGACATGGATGGGCTCGCGGAACATCACCTGATCGACCGACAGCGTGACCACATAGCGGCCCGCATAGCGGCTCGCGCAGGCGTAGGCCACCTGGTCGAGCAGCTTCAGGATCGTGCCGCCGTGCACGTTGCCGGTGAAGTTGGCCATGTCGGGCGTCATCAGCACCGTCATCGTCAGTTCATGTTTGGGCACATTCATCGCGGGCTCCGGTTCATCAGACGAGAGGTTGGACCTCGATGTGGGCGCGGCCATCGACCCACGCGGCGAATTCGTCGCGCAGGCGCTCGGCCTCGCGCAACGCGGTGGACCACGCGGCGACGCGGCCTGCAACGTCGTCGCCGAAGCGCTTGAAGTCCGTGCGGTCGGGCAGCTTGCCCGAGGGCAGCGTCGCGATCCACGCCGGGTTCGGCGAGACCACGACCACATTGGCCAGCGCAGCCGTCGCGCGGTGGCGGTGCTTGAAGAACTTGTCGAGCCAGCCGGGGATCACGGTCTGCTGGAAATGCGGGTACAGCACCAGCGCCGGCTCGTGCTGCGTGTCGGCCATCGACGCGTAGTTCAGGTGCAGGTGGTAGTCGGTGATGCCGCCATCCCAATACGCGCCGCGCGGCCCGCCGGGAATGTTGTGTACCGGGTCCAGCCAGTACGGAATCGAGCAGCTCGCGAGGATGCTGAGCGGCAGGTTCTGCGCGCTCAACGCGGCGGTGTGCGTGCGGTAGTCGTGCAGGTGGATCGGCATCGGCTCGCGCGGGTCGGAGAACACCACGCGCTCCCACCAGCCGCCCATCGCGCGCCGGCTCAGCGCATTGGTCGCGAACGATCCTGCATAGCCGAGCGGCGTGCTGATGCTCGACAGCGGCCGCCCATGCCGACGCAGCAGGTGACGGCCGCGGCTCGTGAACACATGTAGCCGGAAGTTCGGGTTGCGCAACAGCTCCTGCGTGCGATCGCCGAAGCGCGCGGCGAGGTTCGCACCAAACACGTCGCTCACGTGACGCGGCGTCGGTGGCTTGCCGGGCGCGTGCTCATAGTCCTGGTGCAGGTAGTCGTGCGCCATCTGCGCGAGCGCCGCGGCCGGCTCGTCCAGGCACGCCGCCGCCATGCGCCACGCGCCGATGGACGCGCCCAGCAGATGCACCGGGCGGTCCACGCGCGCGGCCCGCGGCAGCCATTCGCCGAACAGGAACTGGTCGAGCGCGTTGAGGATCAGCCCCTTGGGCCCGCCCGCGGCGGCCGGCACCATGCGCACATGCTCCGGCCGCAAGCCATGCTCGCGCAACGCCGCCAGAGCGCGCGGGCCGGCGTGGACGCTCAGGGCTTGCATGCGTCGACTGTAGCGTGCGAGCCCGCCCTTATCGCTTGGACTGCAGCCGCGCGAACGCGTCGGCCATCGCCGAACCGCCACCGCCGCCGCCCTGCTGCGGCGCCGAGGCCGGGCGACCTGCGGCGACGCGCTCGCCGCGTGCCGGCGCGCGGTACGCGTTCTGCGCTGCGCGGTCAGCTGCCGAGACCGGCTTCGCATCGAGCTTCATCGTCAGCGAGATGCGCTTGCGCGCGAGATCGACCTCGAGCACCTTGACCTTCACGATGTCGCCGGTCTTCACGACCTCGCGCGCGTCGTTGACGAACTTGTTCGACAGCTGGCTGACGTGGATCAGCCCGTCCTGGTGCACGCCCAGATCGACGAACGCGCCGAACTGCGCGACGTTGCTGACCGTGCCTTCCAGCGTCATGCCGGCGACCAGGTCTTTGATGTCCTCGATGCCGTCGTTGAAGCGCGCGACCTTGAAGTCCGGCCGCGGATCGCGCCCCGGCTTCTCGAGTTCGGTCAGCACATCCTTCACGGTGATCGCGCCGAAGTGCGCGTCGGCGAAGGCCTCTGGCTTCAGCGCGCGGATCACGTCGCTGCGGCCCATCACCTCGGCGGCGGGCTTGTTCAACGCGCTCAGCATGCGCTCGACCAGCGGATAGGTTTCCGGATGCACACCCGACTGATCGAGCGCGTTGTCGCCATTGCGGATGCGCAGGAAACCCGCGCTCTGCTCGAAGGTCTTCGCGCCCAGGCCGCTCACGTCGAGCAGCTGCCGCCGGTTGCGAAACGCACCGTTCGCATCGCGCCAGCGCACGATGCTCGCGGCCACCGCGCTGCTCAGGCCCGATACGCGCGCGAGCAGCGGCGACGACGCGGTGTTCACGTCCACACCCACCGAGTTCACGCAGTCCTCGATCACGGTGCCCAGGCTCTTCATCAGCTCGCTCTGGTTCACGTCGTGCTGGTATTGGCCGACGCCGATGCTCTTCGGATCGATCTTCACGAGTTCGGCGAGCGGGTCCTGCAGGCGCCGCGCGATGCTGACCGCGCCGCGCAGGCTCACGTCGAGATCTGGCAACTCCTTGCTCGCGTACTCGCTGGCCGAATACACCGACGCGCCGGCCTCGCTGACCACGACCTTCTCGAGCGTGGTGTCGGGCGCGATCTGCGCGATGCGCTTGATCAGGTCGGCGGCGAGCTTGTCGGTCTCGCGGCTCGCGGTGCCGTTGCCGATCGCGATCAGGTTCACGCCGTGCGTCGCGCACAGCTTGGCCAGCGTGTGCAGCGAGCCTTCCCAGTCGCGCCGCGGCTCGTGCGGGTAGACGGTGTCGGTGCCGAGCACCTTGCCGGTGGCGTCGACCACTGCGACCTTGCAGCCGGTGCGTATGCCCGGGTCCAGCCCCATCACGACGCGCGGGCCGGCGGGTGCGGCCAGCAACAGATCGCGCAGGTTCTCGGCGAAGACCTTGATCGCGACCGCCTCGGCCTCTTCGCGCAGGCGCGAGAACAGATCGCGCTCCAGGCTCAGGCTGAGCTTGACCTTCCATGACCACGCGACGCACTTGCGGATCAGGTCGTCGGCCGGGCGCCTGGCGTGGCTCCACTTCAGGTGCAATGCGATGCGCCCTTCGGCGAGCGACACCGACGTCGCGCCCGCGGCAGCTGCGGGGTTCTCGTCGAGCACGAGCTTGGCATCGAGCAGCTCCAGCGTGCGGCCGCGGAACACCGCGAGCGCGCGGTGCGACGGCACGGTGCGTATCGGCTCGGCATAGTCGAAGTAGTCGCGGAACTTGGCATGGTCGGGGTGTTCGCCGTCCTTGCCATCCATCAGCTTGCTCTGGAACAGCGCCTCGCTCCAGAGCCAGTCGCGCAGGCTGCGCACGAGTGCGGCGTCTTCGGCCCAGCGTTCGGAGAGGATGTCGCGCACGCCGTCGAGCACGGCGTGTGCGTCGGCGAAACCGGCTTCCGCATTGACGAAGCTTGCGGCCTCGGTCAGCGGCGTGAGCGTGGGATCGGCGAAGAGCTTGTCGGCGAGCGGCTCGATGCCGGCTTCGCGCGCGATCATCGCCTTGGTGCGGCGCTTCTGCTTGTACGGCAGGTACAGGTCTTCGAGCTCCTGCTTGGTCGGCGCGGCCTCGATCGCGGCACGCAGAACCGGCGTCAGCTTGCCCTGCTCCTCGATGCTCTTGAGCACCGCGGTGCGGCGCTCCTCGAGCTCGCGCAGATACGACAAGCGCGCCTCGAGTTCGCGCAACTGGATGTCATCGAGGTTGTCGGTGGCTTCCTTGCGGTAGCGGGCGATGAAGGGGACGGTGGCCCCACCGTCCAACAACTCGACAGCGGCATTGACCTGCGCCGGGCGAACCTTCAGTTCGGCGGCGATCTGCAGAAAAATCTTGTTCAAGTGGCACGAGAGAAGAAATGGAAGCGGCGCAGTGTGCCACAGGCACTGCGCCGCGCTGTCTCAGGAAGCGTTCGCCGCGATCACGGTGCCGATGCCGCCGATGCAGCCGGTGCCACTTCGATCGTCGTCAGTTCGCGGTAGATGCCGCCGGCGCTGGCGCTGCCACTCACCGTGCCCGCGCCTTTCATGCGCAGCTTGCAGTCCTTCGCCTCGTCACCGCTCAGCGCCTTGCAGCGGTCCAGCTGGTTGCGGCGGTAGTTGGCATTGCCTTCGTCCGGGTCACCGCGCAACGCTTCTGCGCGCACTGCGCCAGCTTCCTTCAGGCAGGTGGTCTGGTCTTGATTGGATTTTCCGCTCAGGCAGACGGCACGGTCACGCTGGTACTGCGCTTCGACCTCGGCCTTGGGCGTGGCGGCCCAGGCGGTGGCCACGAACGCGCTGAGTGCCAGGGTCGACAGGTAACGCATCGAGGGTGCGAACAAGCGATTCGAGCGGATGGTGAGGGTGCGCATTGAGAAGCCTTTTTTTCGTCGTTGCGATGAAGACGAATTTAGGCTTCTCATCGTGCGCCGACTGTCGGACGGGGGCCAGTTGTAACAGCCACGCTGCCCGAGCGCGGGTAGGACGATGCCGACGCTGCCCGTCAGCCAAGCGCATCGCTGCGCAGCCGCGCGAGCACGCCACGCCCGGCAGCCAGCCCGCTCGCCAGACAGGCATTGATCAGGTAACCACCTGTAGGCGCTTCCCAGTCCAGCATCTCGCCGGCGCAGAACACACCGGGCAGCGCACGCAACATCGAGCCCGCGTCCAGCGCGTCGAAGCGCACACCGCCGGCGCTGCTGATGGCCTCGTCGATCGGCCTCGGCGCCACCAGGCGCAGCGGCAAGGCCTTGATCGCGACGGCCAGTTGCGCGGGATCGGCGATCACCTCGCGCGGCAACAGTTCGTGCAGCAGCGCGGCCTTCACGCCGTCGATGCCCAGGCGACTCTTCAGGTGGGTGGACAAGGAGCGCGTCCCGCGCGGCCGTGCCACCTCGTCGTGCACGAACTGCGCCGTGCGGCCGGGCTGCAGATCGATGTGGATCACGGCATGGCCGGTCGCGGCGATGAGATCACGCGCAGCGCCCGAGGCCGCATAGACGAGGCTGCCCTCGACGCCACCTTCGGTCACCACGAACTCGCCCGCCTGCTCGAACACCACGCCCTCGGCCGACGAGAGCGACAGTGCCACCGTCTTCAGCGCCTGGCCGGCGAAGCGCGTGCGGAAGAACTCGCTCCAGCCGGCGCGCGTGCCCTGGTCATCGACGCGGGCCACATCGAAGCCGCAGTTCGACGGCTGCAGCGGCGCGACCGTCACACCGCGCGCTTCGAGCAGCGGCACCCACGCGCCATCGGAGCCGAGACGCGCCCAGCTGCCACCGCCGAGCGCGAGCACGACCGCATCCGCCATGTGCGCCACCTCGCCCTGCGGCGTGGCAAAGCGCAGCGCCTGCGCCGCATCCCAGCCCTGCCAGCGGTGCCGCATGTGGAACGTCACGCCGGCCGCGCGCAGGCGCGCGAGCCAGGTTCTCAGCAAGGGCGCGGCCTTCATGTCGGTCGGGAAGATGCGGCCCGAGCTGCCGATGAACGTGTCGATGCCCAGGCTCTGGGCCCACGCGCGCAAGGCCTCGGGCGTGAAGTTCGCGATGAGCGGCGCGACCTCGTCGCGCCGCGCGCCGTAGCGGCCGAGGAAGGCGTCGAGCGGCTCGCTGTGCGTCAGGTTCAGCCCGCCCTTGCCGGCCAGCAGGAACTTGCGGCCGACCGAAGGCATCGAATCGAACAGGTCGACGCGCACGCCGCCGGCCGCGATCGCATCGGCCGCCATCAGGCCGGCAGGGCCGCCGCCGATGACGGCGACGCGGGGAGACGAAGGTGCGGGCATGGCGAAGGCGGCGCGGCGATGCGCGGTGTCGGGAAAGGCGGCGCAGTGTGGCACAGCGCGGTAAGAATTCCGTTGCGTACGCGACCGATGACTTCCTCACGCGCTTGGAGCCGACGATGCCGATGTCAACCACCTGGTCAACCAATTCGTCAACCACCTGGTCGATCGGCCTGCTCGCGGCCACGCTCGTGCTGGCGGCGCAGGCCGCAGACGCTGCGGCGTCGAGTTGCAGCGTCCGCAGCGCGGCCACCGTGACCCCGGTCGTCGAGCTCTACACCTCGGAAGGCTGCAACTCCTGCCCGCCGGCCGACAAGTGGTTGTCGCGCGCGAAGAGCGAGCCCGGTGTCGTCGCGCTCGCCTTCCATGTCGACTACTGGGATCGCCTCGGCTGGAAGGACCGCTTCGCGAGCGCCGCGTTCACGCAGCGCCAGGCGCAGCAGCTGCGCCCCAGCGGCGCGCGCTTCAGCTACACGCCGCAGGTCTTGATCGACGGCGCCGATCGCCCGGACTGGCCCAGCGCCGTGATCGCCCCGCGGGCACGCGCAGCGGCCACGGTCGACGCGCAGCTCGTGCGCGACGGCAACCGCATCAGCGCCACGGTGATGCCGCTGCCGGGTGCGCCGGCGCGCCTGTCCGCCTACTGGGCCGTCACCGAACAGGACCACGTCAGCGCGGTGAAGGCCGGCGAGAACCAGGGCGTGACGCTGCACCACGACTTCGTCGTGCGCGACTACCAGGCCGTGGCCGCGTGGACACCCTCACCCGCCGCGGCCGCGCTCAAGTTCGATCTGCCCGGCGCCGACGACCCGGCGCATCCGCGCCAGGTCAATCTGGTGATCGTCGATGACTACACCGGCCGCCCGGTGCAGGCCGTCAAGCTGGGCTGCTGATAGTCGGCGGTCTCGTCAGCTCGCCTCGCGCAACTGCGCGCGCAGCGCCTCGCCCAGCTCGGGCTTGTGCGCGAACGGGTCGGTCGGGTTGCGCGGCGTCATGATGTCCTCGAGCCGCACCTGCACGCTGGCGAGCGACTTCGGGTGGCTGTAGACATAGAACTGGCGCTGCGCGATCGCATCGAACACGAACTGCGCGACCTGCGCCGCCGTGACCTTGCCGCTGCTCACGGCCTTCTCGCTCATCGCCTTGCCGATGAGCTGGCTGCGCGTCATCTTGCGGTCTGCGTCGGTCATTTCTGCAGGGCGATTGCGGCCGCTGTCGACGATGCCGGTCGGCACGAAGAACGGGCACAGCACCGACGCGCTGATCTGGTCCGTGACGAGCTTCAGGTCCTGGTACAGCGTTTCGCTCATCGCGACGACCGCGCTCTTGGTCGCGTTGTAGACGCCCATGTTGGGCGCGTTCAGCAAGCCCGCCATCGACGCGGTGTTGGTGATGTGGCCTTCGTAGCTGGCGTCTTTTGCCGCGGCCTCCAGCATCATCGGCGTGAACACGCGGATGCCGTGCGCCACGCCCATCAGGTTGACGCCGACGACCCATTCCCAGTCCTTCAGCGTCGTCTCCCAGATCAGCCCGCCGGCACCGACGCCGGCGTTGTTGAACACGAAGTGCGGCGCGCCGAAGCGCTTGAAGGTGGCGGCGCCCAGCGCTTCGACCTCGGCCGCCTTCGAGACATCGAGCCGGAACGGCAGCACCTGCGCGCCGAGTGCGGTGATCTCGGCCGCGGCCTTGTCGAGCGCGTCTTGTTGCACATCGGCCATCACGATGTTCATGCCCAGGCCAGCGGCGATGCGCGAGCACTCGAGACCGAAGCCCGAGGCGGCGCCGGTGATCACGGCCGTGCGGCCCTTGAAGTTCTTCATGAAAAAGTCTCTCTCAAACGGTGGCAGGGGTGGGCTTCTTGATCTGGAACGCGACGCGCGGAAAGTGCACATGCACGGTGCCGGCGCGATCGTCGGTGCGCGCGATCACGACCTCGTCGCGGCTCAGCCCGACGAGCTTTCCGGCGACCGGGTCGTGCGCGTAGTCGGTCGGCGTGACGGTGACCTCGTCGCCCTCGGCGAGGCCGGGCTCGGCGGTGAACGCCACCGCGGCGGTCGGGCTCTGTCGCGCCACGTCGATCGCCTCTGCGCTCGTCATCTTCGTGAGCTCGCCGTGGCCGAACGCGGCGACCTTCTCGAACCAGGCCAGCAACCGCGGATACGCATCGAGCAGCACCGCCACCGGCGGCGCACGGCGGATGTACCAGATCGACTGCGCGGCCGAGAAGTCGGCGATGCTGGGCAGCGCGCCGAGCAGGAAGGGCCGGCCATCGGCGAGCAGGTGCTCGAGCCGCGCGAGGTAGGTGTGCAGCTGCGCCGCGCCATCCGCCAGCGTGGCGCGGCGCAGGTTCGGCGACATCGCCGCGCGGTCCGCGCCGAAGGCCTTCAGCGCTTCGGGCGGCGCGCCGGCCATGATGTGGGCGATGCCCGCAGGCTGCATCGTGTACGGCACCGCGATCCAGAACAGCGTGGTGTCGGCCCACTGCGCGATGATCTCTGCCACGCCCGAGGTCGAGGCCGGGTACAGCGGCGGCTCGGGGTTCAGGGTCTCGATCACCTTGCACATCAGCGTGGTGTCGCAATAGATGTCGGCGCCGATCTGCATGAAGGGCGTGCGGCGGTAGCCGCCGGTGAGCGCCATCACATCGGGCTTGGGCAGGATGGCCGGCACGATCACCGAACGCCAGCGCATGCCCTTGAAGCCGAGGATCAGGCGCATCTTCTCCGAGAACGGCGAGCCCGCGTAGTGGTGAAGAATGAGTTCGGTCATTGCGGCATGGCTCGCTGGATGATGGAATCGAACGCAGTGCCCGCGGGCAGCGTGCCGAAGATGGGCGGACCGCCGTCGCTCAGGCGCGAGCGGCAGAACGCATCGAAGGTGGCATCGGATGCGTGACGGCGCAGCAGCGAGGCCTGCACCGCGAGCGCCACATCCTGCGCGAGCCGGCGTGCATCGGCTTCGTCGCCGGCGCCATCGGCCAGACGCGCGAACAGCGCATCGCTGAAGCGGTCGAGCGTGGCATGGGCGCCGCGCGTCGTCGCGAGTTCGGCGTCCAGCGCCTGCACCGCATCGCCGCCGGAGGAACCGCCGCGCTTGCGCAGCGCGCGCATCAGGTCCAGCGCCATGATGTTGCCAGCGCCTTCCCAGATCGAGTTCAGCGGCATCTCGCGGTAGATGCGTGCCATCACGCCCTCGCCGTGTTCCTCGACATAGCCGTTGCCGCCCAGGCACTCCATCGCTTCCTGCGCGAGCGCGCTGCCGCGCTTGCATATCCAGAACTTCGCGACCGGCGTCAGCACGCGCCGCATCAGCGTCTCGAACGCGTCGTCCTGGCGGTCGACGGCACGCGCCAGCCGCAGCGCGAGCGCGGTCGCGGCTTCGGATTCGAGCGCGATGTCGGCCAGCACGTTCTTCATCAGCGGCTGATCGGCGAGCCGCTTGCCGAAGGCCAGGCGCTGCGACGCATGGTTGAGCGCCAGCGCCACCGCGCCGCGCATCAGGCCGGCGGTGCCGAGCGCGCAGTCGAGGCGCGTCAGCGTGCCCATCTCGAGGATCTGCGCGATGCCGCGGCCTTCTTCGCCGACACGCCATGCGAGCGCACCGTTGAACTCGACCTCCGAGCTCGCATTGGCCTGGTTGCCGAGCTTGTCCTTGAGGCGCTGGACCGCGATCGCGTTGACCGAACCATCGGGCAGCACGCGCGGCAGGAAGAAGCAGCCGAGGCCGGCGGGCGTCTGCGCGAGCACGAGGAAGGCATCGCTCATCGGCGCCGAGAAGAACCACTTGTGGCCGGTGAGGCGGTAGCGCGCGCCCCAGGCATCGTCGCCGTCGAACTCGGCGCGCGTGGTGTTCGCGCGCACATCCGAGCCGCCCTGCTTCTCGGTCATGCCCATGCCCATGGTCACGCCGGTCTTGGTGCCGACGAAGGCCAGGCGCGGGTCGTAGCGCGTGCTCGCGAGCGGGTCGAACCAGGCGGCGAACACCGGTGCGTTGTCGCGCAGCGCGGGCGTCACCGCGTAGGTCATCGAGACGGGGCACAGCACCGAAGGTTCGAGCTGCGTGAACATCATGAAGCCCGCCGCGCGCTCGATGTGCGCGCCCGGCCCGCGCGACCACGGCGTGGCGTGCAGCCCGGCCTCGACGGCCGCGCCGAGCAGCGCGTGGTAGCTCGGATGGAACTCGACCGTGTCGGTGCGGCGGCCGAAGCGGTCGTGCGTGTGCAGCTGCGGCTTGTGCACGTTGGCCAGGCGCGCGTGCGTCTGCATCGCTTCGGTGCCGAGCATTTCACCGAACGTTGCGCGCACGCTTTCGTCAGCGCCGGGCAGATGAAACGCCAACGCATCGCGCAACGCACGATCGCCCAGGTACACGTTGTGCCCGACCAGCGGCAGCGGCTGGTTTGTCACCTCATGAGTGAACGAAGCCCCTCGTCCGACGAGTACGTCGGCCGATCCCCCGGGGGGATTCGGGCCGGCTTGGGAGCGGCCCGGCGCTCGGCCCGAAGAGTGCTCGCGGCTGTCCATCGCGGCTCAGACCAGTTTGACAACCTGCTTGCCGAAGTTCTTCCCCTTGAGCAAGCCGAGGAAAGCCTGGGGCGCCGCCGCCAACCCTTGCGCCACGCTCTCGCGGTACTTGAGCTTGCCGGTGGCGACCATCATGCCGAGTTCCTTCAGCGCCTCGGGCCAGAACTCCATGTGCTCACTGACGATGAAGCCCTCGATCGTCAGGCGGTTCGTCAGCAGCAGCTGCGGCTGCTTGAGCGGGATGGGTTCGCCGTCGTAGCCGCTGATCATGCCGCACAGCGCGATGCGGCCGAACGCGTTCATGCGCGCCAGCGTCGCGTCGAACACCGGGCCGCCGACGTTCTCGAAGCAGCCGTCCACGCCATCGGGTGTCGCGGCCTTCAGCGCCTCGTAGAGCGACTTCGCATCGGCGTGCGCCTTGTAGTCGATGCAGGCATCGAAGCCGAGTTCGTCGACCACATAGCTGCACTTGTCGGCGCCGCCGGCGATGCCCACCGCGCGGCAGCCGCGTGCCTTCGCGAGCTGGCCCACCGCGCTGCCGACCGCACCACTGGCCGCGCTCACGACGATGGTCTTGCCGGCCGCCGGCTTGCAGATCTGCGTGAGCCCGTACCACGCGGTCACGCCCGGCATGCCGACCGCGCCGAGGTAGGCCGACAGCGGGATGTGCGTGGTGTCGACCTTGCGCAAGGTGCCGGGTTGCGTGGCATCGACGACGCTGAACTGCTGCCAGCCGCCGAAGCCGACGACCTTGTCGCCGACCTGATAGCCCGCGTTCTTCGACGCGACGATCTCGCCCACCGTGCCGCCCTGCATCACCGCGTTCAGCGGCTGCGGCACGGCATAGCTCTTCGCGTCGTTCATGCGGCCGCGCATGTAAGGGTCCAGACTCATGAAGTGGTGGCGCACCAGCACCTGGCCGTCCTTGAGTTCCGGCACCTCGGCGTCGACGAGCTTGAAGTTGTCTGCCGAGGCCTCGACGGACGGGCGCGACACGAGATGGATCTGCTGGTTGGTGGTCATCTTGTTCTCCTGGAAATTCTGTGGTGGTTCGGTCGGCGCTGTTCGGTCGGCGCTTTTCAGTCGGCGCTGTTCAGTCAGTGGAAAGCGGCGGCTGCAGCGTGTTGACGCTCGTGGCGCTCACCGGCAATCGCTTCACGTATTTGAAGGTGCCGGTCGCGTGCGTGCAGGCGCGGCCCTTGGCGTCATAGATCGTGGCTTCGGTGAAGGCCATCGTCGCGCTGCGGTGCATCAGCCGGCCCTTTGCGACCAGCGGCCCGGTGGCGGGCAGCATGAAGCTGGTCTTCATCTCGATCGTGACCACGCCCATGTCCTGCTGCACGCTGCGCGCGGCCACCGCCATCGTCACGTCGAGCAGCGTCATGCAGGCGCCGCCGTGCGTCACCGCGAAGCTGTTCAGATGCTCCGGCGCGGCCGTGTAGCGCAGCTCCGACTCGCCGCCCTCGAACCTCTCGAGCGTGAAGCCGAGGTGTTCGACGAACGGAACCAGAACGCCAAATGACAAGCTCATCGAATGCTCTTCACGCGGCGCCCAGCACCACGCTCACGCCACCATCGACCGCGAGCCACTGCCCGGTGATGTGCTTGCCGGCAGCGCTTGCGTACAGCAGCGTCAGGCCCTTCAGATCGTCCTCGTCGCCGAGGCGCCCGAGCGGCGCCTTCGCGGCCATCTTGTCTTCACCGAGGTGGGTGATCAGGCCGGCGGCCATCTTGGTCATGAAGAAGCCGGGGCAGATCGCGTTGACGGTGATGTTGTACTTGCCCCATTCGGCCGCGAGCGTCTGCGTGAAGCCGATCACCGCGGTCTTGGAGGTGTTGTAGGCCAGCGTCTGCATCTCCGGCGGGTTGCCGTTCAGGCCGGCGATCGACGCGATGTTGATGATGCGGCCGCGCTTGGCCGGGATCATCGCGATGCGCGCGACCTGCTGCGCCAGGATGAAGTAGCCGCGCACGTTGAGGTTCATCACCTTGTCCCAGGCCGGCACCGGGTGGTCTTCGGCGGGCGCGCCCCAGCTCGCACCGGCGTTGTTGACGAGGATGTCGATGCGGCCGAACTTCGCGAAGGTCTCGTCGGCCAGGCGGCGCGTGTCTTCCTCCTTCGAGCAATCGGCAGCGATCCATTGCGCATCGATCCCGGCGGCCTTGAGCTCGGCGGCGGCCTGCTCCAGGTCTTCGGCCTTGCGCGAGCTCAGCATCAGCTTGGCACCGGCCTCGCCGAGCGCATGCGCCATCTGCAGGCCGAGGCCGCGCGAGCCGCCGGTGATCAGCGCGGTCTGGCCGCGCAGGTCGAAGAGTTTGTTGATGGGCGTGCTCATGGGTGCGGTCTCCGGAATGTGTTTGTCGGGGTCAGGGCTTGTCGGTCTTGATGCGCGAACGCACCCACACGAGCAGCGCGCCGGCGAGGATGCCGGCAGCGCCGATCGAGGTCAGGCTCCAGCCCAGCGACGCATCGCTGCGCTGCACCGCGAGGCCCAGCCCGCCGACCGCGAGGCCGGCGTAGACCAGGATCCAGACCCACTTCTCGATCTTCTTGACGTTCATCAGAACCACGCCTCGTCCATCGTGCGGCAGGTCGCATCACGCGTTTCGACGACCTTCAGCCAGGCACCGATGCGCGGCAGCTCGTAGTGGAAGAAGTAGGTGCAGGCCGCGAGCCGGCCATGCAGGCTGGGGGCGTCGCCCTGCCCGGCCGTGAGCTGGCCTTGCGCGCACAACGCCACGTCCAGCCAGATCCACGCGATCACCACATGACCGAAGGCCTGCAGGTACGGTGTGGCGTTGGCGAGCGCTTCGTCCGGATTGCCGGTGGACCACGCAGCGCGCGTCGCTTCGCCAAGATGCTGGAGCGCTTCGCCCAGCGCCGCAGCGTGCGCCGCGAGTTCGGGCACGGATTGCGCGCGCTGCTGCGTCGCGACGATGCGGCTGGCGAGCAGCGCGAAGCCCGCGCCCTCCTGCATCACGACCTTGCGGCCCAGCAGGTCCAGGCCCTGGATGCCGTGCGTGCCTTCGTGGATCATGTTCAGGCGGTTGTCGCGCCAGTACTGTTCGACCGGGAAGTCGCGCGTGTAGCCGTAGCCGCCATGCACCTGGATCGCCAGGCTGTTCGCTTCCAGGCACCACTCGCTCGGCCAGCTCTTCGCGATCGGCGTCAGCATCTCCAGCAACAGAGCGGCATCGCGCGAGGCCTCGGGCGTGCCGGTGTGCTGCTCGTCGACCAGCTTCGCGCAATGCAGTTCGAGCGCGAGCGCGCCTTCGCAATAGCTCTTCTGCGCGAGCAGCATGCGCTTGATGTCGGCGTGCTGGATGATGGGGATCTGCGGCTTGCTCGCGTCCTTGCCGCCGACGCCGCTCGGGCGGCCTTGCGGCCGGTTCTTCGCGTAGTCGAGCGCGGCCTCGTAGCCCGCATAGCCCAGCATCGTGGCGCCCATGCCGACCGCGATGCGCGCCTCGTTCATCATGTGGAACATGCAGCGCAGACCTTCGTGCGGCTTGCCGACGAGGTAGCCGATGGCGCCCGCGCCGCGGCCATCGAGCCCGCCGCCGTTCGCGTCGGCGCGCACCGGGAACTTGCCTTCGCCGAAGTTCAGCAGCGTGTTCGGAATGCCGCGGTTGCCGAGCTTGTGGTTCAGGCCTGCGAGCGCCACGTCGTTGCGCTCGCCGGTGAGTTCGCCATCTGCCCCCACCAGCTTCTTCGGCACGATGAACAGCGAGATGCCGCGCGTGCCGGCGATCAGCTTGCCATCGGGGCCGGGAATCTTCGCGAGCACGAGGTGGATGATGTTCTCGGAGAGCTCGTGCTCGCCGTTGCTGATCCACATCTTGTTGCCGCGCAGGCGGTAGCGCGCGCCGAGCGGATCGCTCTCGAAATCAGCGCCGTCGGGTGTGGCGCGCGTGGCCACATCGGACAGGCTGGAGCCGGCCTGCGGCTCGCTCAGGCACATCGTGCCGGAGAAGCGGCCGGCGAACTCCTGCTTCGCGAACACCGCCTGCTGCAGCGGCGTGCCGTGCACCATCAGCAGGTTGGCGTTGCCGCTCGTCAGCATGCCGCCGCCGGCCACATTGCCGCCGGCGCGCGCGAAGAAGCTGTTGGCCGCCATCTGCACGACGCAGGGCAGCTGCATGCCGCCGATGTCGTAGTCTTGTGCGGCGGCGAGCATGCCGGACTCGGCGTACGCGCGCGAGGCCTCGTGGCTGGCCTGCGGCAGATGGACACGTTCGCCGTCGAAGCGCGGCTCTTCGGTGTCGGCCTGGCGATTGAACGGCGCGAACTTGTCGCGCGCGAGGCGCTCGCAACTGTCCATCACCGAGGCGAAGGTCTCGCGCGAGTGGTCGGCGAAACGCGTGCGGCTCTGAAGCGAGTCGACGTCCAGCCAGTCGTAGAGCAGGAAGTCGATGGTCTGTCGGTAGCTCATGATGGGCTGGTTCCGTTCTTGTCGCTCGGTTTGGCGAGCGTTCCCTGCATCGCAGTGCCGCCGACGCAGGTCAGCGCGTCAACGGTGACCGGCTCGGTCAGAGCACCTCGAACACGCCGGCCGCGCCCATGCCGCCGCCGATGCACATCGTCACGACGACCTTCTTCGCGCCGCGGCGCTTGCCTTCGATCAGCGCGTGGCCGGTCAGGCGCTGGCCGCTCACGCCATACGGGTGGCCGACCGCGATCGCGCCGCCGTTGACGTTCAGGCGATCCATCGGAATGCCCAGCGTGTCGGCGCAATACAGCACCTGCACCGCGAAGGCCTCGTTCAGTTCCCACAGGTCGATGTCGGCGACCGTGAGGCCGAGCTTCTTCAGCACCTTGGGCACCGCGTAGATCGGGCCGATGCCCATTTCATCGGGCTCGCAGCCGGCCACCGCAAAGCCGAGGAAGCGGCCGAGCGGCTTCAGGTTGCGCTTGCTCGCGAGCGATTCGTTCATCAGCACGCAGGCGCCGCCGCCGTCGCTGAACTGGCTCGCGTTGCCGGCCGAGATCAGGCCGCCGGGCAAGGCGGAACGCAGGTCCTTGATGCCGTCGTAGGTCGTGCCCGCGCGGATGCCTTCGTCGTTCTTGATCGTGACCTCTTTCGTGCGCAGGCCCATCACCGGATCGGCGACGCCGGCCGTGACGGTGCACGCGATGATCTCGTCCGTGAACTTGCCGGCTTCGAGCGCGGCGGCGGCCTTCTGCTGGCTGGCGGCGCCGTAATGGTCCATCCGCTCGCGGCCGATCTTGTAGCGCTTGGCCACCTGCTCGGCGGTCTGCAGCATGTTCCAGTAGATCTCGGGCTTGTGCTCGACCAGCCACGGATCCGCGCCCATGTGGCGGTTGGCCTCGTTCTGCACGCAGGAGATGCTCTCGACGCCACCGGCCACCAGCACGTCGGACTCGCCGGCGATGATGCGCTGCGCGGCCATCGCGATGGTCTGCAGGCCGCTGGAGCAGAAGCGGTTCACGGTCATGCCGCTGGTCGTGATCGGCAGGCCGGCGCGCAGCGCGATCTGGCGCGCGATGTTGCTGCCGGTCGCGCCTTCGGGTGTGGCGCAGCCCATGATGACGTCGTCGACCTCGGCGGCTTCGATGCCCGCGCGTTCGACGGCCGCCTTGACGGCGAAGCCGCCCAGCGTTGCGCCGTGGGTCATGTTGAATGCGCCCTTCCAGCTCTTGGCGAGCGGGGTACGGGCAGTGGAAACGATCACGGCGCTGGTCATGGCTTTCTCCTGTGGATCAGATGAGGAATCAGGCGTTCGCGGCAACTGCCGTCGATGCCTTGTAGATGCTGTTGCGCGGCTGCGCGAAGACGCGCCGCACCATCGGTTCGAACTCGCTCATCGGCAGCGTCTCGGCCTTCGCATCGAAGGCCGGGTTGTCGAAGAGGTCGCAGAACTCGGCCGTGCGCTCGAAGTGCGCGTGGCCCTTGAACTGGTCGCGCAGGTTGCGGTCCAGCCCGATGTGGTGAAAGAAGTAGTAGCCCTGGAAGATGCCGTGGTTCTGCACCATCCACAGGTTCTCGTCGGACACGAAGGGCTTCAGGATCGCCGCGGCGATGTCGAAGTGGTTGAAGGTACCCAGCGTGTCGCCGATGTCGTGGAACAGCGCGCACACCACGTACTCCTCGTCGCGGCCGGCGCGCAGCGCGTTGGTCGCGGTCTGCAGCGAGTGCGTGTAGCGGTCGATCGGGAAGCCGCCGTAGTCGCCTTCGAGCACCTTCAGGTGCGCCATCAGGCGATCGGGCAGCTGGCGCGCGAACGGCATGAACTCGCCGCCGATCTTGCGCCAATCGTCCTGCGTGCTTGCCTCCATGCGGGTGAAGGTGGCGCGCTCGTGGGCTTGTTCGCTCATCGTGTTGTCTCCTCGTCAGGGCGCGGGCGCGCTGTTGCTGAGCAGCTGGTGATAGAACTGGATCAGCTCGACGTAGTTGTCGGTCGAGATGCGTTCGTTGGTGCCGTGGAAGCGCTTCAGGTCTTCGGGCTTGGCGCGCACCGGCGAGAACTTGTAGACGTTGTCGGCGACCTCGTCGAAGTAGCGCGAATCGGTCGCGGCGATCATCAGCCCGGGCGCGACGATCACGTCCTGGTGCAGCTGGCGCAGCGTCTTGTTGATGAGCTGGAAGCCCGCCGCGTCGGTGGCCGCCACTTTCGAGGCTTCGGAAAAGCCCGGCACCTTCGCGATCGTGATCGCCGGGTTCTTCACCGCCTCGCCCACATGCGCGACCAGCGCATCGCTGGTGTCGCCCGGCAGCAGCCGGAAGTTCACGGTGGCCTTGGCGCGGCCGGGCAGCACGTTGTCGGCATTGCCGGCGTTGAACACCGTGAGCGCGGTGGTGGTGCGCAGCGTGGCGTTGGTGCTCGCGACCTTCTTCAGCTGCTGCTCCACCAGCGGCTTGAACAGCCACAGGTTGGACAGGAACACGCGGTTCATGCCGTTCATCTCGGGCGCGAGCGATTCGAACATCTCGCGCGACAGGCCGCGGATCGCCAGCGGCATCTGTTGGTCCTCGAGCCGCGCGAGACCGGCGCTGAGCATGCCGATCGCCGAGGTCTCGGCCAGCGGCGGCGGCATCGACGAATGGCCGGGCGTGGCGTTCGCGGTCAACTGCAGGCTGAGGTAGCCCTTCTCGGCCACGCCGATCAGCGCGGCCGGCCTGCTCAGGCCGGCGAGCAGGCCGTCGGTGATCAGCAGGCCTTCATCGAGCACGAACTGCAGATGGATGCCGCGTTCCCTGAACAGCTTGGCGATCTGCGCCGCGCCGCGCATGCCGCTGATCTCCTCGTCGTTGCCGAAGATCAGGTAGATGGTCTGGCGCGGCTGGTAGCCCGAGGCGGCGAGCAGTTCGACCGCCTCCATGATGGACATCAGGTTGCCCTTGTCGTCCCACGAGCCGCGGCCCCAGACGAAGCCGTCTTTCACCGCGCCGGAGAACGGCGGCTGCTGCCAGTCGCCTTCGGTGCCGGGCGCGATCGGCACCACGTCCTGGTGGGCCATCAGGCCGATGCCGGGCGCCTTGGGGTCGCTGCCGGGCCAGGTGTAGACCAGGCCGTACTTGGCGACGATCTCGCGCTTGAGCACCGCGTGCGCCTTCGGGAAGCTCGCCTGCAGCAAGGCGTGCAGCGCAGTGAACTCGGTGGCGTTCGCATCGACATCCTCCGGCGACGCGATCGTCCTCAGCTGCACCGCCGCGCTCAGCCGCGCTGCCGCGGCGGCCGCATCGACCTTCACCGGCGTGGCCGGCGCGACCGCGAGTTGCCGCGACGGTGTCAGCAGCGTCTTCGCGCCGACCGCGATGGCCAGCGCGAGGACGACGACACCCAGCAGCGCGAACAGCTTGCGCATCGGAGTCCGCCGCTCAGCTGAAGCTCTTGCCTTCGGCCGCCAGCTTCGCGAGCAGCGGCGCGGGCGTCCAGAACGACGCGTCGTCCAGCGGGTTCGCGGCGAAGCGCTTCATCGCACCGACCACGTTGAACAGCCCGACCTGATCGGCGTAGTTCATCGGCCCGCCGCGGTGCAGCGGGAAGCCATAGCCGGTGAGGTAGACCATGTCGATGTCGGAGGCACGCAGCGCGATGCCTTCGTCGACGATCTTGGCACCCTCGTTCACGAGCGCATAGACGAGCCGGCCGACGATCTCCTCGTCGCTGATCTTGCGCGGCGCGATGCCCAGGTCGGCGCGGTGCTTCTCGATCATGTCGGTGACGACCTTGCTCGGGATCGCATCGCGCTTGCCCGGCACGTAGTCGTACCAGCCGGCACCGGTCTTCTGGCCGAAGCGGCCCATCTCGCACAGCAGGTCGGCCGACTTGCTGTAGCGCATGCCCGGCTGCTCCGCGTTGCGGCGCTTGCGGATGTACCAGCCGATGTCGTTGCCGGCCAGGTCGCCCATGCGGAACGGGCCCATCGCCATGCCGAACTTCTCCATCGCCTTGTCGACCTGCGCCGGCGAGGCGCCTTCGTCCAGCAGGAAGCCGGCCTGGCGCGAGTACTGCTCGATCATGCGGTTGCCGATGAAGCCGTCGCACACGCCCGAGACCACGCAGGTCTTCTTGATCTTCTTGCCGATCGCCATCACGGTGGCGAGCACGTCCTTCGCGGTCTTCTCGCCACGCACCACTTCGAGCAGCTTCATCACGTTGGCAGGGCTGAAGAAGTGCGTGCCGATCACGTCCTGCGGGCGCTTCGTGAACGACGCGATCTTGTCGAGATCGAGCGTCGAGGTGTTGGAGGCCAGGATCGCGCCGGGCTTCATCACCTCATCGAGCGTCTTGAACACGGTCTCCTTCACGCCCATGTCCTCGAACACGGCCTCGATGACCATGTCGGCGTCCTTCAGGTCGCCGTAGTTCAGCGTCGTGGTCAGCAGCGCCATGCGCGCATCGAGCTTGTCCTGCTTGAGCTTGCCCTTCTTGACCTGCGCGTCGTAGTTCTTGCGGATGATGGCCACGCCCTTGTCGAGCGCCTCCTGCTTCATCTCGAGCATCACGACCGGGATGCCGGCATTCAGGAAGTTCATCGCGATGCCGCCGCCCATCGTGCCGGCGCCGATCACCGCGAGCTTCTTGATGTCGCGCACTGGCGTGTCGGCCGGCACATCGGGGATCTTGGTGGTGGCGCGCTCGGCCATGAAGGCGTGGCGCAGCGCCTTGCTTTCGGGCGTGAACATCAGCGCAGTGAAGAGCTCGCGCTCCAGCTTCATGCCCTCGTCGAACCTGAGCTTGAGCGAACCGGCGACCGCCTCGACGCACTTCAGCGGCGCCGGGAAATTCTTGCTCATGCCGCCGACCATGTTCTTGACGAACTGCACATAGGCATCGGCGTTCGGGTGCGTCACCTTCAGGTCGCGCACCAGTGGCAGCGGGCGCTGGTCGGCCACCTCGGCGGCGAACGCGAGCGCGCCGGCGAGCAGGTCGCCATCGATCATCTTGTTGAACAGCTTCTGGCCCGGCGCCATCGCGAGCATCTCGCTCTTCACCGGCTCGCCGCTGACGATCATGTTCATCGCGTTCTCGACGCCGATCACGCGCGGCAGGCGCTGCGTGCCGCCAGCACCCGGGATCAGGCCGATCTTCACTTCGGGCAGCGCGACCTGCGTGCCCGGCGAAGCCACGCGGTAGTGGCAGCCGAGCGCGAGCTCGAGACCGCCGCCCATGCACACGGTGTGGATCGCCGCGACGATGGGCTTGGCCGAGGCTTCGAGCGCGAGGATCACGCTGAGCAGGTTGGGTTCGGCGAGCGCCTTGGGCGAGCCGAACTCCTTGATGTCGGCGCCGCCCGAGAACGCCTTGCCGGCGCCGGTGATCACGATGGCCTTGACCTTGGCATCGGCATTCGCCTGATCCAGCCCGTTCACGATGCCCAGGCGGGTCGCGTGGCCGAGGCCGTTGACGGGCGGGTTGTCCAGCGTGATCACGGCCACATTGCCGCGGAGTTCGTAGTTGGCGCTCATGGGGGTCCCTCGACGTTGGATCAGCAAAAAAGAACGATCGTTCGATTCTAGGCCCGAGAACAAAAAAGGCGCTGTCTCAGCAGTGACAGCGCCTCTTCATTCGCCCATCGTTCTGCGCTCTAGACCTCGAGCCATTCCTTGCGAATGTCCGCGTTGGCGCGCAAGGCGGCCGGCGAGCCTTCGAAGACGATACTCCCGTGGCCCATCACATAGCAACGCTCGGAGATTTCGAGCGCGATGGTGAGTTTCTGCTCGACCAGCAGCACCGAGACGCCGCGGTCCTTCAGCGTCTTCAGGTACTCGGCGACGAGTTCGACGATCTTGGGTGCGAGGCCTTCGGTGGGCTCGTCGATCATGATGAGATCGGGGTCGCCCATCAGCGTGCGGCACAGTGTGAGCATCTGCTGCTCGCCGCCCGAGAGCACGCCGGCCTCGGTGTGCTCGCGCTCCTTCAGCCGCGGGAACATCTTGTACATGTCCGCGAAGGACCAGCGGGGCGTCTTCTTGCCGCGCTTCTCGCCCAGCATCAGGTTCTGCTCGACCGTGAGCTTGGGGAAGATGTCGCGGTTC
>Ga0307510_10001791_pt1 | contig 23975 bp, 18 predicted proteins | sample 12_EM_MG_FD_207224 | JGI IMG/M metagenome (GOLD analysis project Ga0307510, IMG submission 207224) | Populus trichocarpa ectomycorrhiza microbial communities from riparian zone in the Pacific Northwest, United States - 12_EM | ecosystem: Host-associated > Plants > Roots > Unclassified | place... | reverse complement strand
GTGGCACGCTACCGGTGAATATCGATCACTATACGGCCTGGAACAGTGGTGTAACCTATTACAAGGTGCTGGTAGACGGCAATCCGCGGTTTGATGCCTGGAATGACCTTGTACTGAATACTGTGAATGGGCAGTATGACATCATCGAGCTGCAAAAGCCCGACATCAATGGTTTTTACAATGTACACAACCCTGCCAAAGTGTACTATAATTCAGACCTGGGCTGTCTGCTGGACAGCACCAATCTGAGCAATGCCGCCCACGGTCTCACGGTGGAATTCTACAATGCATCGCATGTAAAGACAAGCACGATGGGCAATGCGCTGACGATAAACAATCAGATGTGTATCGCCTCGCTGGACATTCCTACGCTGAACGGGGTGGCTGCCGATCCCAACTGCGGTTACCTGAAGTACACCGATAAGACGAAGAACGTTGAGCTGAAAGGCGTGGCGGCGCATCCGCAGGGTTTTGCGACCTGGTCGTTTGGGATCATAAAAGGGGTCAACTCCTTCTATGGCCAGTCCGGCGCGTTGTTCCCCGCGACGTCCTTTGCCCTGGATTATCTGCAGACGGTAAATAATATGCTGGGTGGATGTCCCACGGTGGCGGCGTTTGCCGAATGGCTTTATGTGTATTCGACGGTCATCAATGGCGTAGGCCGGCAGGGTCAGTATGATGCTTCTGCATCGGTAGCGTTTTGCCTGGCGCCGTAGAAAGGATTTTTGATGAGTTTATAAAGCGGACAGCTAATCCATGAGGGTTAGCTGTTCTTCTTCGGGGCCATTGGGCAGAATGTTGAAGCTTTTCCGATGGTATTTGCAAAGGCCGAACTTCTCGATCGCGTTGCGATGGTCCTTTGTCCCATAGCCTTTATTGCTGTCCCAGCGGTAGTGGGGAAACTCGCAGTGCAGTCCCTGCATGTATTCGTCCCGCCAGGTTTTAGCCAGGATACTGGCAGCGGCGATGGATGCAAAGATGCTGTCTCCTTTTATGATACATCGATGGGGTACTCTTCTGTATTTTGTAAACCGGTTGCCGTCTATCAGCAGCAGTCTGGGGCGTAGTTGTAGGTCGTCGAGGGCCAGGTGCATGGCCTTAAAGGAGGCTTTCAAAATATTGATGCGGTCGATCTCGTCGTGGTCTACCCGGGCCACGCTCCAGGCGAGGGCATTAGCTTCGATATAGACCCGCAGCTCGTTGCGGTTGTCTGCGCTGACCTGTTTGGAGTCATTGAGAAGGGGATGGAAAAAACCGGCTGGGAGGATCACTGCTGCTGCGAATACGGGCCCGGCATAACATCCCCGGCCGGCTTCGTCGCAACCGGCTTCGGTCAGTTCTTCCTGGTAATGGCTTCTCAGCGGGATTTCCATGTCTCAAAAATAGTCGATCTTTTTATTGTCGGCTCCGGTGGTGGAAAAATAGTGCCGAAAGGGTTTGGCGTGACACTGCTGACCTATCTTTGCGCCGCTATGGTATCTTCCACTACTTCCCTGCGCCCTCAAGGGGTTGCTTCGCATCCGGCCGGAACATCCCGCCCGGTGGCCATCTGGGTCTATACAGGCGTCATCCTATTGCTGATACAGGTCATCCTGGGTGGTATTACCCGTCTGACGGGCTCCGGTCTTTCCATTACGGAATGGAATGTCGTTAGTGGCTCTTTTCCGCCCTTGAATGCGACACAATGGCAGACTGCGTTTGCCAAATACAAAGCGACTCCGCAGTACCAGCTTCTCAACTCCGGCTTTACGCTGGCAGATTTTAAATTTATTTTTTTCTGGGAGTGGTTTCATCGCTTGTGGGCGAGACTCGTCGGAGTTGTATTCGTGGTCGGTTTTGTATGGCTGATATGGAAAAGGAAAATGCAATTGTGGATGATACGGCCTTTGATCATTCTGTTCCTGCTGGGGGCTTTGCAGGCGGCAGTAGGCTGGATCATGGTTGCCAGCGGTTTGACGGGGGATGCCATCTATGTAGCGCCGGCGAAGCTGGCACTTCACTTTGTATTTGCGATGGGATTGATCGTTTATGCATTTTGGTTCGCTTTGGAGCTTTCGGTTCCGGCCAGCGCGAGGTTTAGTCTTAGTGGGATTGGGAGACGACTGGTTGTTCTCCGCGGGCTGACCATTGTCATCCTGGTCCTGGTCTTCTTCCAGCTTTTATATGGGGCTCTGATGGCAGGTAATAAAGCGGCGACGGTAGCGCCTACCTGGCCGACAATAAATGGCAGCTGGATACCGGATGGCTTGTTTAGTGGAAGACCCTTGATGCAGGATCTGGCGGGCAATAAAATTACGGTACACTTTGTTCATAGGGGGCTGGCCTATTTGTTATTGATATTTGTTGGGGTTTGGACGGTATTGGCGGCAAGGATAACGGCCGGAAGCGTGGTTTTTCGTCGTCTTCGCTGGCTGCCCCTGCTGCTTATCGTGGTACAGATCATTCTTGGCATCAGCAGCCTGCTGACGAGTCCTGGCATTATCCCGCAGCAATGGGTAGCCTTTGACTGGCTGGCCCAATTTCACCAGGTTACCGGGCTCTTATTCCTACTTACAATGGTCGGGATGTTGTACCTTGTGATTCCTGTAAGACACACTGTAGACACACCGAAGACTCTGTAACCATATGATGCGAATCTTAAAAGCAATTTATTATTTCTTCCCCGTACAACTGTTATTGCTGCATGTAAAAAAGTTCCAGGTATTATTGGTATTCTGGCTGATCCTTTTCAGCACGCTGAATGGCGGTTTTATGCGTGCTTATGGTGCGGCGGCTCTTTTTCTTTCCCCGGAATACCTGGGAGATGTGAGTCCCATCAGCACGGCCATTGTCGGGATGGCTACGGGGATCTTTATCATGAGCTGGAATATTACGACCTTTATCCTGTTCTGTCAGCACTTCCGGTTTCTTGCCACGACGACCAAGCCTTTTCTGAAATACTGTATCAACAACGCTATCCTGCCCATCATTTTTCTGGTGTTCTATTTTGTAAAAGCCATCCAGTTCAGCACGCAGCGGGAGCTGTTATCGGCTTCGGCCATTATCTGGCTCAGTGCCGGGTTTTTCCTGGGATTTTGTTTTATTATCGGGGCGTCACTTTTTTATTTCTTCCGCGCGGACAAGACCATCATCCGCCGGATGACGCCGGTGATCAGCAACCCCAAATTATTCAAGTCGCAGTTTCGAAAAGAAGAGATCCGGCTCAACGAAAGCCGGCTGATGCACGTGAAATGGTATCTCAATTCTTTCCGGATGATCCGGAAGACCCGGGATGTCGCCCACTATAGCGCGGATTTTATCGAAAATATCTTCAACCGTCATCATATTGCCGCGGTCCTGTCCATTTTTGTTTCTTTTATATTTCTTATCGTTGTCGGGTTTTTTATGGACAGCCGGTTCTTTCAGTTGCCGGCTGCTGCCAGCATCCTCATCTTTTTTGCCATCCTGATCTCTTTGTCCGGCGCCTTTTCCTATTTCCTCCAATCCTGGAGCATTCCATTTTTTGTAGTCCTTTTCTTCATCGTGAATCTGCTCTATCAATATAACGTGATTGACCCGACGAATAAGGCCTATGGCCTGAACTACAATGCAAGGGGAGACCGTCCGTTGTATGACCGGGAGACGTTGCTGCAGCTGTGTTCGGAAAAAAATCTCGAGAAGGACAAGGCCAATATGCTGGGCATCCTGGAGAAATGGAAGGCGAGGCAATCGGAGTCAAAGCCCATTCTTTTCCTGGTGAACACCAGCGGCGGCGGGAGTCGTAGTGCAACCTTCACCATGAGCATCCTGCAGCGTCTTGACAGCCTCAGCAAGGGGAAGCTGATGCGGAAAACTTTTCTGATCACCGGGGCATCCGGTGGGATGCTGGGGGCTGCCTATTTTCGTGAGTTATCGCGCAGGCGCGATGAAGGCGACGCTTCCATCCATCTGCAAAATCATCGTTATATAGACGACATTTCCGGAGACCTGCTCAACACGCTGTTCTCTTCTTTTGTCGCGAGGGACCTGGCCTCTCCTGCTCAGAAGTTTACGGTCGGAAAGAACGAATATGTCAAGGACAGGGGATTTGCCTTCGAGCAGAAGCTAAATGAAAATACGAGAGGTGTGTTGAATCGCCAGTTAAAAGACATTGCGCCGGAAGAGGCGGCCGCCCGTATGCCGCTGATGCTGTTCAATCCTGTCATCACCCGTGACAGCCGGGCCCTGGTCATCAGCACTCAGCCTGTCAGCTTCCTGATGCGACCCCGGTTCGACAATACCAAGATCCCTGCGATGGACCCGGATGCGGTCGACTTTGGTGCCCTTTTTGCAAAACAGGAACCGAAGGACCTGCGACTGTTGACGGCCTTGCGTATGAATGCCACCTTTCCTTATGTATTGCCGAATGTATGGCTGCCGACAAGACCTGTCATCGACGTCATGGATGCCGGTTTCCGGGATAATTTCGGGGAGATGAATGCTATCCGGTTCCTCAACGCCTTCAAGGAATGGCTACAGGAGAACACCAGCGAAGTTGTGCTGCTCCAGATCCGTGACCGGAAGGCCGGGGGCTGGGAAAACCCCTATGAGTCGGATGATGTCACGGAGATCATTACCAAGCCGCTGCTGCTGTTGCAGGACAACTGGTATAAGATGCAGGAATATAACCAGGATGATCTGCTTAGTCTTTCGCAGAACGCGATGGGATTTTCTTTTCGGAAGCTGATCTTTCAATATGTGCCTAAAACAGAAGATGCCGGAGCGGCATTGAATTTTCACCTGACGAAACAGGAGAAGCTGAATATCACCGGATCGCTGGATAATAGTGAAAATCAGCGCGCCTTTGGTATGTTTAGCCAATTGGCCGGGCGCTAAGGTTTTATCAGCCATATTGCCTTTGGCACCACTTTTACAACAAATTCTTTTGCCGGCGCTGCGGGGTCACCGTCAATATGCAGTGGTGCATATTCCGGGTTGGTTATTTCCAGTGAGGGTGTTCTAAAATAAAGCACAGTCCGTCGTCCTTTTTCGATGGGGCTGGTTTGTACGGAATACCCCCCCAATACCTGCCGGATGACGGAAAACAGGAACGAGATCCGTCCTGCTTTTTTAACGATCACGATATCGAGCAGCCCGTCCTGCAAGCTGGCTTTGGGTGCGATGGTAAAATGATTGCCGAACTGGTCTCCGTTGGCGACATTGATGAAAAAGGCGTCTACTGAAAAGCTGAGGGCTCCTCCATTGGCGGCAGCAGGAATGCTGATGCGGAAAGGCCAGGTCCGGGCGGTAAAAAAGTTTTTCAGGGTTACCCTGGCATAGGTCTGTAATCCTCTCCGTGACTGAAGGGCAAACTCGTGAGCCACCTTTCCATCGAAGCCGATGCCGCAAAGCATACAGGAAAAATGTCCGTTGATCAGGAAGCCATCGATAGACGAAGCCTTGCCGGAAAAAATGATATCCAGGGCTTTTTCGGGGTCCTTTGGTATTTTGGCGGCAAAGGCGAGTCCGTTGCCCGAACCCATGGGGATGATGCCGACACGGGTATCCGACCCTGTAAGGGCTGCCATGACGGCGCTGACCGTCCCATCACCACCACAGACGACGACATCGGTGACTTTCTCCTGCTGAATGACGGTTCGGAGGAAGTCGTAATTGCCTTCTGCGTTGGTGGGATATATACTGTATTCAATATTCTCCCGTTGGGTCCTTTGGGTTATCAGCTGCTGCAAGGATGATTTGCCGCGGGTGCCCGATATGGGATTGATGAGATAGATGATCTTTCTTGACATAGGAATTATCTGGCGCTGTCGGTTGCTATCACAGGGACCTTTACTATTTCTGACAGGAAGTGGACGACTCCCTTTTTCACGCTTTCCACGTCATGGGAGCGAACTGAGGAGCCGATGACATGTGTGCCTGCATCGGGGATAGCCTGTTTGTATTTCAGGGCCGGAGCTGTACCCAGCTCGTCGAACATGGCAAGGGAAGCCGAAACTTTTACGGTGCTATCCTGATGGGTCTCGTCCTTATAAAAATAGAACAGGCCTACGGGCTGGGTTACTTTGGCAAAGGTAGTGCTGTTCATCGTCGTCTCCAGCAGCTCTTCGAGGGCGACGACGGCTTCCGTGCGATATTTCAGATACCAGTATTGCCGGTAGAGGGGGCCATATTTATCTTCGCTGACGATGTAGTCGGACTTCGTCACCAGGTGAGCGATCTGTAAACCCCAGGGATTATTCAGCACCCAGGCTGTCGGATCATTAATAGCAATATTTGGGGACAGCAGGACCAGGGCTGAAATCATATCCGGGTAGGTCGCCGCAAGCTGCAGGGCAAAAGTGCCGCCGGTGGAGGTTCCCATAAGGATCACCTTGTCGCCGAGCTGCCGGCCGACTGCCAGTGCATCCCGCGCGGACTCCCAATAATTGTCTGCGGTGAGATTGGCCATTGCATCCGAAGTATCGATGCCATGTTCTGCCAGTCTTGGCAGATAAAGATTACAGCCAAATTTACTGGCGATGTAGCGGTGTACGGGATCTCCTTCTCCCTGTGAAGCGGAGAAGCCGTGGAGATAGACGATGACCCAGGGTGTCTTTTTGCGGCTGGAATCAGCCCAGACGATCCGGGCTTCGTTGTCCGGCTTCAGGTGATGTCCGGCTTCCCGGTTGCTGACATAGGTTTCCAATGCAGCCGGGTCCGACGGCAGGGCGGGCATTGTCTTATTGTAGACAGGAGTCTTTGGCGAGGGCCCTAAGAGATAAACGACGATCAACAGAACAGGAAGAAGAAGCCACCATCTTTTACGCATGGGATAAAATTTGAGGGAATTTATACAATCGCCTGCAATAATAAGCTCATTTTTTCTACCTTTCCATGTTCAGGCCTGTCGGGCCGGAGCGTAACCATCTATCTAATTGACTGACACAGGAAAAAATAAGGGTAAGGAGCTGGGAGAAAGTGAGCTGCTGGCCCGCGTTGCGGCGGGTGACCAGCTTGCTTTTGCGGAAATGGTGCGCAGGTACTGGAATACGATATATTCTCATGGCCTGGTCTATCTGAAGTCCGGTCCGCGGGCGGAAGAGATCACCCAGGACGTTTTTATGAAGGTCTGGACGGTCAGGGAGAAGCTGCCGGAAGTCCGCAATCTTGACAACTATCTTTTTATCATTGCCCGGAACCATATTTTCAACGAGGCCCGCAAAAAGATCAATCTTATTTATGGGGATGTCGGGGAGCGCGCCGAAACTTCTTTTTTACCCGACCTACAGACAGAATACAAGGAATCTTACCAGCAGCTGCTGAAGGGCATCGAGCTTTTGCCGGAAAAAAGACGACAGGTCTTTAAGCTGAGCCGGCTGGAAGGTCTTAGCAATGAGCAGATCGCCACCCAGCTGGGCATTCACAAGGATACGGTCTATCAATATCTCGTAAAATCTCTTCTCTTTCTCCGGACCTATATGCAGGAACATATGGGGGGGACGTTTTTTTTTGTTTGTCTACTCTTTCTGAGATAAGGCCCCGTGTCTTTAATAAAAACAACAGACCCAGAAACCAATTTCCTATCGGCTATGGACAATAACAGATTCACTGAATTACTAAACCTTTATCTCCTGGACAGGATCACGGACCAGGAGGGGGCGGAGCTGGCTGACCTGTTAAAGGTGCCCGGCTTCCAGGATGAGTTTCAGCGCCGGATCGGCGAGCAGCTTCAGAACAGAGAATTTGATCTGGAGGAGCCGCCGGCGGGTGTTGCGGCACGGATCCAGGCTTACCTGGATCGTGAGACTGGAGGGGCGTTGGTGCAGGGGGTTGGACCGGTGCGGGAACAGGACGGAGTGGATAAGAGAGCCCATGAGATGGAGGGTAGGCCTGGGGTAGGACAGGAGAGTGTGGGCGCGCAGGGGTTTGGGGTCCGGTCCGCGCCGGTACACCGGGTACATTTTCTCCGGCGGCCTTTCTGGCGGTATGCTGCGGCTGTATTGGTGGTCATCGCGGGGATATATATCTACCAGCGGACAAAAACTCCGGCTCTGCTTTCGCAGGAGAAACGATTTAAAAATGATCTTCAGCCGGGAAGTCATAGGGCTACACTGATCCTGGCGGATGGAAGCGAGGTCGTCATGACCGATCCGCTGGCTGCGTTGAAGATAAAAGAGACTGCCGGCACTAGTGAGGTTCATATCACTACCCGGAAAGGCGAGACGTATTCAATGGTTTTATCGGATGGCACAAAAGTATGGCTGAACGCTTCGTCCACACTAAGCTGTCCGGCAGTTTTCTCTGACAATCAGCGGCGGGTCGAGATCAATGGAGAAGCATATTTCGAAGTCCGGCATGATGCGAAGAAACCGTTTAGCGTAAAGCTGCCGGATGGCTCGCTGGTAAGGGACCTCGGAACGCGGTTCAATGTCCATGCCTATGGCGATGAAAAAACTATCCGGACCACTGTGCTGGAAGGCTCTGTACTGGTAGAAGTAAAGGGGCATGAGCTCTCGCTGATACCCGGTGAGCAGGCGGAATATTCGGAACAGGAAGAGCTGACAAGGCGGAAGAAAGTGGATCTGCGGAACATTACCGCATGGAAAGAAGATCAGTTTATTTTGGAGGGAACTTCAATACAGTCTATCATGAGAGAAGTGGAGCGATGGTATGGAGCCGAGATCGTGTACACGGATAGGATGCGGGATGATACGACCGAATTTTTTGGAGCGCTTCCACGAAATGTTCCGGTGAGTCAGCTGCTCGGGCTATTAGAGCAGACGGGTCATGTTCATTTTATCATCGAAGGAAACAGAATTACTGTCATGAAATAAGTATAAAGAAATTACGGACGCCTGTCGCAAACAGCGTTTGTAATGTACAAATGGTCCGCTCAAAAAAAACCGGAAAGTGGTGGAACACTTCCCGGGAGAAATTTTGAGGAAAACCATAAGTCCACCAAGACTCATTATTGTTTAACCCAAAACTGTTGCAATTTATGCAATTAACTGCTTATTGTAAAATTCCGGGGCGTGCAAAGACCCCGCCCGCCGGGGGCCCGGGATTTTTCGACTCATCAATCTGGCTGGGTATGAAATTGACGGCGATCATAATTCTGGCGACCTTTTTACAGGTCAGTGCTACGGGATACTCGCAGGTTCTCAACCTCAACCTGAAGAATGCGCGTCTGGAAGATGCTATGAAGGAGATCCAGCGTCAGTCCGGGTATAGCTTCCTTTATACAAAGGAAGACCTGAAGAACGCCCGGCCGGTGGATGTCCAGCTGTCCAATGCTGACCTGGTCCTGGCGCTGACGGCCTGTTTTAAAGACCAGCCTGTCAACTACAACATCAATGGGAAACAGATCGTATTGAAGTCCAGGTCCTTTGGGGATGCAATGCTGGCCTATCTTTCCAACACGCTGAAGTCGATAGCACCTCCGAAGACGCTGAACGGCAGGGTTCTGAACGAACAGCTGTCTCCTCTTGAAGGCGCTTCCGTGCAGATAAAAGGCTCCCGCAAGGGGACGCTGACGGGGCGTTTCGGAGAGTTTTCCCTGCCTGGTATTCAAGTCGGAACGACGCTGCTTATTTCCTATGCAGGATATACTACGCGGGAAGTCGTCATAGGCGAAAACAATATTGGCGTTGCCAACGGCCTGATGCTTATCGCGCTGACGCCATCGGTCAGCGAGCTGGACCAGATGCAGGTGATCGGATATGGCCAGGTGACCAACCGATTCAATATCGGGGATGTCACTACCATCAAAGGGGATGACATCATCAAACAACCCGTCATCAATCCCCTTGCGGCTCTCCAGGGTCGTGTGCCGGGTATGGATATCCGCCAGGCTACCGGGTTGCCGGGTGGGTCCTTTTCGGTGGCCATCCGTGGAACCAACTCGATCACGGGCTCCTCCGCGCCTTTATACATTATCGACGGGGTTCCATATCCCGGCGGCATCCTTGGAAGCATAAGCTCTGCCAATGCCAACCTGAGAGGAGGTGACGGGCTGAACTTCTTAAACCCTAACGATATTGAAAGCATTGCTGTATTGAAGGATGCGGATGCAACGGCCATTTATGGGTCCCGCGGTTCCAACGGAGTCGTACTGATCACGACAAAAAAAGGCCGGCCCGGCAAGACCACGGTGAGTGCGGATGTGTATTCCGGAGAGGGCAAAGCAACACGGATGCCTAAATATCTGAACCTGCAACAATACCTGGCTATGCGTCATGAAGCCAAGGTCAACGGAGGTTTTCCCATCCTGCCGAGTGACTATGACATCAATGGAGGCTGGGATTCCACCCGTTATACGGACTGGAGTAAAGTCTTTACCGGGAATACGGCGCATATTACGGATGCCCAGACCAGTGTCTCGGGCGGATCGGAAAACACCCAGTATTATATAGGCGGCGGTTATCATAAAGAATCCACTATCTATCCCGGCGATGGGGCTGACCAGAAGGGCTCCGTTCACTTTAATATTACCAACACGTCCAATGACAAACGACTGAACGTGCAGCTCACCGGCAGCTATGTGAGCGATGTCAACACCGTAGTTCCTGCGAATCTCGGCTATGCATCGGGATCTGCAGACCTGCCACCGGATGCGCCAAAGATCTACAACCCTGACGGCAGTCTCAACTGGCAGAATAACACCTTTACCAATCCTTTTGCTCAATTGAATCTCATCTATAAGGCTAAGACCTATAACCTTGTTTCCAACGGAATCATAGGATATCGCATTCTAAAGGGGCTGGAGGCAAAGGTAAGTCTGGGTTATAACAGCCGGCAGACTTCGGAATTCAACGGCACACCGGGTACCGTACTCAACCCGATCACCAATCCTGCTTCCATCGTCCGGACGAGTATCTTTAATACGTATGATACCAAGACCTGGAATATCGAACCCCAGGCTACCTATAATACAAGGATCGGACAGGGTTCTTTGTCAGCGTTGGCCGGCGCCACACTCCAGCGAACGACTACCCTTGCACAATCTGTCACTGCCACGGGATTCAGCAGCGACCTGTTGTTGCAAAGCCTGAAGGCGGCTACGAAGCTTACTGCAACCAATGACATAAACAGGCTTTACAAATACAGTGGGACGTTCGGCCGTTTGAACTATAACTGGGCCGGAAAATATATAGCAGAGTTCACTGGCCGTTATGATGGCTCCAGCCGGTTTGGTCCGGGCAGACAATTCCATTTCTTTGGTTCGGCCGGAGCGATGTGGATCTTTACCGAAGAAAAATGGGTACGTAATAACATATCCTTTCTCAGCTTTGGCCGGATCAGGGGGGATTACGGGTCCACAGGGAATGACGGCGCGGCAGACTATCAGTTCATGGAATTGTTCAACTCTTCTTCCCTGCCCTACCAGGGCGCAGCGGGACTGTACCCTGCCAATCTATATAACCCCAACCTGGCCTGGGAGGTTAATAAAAAGGCCCAGGTGGGTCTTGATCTGGGTTTCCTGAAAGACCAGCGGATCCTTATTCATGCCGGCTATTCGCGTAATCGCAGCTCAAGCTTGCTTTTGTCTGAGCCTTTGTCCGCCGTCACAGGCTTCTCCAGCATTACCGAAAATCTGCCAGCGCTGATCCAGAATACGAGCTGGGAATTTACCCTGAATACGACCAATATTAAAACAAAGAATTTCACCTGGTCCACCTATGGGACGCTGACCCTGCCAAAGAACGAGCTGGTATCCTACCCGGGATTGAGCACTTCCGGTTTTGCCAATTCGCTTATCGTTGGTCAACCGCTGAATATAAGACTGATGTACAAATATGCCGGAGTCGATCCGCAGAAAGGCAACTATACCTTTTGGGATCATACCGGAAAAATTACCAGCAGCCCGGCTCCTGTCACCGATCAGATAGCGGAGGTAAAACTCGATCCGACATATTATGGCAGTCTTGGCAATACCTTCCGGTATAAGAATTTCACCCTTGATTTCCTTTTTGTCTTTAGTAAGAGGAAGGCCAACAACGTATTCGGATTATCCGGTTTCTCTCCGGGCTTCAGCTCGGCCAATGTGCTGGCCAGTGTAGTGGAGGACAGCTGGAAAAAACCAGGGGACAATGCAAAAACAGCGCAGGTCGCCCAGTCTATAGCTTCTTTTCTCACCTTTTCCAACCTGGGTCAAAGCAACCACGCCTATTCGGATGATGCCTATTTGCGATTGAAGAATGTTTACCTGGCTTATCAGCTGCCTGCCGGTCTGTTGAAGAAGATGCATGTGGAGAATATCCGGGTATATGTGAAAGGGCAGAATTTGCTGACCATATCCTCTTTCAAGGACATCGATCCGGAGACCCAATCCTTTATTCCTCCTGTGCGGATCGTGACAGGTGGTATTCAGATCAACTTATAAACTTTAAACGTATGTCTCTCTATAATAAGATGACTAATTTCAAATTATGGCCGATCCTTTCCGGTCTGATCATTTCTTTGGCCATCGTGTCCGGTGGATGCCGGAAGGCCGTAGAAGTGCCTCCTCCCGTCAGTTCGATTGCGGGGAGCGCAGTGTATACTACCGATGGTACGGCGATGGCCGTAGTAACGGGGATCTATAGTTCACTGATGAATGGAGGCGGCATAGTTGATGGCTCCGGCAGTCTGCATATGACTATGGGGCTAGCGGCGGATGAGCTGAAGAATTATTCTACCAGCATTGCGTTTGTGGCGCCTTACACCAATGCCTTTCTTACCACGAGCAGTTATTTCTGGCCGGAGATCTATGAGGACGTCTATGCCTGTAATTCTATCATTCAAGGTGTTTCTGCCTCTACTACCTTGTCTGCGGCCATCAAAAATCAGGTGTTGGGTGAAGCGAAATTTATGCGGGCTTTTCTGCTATTCTATGCTACGAATCTGTATGGAGATGTTCCGATGCCTACGACCACGGACTATCTGACAAACAACAGGATCAGCCGTACGCCGCAGGCGCAGGTATATTCACAAATCATCAACGATCTGAAGGACGCACGAAACCTGCTCAGCGCCAGCTATCTGAATTCTGTGGGTGGGGTTGCGAGCGACAGGCTTCGGCCAAATAAATATGCGGCGGCGGCGCTGCTGGCAAGAGTCTATCTCTATACAAAGGATTGGGCCAACGCAGAAGCGCAGACAGACTCGGTCATTGCTAATACCAGCTATACCCTGCCTACCAATCTCAGCCAGGTATTTCTGTCGACGAGCAAGGAAGCGATCTGGCAATTACAGCCGGTGGTTCCAGGATATAATACATACAATGCCTATTATTTTATCCTGGCAGGGACGCCCGGTCCCGTAGCTCCGGCTGCCATCAGTCCATATCTGCTCAATGCATTTGAAACCGGGGACCTCCGGAAAAGCAACTGGATTGGATCGGTTACCGTAGCTACTCCCGCCGCGACCTATTATTTTCCGTATAAATACAAAGTGTCGCCGGGTAACACCAGTCTTGCGGTCACGGAAGACATGATGGTACTGCGACTGGCGGAACAATATCTTATTCGTGCGGAAGCAAGGGCGCAGCAGAACAACCTGGCCGGGTCCACGTCCGACCTCAATGTCATCCGGACGCGCGCCGGTCTTTCCGGGACCACGGCTGTCTCCCAGCCTGATCTGCTCAGCGCAATCGCGCACGAACGTCAGGTCGAGCTTTTTACAGAATGGGGTGACCGCTGGTTTAACCTGAAGAGAACGGGTACGGCGGATGCCGTGATGAGTGTGGTGACTTCGCAAAAAGGCGGTACCTGGGCGACGACGGATCAGCTGCTGCCGTTGCCTAAAAACGAGATTGTCATCAACTCCAACCTGATCCAGAATCCGGGATATTAACTATCAGCCGGTCTGGAACATTTATCACACAAAAAATAGGATCCCTCATGTATCAACTCAAGGGCGGCAAGACCTGTCGTCTCCTGCTGGCCAGTATTGGCGGTCTGCTGCTGACTTTTGTTGTGGCTGCGCAGCACCCCGACACGACAAAGAAAAAAGCTATCGACTCGACCCTGCTAAAGACCCTGATCCCTGGTAAGATAGAATCGGTTAAACCTTACCGGGAGATCATAACGACGGAAGCGCGAACCTCAAATGGGTTTTTCAAAGTACACACGGTTGGAGAGCGGTTTTATTTTGAAGTACCGGATTCCCTGCTTGGCAGAGATATCCTGGCTGTCAACCGGATCATACGTTCGGCAGCCGATCTGCATGTTCTTTCTTTTGGATACCCGGGAGATGAGATCGGGGAAAGTGTCATCCGTTTTGTACCTCTGCCCGGCCGTAAGATCGCGCTGGAAACAATATCTTTTAAAGAGCGGTCTTTGGACAGCTCGGAAAATGGGCTGTACCGGAGTCTGCAGAACAGTAATTTTCCTTCGATGCAGGCCGTGTTCCCTGTTAAAGCCTATAGCAAGGACTCTGCTGTGGTCCTGGATATGACGGACTATCTGAATGGAGATAACAATGTGTTGTTCTTTGATGCCGGCATTCGAACCATTATGCCTTTCAGCAATCTGTTGCCGGACAGGTCTTATATCGAACAGATGCTTGCTTTCCCGATGAATATCGAGGTGAAGACCGTCAAGACCTATGCGCTGAGACCCTTTCCGGGCGGTCTTATCTATCCGCCGGCTACCTATGAGCTGAACAGCTCCCTGGTGCTGCTGCCAAAAGTCCCGATGGCGGCGAGACGGGTAGACCCAAGGGTAGGCTTCTTCGCGGATGAATATACCGACTATGATGTCAATCCGCAGGGCGTCAAAAAAGAGGGGAATATCTGGCGCTGGCGTATGGAGCCCAGACCGGAGGACAGGGAGAAATATCAACGTGGGGAGCTCGTCGAGCCGCAAAAGCCGATCGTTGTATACATTGATCCTCTTACACCCAAAAAATGGGTTCCTTATCTGATACAGGGTATAAATGACTGGCAATCGGCGTTTGAAAAAGCCGGATTCAAAAATGCTATCCTGGGTAAGGAAGCTCCTGTGGGTGACTCGACCTGGAACCTGGAAGATGCGCGTCATTCCGTCCTTGTATACAAGCCATCTGATGTTGCCAATGCGATGGGACCGAGCGTCAAGGACCCCCGTAGCGGAGAGATCCTGGAGACGCATATCAGCTGGTACCATAATGTCATGGACATCCTTTATAAATGGTATTTTATACAGACGGGTGCCGTTGATCCGAGGGCGCAAAAACCTAAGCTGGACGACAGCCTGATGGGGGAGCTGATCCGTTTTGTCTCTTCCCACGAGATCGGGCATACGCTGGGGCTGCGGCACAACTTCGGGGCTTCTTCGACTGTGCCGGTAGACAGTCTGCGCAGTAAAAGATGGGTGGAGGCGCATGGGCATACTCCCTCGATCATGGACTATGCGCGGTTCAATTACGTGGCGCAGCCCGAAGATCATATTGGTGAAAAGGGGTTGTTTCCCCGGATCGGCGACTATGACAAATGGGCCATTGAATGGGGATACAAATGGATGCCGGGTGCGCATACCCCCGATGAGGAAAAGGTCCTTCTCGATAAGATGGTCGTTGGAAAACTGGCGTCGGGCCCGCAGTATTATTTTGGCAATGAGCTGGACAAGCTAAACCCGCGTAATCAGAATGAAGACCTGGGAGACGATGCTATGAAGGCGGGGGATTATGGGATCAGGAATCTGAAGCGGATCGAGGTCCACCTGCTGGACTGGACGAAAGAACCTTTGGGCGACTATGAAAAAACGGGGCAGATGTACCAGGAGCTGGTCAATCAATACCAGCGGTACATGGGGCATGTCATAAAGAATATTGGCGGAGTAATGAATACGCCCAGGTCTGTAGACCAGGCCGGAGCCGTATTTGAATTAGTGCCCCGGGACCAGCAGCGGAGGGCGGTGGCTTTTCTGAACGAACAACTGTTCCAGACGCCTTACTGGCTGATGGATCAGAAGCTCTATGGGTTGATATCCAATGACTTCAGCAGTGTAAGCAAGGTACAGCAGTGGGCGATAGATCAGTTGCTGAACGTGGGTCGTCTCAATCAGCTGATCAGCCAGCAGGCCTGGGAACCGGCCAGGGCCTATACCCCTGACCAGTTGCTGAGCGACCTGGAAAAAGGCGTTTTTTCCGAAGTTTCGGCGGGAAAGAATATCGACCAGTACCGGAGGAACCTGCAAAAAATGTATGTGGAAGCGCTGATCAGGCTGCTGGATCAGAGTAAGGGGGCTGACCGGTACAACGATATGCTTTCGGTGCTGAAGATCCATGCCAAACAGCTGGCTGCGTCCATGAAACGGGCCGCGTCTGTGAAACAGTCTGAAGCTATAAAAGGGGTTTCTGATGACCGGATGACCCGTGCTCACCTGGAAGACCTGAGCGAGCGATTGACTGAGGCGACCCGTGTAAAAGATAAATGAGGACATGAAAAAGAGAAGGTCCTCAGGGGTTTATATGTTTTTTGTGTTATTTCTGATTTGCCCTTTCTGTCTGTCTAGGAAATCCGCGCGTTTAATCGTACATTTGCGGCTTGAAACGATTTCGCGCTAAAGGACAGCCCGAAGGCCTGCCTGCGGCGCGTTAATTTTATATAGGAGACATTATGCAAATCAGAAACATAGCGATCATCGCCCACGTCGACCACGGTAAGACTACACTGGTGGACAAAATCTTACATGCTACCCATGTATTCCGTGATAACCAGGAAACAGGAGAGCTGATCATGGACAATAATGACCTCGAAAAAGAACGGGGTATCACCATTTTCAGCAAGAATGCCGCGGTGGAATATAAAGACACCAAGATCAACGTGATAGATACCCCTGGTCACTCTGACTTCGGGGGTGAGGTCGAGCGTGTTCTGAAGATGGCGGACGGGGTTCTGCTTCTGGTCGACGCCTTTGAAGGGCCGATGCCTCAGACCCGTTTCGTACTGCAGAAAGCATTGCAGCTCAATCTGAAGCCTATTGTGGTTATCAATAAGGTAGACAAGCCGAACTGCCGTCCGGACGAAGTACACGAGGCCGTATTCGAACTGTTCTTTAACCTGGATGCAACCGAAGAGCAGCTGGACTTCCCTACTTTCTACGGTAGCGGAAAGAATGGCTGGTTCAACAGCAAGAACGAACAATGCGACGATATCACTCCCCTGCTGGATGGTATCCTCCAATATGTACCGGCTCCGAAAGTATCCGAGGGTCCTCTGCAGATGCAGATCACTTCCCTCGACTACTCGTCCTTCCTGGGTCGTATTGCCGTAGGTAAGGTAGCAAGGGGTTCTATAAAGGAAGGGCAGTCTATCGCCCTGATGCAGGCCGATGGTACGATCAAACGTTCGAAAGTAAAAGAGCTTTATACCTTCATGGGTATGGGCAAGAAGAAGGCGACCGAAGTACTGGCCGGAGACATCTGTGCCGTGGTTGGTCTGGAAAATTTCAACATCGGCGACACTATTGCGGACTCGGAAAATCCCGAAGCCCTGCCGATCATCAGTGTGGATGAGCCCACGATGAGCATGCTTTTTGGCATCAACAACTCTCCTTTCTTTGGAAAGGATGGCAAGTTCGTTACGTCCCGTCACCTGCGCGACCGTCTGATGAAAGAAACGGAAAAGAACCTGGCGCTGAGAGTAGAAGACACGGACAGCGCCGATAGCTTCCTGGTATTTGGTCGTGGTATCCTGCACCTGGGTATCCTGATCGAAACGATGCGTCGCGAAGGATTCGAGCTGACCATCGGACAGCCACAGGTACTCGTAAAAGAGATCAATGGCAAGAAAAATGAACCTTTTGAAATATTGGTAGTAGACGTTCCTGGCGATTTCAGCGGCAAGGTTATCGATATGGTCACCCAGCGCAAGGGCGAAATGCTGATCATGGAAAGCAAGGGCGACATGCAGCACCTGGAATTTGAGATCCCTTCGCGCGGTCTCATCGGTTTGCGGAGCAATATGCTCACCAACACGGCGGGTGAAGCCGTTATGGCGCACCGTTTCCTGGAATACAAACCCTGGAAAGGCCCTATCCCCGGCAGAAGCAACGGGGTACTGCTCTCCAAGAACCAGGAAAAGACCACGGCCTACTCCATTGATAAATTACAGGACCGCGGTACTTTCTTTGTCGATCCGGGCGAAGAAGTTTATGTAGGTCAGATCATTGCGGAACATATCAAACCAGGCGACCTGATCGTAAACGCTACGGAAGGTAAAAAGCTGACCAATATGCGCGCCAGCGGCAGCGATGATTCTGTCCGGATCATCCCCAGGAAGCAAATGACCCTGGAAGAATGTATGGAATATATCCAGCAGGATGAATGTATCGAGGTGACACCCAAAAAGATACGTCTTCGCAAGACCATCCTGGATGAAGATGAGAGAAAGAGAACCCAAAAGTCGATGAAGACGGAAGAGGTCCGCTAGAGGTTCGATATAATCGTATCTTTGTGATTCAACAGGTCTCTCATGGATCAACTGAAGAAACAACGACAACATATAAAAAAGCACAGGCTGGTTATACTGGTCCTGTGCTTTTTGCTATTTGGCTCCCTCCCGGGCAAGGCACAATGTTCTATTTGCACGCGTACGGCTCAGCAGCTGGGTGAGCGGCCTGCTAAGGCCCTGAATAAAGGGATCATATACCTGGCCGTAACTCCCCTGACCATTTTTGGACTTATTGGATATCGCTGGTGGAAAAGCGAAAAAGGGCATGAATAATCGAGTCCGGGAATAACCGAGTCCGGGAATAACCGAGTCCGGGAACAGCAATAAACTAATCGATATGCATAAAAATGAGCTTTACGGGAAGTGTAAAGCCAGGCAGATCCAGCTGAAGCATGTATGTGAGATCGGGGTCAATACGCCTGAGAAGTCCAACATTCTTGATTTTATCCGGAAAGACAAGATCAGGGCGACCCTGATAGAGCCCGATCAGAAATGTATCACGGCGATACGCAGCTTCTTTGCGGAGGATGCGAATGTCATGCTTTTCCCTTATGCCATATATGATCACAACGGGATGCTGGAGCTGGCGCAGCGGGGGGAGTCGACCTTTGCTACGTCCCTGCCTTTTAGCCCGGCTGTGGTTAACGACCACTATACGGTGAAAAAGGAAGATACCTTCCAGGTCGAATGCAGGCGATTTGACGACATTGATGACGGATCGATCGATCTGTTAAGCATCGACACCGAAGGCTGTGAATGGTATGCGCTGAAATATCTGAAAAGCAGGCCGCAGATCATCTCGCTGGAGACGCACGGAAAAGAATACTCCAACCCGTACTTAACCGAAATTCTCGGCTGGATGGAGCAGAACGGATATAAGAGATGGTTTATCACAAAGAGCGACAGTGTCTTTTATAAGGATGGTGTGCTTGTTCCGGATGCGGAAGACCTGCGTCAGCTGCGTAAGATGGACCGGTATATTAAATTCAGGAAGTTCAGAAAGAAGCTGGTCAACAGTTTCAAGTTTGGGAAAAAGACAACACAAACGGGTAAAGGGTAAAGTATGAAGTTATCGGTGATCGTAGCCTTTTATAAGAATATACCTTTTTTGGATTTGATCTTTAAGGGCTTGAATAAACAGACCTACACTGATTTCGAGGTGATCGTAGCTGAGGATGATGACGCTGCGGTTACGGTAGAATACCTAAAAGAACGGTCGGCTTTACTCCCTTTTTCTATCGGGCATGTCAGCCAGAAGGACGATGGCTTTCGCAAGGATGAGATCCTGAATAAGGCTGTGATCGCTGCCACGGGCGAGTTCCTTGTATTCCTGGACGGAGACTGTATCCCTCACCCACAACTGTTGAAGGAATATGTGATCCGGGCGAGGGAAGGTGAGGGTATTGCTTTTGCGGGAAGGAGGCTAATGGTCAGTGAAGCGCTGACAAAAAAGATGCTGGAGACCAGGGACCTGAAATATTTGTCTCTGTATTACCAGGCGAGGTATGGTTCAAAAAGACTGGAGGACGGCGTCTATCTGTCTTTCTACCGGAAGGGTGCGAGTAATGGTCTTATGGGCTGTAACTGGGGCATCCTTAAAAAGCATCTTGTCGATGTGAATGGCTTTGATGAGGACTATATCAGCGCCGGAGTAGGCGAAGACGTGGATATAGAATGGCGGCTGGTCCGCAGCGGGATCAGGTTGGAGTCGATGAAGCACAGGGCTATCGTCTATCACTTACATCATAAGACCCATTATGTCATAGAAGATGCGGCTCCCAACTATGTCATGATGAAAAAAAAACAAGAGCTTGGCAGCGTGTATTGCGTCAACGGGCTGGATAAGCATTTGCCAAAAAAATGACCAGGACCTTTATTATCAGCAGGGCCGATGCTATCGGGGATGTGGTACTCACGTTGCCCGTGGCTGGTGTGTTGAGGGAGCTGTATCCCGGAGCGAAGATCATTTTTTTGGGCCGGTCCTATACAGAAGACCTTATAAAGGCTTGTGTGCATGTCGATGAATTCCTCAACTGGGACGAACTACAAAAGCTGCCTGCTGAGGAAGCCGTAAAGAAAATGGCAGGCCTCGGAGCGGACACCATCATTCATGTGCTTCCGAATCCGGAGATCGCGAGGATGGCGAAACGGGCGGGGATACGGCAGCGGATCGGAACGACCAACCGGCTTTATCACTGGTGGTACTGTAATAAGCTGGTCCTGCTTTCCAGAAAGAACTCTCCTTATCATGAAGCGCAGCTAAATCTTCGGCTGCTGAGACCGCTGGGTGCTAAAGAATTATATTCCCTGGAGGAGATCGGTCATTATTATGGGTTGAGGCGTCTGACGTCCTTGCCTCCGGCAATCGCTGCTCTGCCTGATCCAGGGAAATTCAACCTGATCCTCCATCCCAAGTCAAGAGGTCATGGCAGGGAATGGGGTCTGGATCATTATATTCAGCTGATCAATCTGTTGCCGAAGGACCGGTTCAAAATATTTATAACGGGCACGAGTGCAGAGGGCCGTCTACTGGAACCTTTGCTGCAGGCTTGTCCTACCGTGACCGATATGACAGGCAGGCTGAGCCTGGCCGAATTTATTACCTTCATTTCCAGGGCGGATGGATTGCTGGCATCGGGGACAGGGCCTTTGCACCTGGCTGCGGCCCTGGGTATTCATGCCATAGGGATCTTCCCTCCCCTGCGACCTATTCACCCCGGCCGCTGGGCGCCCCTCGGACCAAGGGCTTCGGTGCTGGTGAAGGATATTGATTGTGTTGCCTGCAAAAGGACGATGGACTGTACTTGTATCCGGGATATTCAGCCTGCGCAGGTAAAAGAGATGTGGTTAAACAGGTCCTGAAAATAATTTAGCTTTGCAGGCTATGACGAATTTCATTCCTGTTTTTCCCCTGGGTATTGTTGTATATCCGGGAGAAATGGTAAACCTACACATATTCGAACCGCGGTATAAACAGCTTGTCAATGAATGTTACAAGGAAGGAAAGCCCTTTGGCATTCCAACTGTTATCGATAACAAATTGAATGAGATGGGGACGCTGGTGAAGATCACCGAGCTGGTAAAGGTGTATGACAATGGCGAAATGGACATCCGGACGCAGGGAATGCGTGTTTTCCGGGTTTTGGAATTAATAAAATCGGTCCCCGACAAACTCTTCAGTGGTGCAATCGTAAACTATCCTGACAATATTGAAGGACCGGGTAAAAAAGATCTTATGTTAAAGATCATCAATGCTATCCGGGAATTACACCGGCTGCTGGAGATCTCCAAGGACTTTCATAAACCTGACGAGGAACTGGGGACTTATGATGTTGCACACCATGCGGGGCTCTCGCTCGAACAGGAATACGAATTCCTGGGTTTGCTGCACGAATTACAAAGGCAGGAATATCTCAAACGCCATCTTGGAAATGTACTGCCGGTCATCGCTGAAATGGAAACCCTGAAGGAAAGGGTAAAATTAAACGGACATTTCAAAAACCTATCTTCGTTCAAATTTGAAGATTAGCTATGCCTACGACCCTCTGTTTTGATTTTGGCAATACCCGGATGAAATGCGCCGTATTTACCGACGGGAACTTCGTAAAAGAAGAGGTGCTTGAAAACGATGGTGAAGAGACGATAGCGGCGTTGCTGGATCTTTATCATCCGGACAGGTCTATTCTATCTTCCGTCATCGATCACAATCCCCTGCTGGAAAAATTACTGGAGGGGGCAACCCGTTTTCATAAGCTGAACCACCAATCGAAACTGCCTGTTACTACGCCGGTAGGCAAGCCGGAGACGATCGGTGCAGATCGTCTTGCCCTGGTTGTGGCTGCCGCCACGTTGTTCCCCGGGAAAAACAATCTTGTTATCGGTCTTGGTTCGGCCATCACCTATAACTATGTGAATAAATACAAGGAGTTTGTCGGTGGCGGAATATCTCCAGGCATGGAAATGCGGTTCAAATCCCTGAATGTTTTTACTGCCAAATTGCCGATGGTAAAAGCCGACTGGAATTTTCCGCTGGCCGGGTATGATACCCGAACCAATATCCTCAGCGGGGTCATTTTGGGCATGGCAAAGGAGATAGATGGCATTATCGAGGCTTATGAGGAAAAATACGACAACTTTAACGTACTCTTAAGCGGCGGAGACTCGGTCTATTTCTCCCGTCACCTGAAAAAGAAGATATTTACAGACCCGTATTTAATCTATAAAGGGCTATATGCTATCAGTGAATTTAATAAATAGATCGTGGGCGCCGGGGGCTCCGTCGTTGTTGCCGGTGTTGCTGTTGCTGGGGGCGACATTGTTTTTTGCAGGCTGTGGAGACAAGGACAAGCAGACAGCTAGACATGCACGGCAGATCGTTCCGGAAGAGGCGTTGAACATCGAGAGTCTTTTGAGCGAGCCATATACTGATTCGACGGGCAAGCTGTCGGCCAAAGTAAAAGGGAAGCTGACGGCGCCTTATATGTTGCGTTATCAGCGGGCGGACACGCCGTATGCGGAATTTCCCCGGACGCTGCATGTGGATTTTTATGATGCGGGTATGCGGGTGGAAAGTCAGATGGATGCCTTGTACGGCAAATACTTTGACAATCAGGCCAAGGTCTTTTTACGGGACTCCGTGGTGGTCAAAAATATTCAGAAAGGCGATACTGTAAGATGCAGGGAGCTGTGGTGGGATCAGCATACGGAAAAATTTACCACCGATAAGCCGGTGCGCATTTATACGAAGGATAAGATCCTCTTTGGGAATGGCATGGAGGCGGATCAGAACTTCCGCTGGTATACTATCACTCATCTGACCGGAACGGTATTGACTGCGGGGAACAATATACCTAAGTAAATCATGAGTGATCGTAAGTCGGGAGCGATTTGTACATTCAAGCAAAAAAAATATGGAATATCGTCGTTTAGGAAGATCGGGTTTACAGCTAAGCGTGTTATCCTACGGGAGCTGGGTCACTTTTCATGGCCAGATCGAAGACAAGCATGCCGATGAGCTGATGGGCATTGCCTATGAGAAAGGCATAAATTTCTTCGACAATGCCGAGACCTATGCGGATGGGGAAAGCGAATTGATGATGGGGCGTGTGCTGAAGCAAAAGAACTGGGACCGCACCTCTTATGTCCTTTCCTCCAAGGCCTATTTTGGGTCCAGGAAAAAGCTGCTGCCCAACCAGACGGGGCTTAGCCGCAAGCATCTTGTCGAGGCCTGTAATGAAGCGTTGCAGCGTTTGCAAACTGAATATCTTGATCTTTACTACTGTCACCGGCCTGATCCCAATACTCCGATCGAAGAGGTGGTATGGACGATGCATAATCTGATCCAGCAGGGGAAGGTCCTTTACTGGGGCACGAGTCAATGGAGTGGTGCGGAGATCATGGAGGCGCATGGTGTGGCGGCGCGGTATAACCTCATTGGTCCGACGATGGAGCAGCCACAGTATAATATGTTCGAGCGGTATAAGATGGAGCTGGACTATACGTCTATCTTCCGAAATGTAGGGATGGGTACGACCATCTTTAGTCCGCTGGCGGCAGGGTTTCTCACTGGCAAGTATCAGGGAGGCATACCCGAAGGGTCCCG
>Ga0307510_10001790_pt1 | contig 23983 bp, 18 predicted proteins | sample 12_EM_MG_FD_207224 | JGI IMG/M metagenome (GOLD analysis project Ga0307510, IMG submission 207224) | Populus trichocarpa ectomycorrhiza microbial communities from riparian zone in the Pacific Northwest, United States - 12_EM | ecosystem: Host-associated > Plants > Roots > Unclassified | place... | reverse complement strand
TGTTGGTGAGCTGATATTGCTGCTACCCGTGCTGGCAGCGCTCACCAGCTCCCCTATGGCCCGCACGTCCGTGTGGGTAGCTCCGCCTTTCGAACCTTTCGCGCCCGCGCTGGCGGCTCACGGAGTCGACCTAGAGCACGTTCTCGTTGTCAGAGTGCCAGCCGCCCTGCGCAGCGGGGCGCTGTGGGCGTTCGAACAATCCCTCGGTTCGGGCGCCTGTGATCTCGTGATGGCGTGGGCAAAACGGCCTTGGGCGAAGGAGATTCGGCGGTTGCAGCTCGCGGCTGAGCGCGGGCGCGCGCTCGGAGTGTTATTTCGGCCGCTCCAGGCGCGCCGCGAGTCGTCGCATGCTGCGCTGCGGATTGCGATCGAGCCGTCTGCCTATGGCGTGCGCATCAACCTGCTCAAAAGCAAGGGCGGAGTGCGAGGCTCGGTTGAGGTCGACTTGGGCGAGGCCGCACGCGATTTGACCCTGGCGCGGAGTTGAGCGTGGCATCGCGACCACTTCGAAAAAGTCATGCACGGGTCGTCAGGCTCCCAACATCGCTGCGCTCTGTCGACTCCCGCCGTGAGCCCGCTGAATCCCCCGAGTTGTGGCTCGGCGCGCACGTTGTTTCACTGAATGCCGCGGCGACACTCGAGAAACTTGCGACTCGCGCACAAAAATATACACCGCGCGTGAGCCTGGTCCCACCGGATGGCTCGTTGCTGGAAGTGAAGGGTAGCCTGCACCTGTTCAATGGAGTGGACGGCTTGCTTGCGGCTTTCCGCGAAGACTGCCGCGCGCTCGGCATTGACTGTACCGTGGCGTTGGCACCCACGCCGCTGGCTGCGATGGTTGCTGCCCGCGTTGGCGAGCCGTTTGTTGTAACCAACAAGGCGCAACTCGTCGGGCGACTGACATCGATGCCGTTGGCGCCTTTGCGTTGGCCGGAGGATGTTGTTGAGCGTCTGGCGCGCATGGGCGTGCGCACGATTGGCCAGACTTTGCGGTTGCCAAGAGCCGGCTTTGCGCGCCGCTTCGGGCCCGCGCACCTGGCAGAGCTGGATCGGTTGACGGGCCGAAACGCGGACCTGCGGCAGCATTTTCAGCCCCGGGAGCGGTTCCGGCGTCGCCGCGAGCTGACGTACGAGATGGAAAACAACACGACGATTCTCGCCGCGCTGGCTCCGGTGCTGACCGATCTCGGCAAGTTCCTGGAAACCCGACAGGTTGGAATCACCGAGCTCGAGTGCCGGCTGCGACACCGACATGCTCCGCCATCTGTGTGTGTTCTGCGCCTGGCTGCGCCGCTCGCGAGTGTTCCGCGGTTGACAGAGTTGCTCGCAGAGAGGTTGAACGCGCTCGTGTTGCCCGAGCCGGTGCGGTCTCTGGAGCTGCGCTCGGGGCTGCCGGTGTTGCGTGAGCTCAGCTCCAATCCGTTGTGGCAGCCAGGGGAGTATGGCGGGAGCGCCGCGGGCTCGGAGTCGTCACAGCTCGTTGAGCGTCTGCGGGCGCGCTTGGGACATGAAGCGGTGTATGGGCTGCAGATGTTGCAGGGGCATCGGCCCGAGCGGGCGTGGAGCATGTGCGAGCCACCGGTCGCGGCGGCCGCCATTGGGTCGCGTGACGGCGGCGCGGACGTGCGCGGGCCGGGCGTAAGTAGCACCGTCGGCCCCAAGGCTCGCGGTCCTCTATCGCTGCGACCCGCACCTCCTTGGGCTGCATTCCGTCGGCCCTTGTGGCTTCTCCCAACGCCGCAGCAATTGGAAGAGCTCGACGGTGTCCCATGCCGCCGAGGCACGTTGCGGTTTTTCGGTGACGTGGAACGAATTGAAACAGGTTGGTGGGACGGAGGTGAAATCGGACGCGACTACTACACGGTCTTCGACATCCATGGTGTTCAGCTATGGATCTTCCGTGAGCGCGCGAACCCTCACCGCTGGTTTTTGCACGGGGTGTTTGGATGAGCAGGAGTAGTGGGGCGCCCCTTTTCGTGGGGTCGCGGCGCTTTCGACGGGTATCACTCTGCGCCGGCCTAGGCGCAACGGAGTGCGCTGCCGTTGGGGGGAGGAAGGCCCCCCAAATGTTGCAGGGATGCCCGATGAAACATGGTGAACCATGAGCCGCGACCCCTCGAAAAGGGGTGCCTCGTCCTTGGGTCTTCCTCCGTACGCCGAGCTGCATTGCATCAGCAACTTTACTTTCCTCCGGGGCGCTTCGCATCCCCAGGAACTGGTCGAACGCGCACATAATCTCGGTTACAGCGCGATCGCCATCACGGATGAGTGTTCGGTTGCCGGCGTTGTACGGGCGTACATGGCGGCAAAGCTCCTGAAGCTCAAACTGCTCATTGGGGCTGAGTTTCGCCTCGAATGCGGCCTGAAGTTGGTCGCGATCGCCATCGACCGGCTTGGCTACGGCCGGCTGTGCCGCCTCATCAGCCGAGGGCGCCGCGCAGCGGTCAAGGGAAGTTACTCCCTGACCCGTCAGGATCTCATCGAGTCTGATTTGGACCAGTGTTTTGTTCTGTGGGTTCCTGGTCCGCAGCCCCTCGAGGACCATGCCCGGTGGTTGCGCGACCATTTCGGGACCAAAGTCCGCATCGTCGTCGAGCTGCTTCGTGATGGCACTGACAAGGAGCGTCTTCAGACCCTCCAGGCGTTGGGGCGTGGGTTGGGGATCCCGCTCGTCGCGAGCGGCGATGTTCACATGCACTCCCGTGACAGACGGCGATTGCAGGACGCCCTGACCGCCATCCGAATCAACACTCCGATTGCAGAAGCAGGTTGGCACCTGTATCCCAACGGTGAACGTCATCTTCGCGAGAGGGAACGGCTGGCTCGTTTGTATCCGACCGAGTTGCTCGCAGAGTCTGTCGCCATCGCGGACGCCTGCACATTTTCCCTCGGAGAACTGCGCTACGAGTATCCGCACGAGCTTGTGCCGGCGGGGCACACACCCGCGACCTATCTGCGCAAGCTGGTGGAAGAGGGCATTCAATGGCGATGGCCTCAAGGGGCCACGGCAGACATTCTCGCGACCATCGAAAGGGAACTCGCGCTCATCGCAGACCTGCGCTATGAACCTTATTTTCTGACCGTGCAGGACATAGTCGCCTACGCCCGCAGTCAGGACATCCTGTGTCAGGGGCGAGGCTCGGCCGCAAATTCGCTCGTTTGCTACGTGCTGGGGGTGTCATCGGTCGGACCGGAACGAGAGGCTGCGCTCTTGTTCGAGCGCTTCATTTCGCGCGAGCGCGGCGAACCTCCTGACATTGACATCGACTTCGAGCACGATCGCCGTGAAGAAGTCATTCAGTACATTTATCGCAAGTACGGTCGCGAACGGGCGGCGATCGCCGCAACCGTCATCATGTACAGACCGCGCAGTGCGTTGCGCGACATGGCGAAGGTATTCGGCCTCGATCCTGAGAGCAGCGGCCGTCTGTCCAAAGTCATGCAGTGGTGGGATGGAAGTGAGACGTTACCCGAGCGTGTCCGGGAAGCCGGCTTCGACACCGATGACCCGGCTCTGAACAACATCGTGACAATGGCGCGACAGCTGGTGGAGTTTCCCGGCTTTCCGCGGCACTTGTCCCAACACGTCGGTGGCTTTGTCATCTCTGAAGGTGTTTTGGAGGAACTGGTCCCTGTCGAGAACGCAACCATGGCTGATCGAACCGTCGTTCAGTGGGATAAGGATGACCTGAACGATCTGGGGCTGTTGAAAGTCGACGTATTGGGACTCGGCATGTTGAGTGCGCTGCGTCGGGCGTTCGCTCTCGTAAATGACTTTCGCGGCACGCGCCATACTCTCGGCCAGCTTCCGGAGGGTGACGCTCAGGTCTACGAGATGATCTCGCGCGCCGACACGATCGGTGTCTTCCAGATCGAGTCGCGAGCGCAGATGTCGATGCTGCCGCGGCTGAAGCCGGCGAAGTATTACGACCTCGTGATTGAAGTCGCCATCGTGCGCCCCGGGCCGATCCAGGGTGATATGGTCCATCCTTACCTGCGGCGCCGAAACAAACAGGAGCCGGTTGATTATCCCAGCCGTGAAGTCGCCGCTGTGCTCGAGCGAACGTTGGGCGTGCCCATCTTCCAGGAGCAGGTAATGCAGATCGCCATCGTGGCCGCCGGTTTCACCCCCGGCGAGGCGGATGCACTGCGTCGTGCCATGGGCGCCTGGAAGCGCACCGGCGGCATCGAGCATTTCAAGGACAAGCTCCTGCAGGGCATGGCCAAAAACAACTACGCCCCGGAATTCTCGCAGCGTATCTACAAACAGATGCTGGGGTTTGGTGAGTATGGTTTTCCGGAAAGCCACGCCGCCAGCTTCGCCCTGTTGGTTTACGACTCATCGTGGCTGAAACATCACGAACCCGCAGCATTCACCTGCGCGCTGCTCAACAGTCTGCCGATGGGCTTCTACGGCCCCGCGCAGTTGGTGCGCGACTCACGCGCGCACGGCGTTGAAGTGAGGCCGGTGGACGTGCAGGAAAGTGCGTACGAGTCAACACTCGAACGACGCGATGACGGTGAACCCGCCTTGCGACTGGGAATGCGCATGGTCAAATCGCTGTCTGAATCCGGCGGCAGGCGGGTTGAAGCCGCACGCAGGAATCGCCGCTTTGAGAGTGTGCAGGACCTCGGGCGGCGTGCAGCGCTGGATCGCGGCGATCTGGAAGCGTTGGCTGCCGCCGGTGCATTGTCGGCGTTGAGTGGCAATCGCCATCTGGCATTCTGGGAAGTGGCCGGCACAGAACGCGCGCTGCCCTTGGCACCGCAAGGTGAACGCGCCGGTAGTATCGAAGAGGGCAGGCCACTGCTGGAGGCGCCAACAGAGGGACAGCGGATCGTTGCTGATTACGCCTCTGTTGGCCTGACGCTCGGGCGGCATCCCATGGCGTTGCTGCGCAACCGCTTGGCGCGCAATCGAATATTGACCGCGGCTGACCTGGGTTGCGTTGCACACGGCAGGATGGTCCGCACAGCGGGAATCGTGCTCATGCGGCAGCGCCCACAAAGCGCCAACGGAGTGACATTTCTCACCCTGGAAGATGAAAGCGGGCAGGTCAATGTCATCGTTTGGGAAAGCGTTGGCACCCAGCAACGGCGGCCCTTGCTGGAATCCCGGTTACTGGAAATTCAGGGAGAATTGCAGCGTCAGGACGGCATAATGCATGTCATTGCACGCCGTCTCATTGATCGTTCAGCTTTATTGGGAGAGCTTGTAACGAGATCGCGTGACTTTCACTGAGACGGAAGCCAGACGTAAGGAGACGTATACGTAGCCGTTCGCTTATAGTGCCGTGCATGACGGCCAAACGCCGATCGGTCAGTAGTAGCTTACAAACACGTCTGGCAGGACGCATTCTCGTCCACGCAAGAGAACGTGGATATCAGCCCGGTGCATGGTTAAGTGAAAATGCACTCGCGCAGACATTCGGTGTGTCACGGACACCAGTCCGTGGAGCACTGGCGGTTTTGTCCAAGCGAGGCCTGCTCAACGTTATTCCGCGTAGAGGTTATGTCCTCAAGCGCGCCATACGCGATCAAGATCTCGAGGCTTACACGGACCTTGTAAGCGAAGACGACAAGCTGGTGCAGCGCATGGCCGGCGACCGCTTTGCGGGCAGCCTTCCCGACAACGTGACAGAGACGGACCTGATGCGACGCTATGGTGTTGCTCGAGGCGCGTTGGCTCGTGTGTTGAATAGCCTCGTGCTGGACAATGTCATTGAGCGACGCAGCGGTCACGGATGGCGCTTCCTGCCGGCGGTCGATGCCTCGAAGCTGAACGAAGACAGTTACCGCTTCCGCCTGCTCATCGAGCCTGCCTGCGTGCTGGAGCCCACGTTCCGTCTCGACAAGGCGCGGGCCCAGCGTTTACGCCAGATCCATGTCGATCTACTGTCCGGCGGACTGGAGAAGCTGAGCAGTAGCCGATTTTTCGAAATGAACGCCGAATTCCACGAGTTCGTGGCGAGTTGCTCGCGCAATCGCTTCCTGGAACAGGCGGTGATTCATCAGAACCGCCTGAGGCGCTTTTTCAGTTACGTCGCGGTGTTCGCACCCGAGCGGATGCGAGTGGCCTGCAGCGAGCACGTGGCCATACTGGACCGCCTGATCGGGGGTGAGCGGGAGCATGCCGCCACGTTGCTGTGGCGCCACTTGTTAGGGGCAAGCCGGGTGAAGCCGCGGTTTCAATAGCCACGGCGCCCCCGCGCCTGGATCGCGTCTACTCGTCCTCGGAAGAGTCCCCGTCCTCTTCATCCAGGCCAATATCGTAATCTTCGAAGTCGCTGGTGAGCTCGGCGGTGCGCTTGTCCTCGAGCAGTCGCTCGAGCCGGCGCCACGCGGGATCGCCTGCCTTCTGACCCCGACGCTTGGCCATGTCGAGCTCTTTGGCGACCTGATCCAGGTCGACATCGGAGTCGCCGACGAGGGGCTCATCGGCTTCCTCTTCCTCGAATTCGTCTGATTCGGGTTTCTCGCTCATGCGGGACACCGTGTCCGAAAGACGGCGCGAAGTTAAATCAATTCGGGCGCCGGCCGCAACGGTCTGCGTATCACTTGATGAGGTTGTTCATTTCGAAGATGGGCAGCAGCATCGCGAACACAATGGCCATCACGAAGCCCCCCATGCCCACAATCAGCATGGGGCCGAGCAGCCCCACCATGCCCGCCAGCAGCCCATCCAGCTCGCGTTCCTGCGCGATCGCAGCACGTTCGAGCATGTTCTCCAGCTCGCCGCTGGACTCACCGCTCGAGATCAGGTGGATGGTCATGGGCGGAAACAGTTTGCTGACAGCCAGTGACCGACCGATCGCGGCGCCCTCGCGGACCCGCGCGGCCGCTTCTGAAACCGCATCGCGCATGGGCAGGTTCGTGACCACTTCCCCGGAGATCCGCAACGCTTCGAGCACGGGGACCGAGCTGGCCGAGAGGATGCTGAAGGTGCGCGTAAAGCGTGCCGTATTGAAGCCGCGTGACAGCTTGCCGACCATGGGCATGCGCAACTGCGCCCGGTGCCAGCTGCGCAGGTTGGCCGGATTGCCCAGCCATCGCCGGAACAGAAATGCGGCGATGATCGTACCAATCAGCATGTAGATGCCGTAATTGCGAACGAAGTCGGAGGTGGCAATCAGGATCTGCGTGATCAGAGGCAACTTGCCTTTCGCGGATTCAAACACCGCCACCACTTTCGGGACCACGTACACCATCAGGCCACAGACGATCGCGAAGCACATGACCGACAACACGATCGGATACAGCATCGCGGCGAGAATTTTCTGCCGCATGGCCTCGCGGCCTTCGGTGTAATCCGCCAGGCGCTCCAGCACGCCGTCGAGCTTGCCTGACTGTTCGCCCGCCGCTACGGTCGAGCGATAAATCTCCGGAAACACCCGCGGAAAATCCCCGAGCCCATCCGCGAGCGGATGGCCTTCCATCACCTTGGCGCGCACGCCCAGCACGATGCTCTGGACCCGCGGCTTCTCGGTCTGCTGTGACACCGCCAACAGGGATTCTTCGAGCGGCAGGCCGGCTCGAACCAACGTTGCCAACTGGCGCGTGAACAAAGAGAGGTCGGCGGTGGCGATGCCACGCCGTGAAAATACGGACGGAAGTGATCCTGATCGTTGTCGCTTCGACTCCTTCTGCGCTACCTCATTGACGGTAACGGGAAGAAGCTGCTTCTCGCGCAGCAACTGGCGGATGTGCCGCGGCGTATCGCCCTCGAGGACGCCCTTGCGTTCCCTGCCGCCGGTATCGAGAGCTGTATATTCGAATGCACCCATGAAAAACGCTGATCCTGACGCGAGTCGAGCGCGGGCTCGATTGTACTCAATCCTCGCGCGTCACTCTCAACACTTCCTCAATCGTCGTTTCACCACGGAGCACTTTTGCACGACCATCGTCGCGAATGGAAGGCGTGGCCTGGCGAGCATATTTTTCCAGGTCCTGCTCGCTGGCGCCGTCGTGGATCATGGTTCGCATCTGGTCATCCACGACAATCAATTCGTAGATTCCTGAGCGGCCGCGGTAGCCGCTGCCGCCACTCTCACGCCCAGGCCTGTACAGGATGGGCGAGGGGTCTTCAGGGCGCAGATTGAGCAAGCGCCGCTCATACTCGCCCGCCTGAAACGGTTGCTTCGAATTCGGCTCGAGCACGCGTACGAGGCGCTGTGCCAGTACTCCGACCAGGCTGGAAGACAACAGGAAGGGCTCGATGCCCATATCGCGCAAGCGGGTCATGGCGCCTGCGGCGGTGTTGGTATGCAGAGTCGACAGCACCATGTGGCCCGTCAAGCTTGCCTGCACGGCGATCTGAGCGGTCTCGAGGTCGCGGATCTCTCCGACCATCACCACATCGGGGTCCTGGCGCAGAATCGCGCGCAAACCGCGCGCGAATGTCATCTCGACCTTGGTGTTGACCTGTGTCTGTCCGATGCCGTCGATGTAATACTCGATCGGATCTTCGACGGTCATGATGTTGCGCGTATTGTCATTCAGGCGCTCGAGGCCTGCGTAGAGCGTCGTCGTCTTGCCGGAGCCGGTGGGGCCCGTGACGAGCAGAATTCCGTGCGGCTTGTGGATCAGCTCATCAATGAGTGATTCAATCTGCCGGACCATGCCGAGCGCGCCCAGGTCCAGGCGTCCGGCCTGTTTGTCCAGAATACGCAGCACCACCCGCTCGCCGTGACCGGACGGGATGGTTGAAACGCGGATGTCGACCGCGCGGCCCGCAATCCTCAGGCTGATGCGTCCGTCCTGCGGCAAGCGCTTCTCGGCGATGTCGAGCTTCGACATGACCTTGAGTCGCGAGACGACCAGGGGCGCCACCGCACGCTTGGATTGCAACACTTCACGCAGGATACCGTCGACGCGGAAGCGCACGACGAGCCGATTCTCGAACGGCTCGACGTGAATATCCGAGGCGTTCTCCCGAACCGCCTGAGTCAATACGGCGTTGATGAGCCGGATGATGGGCGCATCATCGTCGCTGTCGAGAAGATCGACGTTCTCGGGCAGGTCCTGCGCCAGGTGCGCCAGGTCGGTGGCCTCATCGAGGCCCTCGACCGCCTGCATGGTGTAGGAGCCGCCTTCGTAGGCGATTCGCAGCAGATTGTCGAATTCAGCTTCGGATACGCGCGTGATGGTGAGAGGCACACGCATGTAGCGCCGCACTTCGGCGATCGCCATCGTCGTTGCATTCTCACGGCAGACGCACTCAGCAACACCTTCGACTACGCGCTTGACCAACACGCCGTGGCGTTTGGCGAACGCAAAGGCGGGGCGCCTGTCCACCGGCGTTGCCGGTGCAGTTGCGTCGCCTGCGATTGCGGTGTTCACGGCTTTTTCTCTTCAGGAGGCGGTGTGGCCTGAGTCCCCGCTGGGGATGGTGTCCCCGCTGGGGATGGCGGCATCAACACACCGGGCGGTTCCGTCGCGTAGGGCGGTTCACCGTCAGGATGCGTCGTGGCACCCTGAGGCGGCGGTTGCTGCGGTGGCGGCGTCTGGCTGCCCGCGGGCGGCTGCGGTAACGGCGCCACCGGCGCGCCGCCACCGGACTTCTGCTGTTGCTGCAGTTTCCTCACCGTCGCGGCGTCGAATTCTTCCTGCTCCTTCGCTGCCCGGGCTTTTTCATCCGGTGAGGCAGGCGCGGCCGGCTTCGAGCCCGCGGGCGGAATCGGCGGTGCCGGCGGCAGCAACGGCTTATTGTGCGGCGGCAGAATCGGCACATCCCACTCGCCCTTGTTGTACTTCTTCTGCTGGTCGAGCATGTAGTTGTACTTCGAGTCGGTCTGGTAGGCCGCCTGGGTGGAATCACGCAGGATCTTCGGGCGAATGAAGATCATGAGATTGTTCTTGGCGCCTTCCGCCGAGCGGGTCTTGAACAGGTTGCCCAGCAGGGGAATGCTGCCCAGCAGGGGAATCTTCTGATCCGACCTCGTATCCGTATGAGAGATCAGGCCGCCCAGTACAACAATGCCGCCATCGTCGATCAGAACGTTGGTGGTGATAGTTCGCTTTTGCGTGGTGATGTCCACTGTCGACTTCGAGGTCGGCAGGACGCTGGAGCTCTCGATTGAAATCTTCAACACGACCGCATCGCCTTCAGCGGCTATCTGCGGGGTCACTTTCAGGATCGTGCCCACTTCCTCGCGCTGCACGGTCTGGAAGGGGTTGACCGAGCCGGCGTTGCCGGCACCCGTGTTGGTGAAAGAACCTGTGATGAACGGGACTTCATCAGCGACTTTGATTTCGGCTTCCTGGTTCTCCAGGGTCATGGTCGACGGCGTGGCAATGACGTTGCTGTCGGAGTCGCCGCGGATCGCCCGGATCATGGCCGCGAAGTTCAGACCGCCCGCCGCGAGCCGGCCCACCGCGATGGTGCCCCCGGTGGGGAGTGAGGCCGTTGTGGCCGTGCCGCTCGCGAGACCCGCCACGCTGTTGGCCAGGTCGACAATCGAGGTGCCGCCGACCGGGCTCACAAAGGAGCCGGCCGGCACCGTGCCATTGCCCTTGCTGAACTCCGCCCAGTTCACACCGAAATCGGCGGTCTTGTCGGCATTGACCTCGACAATGATCGCTTCCACCAGCACCTGCGGACGGCGGATGTCGAGCTTGTCGAGAATGCCCATGACCTGCCGCATGATCTTCGGCGGCGCGGTAATGACGAGCGCGTTGTTCTGAGTATCGGCCCAGACCATGGCGCTCTTTTCCGCCTGCGCCGTGGGTGAGGCCGCCGCGCCGGCCGCACCGCCGGTCTGCGAGGCCTGGGCGATACCCGTGATCTGCTCTTTCAACTTCGGCGCAATCTTTTCGGCATCGGCGTAGCGCAGGTAGCGAACCTGCGTATCGCCGCCGGCTTCCAACGGCGTATCCAGGTGAGCGATCAACGCTCGCACCCGCAGCCTCTGGTTCTGATCGCCGCCGACCAACACACTGTTGGATCGGTCGTCGGCAACGACCTTGATGGGCGTGCCGCCTTCAGTGTTCTGCTGGCCCTGGTACAGCGAGTTGATGACGCGCACGATTTCCGCCGAAGATGCGTTCTGCAGCGGAATGACTTCGACATCCTGGTCGCCGACCTGGTCGATGCGCCGGATGATGCGCATGATGCGGTTCACGTTGTTGGCGCGATCCGAAATGATCAGGATGTTGGAGGCAGGGTAGGCCGCGAGCTGGCCGTATTGCGGGATCAACGGACGCAGAATGGGAACGAGCTGCGCCGCGCTCACATTCTTGACATCAATGACCTGCGTCACAATTTCATCGGACGTGGAGCTGACGTGGTCGGGCAGGTCGATCGAGGGAATCTGGCGCGCGTTGGCGTCGGGCAGGATCTTGATGACATTGCCGGCCGGCACTGCAATGAATCCGTGCACCTGCAGGATCGCGAGATACGCCTCGTAGAACGCCTGGGGAGAAATGGGAGTCGACGAAATCATCGTCACCTGCGCGCGCACGCGCGGGTCCACGATGAAGGTCTTTCCGGTCGCGGCAGCCACCGCTTCCGTGATCTGTCCGATGTCCGCATCCTTGAAATTCGATGTGATGCGGCCGGCCTGCTGCGCGGAAGCGATCGACACCGTTGCGACCAGCGCTGCAGACCAAACTGAACGGAAACACTTCACTTAAAAATCCCCCGAAGCCGGCAACCCGGCACTACTGCGATGTATCAGGTTGATCCACCGGCGGTGGTGGCGGCGCCTGTTCCGAAGAGGCGCCCTGGCCGCCGGCCAGTCCTTCGGCTTCCTGTGCGAGCTGCGCTATGTTCAATGTCAGATCCTGCTGCTGGCCGCCGCGTATGACTGTGATGTGTGCCTCACTGGAGGAACCGAGAGTGCGAAAGATTTCCTGTCCGCGAGCTGGGTCATCCAAAGGAGTTCCACTGATGGCAACGACGAGGTCGCCTGGCCGCAATCCGAGGCGCGAGAACGCCTGCCGATTGCGCCCTGGGTACACGCGGTAGCCTTTCTGCTTGCCCTGCGCGAATACCGGTTGCGGCCGCATGATGTCAGCCATGAGACCCGGATCATCACTGATGAGTTTCCTCATCCGATCCATAATGGGTACTTCTGTTTGCAATGCGGCCGTCGAGGGCGGCGCCGCGCCCGATTGCAGGGCTCGCGGCAGCATCAGCGTTTCCAGGGTACCGTTGCGGTCGATGACCACTTTGTCGGCGAGCACCTGATGCAACTTCGCGCCCCCGGGAATGTTGTCTCCAACTGCATACACTTTCGCGCCGGCGGCACTCTCACCCAGGATCGCCAGGCCGTCCTCCGGGTTGTCGGCCGCGATGATTCCAACGAGCACCAGCGGCAGGCTGCTCTGTGGCGCGTTGGCAGCGTTCTGGGCCGGCTGCGCCGCAACGGGCGCTTCGCCAAACAGGTGGGCGCCGGCAATCGCTGCCACGTCCACGGTCTCGCTGCGGTTCGATGCGGCAATAGGTGCGGCTGCTACTTTTGGCGGATGACTGGAACCGGCAAGGTTCGTCACGATGACTGCCGCCTGCACCGCGAGTGCAAACGCGAGGACCCAGGTGGCAATGCGCGGCCCTTGCGTCACCGCGAGCGTGCGCCACTTGTCTGCCTGGGGCAGTCCTTCTAGCCAGGAGGCGGCATTCATGAGCTGGACGAATCCTAATCGGGCCCCAAGCGGGGCGGCTATTGAGACCGCCGTTCACACCGTACGTGTGGGCGGTTGCAAACATCGGCGCCGCGATGCAGCCTTACAGCATCGCCGCGGCAATCATACGGGGCTGTTGAGCGCGCTCTCAAGCAATTGTTTCTGTTGAGCAAACCAGGACCCATCATGACAGGCTTGTGTTGCCGTTTGGCGACCCATATAAAGACGTAATGCCCGATCCGATCCCCGCTCGTCCCGACAACGGCGTAGTCGTCGAAGAGTCGCGGCCGCAAGTCAAACAGCCACCGCTCTATCAGGTCGTCTTGCTGAATGATGATTACACCCCCATGGAGTTTGTGGTGGATGTGCTCGAAAAGTTCTTCAGCCTGAACAGGCCCACGGCTACACGCATCATGCTCGAGGTCCACACCAAGGGAAAGGGCGTTTGCGGAGTCTTTACGTATGAGATTGCAGAAACTAAGGTGGCACAGGTGACCACGTACGCCCGCGATCACCAGCATCCGCTGATGTGCACATTGGAAGAAGCGTGAGGTTCGTCAAAAGTGCTGTCTAACGAGCTTGAATATTGTCTCAACGATGCCTTTCACCAGGCGCGTGAGGCACGTCACGAGTACCTGACTGTCGAGCACCTGTTGCTCGCAATCCTGGACACGCCGAAAGTGCGCGAAATCCTCCGTGCCTGTGGCGCGGATCTGGGCAAGTTGAAGCAGGAGCTCAAGGAACACATCGATCAGTCCACGCCGCGCCTGGAGGAAGGTGAAGAGCGTGAAGTGCAACCGACGTTGGGTTTCCAGCGCGTGTTGCAACGTGCGGTATTCCACGTACAGTCCAGTGGCAAGAAGGAAGTTGGCGTCGCCAACGTGCTGGTCGCCATTTTCAGCGAAAAGCAGAGCCACGCCGTGTTCCTGCTGAATCGTCAGCACGTGACACGCCTCGACGTCGTCAACTACATCTCGCACGGCTTGTCGAAGATCGCCGAGGAAAAGACTACGGACAAAGAAGATCCCCAGTCGGATGGCGAACGCGACCCGGAAGGCGGCAGCGCGCTCGAGAAATACACCAGCAACCTGAATCGCATGGCTCAGGACGGCCGCATCGATCCGCTGATCGGTCGCAAGCTGGAAGTCGAGCGCACCATCGAGATCCTGTGCCGGCGGCGCAAAAACAACCCGCTGTATGTCGGTGAAGCCGGTGTCGGCAAGACGGCGATTGCGGAAGGTCTCGCCCGGTTGATTATCGAGGGCAAGGTGCCCGAGGTGCTGGCCGACTGCACGATCTACGCACTCGACATGGGCGCGTTGATTGCCGGAACGAAATATCGCGGTGATTTCGAGAAGCGCCTCAAAGGCGTGATCACGGAGCTGAAAAAGCAGCCCGGCGCCATCCTCTTTATTGACGAGATTCACACGGTCATTGGCGCGGGCGCGGCTTCGGGCGGCGTCATGGATGCCTCCAACCTGATCAAGCCGGTCCTCACCAACGGCGAGATCCGTTGCATCGGTTCCACCACGTACCAGGAATACCGGGGCATCTTCGAGAAAGACCATGCGCTGGCACGGCGTTTCCAGAAGATCGATGTGGTCGAGCCGTCGGTGGCGGAGACCGTAGAGATTCTCATGGGCCTGAAGCCACGCTTCGAGGAACATCACGGCATTACCTATGCAAACGATGCCTTGAAGGCGGCGGCTGAGCTGGCGGCCCGTCACATCAACGAGCGTCATCTGCCCGACAAGGCGATCGACGTCGTCGACGAAGCAGGTGCGCGTCAGCGCCTGAAGCCGATTGCCGAGCGTGAGCCGGTCGTCGAAGTGCGGCACATCGAGGACATCGTGGCTCGCATGGCGCGGATTCCTCCCAAGAGTGTGTCGACCTCGGACCGGGAAGTGCTGAGGAACCTCGACCGCAATCTGAAGCTCGTGATCTTCGGCCAGGACAAGGCGATCGAATCGCTGTCCGCGTCCATCAAAATGGCGCGTTCCGGACTGGGCGATCAGCGCAAGCCGGTGGGCAGCTTCCTGTTCGCGGGTCCGACGGGTGTCGGCAAGACCGAAGTCACACGGCAGCTCGCTATTGCGATGGGCGTCGAGTTCCTGCGCTTCGACATGTCCGAGTACATGGAGCGGCACACCGTCTCGCGGTTGATCGGCGCTCCCCCGGGCTACGTCGGGTTCGACCAGGGCGGGTTGCTGACCGAGGCGATTACAAAGCATCCGCATTGCGTGCTGCTGCTCGACGAAGTCGAGAAAGCCCATCCGGATGTGTTCAATCTGCTTTTGCAGGTCATGGATCACGGCACGTTGACGGACAATAACGGCCGGAAGGCTGACTTCCGGCACGTGATCATTGTGATGACCACGAACGCGGGCGCCCAGGAGATGAGCCGGCCCGCCATCGGCTTTACCCAGTCGGACAACACCAGCGACGGTATGGAAGCCATCAAGCGGATCTTCACCCCGGAATTCCGCAATCGCCTGGACGCGGTGATCCAGTTCGCTTCACTCGATCCGATCACCATCGAGCGGGTGGTGGACAAGCTGATTGTCGAAGTGGAAATGCAGCTCGAGGCGAAGGGCGTGACCATTACGCTCGACGACGTGGCACGCCGCTGGATTGCCGAGAAGGGCTACGATCCGAAGATGGGCGCGCGGCCCATGGCGCGACTCATCCAGGAGTACATCAAGCGTCCGCTGGCCGAAGAGCTGCTGTTCGGCAAGCTCGTGGGCGGCGGTTCGGTGCTGGTGTCGGTGAGCGAGGATGGCACCAAGCTCAAGCTCGAAAGCACTCCGAACCAGTTGCCCGAAGTGACTGCGTAACCTGGGTTTAGATTCGCCCGCCCGGATCAGGGCGGGTGAGTCGAAAATCGAGGGTAGGGCCTAGCGGCCGCGATAGATGATCCGGCCTTTGGTGAGGTCGTACGGGGTCATCTCTACAGTCACAGCGTCGCCCGTAAGAATGCGGATGTAGTTCTTCCGCATCTTTCCTGAAATGTGCGCGGTCACCACGTGACCGTTCTTGAGCTTCACGCGGAACGTCGTATTCGGCAGGGTCTCCACGACCTCGCCTTCCATCTGCAATGCATCTTCTTTCGACATAGAGCCTTTTTTGCGACCCGGAGGGGCCGCGAATTTACTCACAAACGGGGCGGGCAATGCAATTTTTGGGCGGGCAGCCTACCGGACCAGGGGGCGGGGCGCGACCTCGATGTGCTCGCGCAACAGCGATTGGAACTGGGACCGTGCAATGGCCCGGCTGCCCAGGCTCTCCAGGTGCCGCGTAGGCATCTGGCAGTCGATCACGGCGATGCCATTGCGATTACAGATGTCGACGAGGTGAGCGAGGGCCACTTTGGACGCATCGCGCTCCTTGCTGAACATCGACTCGCCGAAAAAGACGCTGCCCAGCCTCACGCCATACAGGCCGCCCACCAACTCATCGTTGCGGTAGGCCTCAATGCTGTGAGCGTACCCGAGTTGGTGCAACCGGATGTAGGCGTTGCGCATCTCCGTGGTGATCCAGGTTCCGACGCTGTGGAGCCGTGGCGCCGCGCAACAGTCCATGACGTCCGCAAAACTCCGATCCAACACAACGGTGAATCCGCCGTTGCGCAGGGTTTTGCCGAGACTGCGCGTACACCGGAATTCTTCCGGAAACAGAACCGCACGCGGATCGGGTGACCACCACAACACCGGTTGCCCGGGTGAATACCATGGAAAAATTCCACGCTGGTAGGCAGCTAACAATCGCGCGGGCGATAAATCACCGCCGGCCGCAAGCAGTCCCGCAGGCTCGTCCAGAGCCTGATCGGGTGGAGGGAAGCAATCCGGCGCATCCTGTGGCGAAAGCCACGTGATCGATTTCACGCGCAATCCTCGCCTGGCGGGGCTTGTTTAAATGGCACGTGGTTCTGCACCTCTTCAGCATACGCATCAACCGAGGCGCCCTCACGCACCAGATAGTCTTCAATGGCCTGACGGAATCTGCGATTGACAATGTAGTGCGCGGACCAGGTGAGCGTAGGCTCGAATCCACGACTGACTTTGTGTTCGCCCTGTGTCCCCGGCTCGAATCGCGCCACTCCCTGCTCGATGCAGAATTCGATGCCCTGGTGGTAGCACGCTTCGAAATGCAGGCCGTTGTAGTCGGCCGATGCGCCCCAGTAGCGGCCGAACAAGGCCTCCTCGGACCAGAAGAAGATTGCGGCGGCCACTGGCGTCGTGCCGTGCACAGCGATCTTCACCATGAATGCATCGCCCATCGTGCGCACGACTTCGCTGAAGAAGGCACGGGTGAGATACGGTTCGTGGCCGTGACGCAAAAACGTGTCGCGATGAAATGCATACACGTAATCGAGTGTGTGCTCATCCAACTCGGGCCCCAGGCGGGTCTGGAAATGGATGCCGGCCTCGGCCACGCGCCGCCGCTCCCGCTTGGTTTTCTTGCGCTTTTGCGCGGTGAAGGTCTCGAGGTAGGCGTCGAAGTCGGGATAGTTGTGGTTGCTCCAGTGAAACTGGCAATCACGACGAATCAACCAGCCGGCCGCCTCGCAGGCGGCGTGAGCCGGCTCGTCGAGAAACAAGGCATGCACCGAAGAGATGGAGTGGCTCGTGGTGTAGGACTCGATGTCAGCCAGCAAGCGTCTGGCGAGCGTCGGCCGGTCCAGATCGGGGCGCACCAGCAGCCTGGGACCGGTGGCCGGAGTGAATGGCACCGCAACCGTCAGCTTCGGGTAATAACGCTGACCCAGGCGGGAGTAGGCCTGTGCCCACGCGAAGTCGAATACGAACTCACCGTAGGAGTGCATTTTTCGAAAGGCCGGCACCGCGGCGGCGAGACCCTTGCTGTCCTTCACCGTGAAGTAGCAGGGATCCCAGCCGGTGTCGACGCCGACGCAGTCCGTGTGCTCGAGAGCCGCGAAGAATTCGTGACGTAGAAACGGATTGTGGTCACCGCCGAGCGCATTCCATTCGCGCGCATTCAGCTCATCGATGCTCTTATGAACAGCGCTCTTCATCATCCTCCACGAGTGTCGAGCATCTCCAGGTACCGGTCAGCATCCAGAGCCGCCATGCACCCCGCGCCGGCGGAGGTGATCGCCTGCCTGTAAACGTGATCGGCCACGTCACCTGCGGCGAACACACCCGGAACACTCGTCGCGGTGGCATCACCGTCCAGACCGCTCTTGATCTTGATGTAGCCGTCGTGCATATCGAGTTGACCGGTGAAAATGCCAGTGTTGGGCGAGTGCCCGATGGCAATGAACAGTCCGGTAACGTGGATATCGCGGTGGTTGTTGCTCGCAACGGACTTCAGCCGCACTCCGTTGACGCCTTGGCTGTCGCCCAACACTTCTTCGACGGTGTGATTCCAGATCACGGACATTTTTCCGGCTTCGACTTCGCGGAACAGGCGGTCCTGCAGGATCTTCTCCGCTCGCAGCTTGTCCCGGCGGTGGATCAGGGTGACATGCTTGGCAATATGGGACAGGTACAGCGCTTCTTCGACGGCGGTATTGCCGCCACCAGTGACTGCGACCGATTGCCCTCGGAAGAAGAACCCGTCGCACGTTGCGCAGGCGGATACACCGCGCCCGCGGAACTTCTCTTCCGACGGCAGGCCCAGGTACTTTGCCGCCGCGCCCGTCGCGATGATCAGGGCGTCGCAGGTGTAACTATGGGTATCGCCCCGGAGCTTGAAGGGCCGGGAGGACAAATCGACCGACTGCACGTGATCGTTGACAATCTGGGTCGAAAAACGCTCGGCATGACGGCGCATCCGCTCCATCAGGGCCGGGCCCTGCAGGCCCTCGACATCGCCGGGCCAGTTATCGACCTCCGTTGTGGTCATGAGCTGCCCGCCTTGCTCCACGCCGGTGATCAGCAGGGGAGAGCGATTCGCGCGGGCTGCGTACACGGCCGCGCTGTACCCCGCGGGCCCCGAGCCGATGATGATGAGCTTATGATGCCGTGCCGTCATGAAAGGTCTATCTCATTGATTCCAGGTGGTCCATGGTAGCAAGGCTGTCAATGGCCCTGCTGCGCTCCATAGGTGGAGGTGCAGGCACTATAATGGCTGCAGAGCGGTTTTTTCATAACGGGGACTGAAGGGATTGGCGTCATCTTCCGCGCAAGCGCGCAATTCAGGATTTTCTCAGGCCGTCGCCCGGGGCTTGCGCGAGAGCGCAATCATTGCCCTTGGCGTGGTCGCCCTCGTGATGTTCGTGGCTCTGGCCACATACAGCCCGAACGACCGCGGCTTTTCATCAACCACGGACTCGGTCGAGATCCACAACCGGATCGGGCCGGTGGGCGCGTGGCTGGCTGATATTTTCTTTTTCCTGTTCGGCCGGCCGGCGTTCCTGTTCCCGCTCATGCTGGGCGCGGCCTGTTGGGTGCTGTTCCGGCGTCCCCAATCCGATTCCTCGCGGGTCAATACGGCAGTGCGTATCGGCGGGTTTGTGCTCGTCCTGATCGCGAGCTGTGGGTTGGTGACCTTGCACTGGCTGCCCGGCAACATGCCGCAGACCGCGGGTGGGGTCGTCGGTAGCTCGATTGGTATGGGTCTGGAGCATGGCCTCGGATTCCTGGGCTCCACCTTGCTGTTGATCGCGGCCTGGATGGCCGGCTTGTCGATCGCGTTTCACGTCTCCTGGTTCACGGTGATGGATCGCATTGGTGCCTCCGTATGGGGCGCTGTCTCCTGGCTGCGCACCCGCTCTTCTACGGCGAAGGATGTAGCGGTCGGCCGTGAGCGCAAGCAAGCCCGCAAGGAGGCGGTAAAGACTGAGCAGAAAAAGACAGCGACTCGTCCCCCTCCGCGGATCGACGCGCCGCAGGCAATCGTCGAAAAGAGTGAGCGCGTGGAGAAGGAGCGTCAGGTTCCTTTGTTCGATGCGGCGCGCGCCAACGAGCTGCCGCCTCTCAACCTGCTGGACGATCCGCCGCCGCACGAGCCTGCCTATTCCGCCGAGGCGCTGGAGGGCTTGTCGCGTCTCGTGGAAATGAAGCTCAAGGACTTCGGCATCGAGGCCGAAGTAGTTGCCGTGCAGCCGGGGCCGGTGGTCACGCGCTTCGAGCTGCGTCCCGCGCCCGGTGTGAAGGCCAGCCAGATTACGACCCTGCAGAAGGATCTGGCACGCGCGTTGTCGGTGCTCAGTGTGCGTGTGGTTGAGGTGATTCCCGGCAAGAGCGTGATGGGTCTCGAGATCGCCAACGAGAAACGCGAGATGGTGACCCTGGGAGAGATCCTGCGCTCCAAGGCGTACGACGAGACGAGCTCGCCGCTCGCGCTGGCCCTGGGCAAAGACATCGGCGGACAGCCGATGGTGGCGGACCTCGCGCGCATGCCGCACTTGTTGATTGCGGGTACGACCGGTTCCGGTAAATCGGTCGGCATCAACGCCATGATCCTGTCCTTGCTCTACAAGGCCACGGCCGAGCAGGTGCGCCTGATCATGATCGATCCGAAGATGTTGGAGCTCTCGGTCTACGAGGGCATCCCGCATCTGCTGGCGCCGGTGGTCACTGACATGAAACAGGCTGCCAACGCCTTGCGGTGGTCCGTAGCCGAGATGGAACGTCGCTATCAACTCATGGCGGCACTCGGTGTGCGCAACATCGCCGGCTTCAACAAGCGGGTGAAGGAAGCCAACGACGCCGGCAAGCCGATACTGGATCCGGTGATGATCCAGAAGGCATCGAACGATCCGACGTTCGATCAGAGGACCATTCCCAACCTGACGCCGCTGCCGTACATCGTAGTGGTCATCGACGAGCTCGCCGACCTGATGATGATCGTCGGCAAGAAGGTTGAAGAGCTGATCGCGCGCCTGGCGCAAAAAGCGCGCGCATCGGGAATCCACCTGGTGTTGGCCACTCAACGGCCTTCGGTGGATGTCATCACCGGCCTGATCAAAGCCAACATTCCGTGCCGCATCGCCTTCCAGGTGTCGGCGAAGGTGGATTCGCGGACCATCCTGGACCAGATGGGCGCGGAAACACTCCTGGGCCACGGTGACATGCTTTATCTGCAGTCGGGCTCATCGCTGCCAGTCCGTTGTCACGGTGCCTTCGTATCGGATGCGGAAGTGCATCGCGTGGTCGAGGTTCTCAAGAAATCCGCGGCTCCGGACTACATCGAAGAGGTCCTGGAAGGACCGAGGGGACCGATCCCCGGATTGCCGCCGGAAGAGGGTGAGGGCGGTGCTCCAGCGGATCCGGAGGCGGATGCTCTGTACGATGAGGCTGTCCGGATCGTTACCACCGAGCGCAAGCCCTCCATCTCCTATGTCCAGCGGCGTCTGAAGATCGGTTACAACCGCGCTGCGCGTCTGCTGGAAGCGATGGAGAACGCCGGTCTCGTGGGTCCGCTGCAATCCAACGGAGCACGCGAAGTGCTCGTGCCGGCTCCGCCGGGAGGATGATTCCGTCATGTTGAGATTCCTGCTGGCGATCGTTGCGGCGGTCGCGTTGGCCCCTCACGTCTTCGCCGCGGCCGCAACGCCGCTCGACGCCTACCTGGACGACATGAAGACACTGCGGGCGACGTTCCTGCAGACGCTTGCCGATGCGCACGGAAAGGAGATTGACCGTTCAACGGGTACGCTGATCGTGTCCCGGCCCGGCAAGTTCAGTTGGGAGATTCACCCACAAGGTAGCGGCACGGACGCCGGTCAGTTGATGGTGGCGGATGGCCGCAACCTCTGGTTCCTGGATCGCGACCTCCAACAGGTGACTGTGAAGCCGGCGGATGCGGCGTTGTCGGCAACGCCCGCGATGTTGCTGTCTGGGACAGTGGATGTCCGCAAGAACTTCACCATCAGCCCCGCGCCGAAACGTGACGGGTTGGATTGGGTCCTGGTCGAGCCGCACGGCAGCGAAGCTGATTTCCGGCGCGCGCTCATGGGATTCGAGGGCAAGGAGGCTGGGCCGCCCGCTCTCAAGCGCATGATCCTCGAAGACAAGCTGGGGCAGACGGCCACGGTGATGTTTGATCATGTGGAGCGCAACGGGAAGGTTGCGCCGGAGGAAGTCAGCTTTACGCCACCTGCCGGCGTGGATGTCATCGGAACGCCCAGGAAATGAACGCAGCGCGCGGCCGTGAGCCCGTGCGGCCGCTGGCCGACCGCATGCGGCCGCGCTCGATCGGTGAGTTTGTCGGCCAGGCCCAGGTACTGGGTCCGGGTAAGCCGCTGCGGGCGGCGATCGAGGGCGGGCAACTTCACTCCCTGATTCTGTGGGGACCTCCAGGTACGGGTAAGACAACGCTTGCGCGTTTGATTGCGCAGCGTGCCGACGCGCATTTCATAGCACTTTCGGCGGTGATGGCGGGCGTGAAGGACATCCGCGCTGCTGTCGAAACCGCACGCGCTGCCCGCGAAACCAGCGGTAAACCGACGCTGCTGTTCCTGGACGAGGTGCATCGCTTCAACAAAAGCCAACAGGACACGTTCCTGCCGTACCTCGAGGACGGCACTCTGATTTTCGTGGGCGCGACGACCGAGAATCCGTCTTTCGAAGTGGTCAGCGCATTGTTGTCACGAGCCCGTGTCTACGTGCTGCGATCATTGACGGTTGATGACATCTCGACACTGCTGCGCACGGCGCTCGCCGATGAAGAGCGGGGTCTCGGCAAGGAACACCTCAGCGCCGACCCTGAGGCGATCGAGTTGATTGCCCGGGCTGCTGATGGCGATGGCCGACGCGCCCTGAACATGTTGGAGCTCGCCGCCAGCCTGGCTGAAGCGGACCGCGGCCTCACGATGCCCATCGCCCAGGAAGTGGCCAGCGGCACGCGCCGTCGCTTCGACAAGGGCGGCGATCAGTTCTACGACCAGATCTCGGCGCTGCACAAGGCCGTTCGGGGCAGCGATCCTGACGCGGCACTGTATTGGCTCTGCCGTATGCTCGATGGCGGCTGCGATCCGTTGTACATCGCGCGTCGGGTGGTGCGGATGGCGATGGAGGATGTCGGGTTGGCCGACCCGCGGGCGTTTGCACTGACCTTGGACGCATGGGAGGCGTACGACCGGCTCGGCAGTCCCGAGGGCGAGCTCGCGATCGCCAATGCGGTGGTGTATCTCGCCGTCGTCCCCAAGAGCAACGCCGTGTACGTCGCGATGGGCGAGGCCAAGGCCGATGTCGAGAAGTTCGGCACCCTGGATGTGCCGTTGCGCTTGCGTAATGCGCCCACGAGCTTGATGAAAAGCCTGGGACACGGCCGCGACTATCGCTATGCGCACAATGAGCAGGATGCCTTCGCTGCGGGCGAGCGGTATCTGCCGGACGAGATGCCGGATCGGCGATACTATCGACCCGTGCCACGGGGCCTCGAGCTGAAAATTGGGGAAGCGCTGGCCCGGAACCGCAAGAAGAACGAGGGCGGTGAATGAACATGATCCTGTTGGTTGCGATCGGTGGTGCCGTTGGCAGCATCGCCCGCTACCTCATGGCGTCGAGCATCCAAACGGCGACGGGCTGGGAATTTCCCATCGGCACGGTGCTGGTCAACATACTCGGCTGTTTTCTGATCGGTATTCTCTACGTGCTGCTCGTGGCGCGGCCGGATCCCAGGCAGGATCTGCGCGCCTTGTTGATGGTGGGCGTCATGGGCGGATTTACAACGTTCTCCAGCTTTTCACTGGAGACGGTGACATTGGCAATGAACGGTCACTATACGAGTGCCACGCTCAATGTCGTCATCAGCGTGGCCGCCTGCCTCGTGGGTACCGTGCTGGGCATCGCGCTCGCGCGAATTACTTAATGGAATTGTTATCGTGATCGACCCCAAGCTGCTGCGTTCAGATCCTGAGGCTGTCGCCCGCAATATGGCGCGCCGCGGACTCACCCTCGATGTCGAGGCCTGGCGTGCGCTCGAAGACAAGCGCAAACCGTTCCAGATCGAGGTGGACCGTCTGCGCTCGGAGCGCAACGCGAATGCCAAGGCGGTCGGGATGGCCAAGGGCAAGGGGACGGATGCGTCCGAATTGATCGCCCGCGGTGAGGCGTTGACCGGTGAGTTGGCGAGTGCCGAGGCAGCGTTGAATGCGGTTCAGGAGGAACAGGCTCAATGGCAGATGGGTTTGCCCAACTGGCTGCACGAGTCGGTACCGGACGGCGTGGACGAGAAGGCCAACGTCGAAATACGACGCGGCGGGCAACCGCGCTCGTTTGATTTCGAGGTGCAGGATCATATTGCCCTCGGCGAGACGCTTCGCGGCCTGGATTTCGAGGCCGCGGCCCGCATGTCGGGGGCGCGCTTCACTGTGATGAAGGCCCAGGTGGCACGGTTGCATCGTGCGTTGGCGCAGTTCATGTTGGATCTGCATACGCGCGAGCACGGGTAT
>Ga0307510_10001789_pt1 | contig 23995 bp, 23 predicted proteins | sample 12_EM_MG_FD_207224 | JGI IMG/M metagenome (GOLD analysis project Ga0307510, IMG submission 207224) | Populus trichocarpa ectomycorrhiza microbial communities from riparian zone in the Pacific Northwest, United States - 12_EM | ecosystem: Host-associated > Plants > Roots > Unclassified | place... | reverse complement strand
TGCGTTCTGGCCCGCGCGATTGCCCACCATGCCCGCCGCGTGCGTGTCCACCGGCGGCGCGAACCACAGGTTGGCCGGCACGTTCTGGCCGCGGTGGCAGGTATAGCAGGTCACACCGGTGTCGGCGACGTGGGTCTTCCAGTCGGCGTTGATGTGGCGCGTCATCTCCAGCATGCGCCGCGCGACCACCTTGGTGTAGAGCGCGTCGCTGGAGAAATCCTCGCCGGCCTTGTGGCAGTAGGTGCAGCCCTGATCGGGCGCGACCCACGCCGTCATCGACACCATCAGCCGCGTGAACTCGCCCACGCCGAGATCGCCGACGACCTTGACGTTCTTGAACGTGGTCGCGGCAGACGGCCCGCCGGGCGGGACCATCGGCGAATCGGCAGGCATGGCATTGAGCGGCGCCTGCGCGGCCACGGTGCGCGGGTTGTAGACCTGCTCCATGCCGGTGCCGCGGTAGCCGCGCTGCACGGTGCTGGTCGGCGGCCGCTCGCAGCCTCCGAGCAGCAAGGCAACGATGAGCATCGCCAGCGCGGCGCTGCGGATTCCGAGGATGCGGGTCATGGCTTGACTCCCTGCAGCGTGGCCGGATCGATGACCGGCGCGAACACTGCCGGATAGATCGGCGCGACGTGGTGCTTCACGGCCCACAGGTACCAGTTGTCGACCACCGTGCCGGTCAGCAGGATGCCGATGCCGCCGACCAGCGGGCACAGCACCGCGAACCACCAACCCCAGCGGTGGATGGACTCCATCGTCGCGTTGAAGCCCATGGTCCAGCGCCAGAACAGCGCGGCGCGCTCGCTCGCCGTGCCGCGGTCGACGATCTGCTCGATCTCGCGCTCGCCGCCGAAGCGGCTGACCGCGAGGATGGTCGCGCCGTGCATCGCGAACAGCAACGTCGCGCCGTACAGGAAGGCGATCGACAGCATGTGGAACGGGTTGTAGAACAGGTTGCCATAGCGGATCGAGAACGCGGCCGTCCAGTCCAGGTGCGGGAAGATGCCGAAGGGCACCGCCTCGCCCCACGAACCCATCAGCAGCGGGCGGATGAAGCCCAGCACCAGCATCAGCCAGATCGCCGACGCGAAGGCCCACGCCACGTGCGTGCCCATGCCCAGCGCGCGGGCGCGGCGGTACATGCGCGCCCACCACAGCAGCACCGAACTCGTCATGAAGAAGCCGGCCATCAGCCACCACCCGCCCTGGTTCAGCGGCGGAAAGAGCTTGAGGCCCCAACTGGGCGGCGGCGGCTCGAGCGCCAGCCACGGCAACTGCCGCACGAACTGGATCGGGCTCCAGTTCACCGAGGCGAGCATGTTCAGCCCGATGATCTCGATGCAGATGAACATGCACAGCGCCGACGCGAGCCCGAGCCAGCCGAGGTAGATCGGCCCGACCTGCGCATCGCCGAGCTTGCCCAGCCAATGCCAGTGCGACGGTCGCCCCTCGCGTTCGTGGTTGCCGCGCGCGAGCGGCACGCCGACATACGCGGGCGCATAGGCCTGCACGCGGGTGAAGATGTTCTGATACTCAGCCATCAAGGTCTCCTCGGGCTGTGTTGTTGTCGGAGTCGTTCGGCTCGGTCGTGCTGCGGCTCAGCGCCAGATCGGCAGGTTCAGCCACCAGGTCCACCACTCGGGCCAGCCGCGGGTCCAGAACGGGCCGCTGATCACGATGCACACGGCGCTCCAGAAGCCGGCCGACAGCGCCAGGAACAGGCCGAGCCGGTGGATGCCCAAGGTGCCGATCGAGTAGCCGATGGTGTCGCGGAAGAAGGTGTTCTCGTGCTCCGCGGTCTTGACGGTCTCGCCCTTGGCCGGGTTGGTGGCCGACAGGATCAGCCCGCCGTGCAGCGACAGCGCGAACGCGGTCGCGAAGAAGAAGCTCACGCCCAGCATGTGCGCCGGGTTGTAGTGGAAGTGCAGGTACTGGTAGCCGGTGTTGGAGACCCAGTCCAGGTGGCTCATGATCCCGTAGGGAAAGCCGTGTCCCCACGCGCCGAGCAGCACCGGGCGGATCACCACGAGCGTCACGTAGGCCAGGATCGCGATCGAGAACGCGAACGGCACGTGGTAGCCGATGCCGAGCTTTCGGCAGATCTCCACCTCACGCAACGCCCACGACACGAACGAGCCGATCGCGCAGATGGTGATGAGCTGCCACAGCCCGCCTTCCATCAGCGGCGCCATGCCCAGGCCGTATTTGAGGTCGGGTGGTGCGATCGATATCTGCCACAGGTTCCAGGTGTGACCCTGCGACGCGCCCCACACGATCAGCAGCGTGCCGACGGTCGCGAAGAACAGCGTCGTCACGCCGAAGAAGCCGACGTAGAACGGCCCGACCCAGAAGTCGAACAGGTCGCCGCCCGTCAGCGTGCCGCCGCGGACACGGTATTTGCGCTCGAAACTCAGCATCGCCATGATGGCTCTCCGGCACGGAGCGCGGCCGTTGCCGGCACGCGCACCTTCAGACTCGTTGCAGCGAGCAGGTGCGGCGCACCACGCCGCGCCCTGCCCCCTTTCGGCGTTGCCGCCGAACCCGGCCTCGCTACTTGGGCGCCGGTGCCGTGGCGGGCGCCGGCATCGGTGACATCTGCGCCGCGACGGCCGTGGCCTTGCGCGGCCCTTCCAGCCAGTTGAAGCGGTCGGTGCTCAGCAGGATGAAATGAATCACCAATGCCAGCACGAACAGGAACGTGAACAGGGCGATCAACGTCCTGCGCGGATCGAAAAGCATCCAGATGCGCCACATGTTGTTTCCTCCTACGCGGTGAACGCGGTGGTGATGGCCGCCATCGCCACGTCCTTGGCGTCGTGCACGATCGCGGCATAGCCGCTCGCACCCGGCAACCACGGCCGCCATTGCCACGCGAGAAAGTGCGCGACAACCGCGATCAACGTGAAGATGATGAAGCTCGTCATGAAGATGCCGTGAAACTCCTTCGCTTCCTGCTCGGTCAGTCCGGACAGGGAGCCTTGCCTGCTGTCAGCCATGGTCTCTACTCCTTCTGGGCTCGATGGCCCCTTGTGGCCTTGCGGCCAACACCGCGACATTCCCCCGCGGCGGGGCTTGACGCGGACAGCGCCGCGCCAAATCGACGAGAGCCGTGCGGATCACGCGGGCTCTCCTTGTCTGAGGGCGTCGCGCGATGCGGCGACGCGGGTGGCGGTGACGCGCGCTTCGCCGGCGCGTCTGGCGTCGCGCTCGGCGCGGTCGCGCAGGCGTTTCGCGGCCGAGATCTGCACCAGCACCGGCTCGGCCTCGACGAACTCGCCCAGCAACTGCTGCGCGTCGTCGTCCCACGGCCGCGCGGGTTCGTCGCCCAGGCGCGCGGGTGTCGGATCGACCTTGTCGAGTTCGGTGCCCAGCGGCAGGATGTGGAACAGCGCATCGAACAGCGCGTTGCAGAACTCCTGCACCAGATAGGTCGCGCCGGCATAGCCCATGAACGGCGTGCCGGTGTGGCGGCGGATGATGGGCAGCGGGAACGAGGCCGGAATGAAGCTCGTCTTCATCATCCCGCCACCGCCGCATTCGGCCAGGTAGATGCGCTCGTTGTAGCTGCCGTACAGCACCAGCGGCGTCTTCTCCTTCGTGAGCCGGCGCACCTCGTCGTTGTCGGTCTTCGTGCCCGGCTTGCGCGCGATCGCGAAGTGGCACGGCAGGCCCAGCTCGTCTTCGAGAAAGTGCCGTATGCCGCGCGTGTAGGTCTCGTTGGCGACGACCGCGAAGCTGGCGGTGCCGAAGAAGTCCTGCGTCACCGAGCGCCACAGGTCCCAGATCGGCTTGACCGTGCTGTGCTTCTCGCGTTCGATGAAGGGCTCCGGGTCCAGCCCCAGCAACTCGCCCAGCGAGCGCAGGAATTTGGTCGTGCTGTGCAGCCCGATCGGCGCCTGCAGATACGGCCGTTCGAGCGCCTCGCACAGCATGCGGCCGAACTCGCGGTACATGCAGATGTTCACGTCGGCTTCGACCAGCCGCGACACGTCCGCGAGGTGGCTGCCGAGCGGGAACACCATGTTGATCTCGGCGCCCAGGCCCTGCACCAGCCGGCGGATCTCGGCCAGATCGCTGGGCGAATTGAAGGTGCCGTAGCTCGGTCCGATGATGTTGACGCGCGGCTTCTCGCCTTGCTTGCGCACGCGTGCGGGCACCTTCTTCAGCCCGTACTCCGACCACAGCCAGAACATCGCGCGGTTCGCGCACTGCCACTGGTCTTCGTCGATCGTGCGCGGCAGGAAACGCATGATGTTCGTGCCCTCGGGCGTGACGCCGCCACCGATCATCTCGGCGATCGACCCGGTCACCACCACCGATGGCAGATCGGGATCGAGCGCGGCGTGCGCGCGGCGCATCGAGCCTTCGGTGCCTTCGCGGCCGAGCTGCTCTTCGGCCAGGCCGGTGACGACGATGGGCAGTTCGTGCGGCGGCAGCGCGTCGGTGTAGTGCAGCACCGAGGTCACCGGCAGGTTCTCGCAACCCACTGGCCCGTCGATCACGACCTGCAGGCCCTTGATCGCGGTGAACACGTACACGGCACCCCAGTAGCCGCCCGCACGGTCATGGTCGAGGACCAGCATCAGACCATCTCCTCGGCCTTGCGCTTCTTCAGCGCCTTGGCCGCAAGACGACGTTGCTCCGCCTTGAACTCAGGCCGGTCCTGCGGCACGCCGCTCGAGGGCTCCCAGACGCCGGCCGAGTGGCCCGCGCCCGCGCCGCCGAAGAAGTCCTTCATCTGCTCGAAGCGCGCCTTGTTGCCTATCGCCGCGTTGATCACGGTCGCGAGCGAACCGGCACCGGCCGGGCCCATCAGCGGGCGCGCCGAGATCAGGTTGGTGAAGTACAGCGCCGGCGTGCAGCGCTCCTTCGCGGCCTGCACGATGGGCGTCGTGCCGATCGCGAGGTCGGGCTGCCATTCGTGCATCGCCGCGAGGTCCTGCTCGAGCGAGGCGCGGAACTGCACATGCACGCCGCGAGCTTCGAGCCACTGCCGGTCGGCATCGCTCCACACGGTGCGCGGGCAGGCGGTGCCCACATAGCGCAGGTCGGCCCCGCTTTCCACCAGCAGCCGGCCGACGAGCAGCTCCGAGCCTTCATAGCCGCTGAGCGTGATGCGGCCGGTGATCGGCATCTTCGCGAGCGCCCCCTTGATGGCCGGCAGCATGCGGTTCTTCGCCGCGTCGATCTGCGCCTGCGGCACGTTGGTGGCGACGCCGATCGCCTGCAACCAGGCTTCTGTGCCGTCGTGCCCGACCGGCGCAGAGCCGACGACCGTGCGGCCCGCCGCCTCGAACTCGCGGATGCTCGCGGTGTAGAACGGGTGGATGGCCGCGACCGCCGCGCAGTCGAGCGCGGCATACAGTTCGCGCCACTCGCGCGTGGGCACGACCGGCCCGGCCGCCAGCCCCATCGGCTCCAGCATCATCCCGATGATCACCGGGTCGGCGGGGAACATCTCGCCGAGCAGCGTGATCGTCGGCCTGGTGGCGCGGCCTGCGCGGGGCGCCTGCACCGGCCCGGCCTGGATCTCGGCGCGCGCGTATTTCAGCATCGCGCCGGCGAGCACGTCCTTCGCCTCCGCATGCGTGGGCACGCCGAAGCCGGGCACGTCGATGCCGATGATGCGCACGCCGTTGATCTCCTTCGGCAGGATCTGCAGCGGCACGCCGCTGGCCGTGGGAACGCACAGGTTGATGATGACGATGGCGTCGAACTTCGCCGGGTCGGCCTGCTGGTGCACCGCCTCGCGGATGTCCTCGAACAGCTTGCCGGTGACGAGCGATTCGCTGTTGAACGGCACGTAGCCCACGCTGCGCCTGGCGCCGTAGAAATGCGAGGTGAAGGTCAGGCCGTAGACGCAGCAGGCCGAGCCCGACAGGATCGTCATCGTGCGGCGCATGCGCAGCCCGACGCGCAGTGCGCCGAACGCGGGGCACATGCTCTGCGGCTGATCGTGCGGCCCGGCCGAGGCGGCGCGCGGATAGTCGGCCGCGTACTGGTCGAGCACGGCCGACTTGCCGGCGGATTTGGCGGCGGCCAGCATCGCTTCGCCGCCGGAGTGGCAGCCCATGCCGTCGCCCTCGATGGCGGTCGCCACCTTCAACGGGACGATGGGGATGGTGGTGTTCATGCGGTGTGCGCTCAGACTTCGTCGTAGACGACTTCCAGCGTTTCCTTCTTGATCTCGCTCTTGCCGCACATGTCGAACTGCGTGGCCGGTTCGAGCACCACGTCGCGCCCGACCGACGCGGCCGAGAACAGGCCGAGCAGCGCGTCCTGCGTCATCGGGCGGGGCCGCATCGGCGTCGAGGCGCCGACGTTCTCCGCGAGTTCGGCGAACATCGGCCCCCACGGCGTGCCGGGCCGGCCGATGATTTCGTAGCTGGCGCTCTTGCGGCGGATGTCTTCGTTGGCGGGGATGGTCGACAGCACCGGGATGCCGACCTGCGTCGCGAAGGCCGCGGCCTCGCCGGTGCCGTCGTCGCGGTTGATCACCATGCCGGCCACGCCGACATTGCCGCCGAGTTTGCGGAAATACTCGACCGCGCTGCACACGTTGTTCGCCACGTAGAGCGACTGCAGGTCGTTGCTCGCGACGACGATGACCTTCTGGCACATGTCGCGCGCGATCGGCAGGCCGAAGCCGCCGCAGACCACGTCGCCGAGGAAGTCGAGCAGCACGTAGTCGAAGCCCCACTCGTGAAAGCCCAGCTTCTCGAGCAGCTCGAAGCCGTGGATGATGCCGCGCCCGCCGCAACCGCGGCCGACCTCGGGCCCGCCGAGCTCCATCGCGTAGACGCCGTCGCGCTTGAAGCAGACGTCGCCGATCGCAACCGCCTCGCCGGCGAGCTTCTTCTTCGACGAGGTCTCGATGATGGTCGGGCAGGCGCGCCCGCCGAACAGCAGGCTGGTGGTGTCGCTCTTCGGATCGCAGCCGATCAGCAGCACCTTCTTGCCCTGCTGCGCCATCATGTAGCTGAGGTTGGCCAGCGTGAAGCTCTTGCCGATGCCGCCCTTGCCGTAGATCGCGATGATCTGAGTCTCCTTCGTCACCGGCGAGGTCGAGACCGGCGCCGGCTCGACCGCCGCCTCGGCGCGCAGGTCCTTCATCATGAAGGTCACGGGCGAGCTCATGTGCACATCCTCCAGTCGAACAGGCCGACCAGCCAGGCGAGGTTGGCGAACTCGTCGGAGGCACGCGCCAGCGCGTCGATCAAGGTGCTCATGAGCAGTCTCTCCAGTCCAGGGTCATCTTCAGACAAGCGGGATCGCCGAACGCGGTGCGGTAGGCGGAGTCGGCGTCGCTCGCGCCGCTGCGGTGCGTGATGAGTCCGTCGAGCGAGAGCGCGCCGGTGCCCGCCATGTCGCGCACCACGAGCAGGTCGGCCGGCTGCCACTGCGCGGCGACGCGGATGCGCGCCTCGCGCATGAAGGCCGGCGCGAACACGAACGACAGCGGCGTGTCGTAGAAGCCGGCCAGCACGATCTCGCCGCCCGGCGCGAGGCGCGCGATCAGCGCGTCCAGCAGCGCTGCATCGCCGCTCACATCGCAGATGCAGCGGTAGTCGCGCCGTGCGTCTTCCGACGGATCGACGACGCGGTAACCGCGTGCGTCGGCGCGGCGCTCGGGGTTCGTTTCCCACACTGTCGGCGTGGTGCCGGCGGCCACCGCGAGCCGCGCGAGCATGCGCCCGAGCACGCCGTGGCCGACGATCAGATCGGGTTGCCGCTCCGGTGCACCGCCCGCCACATGGTGCGCCGTGGCCGCGAGGGCCAGCAACACGCCGCGTTCGCCGAGGCCGTCGTCGATGCGCACGGTGCGCGAACCGGGCAGCACGACGCGCGAGGCCGCACCGCCGAACAGGCCGCGCACATCGCCGAAGCATTTGGCACCCGGCACGAAGACGCGCTCGCCGATGTCGAGGCCGGAGCGCGTGCCGGCCTGCTGCACACGGCCGACCGATTCATAGCCCGGCACCAGCGGGTAGCCCATGCCCGGAAAGGCCGGCATGCGACCGGACCACAACAGGCGCTCGGTGCCGGTGCTGATGCCGCTCCATTCGATGTCGACGACGACGTCGTTCTCGCTGGGCTCGTCCAGATCGAGCCGGCTCAGGGTCAGCGCTTCCGGCCGTTGCAGAACGACCGCCAGCGCGTTCATGCGATGTGCTCCATGCGAGCGGTCCGGAGGGAGGTGTCAGGCAAGCGCTTCATTTCAAGTGTCATCCTATGCTTACTGTTTAAAGTGTCAATGTAGATTTACATCTAAATCACCCAGGGTTTTCACCTGCACGGCGTGCCACGAGCAACTGGACCTGCAATGGCAGCCGCGTCGGCAACAGGCGCACGGCGCCGAAACCCGCGGCGTCGAGCATCGCGGTCAGCTCGGCGGCGCTGCGCGGGCGGCCACGGCCCATCGCCATCAGATAGAAGCCGAAGTAGGCGTCTCCCATCGCCTCGGCGCCGCGCGTGCCGGCCATCGGCTCGGCGAGCAGCAGCGTGCCACCGGGTGGCAATGCGGCATGCACCGCGCGCAGGATCGTCATCGCGCGCGCATCGTCGTGGTCGTGGATGACGCGCACGAGCGAGGCCACATCCGCACCGCGCGGCAGCGCGTCGGTCAGGAAGCTGCCGCCGAACACGCTCGCGCGCGGCGCGATGCCCGCGGCATCGAAGCGCGCGTGCGCGCGCTGCGCCACCGCCGGCAGGTCGAACAGCATCAGCCGCAACGCCGACGCGCGCTGCGCCGCGCTGGCGAGGAAGCGGCCGTCGCCGCCGCCCACATCGAGCAGCGCGCGGTGGCGGTGCAGCGCGTACGCATCGAGGATCTCGTCGGCCACCAGCGGTTGCGAGGCGGCCATCAGCGTCGAATAGGTCTCGACGCGCGCGTCCGGCGCGGCGCACGACGCGCCCGCGGCGTCATAGGCCCAGTAGCGCGCCAGCGCATTGCCCGCGCGCTGCTCGGGTGACGCGCGCAGCAAGGCCACCGGGTCGGCCAGATCGGCATACAGCGCCGCGTGGTGCTGCACCATCGCCTCGATCGCCAGGTTGCCGACCATCGGTGCGCCGAGTTCGCCCAGGCCGTAGCGCCCCTCGCCGCGGTGCTCGGCCAGCCGCAGCGAGACCGCCGCATCGAGCAGCCGCCGCGCCGCGTCAGGTGTCAACCCGAGCCTCGCACTCAGCACCGCCAGCGTCTGCGGCCCTTCGGCCAGCAGGTCGAACAGGCGCAGTTGCACGCACGCCAGCAGCACCTGCGAGTAGACGAAGCCGGCCACCAGATCGAACAGCTCGCGCGCATGGCGGCGCGCCACTGGCCGCGTCAGCGCGAAGCCCGCAGCGCGGCGCTGGAAGCGCGGACTCGCGAGCAGGCGGTCGCGCCAGGCGTGCCAGCGGTCGACCCACGCGGCCCAGCGCGTCGTCGGCCAGGGACTGGGGATGCTCTGCATGGACGTTTCGGTTCAGCGCAGCCCGTGCGCCACCGATCAGGCCGTGATCCGCACCAGGTCTTCGGACATGGAGTGCGGCACGAGCCGCTCGGCCTCGAGCCGGACCAGTGCGCGCAATTGCTCGGCGCCCTTGCACTCGGGCACCGCGCGAATCGCGCAGCCAACGAGCTGGTCGAAGTGCGCGATCGCGCCATCCAGGCCAAGCTCGCTCGCGGAACTCGGCCGCAGCAGCGCCACGTCGCGCCCGATGGGCTTGCCCATCACACGGGGATCGCCGACCACATCGCGGATGTCGTCGGCGGCCTGATAGGCCTCGCCCAGCCACTCGCCCAGCCCGCGCCACGGCGCGGCTTCAGCGCCGGCGGCCTGGGCGCCAGCCATGGTCGCGGCGGCGAACAGCGCGCCGGTCTTGGCGCGCTGGTACTCGGCCAGCGTGACGCGCGACTCGCACTCCCAGGCCTGCCCGGCGACGATGCCGGCCGGCATGCCGACGCCGGTGGCGATCGTCGCGAGCAGCGGCGCGAGGCGCTGTGGCGACCGCTGCGCGTTCAGCGCGAGGGTCTGGAACGCCAGCACGATCAGCGCATCGCCGGCGAGCACCGCCAAGCTCTCGCCGAACGCGTAGTGCACCGACGCACGGCCGCGCCGCATCGGCGAGTCGTCGAAGCACGGGAGGTCGTCATGGACCAGCGACGCGCAGTGCAGCAGTTCGATCGCCGAGGCCGCCGCCTCGGACAGCTGAGCATCGTCGTCGCCGCAGGCGTGCGCCACCGCGAGGCACAGCTGCGGCCGGATGCGCGCACCGCCGGGGAACACCGCATGCCGGATCGCCCCCGCGAGTTTGGGCGGGCATCCAGGCGCCTCGCCGGAAGAGATGGCGGTGGCCAGGGCCTGTTCGATGCGCGTCATGGGCTTCATGAGGGTCCGCCGTTGCCGGCGTGGCAGCTGAGGGAGGTGTAACGCTGTGGTGTCACCGTTGACTGTCACGTAGCATAGACACATGAATCTGACGCGTCAACCTGACACTTGCGCCGATCGCGTGGCGCCCGCGCGATGAGCGACCGGCGCGTCATCGTCGTCGGCGCCGGCATCGGCGGGCTCGTCAGCGCGCTCGAACTGGCGGCGCGGGGTGTCGAGGTGCTGGTGCTGGAGCGTGCCGCGCGGCCGGGCGGCAAGATGCGCGAGATCGACATCGCCGGTGCGGCGATGGATGCCGGCCCCACGGTGTTCACGATGCGCTGGGTGTTCGAGGCGCTGTTCGACGCCATCGGCGCGGGGCTCGCCGATCACCTGAGCCTGCAGCCCGTCAGCGTGCTGGCGCGACATGCGTGGAGCGCGAACGAGAGGCTCGATCTCTTCGCCGACATCGCACGCTCCGCCGACGCGATCGGCGCGTTCGCCGGTCCGCAGGCCAGCCGCGGCTACCTCGACTTCTGCGACCGCGCGCGCCGCATCTACCGCACGCTGGAGCAACCGTTTCTGCGCGGCTCGCGGCCGAGCCCGATGGCGCTCGCGCGCCGCGTCGGCCTCGGCGGCCTGCCCGACCTGATGCGCATTTCGCCGCTCGCGACGATGTGGCGCGAGCTCGGTCGCCACTTCGCCGACCCGCGACTTCGCCAGCTCTTCGGGCGCTACGCGACCTACTGCGGCTCATCACCCTTTCTCGCGCCGGCCACGCTGATGCTGGTCGCGCATGTCGAGCAGGACGGTGTCTGGCTCGTCGAAGGCGGCATGCACCGCATCGCGCTCGCGCTCGCGGCACTGGCGCGCGAACGCGGCGCCACGTTTCGCTTCGAGGCGCCGGTCGACACCATCCTCACGCGCGGTGGCCGCGCCTGCGGCGTGCGCTTGGCCGGCGGTGAAGAGATCGCGGCGCAGGCCGTGGTCTTCAACGGCGACGTGGCGGCGCTCGCCGCGGGCCTGCTGGGCGCGCAGGCGCGGAGTGCCGTCGCCGCGGTTCCTTCGTCGCGCCGATCGCTCTCGGCGCTGACCTGGAACATCCTCGCGCCGACGCGCGGCTTCCCGCTGGCACGCCACAACGTGTTCTTCTCCGACGACTGCGCTGGCGAGTTCGCCGATATCTTCCAGCGACAACGGCTGCCGGCCGCACCCACCGCGTATGTCTGCGCGCAAGACCGCAGCGACGACGGCGCCCATGCGCCCACCGGCGCCGAGCGGCTGCTGATGATCGTCAACGCGCCCGCCACCGGCGACACGCGCCCCTTCCCTGCCGAGGAGCTGACACGATGCGAAGCACAGACCTTCCAGTTGATGCAACGCTGCGGGCTGCAGGTGCAGCGCAGCCCCGAGCGCACGCTGCTGACAAATCCGCAGGACTTCGAGCGCCTGTTCCCGGCGACGGGCGGCGCGCTGTATGGCCAGGCCTCGCACGGCTGGATGGCGTCGTTCAGCCGGCCGGGCGCGCGCAGCCGGCTGCCGGGGCTGTACCTGGCGGGCGGCTCGGTGCACCCGGGGCCGGGTGTGCCGATGGCGGCACTCTCCGGCCGCCAGGCCGCAGCGAGCGTGCTGGCCGACCGGCCCGAGGCGCGCACGTCGCGCCGGCGTTCGACACACCCGTCGCGCCCGGCGGCTACGCGTGGTGGTACCTCGATGCGCTGAGCGACGACGGCGCCCACGGCATCACCGTCATCGCCTTCATCGGCAGCGTGTTCTCGCCGTACTACGCCTGGTCGCGCAGGCACACGCCGCAGGGCCTGGCCGACCCGCTCGATCACTGCGCGATCAACGTCGCGCTGTATGGCCGCGGCGGCGCGCGCTGGGCCATGACGGAGCGCGGGCGGTCTCGGCTGAGCCGCGATGCCAGCACGCTGCGGATCGGCCCGAGCGCGCTGCGCTGGGAGGGCGACCGGCTGCACATCGCGCTCGACGAGATCGCCGTGCCGTGGCCGTCGCGCATCCGCGGCTCGGTGACGCTGCATGCACCGCAGCGCTTCGACCGTTCCTACGCGCTCGCGCCGCAACACCGCTGGTGCCCGATCGCGCCGGTCGCGCGGGTCGACGTCGATCTCTGCGGGCTGCGCTGGTCGGGGCCAGGCTACCTCGACGCGAACCACGGCGAGGCGCCGCTGGAGCGCGCGTTCACGCGCTGGGACTGGTCGCGCGCGCACCTGTCGGACGGGCGCAGCGTGGTCTTCTACGACGCCGAACGCGTCGGCGGCGACACGCTCGCGCTCGGCCTGTGCTTCGATCCCGATGGCCGCGTCGAGACCATCGCTGGTCCGGCACCAACCGCGTTGCCTCGCACCGGCTGGCGCATCGCCCGCGGCGCACGCGCCGATGCCGGCACGCCCGCCCGCGCGCTGGCCACCTTGACCGATGCGCCGTTCTACGCGCGCTCGCTGCTCGATGTGCAGTGGCTCGGCGAGCGCGTGACCGCGGTGCACGAGAGCCTGTCGCTCGCGCGCTTCGACAGCGCATGGGTGCAGGCCATGCTGCCGTTTCGCATGCCGCGCCGGGCGCGTTGAAGTCAGAACACCGCGTGGTCGCCGCGCTCGGGTGCGGGCGCGCCGCGCAGCACGCGGTCGTAGAAATCGAACAGCGTCTCGCTGCCCGTCGACGGCGTGGCGGCCGCGTCGAAGCGGCCGGCCGCAGGGTCGAACACCAGCATCGATTCGGTGGCGTAGTAGCGGCCGATGCGCGCGAGCTCGGCCTTGGCGGCGAGTGCCGGCGCGACGCGACCCGCGGCGCCGAGCACACCGATGATGGCGTCCAGCATCGCCACCGGCACCTGCCTGAAGCGCGGCGGCAGCCCGAGCAGCGCGAACAGCTTCTCGCCTTGTTGCCGCGGCGTGATCGCCTCGCCCGGCCCGCCGATGGGCAGCACGCGGTCGTGGCGACTCGGGTCGTCAAGGCAAGCCGCAAGGTACTCGGCCAGATCGGCGTCGCCGATCGGCTTGCAGGCCGTCAGCCTGCCGTCACCGAACACGAGGAAGGGCCGGCCCTGCCTCACGCGCTCGATCTGCCCCGAGAGCGACTTGAAGAACGCCGTCGGCCGCACGATGGAATAGGTGAGGCCCGAGTCGATCAACGCTTTCTCGAACGCCAGCTTCGCCTGCTGAAAGGCGAGCAGCGGCTTCTGCACGCAGATCGCCGACAGCAACACGACATGCGACACGCCCGCGCCCTGGGCCGCCGCCAAGGCCTGCAGATGCGCCCGATGATCGATGGCCCAGGCGTCCGCGGGCGCGCCGGTGCGCGAGGCCAGGCACGAGACCAGCGCGTCGAAGCGCTCGCCGCGAAAGCCCTCGCCGGCCAGCGATGCGGGGTTGGTCACGTCGCCGAAGCGGATCGTCGCGCCGGCCAGCAGGCGCACGCTGTCCACCGGCGTCAATGAGCCCGACACCCCGGCGTGCGGCCGCACGAAACACACGACCTCGTTGTCGCGCTGCAGCAGCGCGCGCACCGTCGCGCGGCCGATGGTGCCGGTGCCGCCCAGCACGAAGACGCGGCGGCGCGATCGGGTCGTCATCGCGGCGGATGCCGCCGATCGCGTCGCAGGCACCACAGCTCCCATGCGGCCAGGCCGATCACGACACCGAGCACGAGCGTGAGTTCGAGCGTGATGATCAGGGCCGAGCTCATGTCGCGAGGTCCGGCCCCGGTGCACGCGGCGCGCGGTTCGCCCGATCGCGCGCCTCCAGGCGCGCGAACAGCTCGGCCGTCCACACCACACGGCCGGCCAGCCCACGGCGCACCGGCGCCTCGGCGCGCGGCGCGGCGGCCAGCACGGCGTCGACGAGGAAGCGGTTCGCCGCGAGCGGCGGCGCCGCCAGCGCCGACGCGGACGGCGCGAGCTGGCCGACCGCGCGCAGCAGCAGCCAGGCCTTGCGCGTGCCCGAGACGCGTGCCCGCGCGCTGACCGAATCGAGCCCGCGCCGCGCCACCTCGTGACCGATAGCGGCGTACATGAAGCGCGCCGCGTTGATGCCCGGACGGCACGCCAGCGGCAGACGCGCCACGCCGGCATCGACCCGCGCGTAGAGCACTTCGGCGGCGTCGAGCACACGCTGCACCACGCTGCCGAGCGCAGGGCTGAAGACGGGTCTGGCGAGCCAGGCATCGGGATCGATGCCGGCCTCGATCATCCAGCCGCGCGGCAGATAGAGCCGGCCCATGCGCGCGTCTTCGCCCACATCACGCGCGATGTTCGAGAGCTGCATCGCCACGCCGAGATCGCAGGCGCGCGCCAACCCTTCGGCACTGCGCACGCCCATCAGCAGCGCCATCATCGCGCCCACCGTGCCGGCCACGCGCGCGGCGTACTCGTGCAGCGCCGCGAGGCTGTCGTAGCGGCGACCCTGCAGATCCCACTCGAAGCCTTCGAGCAGCGCATCGAACAGCGCAGCCGGCATGTGGTGCTGCGCGACCACGACGGCCAGCGCGCGGTCCGCCGGATCGTCCTGCGGCGTGCCGGCGTAGGCCATGCGCAGACGCTCGCGCAGCCGCTCGACCGCGTCACGCCGGCCACCGTTGTCGTCGACCGCATCGTCGGCGAGGCGGCAGAAGGCGTACAGCGCGCAGGCCGGCTCGTGGACGCCGCGCGGCAGCAGCAGCGACGCGGCGAGGAATGTCTTGGAGCCGTTGCGCAGCGACGCGCGGCAGGCCGCGAGATCGGCCCGCAGCGCGGCCGCTTGCGACTCAGGCGGGCGCGGCCCGAACATCGTCGCGAGTTGCTGGGTGAGCTGGGGCGAGTGTGTCTGCATGAGGAACCACCGAATCGAGGACGCGGGCCGAGGACAGCACGCCGGGCAGGCCGGCGCCGGGGTGCGTGCCGGCGCCGACGAGGTACAACCGATCCAGCTCTTCGCTGCGGTTGTGCGGACGGAACCAGGCGCTTTGCGTGAGCACCGGTTCGAGCGAGAACGCGGCGCCGCGGAACGACGACAACCGGTCCTGGAAATCCTGCGGCGTGAGCAGCCGCGAGCTGACGACCGCGTCGGCCAGACCGGGCAGCAGCGTCGCCTCCAGTCGCTGCTGGATCGCCAGCCGATACGGTTCGGCGTGCGTGGCCCAGTCAGTGCCGCTTTGCAGGTGCGGCACCGGCGACAGCACATAGAACGCGTCGCAGCCCGGTGGCGCGAGCGAGGGGTCGGTCGCGGTTGGGCGATGCAGGTAGAGGCTGAAATCGTCGGCGAGCACCTTGCGGTCGAAGATGTCGGTCAACAGCTCGCGGTAGCGCGCGCCGAGCGCGATCGTGTGGTGGGCCACATCGTGGTACTGGCGCCGGGTGCCGAAGTACCAGACGAACAGGCTCATCGAGTAGCGCGCGCGTTCGATGCGGCGATCGGTCCAGTGGCGGCGGTGTTCCGGCGCGACGAGATGGCGGTAGGTCCAGGCCGAGTCTGCGTTCGAGACCACCACGTCGGCGGCGATCAGCTCGCCGCTGTCGAGCTGCACGCCGCTCGCCCGCGGGCCGCCCGCGCCGTGGCTCACGGTGATCTGCGCCACGCCCTGGTTGCAGCGCAAGGTGCCGCCCTGCCCTTCGATCAGCTTCACCAGGCCGGTCACCAGGCTGCCGGTGCCGCCCATCGGGAAGTGCACGCCCCAGCGCCGCTCGAGGAACGCGATCAGGCAATAGACCGATGTGGTCGCGAACGGGTTGCCCCCGACCAGCAGCGACTGGAAGGTCAGCACCACGCGCAGCCGCGCATCGCGCACATGCTTGCAGGCCAGCGAATAGACGGTGCGATAGCCCTCCAGCTTGAGCAGCGCGGGCAGCACGCGGACCATGTCTGTCCATGAATCGAAGGGCTGGTCGCCGAGCTGCTCGAAGCCGACCTTGAAGATCGCCTCGCTGGCCTTCAGGAAGCGCTCGTAGCCGGCGACGTCGTCGGGCGAGAAGCGCGCGACCTCGGCGCGCATGGCGTCGGCGTCGCCGCTGTAGTCGAAGCACTCGCCATCATCGAAGCGGATGCGGTAGTACGGCGCGACCGGGCGCAGGTCGATGTCGTCGGCCATGCGCCGGCCGCACAGCGCCCACAGTTCCTCGAACAGGAAGGGCGCGGTGATCACGGTGGGCCCGGCATCGAAGGTGAAGCCGTCCTGCCGATGCACGAAGGCCCGGCCGCCCGGCGCATCGAGCTTCTCGAGCACCGTGACGCGGTAGCCGCGCGCACCCAGCCGCACCGCCGCGGCCAGCCCGCCGAAACCGCTGCCGATCACGACCGCATGCGGCCTGGCGGCAGCGGCCTGCGCCGCCGCCTCCTGAGAAGCGCAGACTGTCAACATGATCGAATACTACGAGTGTCATTCAATGATGACAACTGCAGTTCTATGCAGGCAATCCCTGCCTCGTGCCAAGGGCCGACAGCATCTGCCTTGCCACCTCGGCAGGCCGCTCCTCGTGCACGAGGTGGCCGGCGCCGGCGATGCGCACCAGCGCGCAGGGCGTGGTCATGGGGAGGAGCGAGCGCACGATCTGCGCGTCCGTCGGCGACACGGCACGGTCGTTGTCGCCGACGATCATCACGAGCGGCGTGCTCAGCGATGCCAGATCGCGCTCCAGCGCCCGCAGGTCCCAGGCCGCCATCATGCCGAGCGCACCAGCGGCGTGACGCGGGTTGCGCACCAGCGTCGCATACAGCGCCAGGCCTTGGGCGTCCAGCGTGGAGCCGGTGCCGCCGACGAGACGCTTGATGGCCGCATCGTCCCAGCTGCGCTGCGCGAACAGGCGCGAGGCAAGCGGCGTGGCGGCCAGCAACCGCGCCACCGGCGGAAAGATCAGCCCCGGCAGACCCGACAGCGGCAGAAACGCACCGTTGATGGCGGCAAGCGCCTGCGGCACCACCATGCCCCGCAGCGCCATGTGCGCGCCGATCGCCGCGCCGGCCGAGTGGCCGACGACCAGCGCCACGTCGAGCTTGAGCTTGTCGGCCAGGCCGGCGACCGCTTGCGCCATGCCGGGCAGCGAGCGTTGCGACGCGGGTGGCGAATCGGTGAACGCATGGCCGGGCAGGTCCATTGCAAACACCGTGTAGTGACGCGCCAGCAGCGGCATCAGGCCGCGCCACGAATGGGTGGACGCACCGGTGCCGTGGATCAGCAGCGCGACCGGCCCGGCGCCCATGCGCTGCACATGCCATTGCAGCGTGCCGGCCCGGACGAAGCGGCTGTGCACGCGGTGCGGCCAGTCCCGGCCGTCGCTGTACCAGCTCAGCGCCGTGGTCATCGCGGGCCTGCCGCACGCACGACCTGCGACACCGCGGCCGCACCGGCATGAGGCAGCGGCACATAGCGCGCACCCATCGCCGCAGCCAGATCGCGGGCCGGTGGCTGAGGCTGCGGCGAGGTGTCGAGCAGCAGCGCCGCGAAGCCGTCGGCCTGCATCGCGCGCGCTGCGGCGAGCGCGTCTTCGGCGGCGTGTGCGCGGCCCGGCGATCCGTCGCGCGCGATGTTGGCGCGGCCATCGGTCAGCAGCACGACGACCGGCGTCGCGCCGCGGCGCCGCACCGCGTCGGCCAGCGCATGCGCGGAGGCGATGCCCGCCGCGAGCGGCGTGCCGCCGCCGCCCGGCAGCCCCGCGAGGCTGCGCTTGGCGCGCACCAGCGAGCGCGTCGGCGGCAGCAGCAACTCGGCGCCGCTGCCGCGGAATGCGATCACCGCGACGCTGTCGCGCCGCACATAGCAATCGGCCAGCAGCAGCTCGACCGCGCCCTTGGCTTCGGCCAGCCGATGCAATGCAGACGAGCCGGAGGCGTCGACGACGAACACCGTCGTCGTCTCGCTGCGCTGCTTGAAGCGCCACACGTGGAAGTCTTCGCGCCTGACCTGGATGCGCGGGACGATCATCTGCCCTGCGGCCGCCGATTCGCGCTGCCGCAGCGCCTGCCAGGGTGCTGCGGCGCGCAGCGTCTCGATCAGGTGCAGGCGCGCGCCGTGCTGCGGCTCGCCGCGCCGCACGCCGACGGGCCGGCCACGCAACCGGCTGAGCTTGGCCGCACCGACACGCCCGCCCGACGGCGCGTGCCTGGCCCGCGCACGGCCTAGCGCGAGCGAGGCCAGCAGGCCGGGTGGCATCGCGGCCAGCGCGGCAGCGAGCACGACGTCGTCGACAGCGCCTGCGGGCTGCTCGCGCTCATCGGCATCGGCATCGGCTGGGGGCGGATCGGCGTCGGGCGGCGACGCGTTCTGTGTGGCGTCATCGGGCGCATCGACGCCGGCGTCGGGCTCATCGTCGACCTCGGCCTCGGGCGGCGCCGCAGGGAGTTGCGTCGCGCGTGGCGCGAGCACGAGGGCTGCTGCCAGCGCAGCGTCCTGCGCGCTGACACAGTCACGGCCATCGAGCGCGGCAACGGCCCGCGCGGCGCGGCATGCCAGCAGCGGCGCACGCACCGAGGCGATGCCCAATGCCAGCGCCGCACTGCACAGGCCCTCCACGATCTCGTCGTCCAGGCGGACACGGTGGACGCGCTCGCGTGCGCCGGCGACATCGTCGGCGCCGAACAGCGGTGGTTCACCGGCCTCGTCGGTTCGATCGGGTCGGCCACCCAGCGTCAGATGAAATGTCAGATGAAACGCAAGGCGCTCGCGCAGGCCGACCGGCGTCGTCTCGTCATCGGCGATGCCTTCGTCCAGCGCGACCACACCGATGCGAACCGCGCTGCGCACGCCAAGGCCTTGACGCTCGGCGACGAGTTCGCGCGTGTCGAGCGCGGACGACACGATCGCTGCGGTCGAGGCACTCAAACGCTCGGCCATCGCGAGCAGCACGACGCCGCCGTCGGCCTCGGCGAGCAGGCCGCGCTGCGCGACCGGGCGGCCCGCACGCAATGTGGCCGCGAGATCGAGGCCGCCGAGCAGGCGGTCGTCGTCGACATGCAGCGGCACGCGGCGCTGCGGCGTGCCGGGCGGCAGCAGCCGCGCGAGCAGCGCGAGCCACGCGTCGCGCTGCGGCCCGGCACCGGCCCGCAGCACGACACCGCCGAGGCCGGCCGGATCGACGGCGAACAGCGCGGCCGCCAGCGCACCGGATGCCGCAACCGCATTCACCGCCAGGCCTTCACGCGGCGCGTGCCGAAGGTCGCCGTCGTTCGGCACGGCCCGCTCATGCCCCGAACAGCTCCGCCACCGCGCGATGCACGCGCACGCTGGAGCCGGCATCGTCCAGCGGGTTGCGCCTCAGGCGATGGCGCAGCGCAGGCGGCGCGACGCGCTTCAGGTGCGCATCGCCGACCACCGCGTCGCCCTCCAGCGCCGCGAAGGCGCGCGCGGCGCGGATCAGGGTCAGCTCGCCGCGCAGGCCATCGGTGCCGAGGGCCATGCAGAGTTGCGCCGCACGTTCGAGTGCGGCGTCGGGCACGGCGACCTCGTCGATGCGCGCGCGGGCCGCCACGATCTGGCGCCGCACGCGGGCTTCGCTCTTCGCCCATGCCTCGCCGAAGGCCACTCCATCGCGCTCATAGGCATCGCGGCGCTTCACGACCTCCACGCGCGAGGCGAGGTCCTGCGGCGTGCGCACCTCGACCGAGAGCCCGAAGCGGTCCAGCAGCTGCGGGCGCAGCTCGCCCTCTTCGGGGTTGCCGCTGCCCACGAGCACGAAGCGTGCAGGATGGCGCACGCTCAGGCCTTCACGCTCGACGACGTTCTCGCCCGAGGCGGCCACGTCGATCAGCAGATCGACCAGGTGGTCTTCGAGCAGGTTGACCTCGTCGATGTAGAGAAAGCCGCGGTTCGCCCGCGCCAGCAGCCCGGGCTCGAAAGCCTTGACGCCCTGCGCGAGCGCACGTTCGAGGTCGAGCGCACCGACCACGCGGTCTTCGGTGGCGCCGAGCGGCAGGTCGACCACCGGCACGGGCACCGCGTGGCTTTTCAGCGGCGACTTGGCGGCGGGGTCGCGCTTGCGGGCCTCGCACTCGTCGCACCCCGTCGCGAGGGCAGGATCGCAACCGTAGCGGCAGCCCACCACGGCCCGCATTGCCGGCAGCAGCGCGGCGAGTGCCCGCACCGCCGTCGATTTGCCGGTGCCGCGATCGCCGAAGACAAGCACGCCGCCGATGCGTGGGTCGACCGCGGCGATGAGGATCGCCAGCTTCATCTCGTCCTGGCCGACGATCGCCGAGAAGGGGAAGACCAAGTTCCGACTCCAAACCTGATGCGAATGCTCTGGATTGCCGAATGTAAACCCAGAAGACACTCTGATGTGTCAGACTATTTTGACGGGTCAAGGTGATCCGATCGAGGATTCGTTCATGAGCAACCCAAGTCGACGTGTGTTCGTGATGACGGTGATCGCGGGCAGCAGTGCCCTCGCCGCATCGCGCGTCTCGGCCCAGGCAGCCGCCCCGGTTCTTTCGGAAGCCGACCCGCAAGCGGTCGCCCTCGGCTACAAGGCCGACAACACCAAGGTAGACAAGGCCAAATACCCGCAGCACGCCGCCGGCCAGATGTGCGGCGGCTGCAACTTCTTCCAGGGCAAGCCGACCGACGCGATGGCGCCATGCCAGCTGTTCGCCGGCAAGCAGGTGTCCGGCAAGGGCTGGTGCAGCGCGTTCGCGAAAAAGCCCTGAGCGGGCTCTGATCAGCGCGCGGCGCGTGCGCGCTGCGGCGCCGCCGCGCGCGGCTTGTTCTTCGCCTGCTTCTTCGCCTGCGTCTTCGCCTGCTTCGCCGGCGCACTCACATGGCCGAGCACGCGCTGGACCTCGGCCTGCGCCTGCTCGGTCAGGAACTGTTCGAACGCCGCCGCCACCTGCGGCAGCTGGCGCGAGGCGAGGTGCATCACGAACCAGTCGCGCTCGATCGGGTTGTCGGGCATGGGCAGCAGTTGCAGCAGGCCGGCATCGAGCTCCAGCACGCAGGTGTGCAGCGACAGGAAGGCCACGCCGAAGCCGGCCGCGCACATCTGCTTGATCGCCTCGTTGCTCGACATCTCCGAGCCCACGCGCAGCGGCACGCCCGCGTCCTTGAAGATGCGTTCGACCGTGGTGCGCGTGCCGGAGCCGCGCTCGCGCACCAGCAGGTGCATGCCGGCCAGCGACGCGATGCTCGGCGCGGGCTCGCGCATCACCGCATGGCCCGGTGACGCGAGGAACGCCATCGGGTGCTTCGCGAACGCGCTCGCCGTCGTCTTCAGTTCGGCCGGCGGCCGGCCCATGATCGCGACGTCGATCTCCTGGCCCGCGAGCAGACGCACGACCTCGTCGCGGTTGCCGACCTGCAGCTTCACCTTGACCTTGGGGTTCTGGTTCGCGAAGGTCACCAGCAGCGGCGGCAGCAGGTATTCGGCCGTGGTGACCGCGCCGACGCGCAGCGTGCCGGCGAACACGCCCTGCAGCGTGGCCATTTCTTCGCCGGCCTCGCGCCAGAGTTCGAGGATGCGGCCCGCGTAGCCGGCCAGCAGTTCGCCGGCCTCGGTGAGCCGGATGCCACGCCCATTGCGCTGCAGCAGCGGCGTGCGCGCAGAGTCTTCGAGCAGGCCGATCTGGATCGACACCGCCGGCTGCGTGAGGTGCATTTCCTCGGCCGCCGCGGAGACGCTGCCCAGCCGCGCCACCGCATGAAAGGTGGAGAGCTGGCGGAACGAGGCGTTGCGCGACAGAGGCATCGCAATAGATTACGAATTGCTGATGTCGATGTCAAAAGATTTAACTTATCCAAATCTTTCGATCTGCCTACATTGGCCCCGGATGTCCAACGCTTCAGGAGACGATCTTGGGTCACATGAACGAACCGGCGCAGATCACCGACAGCAAGAAGCGCTATGCCGCGGGCGTGTTGAAGTACGCGCAGATGGGCTACTGGGACAGCGACTACGAGCCCAAGGCGACCGACATCCTCGCGCTCTTTCGCATCACACCGCAGGATGGCGTGGACCCGATCGAGGCCGCCGCGGCGGTGGCCGGCGAATCGAGCACCGCGACCTGGACCGTGGTGTGGACCGACCGCCTCACCGCGTGCGACATGTACCGCGCCAAGGCCTACCGCGTCGACCCGGTGCCAGGCATCCCGGGGCAGTTCTTCTGCTACGTGGCCTATGACCTGTCGCTGTTCGAGGAGGGCTCGATCACCAACGTCGCAGCCTCGGTCATCGGCAATGTGTTCAGCTTCAAGCCGCTGAAGGCCGCGCGGCTCGAAGACATGAAGTTCCCGGTGGCCTACGTGAAGACCTTCGCGGGGCCGCCCACCGGCATCGTCGTCGAGCGCGAGCGGCTCGACAAGTTCGGGCGGCCTCTGCTGGGCGCCACCACCAAGCCCAAGCTGGGGCTGTCGGGCCGCAATTACGGTCGCGTCGTGTACGAGGGCCTGAAAGGCGGGCTCGATTTCATGAAGGACGACGAGAACATCAACTCGCAGCCCTTCATGCACTGGCGCGACCGCTTTCTCTTCGTGATGGACGCCGTCAACAAGGCCAGCGCCGCCACCGGCGAGGTCAAGGGCAGCTACCTCAACGTGACCGCCGGCACGATGGAGGAGATGTACCGCCGCGCCGAGTTCGCGAAGGACCTGGGCTCGGTGATCGTGATGGTCGATCTGGTGGTGGGCTACACCGGCATCCAGTCGCTCTCCAACTGGTGCCGGCAGCACGACATGATCCTGCACCTGCACCGCGCCGGGCACGGCACCTACACGCGCCAGAAGAACCACGGCGTGAGCTTTCGCGTCATCGCCAAGTGGATGCGGCTGGCGGGCGTGGACCACATCCACGCCGGCACGGCGGTCGGCAAGCTCGAAGGCGACCCGATGACGGTGCAGGGCTACTACAACGTCTGCCGCGACACGCACACAACGATCGACCTGCCGCGCGGCATCCACTTCGATCAGGACTGGGGCGCGTTGAAGAAGGTCATGCCGGTGGCCTCCGGCGGCATCCATGCCGGCCAGATGCACCAGCTGCTCGACCTGTTCGGCAACGACGTCGTGCTGCAGTTCGGCGGCGGCACGATCGGCCATCCGCAGGGCATCCAGGCTGGCGCCACCGCGAACCGCGTCGCGCTCGAGGCGATGGTCCTCGCACGCAACGAGGGCCGCGACATCAAGGAGGAAGGCCCGCAGATCCTGCGCGACGCGGCCAAGTGGTGCAGCCCGCTCGCCGCGGCGCTCGACACCTGGGGCGACATCACCTTCAACTACGCGTCCACCGACACCTCGGATTTCGTCCCGACCGCGTCGGTGGCCTGAGCGAGACGAACAGGAAGCGACCATGCGACTCACCCAAGGCACCTTCTCCTACCTGCCCGACCTCAGCGACGCGCAGATCGCCAAGCAGATCGCGCACTGCCTGACCAGCGGCTGGGCCATCGGCCTCGAATACACCGACGACCCGCACCCGCGCAACACCTTCTGGGAGATGTTCGGCAACCCGATGTTCGACATCGCGGATGCAGCCGCCGTGATGATGGAACTGCGCGAATGCCGCGACACGTTTCCGAACCACTACATCCGCCTGACCGCGTTCGACTCCACGCACGGCACCGAGTCGGTGGTGCTGTCGTTCATCGTCAACCGGCCGAGCACCGAGCCCGGCTTCCGGCTGATCCGCACCGAGGAAGCCGGCCGTTCGGTGCGCTACAGCATCGAGAGCTATGCGG
>Ga0307510_10001788_pt1 | contig 24008 bp, 34 predicted proteins | sample 12_EM_MG_FD_207224 | JGI IMG/M metagenome (GOLD analysis project Ga0307510, IMG submission 207224) | Populus trichocarpa ectomycorrhiza microbial communities from riparian zone in the Pacific Northwest, United States - 12_EM | ecosystem: Host-associated > Plants > Roots > Unclassified | place... | reverse complement strand
ATATATACCTTGTCATGACCGATGCCCTCGGCGAGATATTTGCGTGTGGGCTGGACACTCGTCAGATTCATGATCGCATGGCGTGGCTTTGCATAAACACACCTGCGGACGTCGATGCGAACTCGGGCTTTCGGTACCCAGTACTGGTCGTCTTTCTTGTGCCACAGCTGTGAGAGTGGATTTTCGCGAATAAGGTGAGGTCGCCTTGCGGGCTGTGTGACGTCCGTTTTGTTAACATCCAAGTTTTCTGGGAGGAATTCATTCCGCTCCGGGAGATATAACTCCGGTATATCGTTGGGTTCCCGAGCCTAAAAAAAGTTCACTTGCTATTACGCTACGTTCTGGAGTGATTCTTACCCTGGAGGCGAAGTCTTCGCTGAACCTTTCCACCAAATACTTGGTTCCGTACCAATGTTCCGACTCCCAGTTCAAAGGTTTTTCTTCGGCCCCGAATACGCGTTGAAACTCATCAGGTCGGGCCATCACGACCGCCCTGCCTTCATCGATGGTTAGGGTGTTCAAGATATCCCTGACTTCTTTCTCTCCTTCGCCGGATTTGTCCCATTCCGACACAAGCTGGGCGGAGCTCAGCACGGCATCGCGTTCAACAGGCCACGCCATGTGTTCTGATACCCAAACTGCATAATCATCCGGGCGCTGTTTCTCAGCGAATCGAAACCTTGTTGCGTTGATGATGCTGAGTTCCTTCTGATACCAAGGAGGGAACTCTGAGGATCTGAGAAGTGACAGGTACTTGTAAACGGCGAGGATAACATCACGGTAGCTCGCTGTAACGACACGTTATACCAGACTTTATTCAGCGATGACGCGATGAGGGACTCACAAAAGCCTTCGCGGGTGAGGTGTAGGGTGACCTTAAACATGGCAAACTCCCGTGCTAGATTCTGAGGCCCGGAGCTCAAACCGGTTAACCAACCCTTCTGTTTGAGATAGGAATGCAGTGATCCAGGACCCTCGTGACCAACAAAATGAGCCAAGAAATTTGCGGGTTTGTATTTCCACCTTGCAGGCTGGTATGGGAGTGGGAACGACACCTCGATGGCGTGGAAGGACATGATTGTTTGTACAGCAACCATGGTCTGTTTCAGAAATGAGTTGTGTTCAAAAAACGGCGATATCCTTGACTTACACCTTTCTCATTTGGTCCGAACGGGTGATCGGGTATAGCTGGGAGGGACTCAACCCCACGATTTGGGATATCGGAAAACAACCTTGATACCATATCACTGAGCTCATCCAGAGATTCTAGAACATAGTCAATTACGGTCCGAAATTTATGTCGAGAAAAGCTTACCTTTGCCCACGACGCACAACCGCATTCTGTTGGCACTGTATTCATTGGTCCACCATTCGATGAGTCGTCTTCTGGTTTCCCTGCCTACCGGTCCTCCGTCCTCCGCGTCACCGATACTGGATCCCGTGGAGGAAGAGGGAGACGGAACACGGGAGGAAGTGGCACTCCCAGCCGCGCGAACGGCGTCTTTCGCCGCCCTGGACAAACTTCCCTTGTGACCAGTACCGAATTTATTCCACGGGTGTCCATCCTTGGTGAGGTGCTTATTCAATTGGAAGATTCGCCACATATCCGATTGGTAGTTCTTCTTGTGTTCCGAGTCCACCGCATTCAATTCGCGAGCGGTACAAGACGGGGCAAAAAGCGGGCAACAGAAGAACGCCGCGAAGCGAGTGAGGGCGCCTTCCAGGGACGGTGTCCCGACGTTGAAGTAGTAATTGGTATTAGACGTGCCGGTATATGCGTTCGATGCTCCGCTGTTCTTCGCGAGGAACTACAACAGGTATCGGGAAGGTACGCGCGTGAAATGTGCAAACGGTACGAACCTCAGAATATTCGTTTTCCCGAGGGAATTTCTCCGTTCCCTGCGACAATATTAACAACGCCCGACTTCATTCACAAAATCAACGCACCATGAACAGCAGATGTTCGCAAAAGTGGGCCAATCCTGGCATGTCGGGCTAGCTCCCAGTCAACACACCCCGCATGGTGCGGAGGTCAATATGTCACGCACCGGGTCATACAGGTGACCGACCGCGACATCCAAGCTCGCAGCAGCTTTGTCAGCTTTGAGGTCGTGGACAAGCATTGCCTGCAATCCATTCTGGAGGCGAATCAATCTATAATCTCTTTCATCTCGCTCCGACCGTATAATATCCTTGTGGTAGACGTGATATGGGGGTCTTTGTTGGTTACCCGGATGCAGGATCCATTGGGGCTGGGTCGTGTACGGTGCAGACATGACCGCCGAGGTGCGAACGGCGGAGAGCCTAGGGTGGCGAAGGACGGTAGCGGAGCGAGAGAACCATGACCCCAGCATTCGAACAAGGCCGTTGCAGTTCGGCAATTTGCGCAAATTGTTACCGGGATCGATCGCCTTCATTTGGTGAACGAAATCTCGTGTTTGGTCGGGGACCGCACGACGGACCGCGAACGGACAAACATGATGTCCCCTCCGGGTCCCAGCATTTGACAGGCTTGGCGCAAAATCTTCCCCCAGACTCTATCCTGGGCACGGCTTGCGCTCTATTTGTGTGTATATACGCGTGTCTCCTCGTCCCATCCTCGATACGCGATGGGGTGCTTATCGCGGGGGCTTTCGTAATAATGAGCCCGGGAATCGACGACCTTCTTGTCTCCCTCTTGATCCAGCAAGGCGCCAATCATCTATTTTGGGGTTTCCGGCTCCCTACGACGGCGCCGGTTCTGTGGCCAAGCCACTCGTTGAGCTGCACGCTTACGTCTCAGATTTCAACGGCTGAGTCTCATCCTCAACCTTAGACGGAACCTATCATCCGCACAATTTTCGATGGAGGTTCTCGAAGCGACTTTAGCACAGTAATCGGTAGATTAGGTACTCGTTACCTACGACGCCTTTGCGCGGTTATGTACAAGGAAAGGTAAAATATCACGATCTCATGGCGTGCGGCTACCAAAAAACGGGCGTTGTCCACCTCAATTGGCGACGTTGATCCTAGATCCCGGCAGAACATCGGGCTGATATGTCGGAGCCCCCTTGGAGCGAGAATGTGTACCAAAAGAAGAGATCACAAGAAGACTGCGGTGACACCAGCCCCGTTTCGATCCCGAGCACACGATTGGTGGACACTCGGCAAATATGCCTCGGAGGGGCGAGCCAGGTTCCTGGTGCAACTTGTTGGCTCACTTTTGAATGGTACGATCGATCCGGGGATGGCGAAATTTGAGACTTGAAATTTGATAACTTGGCGGTCTTTCCAAGGGCTCGACTGGGCGGAGGTTCCTCGGTTAAAAATCACGGGCGAGATATCTCACTGCGGGGAGGTTGGTTCGGGAGTCGCTGTCAGAATGTCAGACTGGCTGCCACGAGTAATTATGATACTTAAGTAGTACCTGCTGGGAGCGTGACGTGGCGGAAGGCCTGCCATGCGTGGATTCCACGTTGCGTTTTTGCCCATGATCCTGAGACACTGCCGGTCTGCGCAATCGTGTCCAGGTGGGGGAAGAGATGGATCAGAAAGTACGTCATGATCCCAACAGAGTCCGGAGTCGTCGGGAAAGGGAGGTCATGAACATACAACCAGCGTAGGTTGCAGTTGCTCGCTCGAGTGAAAAGGTTTTGTATCGGGACTCGTCCTTCGTCCGTGGCGGAGGCTGGGTGGTCGAATATCCGGCTTTGTGGCGCGTTAAAGTGGACTCCGAGGCCGAGGAGGGACGTACAATGCTTTGATAGGAAGAAGAGACCGTCCATTGTGAATCTCGGAGAGGGGTGCGCGCATCTCGGTCCACCAAGAATCAATGTCTCCAGCTTTCGTAAGGACGAGGCCAGTTTCGCCACATCGGCGTCTGTTAGATCGAAAGCGCAGGTGTGCACATTGCATGGCGTATGGATTTCTAGGTTGGTGAGGTGGCGGAGGGAAAGAAGGGGTGCTATTGTCGTTCTCGAAATATTCCAGGGGTTGCGGACGTTGATGCGTAGGACACGCAACGTATCCTGTGCACCGGATGCATGAAGAGCCGAAATCAACTGTTGGGTAAAATCCACGGGGGGTACCAAGCCTTCCGCCCAGCTAATGGATAGGTATCTCAACCCGGCTCTCATATCCTTCAACAAGCCGAGCCAACCCAGGTTGCCATCGACCTGGGCGTAGAGGCGCTTCAGAGAGGGGAATATATCTGTCGCCCCGGGCAGGGCAAAGTTTGACTCTCTGAACGAGATCCCCAACACTCGGAGGTTGGAAAGCTGAGATATGTGGACTGCGGCTTCGTCCGAAATCTTGTGGTATGTGATAAGGTCTTGCAAAGGACCAGAGAGTCTGAGCAAACAGTTCGACAACGTCCGTACACCCCCGGCGTCCAAGAGGAAATCCTCGAGGTGGAGTGCTTGCAGGGTTTCCATCGGCAGGAGTTCCAGTATAGGTCCAGCTATCGGATCGGGGCTGTTTTCGAAGGTGTTCAGGTCAATAAAGAGGAGGGATGGGGACAAGAACAATTTGATCCACGTGAAATGTTCCCAGTCGATGAAGCACGTCAGCCTCTGTAAGTTCGGGAGGAAGGAAGCGTTCGGGAAGTATAGGTCGAGAAGCTGATAGATTCTCGTGGACAGTCCATCCCAGTGTGGTTCTTCGTTCACCTGCAGGTTGTGGATACGGCATCGATATTTCTCAAAGCGATTCCACTCCCAGCGTGCAGGAATGCGAGTGAAGTGCTGGCGGAGGTTGATTGCGTGAAATTTGAGCAGTAAAAACTACTCACCAGCTTACGACGATTCATTTCCCAGACGTCTGAGGGGAGGGTTTTGAGGAGGTTGACCAAGTTGTCTTGCGTCTCCCACAGAACATCCAGTGCTGGATCCGAGATCGTCTTGCAGGTCAGCGCCCAGTCGAGCACAAGGCGTTGCGGGATGTCCCACAAAACCATGTGTCTGGTGATCTCCCTGACCAGTTCATCTATCTGGAAGATGTGGTGCATCGTTGTTCTTCAGCTCGGATGCGTCCTCGGCAAGAGAGATCCGAACCGATCAGGCTGAGGCAAACTCCGGTGCCCCGCGGGCCGAGGTTATAAGTTATGCTGAGGCATGCATTCAGACGTGAACTAAACAAGTTACAACGCTTGCGTGGTTACTCATATAGATACCGTGCAGCGTTCTGGGTTGTTCGAGGTAAACCAAGAGGTGATACAAACCTTTCCGCGATGAAAAAAAAAACACCTCCGTCATCCGATGCTTGGGCATGTCCGAGTCAACGCCCAGGTGGCGGCGGAAGCAACGGGAATGCTCCACCGCTACCTCCACCCGAATTACTAGATCCAGAACCAAACAGGTCCGATACACCCTTTGGCTGTGCGTTCGTTTTGCCTGGTATGGAGATGGAGAATGTCTGACCGTCCTTCAGCGAGTAATCTTTCTTCGGCCCCGCGGGAAGATGTGGGGAAGGCTTTTCAGCCTCAGCCTCTGGAGGGTTCATCCTGGCTTTCCAACGCCTGTGCCACAAATCAGTCCCAAGGTGATGAGATAAGTGGGACCAACGGCGTACTTGGTATAGTCTTGAAGTGCGACATCTACGCTTACCAGCGGTAAGATCAGAGACACATAATCACCGGTGCCATGGACGTACTGAAGTCGAAGCTATCCGATCTCTCCAAGAAGCCCATACCGATGTAGGCTTTCCGGCCACCATCCTCGACCCTGACGACGAAATAGCGTGATGAGTCTAAAACACCCTCGACGGAAGGTTTTGCGGGGTCGTAAGGGGCGTTGGCGAAGACTTTGTTCCGGTCAGCCAAGGGCCAGTGAAACGCGGGAAGTCAACATACGTTCACCTTTAACGTGCGATAAGCTACAACGTATGCGCTCAGACGACACAGCATCGTACCGGTATTTGGGTCCTCGAACATAATCTTGACACCTGCGCCCTTCTCGATAATCCTCATCCGTCCCTTCCAGAGGGGATTTCCTAGATCACCCCATTCCTGAGCTCGATGACCCTCGTTCTTCTTCAGTGGAGGAATCTTGAAGACTAGCAACATCTCAGTACTTTACCGCAATGATCCACAAACGTACAACGCACCTGAAACCTCCCTGCACATGTACAAAATCGACTCGATCTCTTCGTCGAAACCCTCCATGGTCGCAGCAGACGGGGAGATGCTGATGAGTGCGGCGCTCCGATCAATCAGTCACACGCGCCTCTGTTCGCGAAATTTGGATCCATATTCTCCTTAACCTTGACCATGTCCACTAGAAATCTACCAACCCCACCCCCCGAGGGTTCCACTACGGCCCCCGAAGAGACTGACCAGACGGCGCCACCGACTACAGACGCAGAGGAGGCAGCCACTCCTGAAGATCAGCCACCAGCCCAGCCACAGCCAACCCAGATACACACGATTTACAGAGAGGTTTTCCCCATCTTTGCAAATAAGATCCTCGACAGAGACTGGTCTGGGCTGGTTACGTTTGCAGAGTTGCACGATCTCCGTGTATGTCCCGGATCTCACGCCTCCAATAGTTGCAGCCCCCTAACCTCATTATTCGAGATCTATAGACAGAGCACGATGCAGACGTATCGCGGCTGTTGCTCACAGCTCCCCTCGTGCTGTCATATTTGATCTTGGATGATATGTACGACCCCAAAGCTACAAACGCTAGGTACTTGCTGATACTTTGCCATCAGACCTCCCGCCAGGTTTGCATTGACCCGCCTCCCCTCGCCACTCCTCCATCACCCTCCAACGGAAGGACTCTTCAATTTGTTGGCGTCTACATCTGAGAGGAACTACTCCCAAGTCTACGTCCGGGCGAGAGCGCTTGCAGAAATCCTAAATGCAGACGCCGATCTGAACGTCTTCGGGCCGTCCATGGTCAAGTCCTTTGTCGGTGAGAACGGCGTTTTTTACGCCAAGCTTCAATTCCATCCCTTACATCACCTTCAAAAGCCTCGTTCCGGACTCGGGCTTTCAACTTGATCTCGAAAGCTTACACAAGCATCCCCGTATCGCTCGCCGAATCTTATCTAGGTCTTCCTCGCGACGAACTGTTGCCGAGTACGCACCCATCGTATTCCTCTAGCTCGATCCGCTAACCATTCTTTGCAGCCGTTACCAGGCTCAAGTGGAAGTACGATCCAGCCACGGACATCCTGACTCCCGTTCGCATACAGGACATGAACGCCCGACACATCCAAGGAGTCGTCTCCGGTCCTTCCACATTGTTCACATTCGACGTCGTTACTAATGGTGTCGCTCTTTTGGAGTCCTAAAAGTCGCTCAACGTCCTGACATTGTAGTATTGCATCTATCCAAGATTATAATCATGGTATCGTAGTGTGGATCCGAGCTCGTGGCAATACATTCCAGCGTGTCCCCAAAGAAAAATCAAGTCACTGTGGCAAACTTCGGACAACCCGTTTCCACTCCTGTGCGCAGTTAGTTCATGTGATGCCCATGGTAGACATCTGTATATGTCCTTACGTGGTGATTGAGGAGAGTGAAGTCTTCCGTTGTGGATGCTATGAAGGTCATGTACCGTCCGACCTTGTACAGTTCCCGGTCGCTCTGCGCCTCAACGGTGTGCGCCGCCTTGAATGCGTGGATCTTCAGTCCGGACCGTGGGTTCAATGCAAAGTTCCTGCTCTACCGAGCGAACGGCCGTCAGAAGTCCGCTTAAATACAGAAGGGGAAAAAATCATACAAGGTCATCTACGTGTATGGTGTTCTTCGCAGTGCTGTGTGTGGGCAAGAGGCTCAGATTCCCTCATTTCGAAGAAGGTTGGAGACATACTATTGCTTGAGGTGGTTCCATATTATCTGAAGCGGCTTGACGGAGTGAGTGTATTGTTTCCCGTCTCTCATGGAGAAAACAGTGAACATCGAGGTTTTGTCCAATACTGAATATTATTAGGAAGGTAAATCGGACGAGCTGGCCGCCAACATACCAAACGAGATCTGTGGGTATGTCAGGAACAAAGAATAGCTCTCTAAATCCTCTATCGCGAGACTTGCCTTGTAGTTTTTATCGGAGCCCACCATTCCGAGCTCGACAAGTTTGGTCTCAAGCCATATCCAGCTCGTCTGTGACCTAAAAGGAGGGAAAAAACAATGAAATGAAAGTCCTTCCATCTGGTTCATCCATTCGTACCAAATGCAGATATCGTAGTAGGGGTATACCATCTCTAGGAACTCGTGCAACCCCGGTCGTGCGCATTCAGCAGGAGGAAGGGCTCCGGACGTAAGCGGTTTAGTATCGAGTATTGCTGATAACGGTTTCACATGAGCATCAGGAGAGCCAGAGACTAATCTCACTATAATCGATGTCAAGGACGAGAAGCCGTTTTCCGGGGCGTGGCGGGTTTATGATATTCAACTGCAGTTTCGCAGTATGTTCCCGGACTTTTCGAAGGTTTCGTTGGTCGTTGATGTACGCGGCAGCCGCGACGGGATCTATGGCGAGGTCGACATCGAGGTCATTGACGACGTCTGGCAGGTTCAAAAGCTCTGAACGACAGTGACATGCATCAGAATTCATTGCAACTCCCGCCGAGTGAGTCTAAGCTTACCATTCGGGTCTTTGATCTCATGTCCCTGAGGCGTCCCGACCAGCGTGAACTTCTTCCCGCCGACGAGATTGAGGTCTCCTCTACGCTGCCGTCAGCACAGGACCCCAGCGAATCCATGGGATACGAAAGCAAGGGACATACACCCGTTCTTGATCGGGCGGGAGCTTCCCTTTGACGAGACCCAAAATCTTCTGCCTCTCCTCCGGCACGGTCGTCAATTCCCGTAGAGCGGCCTTGAGATCGAAAACCCTGCACACGTAACAATCCCGATGTCAGTGTCGCTGCCGGCAGCTCCTAGGATGTCACCGAGAGTGGAACGGGCGTCCTGACCTATCCGATTCGGCGATATCGAGGGTGAAACTCTTTCCTGACCAGGTGAAGGCCAGGTGAATCCACTTTTCTTTCTCTTCGGGACTCTCACCAGGGGTAACCTGTGTGTCGCGACGAGCTCTGATCAGACACAGGTCCTTACATGCAGCGTGCGAGTCTCATCCGTACCTCGGTTGAGAGAACCATTGCGTTAGCCACGACCGGGACGACATCTGATGGAGGCTGCGACAGCACCGACATGGCTGATAGAACACACTTCTTTATGCGGGGCCACTGATCGGATATTCGGGTCCCAGGTACATCTTCGGGGCCTCGGGCCGCACTCCCGTTATTCTCCGGCCAAAGCTAACAGTTCATATATAAAATTCGAGAGGATGGTCCGGGGTCGTGAGTAGATAGGGATGGGTACAGAAAAAGTGTAAAAAGTCCAGAGTGCTGTCCAGAATAAAGTTTGTGGGAACGTGGGCGTGCTGTCCGCCGGTCTACGTATACGTATCTATCGCGTTAGATAAAAACGGCGAGTGCACCAACACACAACAGGAGAAAGAGATGGAGGGATGATGACACATCGAGCACGGTACCAGTATTCGATCCACCGCTCGAGGCGGTGATCGTAGGGCTGGGTGTGCCACCGACGCCGGTGCTGGTGCGGTGCAAAGAGCTCGAAATGGATGAGGAGAGTCCATCGACAGTGTACACGCGAACATAGTTGATCACGAAGTAAGCGTTGTCGTAGCGGGGACTGCCCAGACCAACAACATTATCGGTGTACTGTAGATATATCATGTCAATCTCTTATCCCCCGCATAATGCATGAAGGGGCTTACGCAGAGTCCGGTTGTTCCACCGCTGCAAGTTGCGTTGTAAACTGACGGAACACCAGCCCAGTCTCCGCAGAGGGTGATGTCAAGGACGAGCTGCGAGGGTTGGTGAGTACGAGTAGTGGGGACATGAAGACATACGGAGAACCTTTTGCGCTGTGAAGAACTCTGAAACATTACAGGTAGAGGATGGGTATGCGGCGGAGGGGATACCCCATCCAGAGGTATCAATAGAAGATCCGAGGCTCTTCAGATTGTCGGGCAGACTGGCACGCTAAAGAACGGGATTAGTCGAGGTTTCTCCATCACACGGAATACCCTACTCACGTTCCAGAACCAGATGCTAAGTTTTCGGGGGGAGATAAACAGTCAGTACTGGAGGTAAATCAAGAATAACGCGTGACCCTACTAAATCCCTGTAACGGAGGTCAACACAGTCTGCGAACAGAAGTCCCGAACAAAGCGTACCAGAAACATCAAACTGTGTAGCCCATACGCCACCCTGCGCGTTCGCAAACGCAGGTCCAGCGCTGTTCAGGTTTGTTTCAAGAACAGTGCAACCCGGGCCGTCGGTGCAGTTAGGGCTGTTGTTCGTACCCGTCTGCTGGCTGTCGGATGCCTTGGTGCAACCATTCAGGGCATGAAGAGCCATTTGATTGTAAGTCATGAGGTTGACGCTGACAGAACGTTCCATCTGAGGTTCTTGAGCGGAATGTGGTATGAGGGGGAACGTACATTTCAACGATATCGATCTCCCCCCCAAGCGGCCAATTATCTCCTGCGCCGGTGTTAGCGGATCACATCGGCAGATGTTAAGTGTTCACTATACCCATTGTCCAGAAAGCTAGCGAGGTCAATGTTGATCAACACACGAGGTAAAAAAATTGAACAGGGGGTTTGCCTTACCTGGCCATACACTGCAGCCGTAGGGGACGTGCGAGGCATCAAGTAAGAACACGCTTCCGACTGGAAAGGAATCCTGGGTCGTAATTCGAACCTGGGGAGAGGGGCTTGAGGTTGATTGTCTCCCGCTTGAGAGCACTGACTGAGCTCACCGTATTCCGTTTCTCATTATATAGGACATTCGTGAGGTTGTCCACCTTAAGAATCGCCTTTCCGTTGCTGTCTACGTACGCCAGGCGGTCGTTGGTGGCCAAAGACTGGTTCACCCAGATCGCGTCACCCTGCGTTTTGGTTCAATTAGTGCCGTTCGCCGATCGAATCGCTAAGGCCAACTCACATTCGTGAGGTTGTCATAAGATCCGTAGAATTCCCAGCCGTCGAAAAACGTCTGTCCCTCCCATGCGCGAACGAGATTATAGGCCGCGTGTACGCCAGGAACTTGCGACAGTACTGCGGCTGCGAGTACTATCGAAGCGGAAGCAAACGTGCTCTTCATCTTCGCGGGGTTCGACCAGCGGCCAAAATGAGAATTTCGTGACGGTTGGGGGGAAACGTGTCGAGGGAGGGCAGGAAGAGTGAGGGTGGAGCGATGCGGCCTCAAGTCACCGGCCGAGATTATCTTGGTTATTCTTGGGTTCGCCCGTGTCCGGTTCACCCACTCCCGACGCGGAGAAAGCGCGGCGGAATAAGTACCTCGGAGCTCATCCCGATCAGACTCGCTCACGGTATGTTCTGGACGAGAGGATACAGTGTTTATCTGGACAACAGTAATGATAAGGCTACACACGCCAGGGAATCGAATAGAGCTCGTATGCTACAGGGTAAAATTAAAATATAATATAAGACCATGAGAGACCAAAGGAACGAGGGACAACGACGTTAAAAGAACTCAAGGGTCCACAGAAGCGTAGCGTGAAGTGGGAAGCTGATCAGAGATGATAGACCTGATAATCGTAAGGCGCAGCATTGCCCCAAAGGCTTGGGGTGCACGCGCCTATCGGCGCTAATCCAGAGCCTCCAAGGCTGATGGCATTGACCGAAGATGGGGTGGCAGCGTTCCACTGGGCTCGCCCAGAAACATTAGGGTTGCCGGTATTCAAGAAGGCTTTATACCGTGCTTGTATTTCTTGTATTAACCGTGTTTGCTGGGCATCCGGGTTGCTCGCGGTCCCAAACTATGGTGATTGTGTCATCGAACTGGGCAAAAATTGGGACCGAGCCAAGACTTACAACGACTTGGATATCATCTTGATGACAAACAGAGCCGTTGTTGGTGCAAAAGGGAATTCCCTCATTGGTCGGGTATCTCGCTCCAAGGACGTAGACTCCTACGTATACAGATCCGCCGTTTGAAGCCCATGTACTAGAAAAGGTCCAGGATGGACATCTCCACAGGGAGTCTGTACCCATATTCTCGAGGCTAGGTCGCGCGTCGAAAGTCTCTCCACGAGTCTGGACCTTATAGTACTGTGAAGCAAGAACAACATCACCCGTGGAATTTCCGAAAGTCCCGTAGACGCTTTGTAAAAAGATCTGCTCAGACACGGGAGTATCGAAGGCCTCATAGATGGCCGGACCGGCTTCGTCGGCCACAGTAGTCACCAATATCGGTTTGGAAACTCGAGGAAACGGCGAGCTGGTGGTCAGGGTGTGGGTAATGAGGTTGCCATCGCGGACAGGGCGGATAGGTTCGCCTTGGCCGGCAGCCCGATCCAGATATATCGCCTGGGAGTAGAGTTCATGGGATGCTTTGAGGATTTTGTCGACCTTCAGAGAAGATGCACAACTATCCTCGGATATGTTGCAAGGAAACTGTTGATTGAAGAAGTCCTGCATGGTCTGTTGCGTTTTGTTGGACAGGAATCCGTAGGCCTGAATAAAAGGGAGGGTGAGCCAATGAACACTGGTAATGCTCTCGAAAGTATTACTATCGGGTCAGATTGAAGGATCGCAGATCTGAAGAGGGACGAGGCGGAGGGAGTGGCAAGAAGGGCCCTGACCATGGTGGCGCCCGAACTTTGGCCAGCAATCGTGATCTTAGACGCGGATCCGCCGATCCTGGGAACCCCGGCTTTTAGGACCTTCAAAGCATTGATGACATCGTTGACGGCCAGGTTGGTCTCTCCGTTGGGAGCCATGAAGCCGAGCTGAACATGAGTAAGCAAGGGAATAAGCATAACAACGGATGAGCCCTTACTCCGCCAAGCCTGTATTGGACAACCGCGACAATGGATTGGGTCGCGGCGGCAAGGTTAGCGCCATTGATTGAGGGATCGCTCGCGGAACCACTTGTAAATGATCCACCGTGGATCCTGAAAAGCAAAGAGACTGAGCACGTGTAATAAAAGACAACGGGGCAGTGGACAAACCAGACGTAAGTGGGAGCGTCGCTGCCAGCACCGATGGAGTTTGGAACGTAGACAACCATATAAAGGCAGTCCTCGGACGCTGAACTTGAGCCGTACTGGGGGCAAGAGGGAGGAAGTTCCTGTGAATGAGGCTTGTTAACGGAGGCCTGGCGATGTAGGAAGAGAATGCAGGTACCTTCTGGAGCAGGCTTATGCCCTGCGAGATGGATACGGCCGTCGATTGTTTCCAACGCTTGGCATTCGCGTATCTGCACACGAAGCGGGTCACGCCGCTACCGACAGAAACGCCGTATATTTCCCGCTGAGCCCGGCTGTAGACGCGATCACTTGCAGCGGGTTGGACGGATACAGGAGAAGTACAAGCCAAAAGGGCTGGGAGGAGCAGAACGAGGAAGGAAAGTAAGGCAACCATGGTGTTGTTAGGCCGTGGAAGTCAACGCCTGGGGGTCGTGAAATTGAAGCAACAGCGGTGACCTGCACCACAACCGGAAGCTTTTATAGACGTGATTTGAGGGTGGGTTCTTGGGTATATAGCCTGGGCCGGGAGACTGTACAGCGAGTGAGCGACGAGGATGAAGAAGGGATGAAGGATAGTTTTGCATTCGGTTGGGTTTCCCACTCCTTCAAATATGCCATTGACATCCGCATGCACAACTATATGCCTACGTCACGCGTCACACTGTCACGGGTTCTCCTCCCGCCCAATCGACGTCTATTACTAAATCTATATGGGGATTGATTATGTAAGGATTCCCTTTTTTCCTACAGGCTAGCCGCGATCACGGCGCCGTTGTCCAGGGCAGAGCGAGTTCATTATACTTATGAGGGCTAACCGGTGAGCGGATCAGTGCGCACGTATGCGCCCCGGCAATAAAGTTGATACTCCAGGCAGTGGTTCCTCAGATAATGCAACCCCACATCCTGTGTCGTTAGGGAAAGAACAATGGCCACGTCTGGGTCGGAGGACGTACCTACCACTTCGCGGACGTTTGGAAAAAACGCACGGTAGGACCCTATTCATACGAGGACTAACGGCGCCATTACATAAACACGATCAAGTTGCATAACTTGGAGGACAAACCCATATCCTTCCCAGCAGCCCACGGTAATGGTGAGACCTCTCGAGAGTCTCGAAACAGTTAAAAATGGTGGGAATCACTTTACTGCACGGCTCTGACCAGTCAGCTACGTGGTGTAAAATTTCAGGATCGGAATTTGGAATTCATTCGCGAACCTCGTTGTATTGTTTTTCGACCCACCAGATCCCTCCTCCCCATACCCGCAATGGCTACCCGTGACGTACATTTTTCCGCGCCCTTGGCATGTGGCGCTCTATCTATAATAGCTGCTCATGATTGGCCAGCGCCCCTCGTTCATCATGATCTGAGGCGTCGAGCGTCCCCGTTGACCGGTGCCTCAAGGGGTGACCCACGCGCCGCCCAACAAGGGGAACTCTCCGAGTGAGAGGCGCGCTGCAGCTGGAGCCTAGTTCCCTTTGTTAGGTCGGGGTGCGTATTTTTGTAACGCAGTTTTCATTGTTCGGGTCGGGGCGGAAACCGCGAAGATTGACGGCGGTTAATACCGCAAGCGATGTTTTTGCTATCTAGGGTTTGTTCAGTAACACTTCACCCGGGACGAGAATTGCATCCGCGCTCTGTTGCTGATTTCGAAACCGATGGTTTATTGTCAACTGGGCGGCCTCGGGGAATTTTCAAAAAAAAAAAACGCCAAGCGTGCCTGGAGACTTTGCTCTGCTCTGCGATCGTGCAGAATCTTGATCAACCCCCAGGCTCTCACTTCACGGTCATGTGTCTTGCAACCTCGCCCATCTGCATCATGCATCAACATCACCGACCACAGAAACCCCCAGCGGAAGCGGATCTTGGGTGCAATCCCCGGCCTTCCCCGTAATTATCATCGCATTCCCCCACTTTCATCGCACGGGTGCCGTGTGCAATGCCCACGACAGCACTCAGGTGTTGGCGGGCGCACTGCGCTCCGATTCGCCAAGTCAGTAGCCGTTTGCGAATCATTCGGCTGGGCATGGAGCATCGCCCTCGAGATCCATTCAGTATGCATGATCTAACCGTAGCTTCCCCTTACTTTTCCTCTCTGCCACAAACGTGTTCAAGGCACAGTGGGATCGACCCTGTTACTGCCCTATATGCAAAAGAATGAGACGGGGCTGGGCGTTTGGTATAAGAACACCCCCTGGCCACTTGAGCAAATTCTCCTTCTCCATGTGCGTTCAGCCCGGCATGGATTGAATGTTTAAATTCTCCAATTATCCCGATCGCGATCTCGATCATTGTCGGTGACACTTCAGTGTTTTCCGTGCAAGGTACCCCGTCTTTGTTCTCTACCATCAAAGCCTTTCTGACGTGAGTTTACTGATCAGGGACACCAGCGCGTGACACAGGGTTTTGCCATTCAACTACTTCGCGTCACTCTCGTGGCACCAGCGTGGCATCAGAGTTCAAGCGTGAACCTTTGGCTGTACCCCTTTCACTACGCAGTGCCGTGGGTAACCCAGTGTTCGAGTCAGGAAGTCCCATCATCCGGTCCGACGTACATAATTTGGGTGTACCAAAAGCAACTATAAGTTTTGGATGAGCGCGCTCGGTTCCAGTCATCTCATGCACGAACTCACGTCTTGTCTACAGCCTTTCATCCGTTAACCTTGTCATCGAGCCATCTCAGAAATCCGGTGACCATGACAGCGACCAGGAAAGATCCATCAAACGTTCCGCCGAATACCACGTACTCGGGTAGTGTTTTGAAAAGGTTCTCTTCCGTGTTGCTAGATGGAAAGGACGTTCGCAACTGAATCAACGTGGAAAGCAGATAAATGCCCTTCACAAAACTATCAGGGTCCCTTTCCTGAACGCAAATGCAAACCAGCCGCACCATGATCTGAGCCAACAATAGCAACATCATCGAGGCACCGAGGTTTCTGTTGGTAACTCTGAGTACCTAAAGTAGAATTCCGTGTAAATCTCCCCCCTTGTTCCTGAAACGCGCGGAACAAGACTTGCCCGTTTGACGCCGCTCATGAGTTGCTTCAAGGAGCTGAGAATGATTGCTCCTATCAGAACCAAGCTCACTTGGCGGGCAACAGAGGCAACTTGGTCCTTCTGCAGGTTGATAGAAGGGAACAAGGATACACCGTACACGAGTAGTTGGGTCACCATGTCGGATGATGTTGATGTCGAATCGCTTGAGCGAACAGGCCCCACGAGATTTGCGACAGACTGAGGTCTGTTATTTGCCAGTTGCGACTCGTCGATAGGTTATTTACACTTACGCTGATGATCCGGAATACGCAGTAGACAGCGAATCCGCGACCCATGATGCCAAATATTCTGCCTTTCAAGGTGGCGGATAATCTTGCGTTGTCCCGTCGTTGCCGTAACACCTCCAAGTTCTTTGACATCTGGTATTCCAGGGCTTCCAGGCCCTGTAGTTCCTGAGCCAACGCCGAGGACTCTGATCCGCATGTGAGATATTGTCACGCGACACCCGATGGGACCTACCAGAACCACCACGGAAGTTCACAGCGACCTTGGAAAGCCATCCACCGTCAGATGGGTTTTGAAAAGACTCCCTTCTTAGTAGATCCGCTCGTCTGCTTGCTAGATCCTGCCGTACTCTAGCCAAAGCTTGTTCAGAGGATGAAACATCGGTATCTGTGGGTATTCTTAGCTAGAATGAGCAAAATTGCATCGTCTTTGGGAAATCGTCACGGCACTTTTGGTTTCTGGACAAGATTGGAAAGTAATCCCAAGCATTGTTGATGGAACCGAAGCCAGAGAGGAGGCCAAGAATGACCGTCCCGATTACGGTGAGGCGCGAGACGATGGCAAAAACCCCAGATGTTTCCGATATGGAGGAGGGCAGTGGCACGTAGGAAAGGATGAAAAGGAAGAGGGAGACCGGAAATGCGCTCAAAAGGCACCTAGCTGTGAACGACCGCCGCGGAGGTCGGGAATCTAGGGATGTGGTTCACTTGTGAGGACGAACCACAGGGTAGCAGAGAATTTCGTACCATTCGCTGATCGTCTATACGTCAACACAAGACTGAGAGACAGCGGTATGAAGACAGTGATGCACAATAGTATAATAGCGAGAGAAAATTTCCAGTGCACCATCCTCGACCTATTAACTTGGGCAACATGTTCACTTGATTTGGACAAAATACGCATACCCTGCATCCAAGATATCGAGCCCTTGAAGCATCAACAGGATGAACAGAACGATACTTTCCCCGAAACAGACCGAGAAGACGGTTCTGGCGAGGGCGGAGTGGAAATGACCTCTCGGTTCGTGCCCGGATTTAGGGCCCGTAGTAGTATGCTGAGGGAGTTCTATGAGCTCGTCGCCCCCATCCCCGATGTCAGCGACGTCGTCCTTTATGACATCCAGTAAGTCATGGTAGAGAGTTCGCAGGAGGTATTTCCGGCAGCCGAGGAAGAGAATAATTCTGGGCCAGGAGAATCAACGACCGATATACAATCCATCGACAGTTCTCTCTCACCTCAACGAACAGACAACCACTGAGTCCAGTACCAGCCCACCCATCGGGGGAGGTGTTGTGCAGTCGAAGCTCTTCCGGAGTAACGTCGCCTCAGTGGCCCTGGGGCTGATCCGGGACACGTGATCGCAACTGTAAAACGCGACTGTGACAGTCACAATTGAGTCACACCGTGTCATCCCCTTTGATTGCTACGACTATGGACGAGGAGATCCCTCAGCTTACCACGGGTGTCTGCGACGAAATCGCGTCCTCGACTGGAACACAGGATCCCGTCTGGTCTACCACTCCCGTCGTGCAAATCGTTCAAGCCAAGGTCATTGAAACCAATGGTCAAACGCGCTGGCGGACCGTAATTTCCGACGGAGTGCACGTCCTACAGGCGATGGTCATCACCCAATACAACACTCTGTTTGAGAACGGGGAAGCAGGGAAAGGTACCATCATCCGCATTAACCGTTTTGCGATTAACACAATCCAGGGAAGACGGTAAGTTATTCCTCAGTTATACATCACGCGCGTTTCAGGAATTCTGAACACAATCTTTCGAACGAGCAGTGTTGTGATCATCCTTGGTCTTGACGTCCTTGTCAAAGAAGCGGAGAGGATTGGAAACCCTGCTACACGCACTTTGGATCCACCTGGGACTACTTCCAAGCCACCCAGCATGGCGGGATCTTCGGTAACCCGAGCGCAACCTCCTAAACCGAGTCGGCCAACCTTGCCCATCGAAGGCTTGAGTCCATATTCGAACAACTGGACAATCAAGGCCAGAGTTACTCAGAAGTCGGAAATCAGGCATTGGTCGAACCAGCGTGGCGAGGGAAAGCTCTTTAGTGTTACGCTCATGGACGAAACTGGAGAGATCCGCGCAACCGGTTTCAACCTAGTGGTCGATCAGCTTCACGACAAGCTACAAGAAGGGAAGGTCTACTACATCTCAAAAGCGAGGGTCAACCTTGCAAAGAAAAAGTTCAACAACGTCGCGAACGATTACGAACTTGCTCTGGAAAAGAACACCGAAGTCGAGGAGGTAGGGACATAACAACCCCATTGTTTACCCGCAGATAATTAACAACGGTCACAGTGCACGGATCAGAGTGATGTGCCTGAGATCAAGTACAGTTTCGTAAAACTGGATGAGGTCATTAACAAGCCGAAGGATGCGACATGTGGTACGTGTGACCTTTATCCCCTCGCTATTCCACAGTCGTCTGATGTTTCTACCTACCAGATGTGATCGGAATTATCAGCGAAGTTGGAGACCTTGCCACTATTTCGACGAAAGCCAACAGGACGGTCAGTGTAATCCTGCTCTTCACCTTGTCATGGCTAACAATGGAATGTAGGCCTCGAAGCGAGAACTCACGCTTGTTGATCGCTCCAACTCATCAATTAGGCTCACCCTCTGGGGAAAACAGGCTGAGACCTACGAAGATGATAGCAGCAACCCAGTTATTGCGTTCAAAGGTGTGAAGATAGGCGATTTTCAGGGTAGGGCACGATTCTATTCCGAATCTCCAACCAAACCTGATCTCTGTCCACTTTGCAGGACGCTCCCTGTCCATGATTAGCACTAGTATCATGTCCATCAATCCCGACATTCCTGACGCCCACATGCTTCGGGGGTGGTACGACTCCGTCGGTATCAACCAAAGTTTCACGGCGTACTCTAATACTGGTTCGGGATCTGGTGGAGGTGCCACGTTCAACAGGGCTGAGATACGAACCATCGAGGACATCAAGGCGAACCTGCAGGCTGCGGAAAAGGCCGAGATGTTCTCGTGCCGCGGTACCGTCCTGCACATAAAGGGGGATAATCCGGCCTACCCCGCATGCCCCAACCAAACATGCAAGAAGAAGGTTATTGACACTGGCGAGGGTTGGAACTGCGAAAAGTGTGAGAAAACCTGGGATAATCCTGAATACAGGTACGTTATCTGTGATTTGGATACCAAAACCCCTACTGACGCTTGCATAAGGTACATCATCTCCATGGCAGTCTCTGATCACACCGGGCAGGCTTGGTTGCAAGGCTTCCACGACGTAGGCTTAGCTGTCTTCAACATGTCTGCGGACGACCTCATGGAAATCAAGGTACGTTCCTTGGGCAACCCACGACAGACATTTACTGAACGACTCTTACCCAGAACAACGACCCCGCGAGGTACCCTGCAATCTTGTCCAAGTCCAGTTATTCCACCTTCAACTTCGCCTGCCGCGCGAAGCTCGACACCTACTTGGATCAATCGAGGGTGCGATACGGAATATCGAGGATCCTTCCCTTGAACTACAAGGAGGAAGCGGGTTACTTGAGGGACGCTATCAAGTCCAATTGGGCCAATTAGCACCCTTTCTTGTAGTCTCATCGTCGATCTAGTTTTTTTCTTCAGAACTCGTGTAACACTACCTGTTAGTTGTAACTAACATACATAATCCTCTCGTCCAACTCCACTCGGCTTCTACTACCGCATTACAAAACGCACAGCATTATAACAAACGTATCTATTATATGCTACAGTTGGGAAGACTCTCGCACCAGTCCCTAAATGACGCCGGCATAATGATGACATATTGCATGTGTGTGGGGGGGAGGGGGGGTGAAACGCGCTAAAGACACAACGGAAACGAGGAGAGGGGGGAGAAAAACCAAAGGTTGTAAAGGTCGCATAAAAATGTTCATGGGGGGTCTAGAGGATAATGGTAGACTTTGAGAACCACTTTCCATAACTTAACAATCGCCCATCGCAAGTGCTCCGTCATCTCCCTGCTCGATGGCAGTTGGACGGACGACCAAGGCGAGAGGTCTTTCGATGTCTCGAAGACGCCGCTCTTCGACTCGACAGGTTTTGGTGAGGGTTTCGCGGAGGGTGTGCTTGTGTGCGCTGGAGGTGGGTCGTCTATTGATTCCCACGGGTAATGTGTCGATTCCGAGGACTCTGGGGCAGCAGAGGAATCTCCCGCAAAGAACCACTTGTTTCCGACGGTGAGCGTCGTAGTGGCAGTGGCAGTAGAAACGGAAACGGAAGTGGCGGTGGCGGTGAACGTGGAGAAGACGGTGGTAGTCACCGGGTCGGGAGTCGTCAAACTTGCTTCCTTCAGAACGGTGTATTCCTTTCGAACCTGTCCCATCTTCGAATGGAGGTACGATGCGTAGACGGCCAATAGTATCGCCGGGATGATCCACAGTGCGGTTTTTCCCAAGGTCGAACCGGAATTCCGACTCGTAGTTGGTTTGGGTGGGGGTTCGATGAGGAGACGTGGTTGGTCGCCATCGGGAGACATTCTGACGGCGGCCTGCGGATAAAAGCAGGCAGCCAGACCCCAATGGGTGAGTTTTTGAACGGAACCACCCATGGTCTTCCGACTAGCTAAAGAGGAACTGAGAATCGTGAACTGGTAACCTATAAACGACTGCACGTAAGAAAAATAGAAATGCCATCATTAGAGTGAGGTACATACCGGAATGCGGCTCGAGATTGACATCGAGATAGCCAACTGGCAAGGTGAATACCGGAAGGAGGATGTTGAACGTCAGATCTCCATTTTCCGCTTCCCTCCCGGGCAGTGGCTTAATCCTGCTCAAATACGCAATCTTGACTTGCCCTCCGCCGGTTTCCCCAACATGTATCGATATCCAAGTGACCCACTCCCTCCCACTCAGTTGCTCGAAAGGGACGCCAATGCTCTCTGACATATCCTCCTCCTTCGCTGCTGCCCGGACCTCGTATCGAACAGGCACATCCTCCACGGAAGCGGATACGACATGCACTCGGGGTGGACCCTCACCAGACACTTGTGGATCACCGCTCTGAGCCAGCCCAACCTCCAGCCACTCCGAGTTCGAGTCTGTGGGTGCAGGAAGCGTCACCATCACTGCATACATGTCAGGTTGATTTGAACTGGTCGAAGGGTAGGGTGTGACATGTACGACTACCGATGGTATCATCAGCTGACCGTCCCGCTTCGGTCTGACGGAAGCGGTCATGGTTCTCATAGCTGATGTGGAAGGGACGCGTGTCAGGGAGGGGAGATTGGGTGTCCGCGATTGGGTGAGGGGAGGGGATACGACACGGGAGGCGGCGTTGGGTTGGCTCTGGCTCATGGTCCGCGTTCTGCTGGTCATCGTCAAAGCGGTCGACCTGACTCCGATGCGAACGCCGTCTCTACTGCACCTTGTACTCCGTCCTTTGGTCAGAGTGGTGGCTCGAGTCTTTGAGTCTCGCACATCGACAATCAAGTCCTCTGCCGCGTTCCGTACAATGCAGCCCATGGAGTGGGTGTTCAGACCATTGAAACGAAATACAGGGAGGGAGAAGGGTTTGGTGGGCGTCTCAACATCATCAGATGATTCTTGAGATGAGGAGACGGAGGATATGAGGACGACTCCGGATACCGAAATCGTTGTCTCGTTGGAGGGGGGAAGGAGGCTGTCCATGTTAAGATGGATGGTGATTATGGATAGGGGAGAACGCGGGAAATGCCTAAGGCCGTTCGAGGAGGATGGTCGGCTTTTCCCTTCGAGGGATTCCATAGAGGAGACCGTCGCGGATAGCGTAGAGGTCGACGCTTCGAATGAATAATCACCGCTTGTTTGTTCGGGGAGCGCCACGCGGAGTAGCGATGAACCGGAAGAGGGCGATTCGTTGTACCGGGGCCGAGAGGTTCCCATATTTCCGTTGGGAAGTGCGGTGGCGACGCTCTCGGAGGTGTCAATGGGATCGTGGGTACTCAGCTGAGCGGGAACATCGACAGAAAATCCGGTAAATCCGGTTTGACCTGCGACATTCCACTTCGGGTCCGATCCGGGGGCCCATGAAACGTCGCACTCTGATGAATGAAGCTTGACATCCAGACCGACCAGGGTGGCAACACCGGGAAACCAGACCCCTTTGCATTGGGCCTTGTGATCAACCTTGACTAAAAGTCCGTCGTTGTGCCTCCCGAGGATCTCGTACTGGGTTTCTGCGTTGACTTCCCGTATTCCGACCTGCCTGCGGCCATCTCTCGTTACGAGAGTGGAATTTGGTTTCAGTGGTGCCGCCCAGCGAATCCGTATCCGCTCTGTGCTTGGAAAATTGCCCTGAATTCCGCAGCCGTCGGGATATGTGCCTACTGAAGGGTAGGACGAATCAGAGGATTCGTCGTCTGCCATATCGCTATGAGGATTCGTGGGGCCCATGCCCCCGCGAGTAACGGACGGGTCGGAGGTGAGGTCCCAAGAGGATATTTCATCCTCCGCTGAAGATAGTGACGCATAAGACCCTGAAACTTGGGAGGAATTTGGTGGAAAGATCCGGAGGCGAATTTGATTCGATAAACATCGCGGGGTAGGTATCGAGAGAACATAAGGTGCATTTGGAGGGGTACATGTGTACGGGATCCACATTTCGACGGCAGCCATAAAATTAAGTGTTCTCCGGTCAACCATAGAGGCGCGACGTTTGTGTTGGGAGGTGGATGTTGTTCGGAATATGGAGGACTGGTCGCGTGGTATTACTGGTATCTCCCTTGGCGTAACGAAACACACGTTGTAATCGTTCACGAGAATAGTACCCGTGTAACGGTCGTCCAAAGCGATGGAGGGATCGATGTTGTTGACCATGGACATGTTTGACGTGAATAAGGTGAGATACGATTGTTCAGATCTGGTGGGCAGGTTCAATGCGCGTGCGGCCTTGTTGAGTAGGGGGTATACTGATTCGTCAAAGGAGTAGGGAACCATTTCTTGGTTGAGTGGGTGGATCTTAAATTTGAGTATCTTGAGGTTCTCTTCTTCGCGGAAGAGGGCTATTGGCGTCCCAGGGGATGTTGTGTCCGGGATGGAAAGCTGAGAGACGCGTAAATTAGGGAAGCGAAGAAAACAACCGGACCAACGCACCCTCAAATACATCTTGATCTTCGTGCCAAGCATTCCCGCCCTCGTCTTCCCTTCGATAGCCACCCGGGAAACAATATTCGCCCTGGGTTGCTGGTGGGTAGACATAGAGCCCGTGATCGACATCGGGGGGCTTCCAGAGCGGGAATAACGAGAACTAGTAGGTGCGCCTGTTGACCTCGTCACCATCTTTCGGGCGAGACAATGGATGTAACAGGTTTAGAGGTAGGGTCGCACAAGAGTGATTTAGCCGGGAACAAAACGCGAATCTCGTGTAATTCGGTCGGGTGTTGACTGTCCTGACCAGGGTGGGACCGAGCTTATCGAAAACCGCGTAGATGTCCGGTGGACTGAAAATGAGTCCAATAGTGCCGCGTCGTGGTGATCGAAGTACTTCAGGAGGAGAGGTGCCGCGTCTGTCACACGGGATGTCACTGAGGAGAGACTGTCACGCGACTAATAAGTATCAAGGGGTAAGTACAAAGGGAATTATAATGCAAAGCCGGTATAGTCTAAGGTCTACTTTTATTCTAAGATTGCTCTCTGCGTCGCGTCTCGGCCCGCCTTGAGTAACGACGCGACATGGTTGCCCCCCGTCCCCCTGGCCC
>Ga0307510_10001787_pt1 | contig 24018 bp, 30 predicted proteins | sample 12_EM_MG_FD_207224 | JGI IMG/M metagenome (GOLD analysis project Ga0307510, IMG submission 207224) | Populus trichocarpa ectomycorrhiza microbial communities from riparian zone in the Pacific Northwest, United States - 12_EM | ecosystem: Host-associated > Plants > Roots > Unclassified | place... | reverse complement strand
GAAACACAAAGAAGGCAGGACTGCATTTGACGTTGTATCTACGGAAGGAATTTCTAAACCTATAGTGCCAAGGATGCGTACTAGCTCTCACGATATACAAGTCTAGTTCACGGCTATTGTTTCATACATTGGGGCGCATATGTCATATTTATTATACTATACATGAAACACCGTCAATGTTTGCCCCTGTCATGTTGACGAGGGAAGGGACAAAATCTCCCTGTACACGAAGCTAAAAAGACACAAAAATTTATATATCGTACGGAGCAACATTATATATCTCCGCAATGTGAGGTCGTGGGGCGCATCCCTGATCCTTAAGGCACTGCGCGATACTCGCACCCGTGCCTTCTCCTTCGTAATACGCCCCATGCAAGAACCCTGTCAAGCCTCACACATCAACACCATCCCATAGCCAAAGACTGAAAACTTGACAAGGCACATACCGAAGTACTTTTCGCTCAGCGCTTCGCCTGCGAACCAAAGACGGCCAAGAGTTGCGCGCATATTAGTGTGGTGCTGTGGGACCAAACTCGCCGGCCAGTTGCTGTAGCTACCGCGATAGAGCGGGTCTTGAAACCATCGTGGAAAGAAGAACGCCGTGGGCTCCGGGACCGTCACATCCGGAAACATCGCTCGGAATACGCCCAAGACCTCAGATTTCACCTGCGAGTCCGATAGCGATTCGATCCGTTCTGAAAAATCACCCTGATATCGAGCTTAGCCCGAGCAAAGCTTGGTTATAAGACGCTTGCTTACCGTGACTGTGACAAATACAACGCCTGAGCCAGGAAGGAAGCCCTCAATATCGAGACCTTGCCAGACAGGATACCGACCACGCTCGGTGTCGGCGTACAAGCCAAACTACAAACGGAGAGATCATCAACGACACTTGTGACCGAATATCATGGAATACTTACCTGCGTGTCGAACCAGAATTTCTGAGGGAACTGGAGGAAGATCTTGGTGTACGTCCCCTAGTAGTCATCGTTGTCAACTGAGAATGTGCTTGGAGTGTTATAACACTTACCATGGTCATGCTCTGGATAGCTTCTGTTTTCCATGCAGGAAAGGCGGGCTCGAAGAGGACATCGTCGTTTTGCAACACGCCGAGACTGAAAGTACAGATTGCATATTGTGCGCTGAGATTCCTTCCGTCTGTGAGTGTGATTGAGACACCCGAATCAGAGTACGAGATTGTCGCGACGGTTGCATTGAGGAGAATTTGTGAAGGCTTGAGGAATTCGGCTGCCTCTGCCTGAATGATGTGTTTGAACCCACGTTGATCGATTGAAAAGAGGTTGCCCTCTGAGAAGCCTCCTTGGTCGACGTCGTATGTATAGTTATTATTCTATCGGCAGGTTCACGGAGAGGCTGTCAATCACCTACAACCCATCCAGGGTTGATCATCACCAGATGCGACGCACCCAAGAAGAGGCAATGAGGGATGACTGCTCCGGTGTTTGGGCAAACTCCCAGTCGAATTCGAGGTACTCAGCAGCCTTTTCGTGTGGTGTCTTGGGTTTTTGGTTGATCATGGAATAACCTGTACGCGCCGTCAAGTCGACTAGGCTTTGGGGTACCCGCGAGCCAGCCGAGATGGTAAGGTTTGTAAACGCATCGACTGAGTTATTGAATACGTCCATATAATCCACCGCTCCGGTTTCGTCGTAAGTCGCTATCCAACGTGGTAAATACGGTTATGCAACTAAGCCGAAACAGGTTGACGAAGGGACTTACTCAGGTTCGCAGTGTCGCTCTCGGCAACACTGAGGTTGTGTTTGCGGGCAAGCACGAGGATTGGGTTAGCCGGGCCGTTTCCTTCTTGTGTCCCCTGAATCCAGTTTGCGCCGAGCTCAACCGTAAGCTGGCGCCCTGGCGCACCAAATGAGGTGGTGTGCATGCGACCACCGAGCTCGTCACGCGCCTCGACTATGACGAAGTCTGTGATTCCTTCATCCGCCAGCTTGCGCGCTGCGATGACGCCCGCAACCCCGCCGCCAAGGATAAGCACCTGTTTGGGCTCTGGTTCCGGGTAGTTGGCATCGGCGCCGTCACCTAGAGGGGAGGAAGGCATGGGCAGAGCTAACGCCGATGTGACGAGTGTGCAGAGCGCCATGAAACGGAGTTGAGTAGAGAACATCATATCGCTTTCGTGCCGTATATGGTATATCGAGAGGCCACCGCGATGGTCGAGGAGCTCCTGGGGAAGAAAGGATGTAAGGTCAGCTTGGACGCCATATATACTCCTGCAGTCACATTTTCTCGGGTATACTAGTACATACCTTCATTCATACGTGGCAGTGAACGTCGGTCCTACCGGCACTCGGTGGTCGCAGTGGTGCCGACACTTCAACCTTGAATTTCTTAGTGAGTTACATCACGGTTCTCGGTCGGAACTTCAGCGAGTAGCGCGCCGGGGAATGTGTCGAAGTACGAAGTACTTCAAGGACATTGATGACTCCGAATGGCTGTGTGTGTTCCGTGCTTCGTCAGAAAATTGATTATCGAAGAAACAAATGTCCGCATTAATACCGACAGCCTGAGTGTCAAGAATTCAACTTGGACTGGGAAGGCATTGTCATCGTCATGTCTAGTCCAAAGGCTCTAACCGGGGACAAACAGCCGCCCTTTGACGTCTTATTATGGACCCGTCATTGCGCCTCATACCTATTTTGACAGAACCGCGGCCTTCGTCACGGGTTTGTTACGGTGTTCTCGAAAGGCCGAGTTGACGTATAGGCAATAGAAATGGTGAAAAAATAGGCTCGTTATAACCTGTAAGTGTAAGGATAGCACGCGTGTTGCCTCGGAATCGGGGGACGGATCTTGAACTCAAATTACCATGATGTCCAATCTTCCCACGCCCATGAACTCAAGCAATGGCATTGCCAAACACAGACGACTTCCTCACCAACGAGCACATCGCACCATACTACGTGACGAAAGTATCCTACTCCTCGGACAGCCCAACCCCACAACCCACATCCCCAATAATCTAGCCTCTAGGTACATACGAATGTGTAGTTCGCGACTGGTGCCGCTAGGTGACCACAGACATCGATGCGTACCGGGGCTAGTGAGAATGCTGGATCCGATTCACCGTCGCAGCAGTGCTGTCCTCCGAGTCTCCGCTCGCGCGGAGCACATCTGGCGCCACATCCTACAACACCCGACATCCATCCAGCGCGCTCTGTGGCCGACTCCAGCACCGCCAGTCGACCTCCTCACAAAAGACGCGGGCGGATACATGTGCCGCTAGTCGAGACAGTGCGCGACGCCGAGCTGACGCTCCTTAAGAAGCTCGGAAAGGCCAAGGGCGGGCCCACGGGCGTTCGACCCCAAGAAGCCCCGCGCGGTCCGGGTCTACGTCGCGACGACGCTTCCTAAAGTGGCAGGACGCGTGCTTGTAGGCCGTTAAGGCGACTTGGGTTCCCGAGATGGCCCGTGTCGACGATCCCAAGGTGCGCAGTCACAAACAAACCATCCTCTGCTCCCTATGTGTGCCTTTTTTTTTTGTAAATTTTGACGCGAGCGCATATAGAAATGTATCGCGGAGTTTTGGAGCCGAGTCTGCGTTCAAGCGCGAGCTGCCGTTCGTAGAGAGAGGTGTGCCGCGCGAGGTGCTACCTTACTTAAAGCGAACGTTGAACCTCGTCGATGCGAAGGTCTTGCCAATCGAAGAGGCGCCGGCGCAAGTTGAAGCGGGCAAGGCGAGATATAGCCGGATAATTTCTGAGCGCTGAGAGCCCAGAGCCCAGCCCAGGGGTTGAACTTAGGGGACAAGTCGATATTGTTATCTATACGTTCTTTTGGGGTAAAATGCTAATATCGTTGTCGTCTTCCTTTTTTTCCTTGGTGTCGAAATGGCTCGGGCTAATCGATGAAATGCTTGTTGTTGAAACCGAAGTGGGTATTCACGAAAATGTAGTAGACTCTAGCTAATAATAAAGTACAAGTGTTCATTGAAGGCGTCTACGTAGATTGAGTTATAGGTGCGTAAACGGGTACCAACACAAACAATTGCAAATATAGGGTCTTTATAATGTTGAAAACTTGTAATGTCATCGAGAGGAGCAGTCCAACGTCAATGCATTCGGAATCCGCAAAACGTCTTCACGCGTCTATTCAAAGTCATGGCGCGCGCGCTTGCTAGCCATCCGGATCCGTTCGCCATACTTGTACAGAAGGATCAGAATAGGCACAAGTGCGCAGGCAAGGAGCGCGAGCAGGGTCGCCCAGCCAACCCCGAGGTTGCGATACGTGGCCCCGGCGAAGTGCGGGAATCCCGCGCCGTTCATGGAACGGATAAAGTCGTTTCCGGCTGCCACACTTGCCACATAGGTGGGATATGTGTCCACGAGGTAGTTCAGAACTACATTCAGTGGGTGGGAAGAAACTGTCTAGTCTCTATGTGGCTGAAGAGAGTAAGAAAGGAAGGAGAGTCATGAAGAGGAGTGCGGCGATGCTGAAGAGGCTTGACCCGATGACCGGGACGACACAGTGCACGCTCGAGCGCGATGTCCATCCAAACCAGAATAGACATATGGGGACAAGCAATGCGCCGATGATGGCGACAGGCATGCATTCCTCTGGCTTCAGCTCACCCTTGTCGTTATACAATGGGCCCCTGGATGTAATGCAGATACCGTGACGCATAACGTCGATGAATGCGCCAACGAAGAGTCTGAGGAAGAACAGGTTGACAAGCTGCTCGCGCCAGCGGTAGATACCAAGAAAGATGAAGGGGAAGGACTAGAACCAGGTGTACAAGAGCGCGTAGATGAGGCCAGCATAAACGTTGAGTGTGAACACGATCGACTCTTGGAAGTTGAGCGCAAAGGGGTGCACGAGGACGTCGACAGCGAGGTCGCGTGGGGACATGGCTGCCGCAGCAATCTCGGAGGAAGACATGGTCGATGTATTGCCTGTGGCCTTGCGTAGGCGGCGCGCCCGGCAGTAGAGGATGTTGGAGGAAGATGTCCTGGGGAAGAAGAAGAGCAGGATGAGCGTCGCGCCCGAGAGCCATGTTGATGATGTTGTGTGCTTATCGCACAACTGTGATCACACGTCATGCCTCGAACACACACATGACATTATAAACTTGGATTTGGACATCTTAGGGTGCGTTTGGGAACTAAAACAGGTAGATTGTGTCTCGCACGTGATCTCTATTTGGGGGGTGCCAGATAGAGATTGCATTTTCATGCTCCAGACATTTTTGCATTAGCCAAACTAGTGTTACTGTGGCTCAAGCCAAGGTTTTTGAGAAATCTGCAATAACAAATTTAAGAAAATACATAAAATTCTGAAAATAATCATGTGGATAGAATAGATCAAAATTCAAAAGTCAGGGGGTCACTATCCAGATGATTATTTTCAGAATTTTATGTATTTTCTTAAATTTGTTATTGCAGATTTCTCAAAAACCTTGGCTCAAGCCACAGCAACACTATTTAGGGCACTGGAATAGCATAGAATAAATACTTGAAGTGGTATTTAGGGTATAGAAGACAAGGAAGTGGGTGAATCAACATCTGCCCATTAGACATGTACCTGACCACTGAAGGTCCCCCCTGACCACTGAGTGTACTGCAATAGTATTTAAGCATTTAAGTAACCAATTTTCTTCCAGAAAATGCTACTAAATTCTGTCAGTCCTCTCACTTAGGACTACAGTCGGACAACAAATTTTTCATCTCAATCCCCACCGCAACCCGAAATGGGGTCTGACGTTTGTTGTCTTCTGCACCGACATCTGCGCCATGTTCGATCAGCAGCTGTGCAACCTTGATCTTTCCTTGCTTTGATGCCAGATGCAGTGGCGTGGAGCCGAACTTATCGCAGGCATTGACATCGGCACCATGTTCGAGCAACAATTGAACGACATCAAGGTGCCCATCCCCCAATGCTCGGTGTAATGGAATCTGGCCACCGTCATCCCGCGCATTGTTATCTGCATTATGCTGGAGTAACATCCGAACAACCTCGAGGTGTCCATCTAACACTGCAAAATGCAGTGGGGTAAGGGACGTCTTGTTCGAGACATTTGGATTTGTACCACGAGCAAGTAACCACTGGACGATTTCAGTTTGGCCCCTCAGCGACATTGCGGGTAGTAGACTCGTCTCTCCATAGCCGCGGACATCTAGGTCTGCACCGCTCTGGTAGAGTAACTGTGCCAGTTCGAAGTGACCCATCCCTAGTGCTGCCACTAATGGTGACACATAGCAGCCACCACAAGTGTTCACTTGTTGGGGGTGGTTGTCGATGAGGTGCTCGGCGACGTCGTGAAACCCGATGAGCGCCGCATAGTATAGGGGAGTTGCAACTTTTTTATTTACAGAGAAAACAGTGAACTCCCAAAAAGCAGAATCCTTGTCGGGTTCTACATCAATGTCGTGCATCCGGATCCACGCAGAAAAATATGTTTGATCTGGGTCGAAGAGAATTTTCATTCCTTCCAATAATTGTGACGAAACATCCTTGAATCGAGCATGGTTCGCCCAATTCTCAGCAGCATATTGTGCCAGGGGGAATTCATCCTTGAAGTTGTACTTGTTAACGTGATCACCCAAGCGCAGTAGAGTGCCCAGGCAAGCCTTTGCAAAGATCATGTGCGCAGGCTCCAGGAGAATGTGGAAACGCGAGACGTCCACACTTGCACCAGCCAGCCGAGGCGAGGTCAGGAACTCTTTGACAGAGAAGTGAGAGAATTGTATGACCTGATCCCCGCCTTCATCGACTACGGCGATCAAACTTGAGCATGTCGAGAGAACTGCTTGTTCTTGACCCTCCCACCGCCAATCTGGATTCAATGTCGACGTCGCTACACCGGGGGTTGTCCAAAAGTCAACAGCAAGGACCTCTGCAAGCTCTGCGAGGCGAAGAGGACGGACAGCCACCGTGAGGCATTGTAAGAGTCGATGGGCGTGATCTCGCTTCGCTTTGTTGATCTCCCTCAATACACGTTCGTACGTCCCGTCCAATGTTTCAGGCAATTCTTCAAGTATCTGCCGCACACTTGGTGGAAGACAGTGCCGAAGGACTTCCAATTGGCAAGATACCCAACGAAACCTGTTTGAAGGAATGAGTATGATGATCGTACAACGGCAGGGAAAGTCCTCACATCCCATCGGCTCTTTCAGAGAGCGTATCGATCACCAATCTTCTATCCTCATCTCTCCATCTTCGCATCTTTGGATCAGAGTGAACGACAGAGGTAATATACTTGATAATATCCCGCTTTTGTCCACTTTGATTATGAAGAGACACTTGGCGAGACGTTAAAGGCTCAAGGGCAAGTCGAATATCGATCTCGGGGCGACTGGTAACGCAGATATGAAAATTTGGTAAGGAAAAGCTGACGAGCTCCTTTATGAGGTCGAGGACTTGCTCTCGCGGGGATGGCATGCCAGATGAGTCGGGGCATTCATCGAGTGCATCTATGATAAGGTAAACTGGAGGGTGATCTGGGAGTGCGACCATCTCTTCTAGGGATTTCATCAAATCATCTTCACTCGGCTTTCGTGTGTCGCTGTCATAGGCGAGATAGAGACGGTACAGTATGTCGCAATAAGAATCGGATCGAACGGAAAGTTGGATGACAAGAGAGGAAAGTAGGTCGCGGCAATTTTGCTTGCTTTTGTCCCCAAAGTCGCAATAAAAATAGATCATGGAGGCCAGTCCACTGTCGCGTAGGGGAATGATGTCTTTGATAATCGTGGAGCTGACGTGGGGGTGAATACTTCAAGGTCAACGTTATTTTGAAATGACGGACCAGAGTATGCTCTTTCCAGATCCCGCTATGAGAGATGGACGTTAGTGGAGGTAAAGGGGAATAATAAGGGGAACGCACGCTTCCCGTGAACCCACAAAAGCGATCCAGTGGCTTTCCATTCTATAAAGGTACTTCCTTGAAAAAACCACTCTGCTGTTACCTGATGACGAGTACCACATGCGATATTGTGATTCGTGGACGGATCTGGTGGGGAGAGCCATTCCGAAAGGACCTGTCGCAATTGGTGACTCTCCTGTATTTCTTGGGTCCCTGCGTGGAAGTTTCAGCCAGTACGTCCTCAATCAACGCGGTTGGTATGACCATCACGAACGTTTGATTTGGTCTACATCATTGGCCGTTTGTTGAATGACTGCCCTCGTCCCTTTTCCATCTAGAATATCAGGGTTAATCAGTTTTTGATGGCCAACTAACGATGGTCTGCGCACCATCAACGACTACAGCCACCATCTCGTTGACCACCTGTACTCCCTCGTCAATGTTTGCCGTCCTAGCGCCGATACTCTTCACTGCATCGCCGACGTCAAGTACATTATCCGCAACTCCCTTCAGTCTCTCACCGACAGCATGCGTCGCCTTCAGGTTTTGCGCAATGGCTATCCACGCCTCCTCGTGCGTCAAGTTGTCCAGTCTCTTCAATGCATCTTCCATGTCAGTCCTTCTAGCCAACCTCTTCAGGTATTTCTCTGAAGAACGCTCAGCTAATATATTTGCAGATACAAGAATCACTCACTTGTCCGGCCTTGCTTGATCTCCTTCGTCGCAATCCCAAGAATAGAAAGAACCTCCACCATGATCTTGACCATCATATCCATCATTTCGGAAGTTGGTGGCACCTCCGTGTAGATCTCAAGACGCCGAAAAAAGTTTTCAATGCGTTCAAATAGATCAATGAGGGTTTCTTGACTTGAGCGAATATCCCTAGTTGCCTGAGGGTTGTAAGCGTTGCAATGGTTTGTACAAAGGAACAAAGTAAGGATACGCACTGCAAGGAGGACACCGATACCGGCAAAAATCACTTTCGCGGGTGAGAACACCTGAAAGATAGGCATAGGAGTACAGATATTAGTCGAGTTCATGCCTTGAAACATACCAGGCCGACGCCCTCTCCAAGAGTTTCAGAGAAGGCATGGAGAACGTTGACGGTAGGGTCAAGCCATTTTGTTAACCTGTCGTCACTGGGTCGAGATCGATTGAGTTCTTGTACTTGCTGCTGAAGCGTAACAAGAATGGAGCTGGGAGATTGGCAAGCCTGGAGCTGGGCTGCGAGTGGATGGGCAAGAAGATCGTTCTTGGTTTGCCTTTCGTAAGTTTTCAGGGCATTACTGAGAATAAGTTGGAAGTTTGATGACGAGGGGCCGACATGATGACCTTGTTGAGTGTAAGACATAAGTGTGGGGGGAGGTGTTAGTTCGTACTAAAAGTGATGGGAGTGTTGAGAGGAGGATTTCAAGGTACATCGATAAGGGAAATTGGAAATCGATGACTGGTCCCATGGCCTGGCTGACACATGTGTGTCGAAAATTTGGATGCGTGCCGGAAATGTCCGCCTTGAACTGCAGGCCGCAGCAGGCGACGCCCACCAGAACTCTCCTGGTTTCCTTTCTTCATGCCAGGACGTCAACCCTCCGACGTCTACCGCGAACAGCTCTCATCTCTATCTCACGGACATGCATTGTGGGATCCAGACCCTATGAAGAAAATCTACAACCAAGTCTCGATCGGCGATGTTGGATACATAACTAATACAGGGTCTTTCTGTCGCATGTTCAATGTAACTCTTCCATGGGACCATCCCTCAAACAACAAACTTGGTCAAGCAGAGCCTTTCGAGCCTCTGGACCGCGGTGAATTTGTCAATATCCTCGAAAAACCGTTCGTCACGGGGGACTATTGCACCCCTAATGTTTCCTCAGAGAAAGACATTGATAATCTGTTGGCTCGCGATCCTCACGAGTAAGTGGTAGTCTTGTCCCGGACAGTCAAAATCGACCAATATTTCTGCAGTGCCGAAGGCATAACGTATAAGTGCAGTGGTCCCGGTGCACTCTTGTCTATTCCCCATGACGGCCACAGCGAAGATATCATCCGCAACAAGGTGTTCGAGGACTACATCCGCAACAATGTGGCGAGCTGGTTCGACTGGTCACAAAAGAACGGACTTGACGTCGAGCGCATGGAAGACCTGGTTCTCGTCACTGGGTGTACTTTGGTCACTTCTTGGGCTGCCGCCGCGTTCCTTGACAGTTCTGAATTTTCCTTGATCGAAAGGCCTCACCAGAAGGGGACGAGTTTTGAGTTCAACAACATCCGAGGAACCGTAGCACAACACTCCAGTCGTTTCGACACGGTACGTCCCGCTGTTATGTTTGATCGCCATGCCCTGATTCACTTCCTTCACGTTGAAAGAGAAATCCAAGTCCGACTGAGGATCAGTGCGTCTTCGTTAGGGGCTTCCGAGCGAAGCGCCGTTTATTCTGGACAAAACACATACGGGCTGCAGCAGAATCCCTTCCTGACGATCCCGACAACCGTCGTGAGGATGAGGTCAAAGTGACCCGAGCACGAAACGCTCTGAAAGTAGGTCGTCCGAATCTCCCAGTAGCGAGGTGGAAGAGGGAGGCATGATGCTTTGATCTAGGATCGCGACCCGCTCATCGGTGTATTGGATTATATCATGCAGGTTCGTCTATATGGGTATGCTCGTTTACTTGAAGTGTACTTACTAGGCTCCGTAAGAATTGCCCCGAGGGTACCATAGCCATTGCCCATGATGACGATCTTCAGCTCATTGAAAACGTGGTACGTCCGAGACAAAACTCCTGCCTCTATGTCCAAAGTCCACTCGTAACGCCCGCTCTTAGGGAATCATCACTGCGAATGCAGTAGAGCAGTTCTTGCGCAAAAATCATGTCCCTGTTCTCATTGAAGATGGAGGTATGTTACGTCCTGTACCATCTCTAAGAGCGCAGAGGGCGCTACGTGTCGGTTTCGACAGCCGCAATCCTGCGTGGCGATGCGCCACCGGTCCCTCAAGAGAAAAAGTTCGCGGCAGAAGAATTTAGGGTGTGATACCTTTTCTTGGGGTCTAGCAACATTGATAATGTACTAATGATGACAACACAAGGGAGAGCCAGCCCCGCTCATCGTATACCCCGTATTGGCGAAACTCCTTCTCGAACTTGACTTTGGCGAGTCTGTCGACCCCGACTATGACCTTCCCAAAGAAGGATTCACCACCCCCGCTGGACACCCACCTGTGTTGTCCCTTAAGCTTGGAAATCGCCAAGGTTATCCTGCATTTATCAGGATCCAGGCCTCTAGCAACGCGCCAAATATTGGTATCACCGTTCAAGATGTATTGAGAATGATACATAAAGACTTGAGGAAGCCATCGCCTAGACCCGCATGGGACAAGTTAAACGATGATGAGCGTGTAGCAACTTAGAAAGTAGGAAGCGGACGTGAGAGAGTAGGCTGCACAAAGCACACAAACTTGGAACATTTAGTATGGGCACAAAGACTGACCGTATACTCACCTGTACAAAGCACACAAAAACAGAAATTGATGGAATACCACATATGACATGCACAGAAAAAAGGACACAAGGGTAAAGTATGTATATACTCACCTCAGTATGGCATGGCATGAAGGGTGCATGCGATTGGGCTCCTGTACGTAATACAGGTACGTGAAGAACGGGGGCATGACGATGAATGGCCCGACGAAGAGTCCGAGGAACGACAGGCCGAGGAGTTGCTCGCGACAGTGGTGAATACCGAGAAATACGATGGGGAAGGACTCGAACTAGATCTTCAGGAGGGCGTAGATGAGGCCGATGTGAAAGTTGAGTGCAAACACGATCGGCTCTTGGAAATTGAGAGCAAAGGGGCGCACGAGGACGCCGACCGCGAGGTCGGGCGGGGACATGGCTGCCGCCGCAATCTCAGAGGTGGAGATCATCGACGTGTTGCCCGTGGCCTTGCGCAGGCGGCGGCCTCGGCGGTAGAGGGTGTTGAAGGCGGAGGTCTCGGGGAAGAAGAGCAGGACGAGCGTCGCGCCCGAGAGGCACATCGGGTCCCGGATTGTTCAGCGCCAGCCCTCGAAGTGCGGCGAGAAGCTCCCGAGCAGCGGGCCCAGGCTCGGCGCCGACGCAGCGAAGACGCCCCAGATGGTTATCCCGTACGCGCGCTTTTTGCGGGGAGTACAAGTGCGCGACGGTCGCGCCGCCCGTGGCGAGGATTGGAGAGCCAAAGAATCCCGCGAGAAAGCGGAAAACCATCAACACGCTGTAGTTGGTCGCCAGAGCGGTTATCTGCAGGAGGACGAATGTGGCAAGTGTGAGGATGTAGATTGGCATGTGGCCGATCTGCGGGACTTCGCTCAAGAGCGCCCAAACCATCGGACCTGGTGACGGTTGTTGATAAGCTTTTCGACAAACGAAAAGCGTGCTTACACAAATAGGCAATGTTCTTCATGACGCCCTGCATAGTCCTTGTAAATAGGCCCTCATCCTCGTTGTACATGGTCATGATGATGAATAGCTCAGTTCGACGGGGGGGGGGGTCATACTGAACCTGATCGAGGGTGAAACCGTTTTCCTTGAAACCATTCAGGCCACCAGGTCGCGGCGGAATAGCACACGTGGGTTAATTCGTGCTCGTCTTGACGGACAAAAATTGCCATGGAAGAACCCGGATAAGTGAGTGGGAGCAGAAGAGATCAGCCAGTTTATGCGGGGACGAACTAAATGGTAGACGCACCCTGCGCGTTTCAAAGTCTTGAACAGGCAGGACGTTGTAGCATGCAATCGTAGAAGATATCGTCGCCTGACTCTTCTTTTAGGGGGACGTTGTACTGACCCGGCATGTGCGGGGACTTCTGGGAACGGGCGGATGGGGCTCACAGGAGGGATAAGTCGCTCTCATCTCCGAGGCCATGATCAACCTCCTCATACGGTTTTGATTGCTCAATAGGGTTAAGAGGGACGCCGGGATCAGCAGCACTGCACCGTAGGACGGGCCAGGAGCGAAAGCAACGTGCGGCTTGTAGCTGCTGTGGAGGCTAAAAGGGAGGCGGTAGTGGTGGGGATGGGGAGAGGACGTGAGCATGTGGCGGATAAGAGGGCGTAGGGTGTGTTCGGTGTTAGACCGCGCCTACAGTATCTGTACGCTGGAATAAGGCATTTCCCGGGCCGTCGACAATATTGACCGTCCTTATCTTGTATACTCCGCCACCTCTTTCGGGGTCTTTACGTCCTTCTAGAGAGCCAAAGGTCAATTCTCACCGCCGATTCCAAGATGCCATGAAAAGGAACTACCTTACGTTGGTGATCGCGCCGACATATCCCGCAGTACGAGCGTCATGTTGAACTCTACTTATTATGTGCCTCATTATTGCCCCCAGGTTCTCTCACTCAGACTACGACCACCTCCGTACAAGTCGCTTCTAGTTCTAAACGAGGCTATAACTTGACAGGCTGACGCTTCCGGGCGATCTCTCCCCATTTGCCGCAAGTTGCGTCGCGCTCTCTCCTGTTCCGAAAAAGCCGGACGAAGGAATAGTGTGTGCCAAGGCGCATTCTATTGCAAATCGTTTCCTGGTGAGACATTTGTTCCTACCAGAGCCTGCTTCGCCGTCGATGATCTACAGTACCGCCGTTCTTGTACCGGTTTACCTTCGTCCGAAATTCCCATCAGCCATCGCTGCCTGGTCTAGTGTACGAATCCCACAGCCGCCTCCACGCCTGGTAGTGAAGTACGCGAGTCTGACACCCAAGAAGAACATAGATTCGGGTACGCGCTCAGAGCCACTCCAGAGGATACCATAGAGAATGTCAACTTTGGCCTTGAAGAGCTGGGCGGACTTCTGCAGGGGCCTAGACTTTACAGTGTGTACATCTCAGCTGTCGGTATGATCCCTCGTGTGACCAGTATTTCTCGATGTCCGCTGATTCATGTCTAAGAGATACGAGTACACAAGTAATACAATACAGTCGCGGCCAAGCGACAAACTACCTGATTGGATCAGTTCCTCCCCGACCACATCCCTTCTGATCGCATGCGAAGCAGCCACCCACTCCGAGTCCTCGCTGCTCATCTCATGGGAGTGACTTTCATTCTTTCCCTGCCCCAGTGTGGGCATTGGTAGTGATAATTTCATCGAGTCTGTGGTGTGCACCACGGATAGTGATGGTGAAAGAGGCGGTAGCGGTGGCAATGATGGAGGTGGGTCTCGACCTGCTGGGCCTAGAAAGAGGGAATATCGGGCGAGAAAGGGAGGGTGATGGTAGGTGTCGAAACGGGTGGTCGAAACGTACTGGTCCACAGCGAGTTCATGCTCATCAAGTGTATCGTAACTAGATCCAAAGTTTAAGAGAATTCCGGGACAGTCGGAAATGGTCTGGGAGGAAGATAAGACTAGTAAGAGATGAGGATATGGGAGGCGGGAAAGGACGGACGGAGAAACCCTCGAAATTTGATCACCATCGTATGCTTTGAGGGCGGCAGCCAAAGTCTTGGAACATCTATCGATGGCTCCACAGACCTATGGTAGATCGGTAAGGCAAGAAAAGGGGAGAGTTTAGCAAGCTGTAACGTCATTGTTCATAGGTCATTCATAACGTCCTCGGTGGCGGAGGTGGGTGGAGCAAGGTAGGGGGTTGTAGAACAGAAGCAGAGCGCCGGAGGATAATGCTCGTGAGACAGATGAACCATCTGTGTGCAAGGGATGCATTGCCGTTGGATTGTTGGTGACAGGATCCACTGTCAATAGTCGGTGGCGGCCGGGGTGCTATATACCGATGGAGAGAACGCCGGGAAATAGAAGGTGTGAAAGGAGAAAGACAGATAGTTTCATAGGGATAAGACAAGTAAGGTGGAAGACATGTCTGCTACGTCTTTTCAGCTACTCCAAAGTGAGTGAAAAGGAAAAGGCAAAAGGGATGTCAGCGGACTCTGAGCGAGAGGTGAGCAGTAGTAGGAATCCATAGGTCAAATTTCTTACCTCTGTGATGGGTTGTGAGGAGAATATGATATTTGTCGCGGTGAGGAACTGTCGAGAATTAAGTTAAGTGAAGGCCTACTGTAGGACGAGTGGGGCGACCGTCATTCCTCACACTATCAACAAAACGGAAGTTACCGGAGGGCGGCCGGCCCTGTGGGGATGAGTAAGCCCTATCAGGGTTCATACAACGTTCATGCCCACCCAGCATGTTGGGACCATCCCGCGATTTCACACAGCATGCAGGTGTTCGCAATTCAAAGTCACAGTTAAGGACTTTCGGAATCGTTGACCAAATCAGACCAACCATATCCTTTCCATATCCACCCCCCTTAACACTTTCGCATTTTTTCTCGCGCCACTTTTTGCTCGGGCGTTCCTGAAAGTGGGTTGTCAGTTCGGATCGATCCGTGAAATGAAACGGCATGTCTTGTACAGTAGTCAGCTGATGTTTTGTCCTGTGTGTATAACAACAAGGTGCGGAGTCCCAGGTTACCCAGTCTTTCTTCTCACGACACGTTCGTGCCATGGGTGCAGAACAGAGTACTATCTCTTTAGCAAGTCCTTGTCTACCTGAGCCTCGGACATCCGGTCGTTCTGTTCCGGGCTCACCTCCAACAAGCTCTCCCCGCCTCCCAAATGTCCAATTCAGAGTGCTCATCATTGGAAGAGCAAATGCGGGGAAGACTTCCATTCTGCAGAGGGTCTGCGAAACAACAGAGAGTCCAGAGATCTATAGGTCTGATCCGTCGGGTACTCAGGATCGGGTACGTGCTCATTCCCAATGATGCTTTCAATCTCATGGTGTATCCAGGTTAAACTCGAACCCACAATGGAGGTTGGATGGTCATAGTTTTGTCCGCGACTGCTGATCATGACGACCCTGTTGACAGCGTGGCCGTCACGACATTGAGGACGAACTTATCTTCACAAACCATGATGGATATGTTTTCCACGACTCCCGCGGGTTTGAGTCGGGCGGTGAGGACGAGTTGAAGACTGTCCAAGAATTTGTCACTCGCAAGTCACGGGAGAGGCGGTTGAAAGATAGGTTGCATGCAATATGGTCAGTTCTTTAGCGTGTCCGTAGTCATATATATCGAACGTTTCTTCCCAGGTATTGCATTCCAATGGACAATGATCGGCCATCACTCGATTTAAGGCATTTCGCCGACATTTGTCCAGATAAAAATGGCATGTCTAAGCCGAATTGAGGTTTTATGAATTGGATTGACATGGGTGATTTTTCAAGTCCCTGTAATAGCAGTTTTCACAAAATACGATCAGTTCAAGCGCGACATCACGATGAAGTTGATGGATGAAGGTCATGACCCAGGAACTCACGTTGACACCGAGGTGGAAAGTGTGTTCAATCGATATTATTTGGGCGGCCTTACCGGATCCCCGCCATTTGTTTGTTTGGAGAGTAAGATTTTTTTTAACCAATTGACACCCACCTTAAGTTCTATCCTGTAGGAATGCACAAGCATAATCAACCGTGTACTAACCTTATTGAAGTTACTGCCAATGCACTCAGTGGGGGTGTGGTTGCCCTTATGCTCATGGCTGTACAGAGAGATAACCTTGAGCTTAGCATAAAGCAAGCCATTAAATGGTGAGTTCTCATATATAGCGAGATAACGATGAGGGTGTGTAGTCCCATAACAGGACCCATTGTTTTCTTGAGAAGGGGACTGGGAGCGAAGAAGCCTTAATAAGTAGATGCATAGTGGCTTTTCCATCGTTTTGGGTAAGTTGTACTGCCTGTTATGAATTACGACTTACTGAAGGACGTGGACTCCCCAGTTTTATGTCAGTCTGTCATTGCTAATCTATATTCCATGCGCTCCTTCAATTATCTCCTTCTCGGTGCTCTTGCATATCCTTTCCATTTCCTGACTTGCCTTTCCCTCTGCGCTCTCTAGCCAGTGGGTGCCCATTGCTCGGTCGCTTTCTTCCCATGTCCTGACAAGTCCCTCCCTCTGTGGTCACCAGGAAGTGAGTGCCTCTCTCTCGGTCGCATTCTCTCTGTGTCCTGACAAGTCTCTCCCTCTGGGGTTCCCAGGAAGTGAGTACCCGTCCCTCAGTCACTTTCTTCTTGTGTCCTGACAAGTCTCTCCCTCTGCGGTATCCAGTTGGTGAGTGCCCGTCACTTGGCCACTTTCTTTTCATGTCCTGACAAGTCTCTCCCTCTGCGGTCTCCAGTTGGTGAGCCTGTTGCCCGGCCGCTGTCTTCCGTGTCCTCACAAGTCCCACCCTCTGTGGTCTCCAGGAAGTAAGTGCCTGTCGCTCGGTCGCCTTCTCTCTGTGTCCTGACAAGTCTATCCTTCTGCGGTCTCCAGAAAGTGAGTGCCCTTCACTCGGTTGCTTTCATTCTGTGTACTGACAAGTCCCTCCCTCTGTGGTCTTCAGGTCGTGAGTGCCTGTCACTCGGTCGCTTTTTTTCTGTGTTCTGACAAGTCCATCCTTCTGCGGTCTCCAGAAAGTGAGTGCCCTTTGCTTGGTTGCTTTCTTTCCATGTCCTGACAAGTCCCTCCCTCTGCGGTCTCTAGCAAGTCAGTGTCTGTCGCTCTGTCACTTTCTCTCCGTGTCCTGACAAGTCCATTCCTCTGCGGTCTCTAGCAAGTGAGTGCCTGTCGCTCAGTCACTTTCTCTCTGTGTCCTGACATGTCCCTCCCTCTGTGGTCTCCAGGAAGTGAGTCCCCGTCGCTCAGTCACTTTCTCTTCATGTCCTGACATGTCCCTCCCTCTGCGGTCTCCAGTTGGTGGGTGCCCGTCGCTCAGTTGCTTTCTTTCTGTGTCCTGACCAAGTCCCTCCCTCTGCGGTCTTCAGATGGTGAGTGCCTTTCACTCAGTTGCTTCCTTTCCATGTTCTGACAAGTCCCACCCTCTGTGGTCTCCAGTGGGTGAGTGCCCATTGCTCAGTCGCTTTGTTTCCATGTCCTGACAAGTCCCTCCCTCTTCATTCTCCAGTTGGTGAGTACCCATCGTTCTGTCACTTTTTTCCATGTCCTGACAGGTCCCTCCTTCTGCGGTCTCCAGGAAGTGAGTGCCTGTCATGCAGTCGCTTTTTTCCTGTGTCCTGACAATCCTCCCCCTCTGTGATCTCCAGGAAGTGAGTGCCTGTCGCTCAGTCGCTGTCTTCCCATGTCCCGACAAGACTCTCCCTCTGTGGTCCCCAGGAAGTGAGTGCCCGTCACTCAGTCGCTTTCTTTCTGTGTGCTGACAAGTCCCTCCCTCTCCGGTCTCCAGCCAGTGGGTGCCTGCCACGCAGTCGCTTTCTTTCCGTGTGCTGACAAGTCCCTCCCCCTCGGTCTCCAGCTGGTGGGTGCCTGTCGCTCGGTCGCTTTCTCTCCATGTGCTGACAAGTCCCACCCTCTGTGGTCTCCAGTTGGTGAGTGCCCATCGCTCTGTCGGTTTCTTTCCATGTCCCAACAAGTCCCTCCCTCGGTGGTCCAGGGAGTGAGTGCCTGTCACCCAGTCACTTTCTCTCCATGTTCTAACACTACCTCCCTCTGCGGCCTCCAGCGAGTGAGTGCCCGTCGCTTGGCCGCTTTTTTCTGTGTCCTGACAGGTCCATCCCTCTGCGGTCTCCAGGAAGTGAGTGCCTGCCACATGGTCACTGTCTTTCTGTGTCCTGACAAGTCCCCCCTTCTATGGTCTCCAGGAAGTGAGCACCCATCGCTCAGTCTCTTTCTTTCCATGTCCTGACAAGTCCCTCCTTCTGTGATCTCCAGGAAGTGAGTACCTGTAGCTTGGTTGCTTTCTTTCCATGTCCTGACAAGTCCCTCCCTCTGTGGTCTCCAGGAAGTGAGTGCCCATCACTCAGTCAGTTTCTTTCCATGTCCTGACAAGTCCCTTCCTCTGTGGTCTCCAGTTGGTGAGTACCTGTAGCTTGGTCGCTGTATTTCTGTGTCCTGACAAGTCCCTCCTTCTGCGGCCTCCAGGAAGTGAGTGCCCATCACTCGGTTGCTTTCTTTCCATGTCCTAACAAGTCCCTTCCTCTGCGGTCTAGGTGGTGCCAGTGAGTGCCCATCGCTCAGTCGCTTTCTCTCCATGTTATGACAAGTCCCTCCCTTTGCGATCTCCAGGAAGTGAGTGCCCCACTCTTGATCGCTTTCTTTCCGTGTCCTGACAAGTCCCTCACCTCTGCGGTCAGTTGGTGAGTGCCGTCGCTTGGTCGGTTTCTTTCCATGTCCTGACAAGTCCCTCCTTCTGCGGTCTCCAGTTGGTGAGTGCCCGTCACTCTGTCGGTTTCTTTCCATGTCCCAACAAGTTCCTCCCCTCTGCGGTCAGTTGGTGAGCGCCCGTCGATCGGTTGCTTTCTTTCCATGTCCTGACAAGTCCCTCCTGCGGTCTCCAGCAAGTGAGTGCCAGTCGCTTGGTTGGTTTCTTTCTGTGCCCTGACAAGTCCCTCCTTCTGCGGTCTCCAGCAAGTGAGTGCCTGTCTCTCGGTCACTTTCCTTCCATGTCCTGACAAGTCTCTCCCTCTGCGCTCTCCAGCGAGTGAGTGGCTATCATTTTTCGCTTCCGTTCTGTGTCCTGACAAGTCCTCCCTCTGCGGTCTCTAGCAAGTGAGTGCCCGTCGCTCTGTCGCTTTCTCTACATGTCCTGACAAGTCCCCTCCTGTGCGATCTCCAGAAGGTGAGCGCCCATCGCGTGGTCGCTTCCTTCCGTGTCCTGACAAGTCCTCCCCCTGTGCTCTCCAGGATGTGCGTGCCACTCATGAGCTCACTTTCTTTCTGTGTTCTGATAGGTCCCTGTCTCTCTACTCCTCAGAGAGTGAGTGCCTCCAGCAATATTTCTTTCTTTCCCTGTCCTGACAAGCCCCTTCCTCGGTACTCTTCAGTTTGTGAGTGCTCCTTCATCCCTTTTTGTTTCCGTCTGCTAATCTGTTCCCTCCTCTCTGCGCTTGCAGAAAGTGAGTTTTTCTTTTGTATTTTCTTTTTTTTCAGTGTTCTCATTTATTTTTTCTCTGAACCGCAGATAGTATTACGCCAACTGACATTATTTTACTCCGATGTACTGTCATGAATTTTCTGTTCTACCTTGATTTACTAATGGACGTTTAGCCTCGTCTTCGTATATCTAACAATGACCCAAATCATACTATCATTGGTACATTTCCACTGTCTACATCTGTGTCTTCTAACTTCCAGGTAGCCACAGTTATCATTTTGGAGTATGCCTGCATTCTTTTTGCCTCGCCGTCCCGTCCAAGTCGTGAGGAGGCTTTGGATATGGCTTGTTTCCAATTCATATCCTCTGGCACTCATAATGCAGTCAAGCAGCTGTTTCAGCCATATTCTACTCCGCAACTTACAGAATTCATCCTTATGCATCGTCTTCGTTAGTTGCTCTTTGCTTTCCCCTACTTATGCCATCGTTGTATTTTACGTCTGTGAATAACTTGAAGAGTCCCTAAAATAAGCATAGATACAGTGACTCCAAAAATCGATTCAATGTTCTACACCCTCGGACTGTTTGCTGTAGCACGAGCTGAGACCACGTACGAATGTAACTGAAGTTACTGAACGGCCGGTAGCATCGACCGCCGTGCGGGGGCACTGTCGTTTGAATGACGGTTCAACGTTCAACTATTACACCGAGAGTAGTGCGCGGCGTACTGTATTACGAACTTCCAAAATGGCCCTAACTCGACCACTCGAAGGATAGTATCATGCTAGACTGATCCTTCGGCAAGACGAAACCACTAGCTAATGCTATCAACCTTCCGGAACCAAAACAGAAGGCAACTTTCCCAGATAGCCAGGAACGGGGCATCCAGTGTGTCCTACACCTCCTAAAATCGTAACTCGGGTTCAAGTTCAAGTGGAAATCTGATATCACAAAATGGTTTACTTTCCCGGGCCAATAGCATGCATTTGGGAGAACTCAGCTAGAGACTTATACCCTTTTCTTCACTGTTGTCAGGCGGTCTGATCCAGAGCCCTCCGCTCTCACATACGCGCCACTCGCTGAGAAAGTGTCTGAGGCCGCCCGAAAACTTGAATGGATATGAGAGACCGACAAAACGTGGGTTCTATCGGAGTAGTCTCATTTGTCCCAAGGTAAACCGATTTAACCGACAACCATAGCAAACTTGACAGTGTCGTGGAAAGCAAGTCAGACCAAAAGGAAGAATGGGCCGAGAAGGGATGCAGGGCGAGTGAGCTCAGATCGGAGCCAGATGGCCGTGGTAGGGCGAAAGCGATGCGGAAGCATCGGCTGACGAATGAGAGCAAGCTAGGTAGTAGGCCGTCCTAAGTTTCAAAAATTCTCTAGCAGACTGACAATAACTGTAGATTGCTAGGGACCATGAATTTATTTAAGAGAAATTGTGCCAGTCAGTTACCTCTCGAGAAGCCCAAAACTCCAAAACTCCAGCTCTTCTCTCGATCTCACTCTCCGGAGAACAGGCGGATAATCATATACGTCGTTGACCATATAAGGCGAACAGCCGAAGAATAGGGTGATAAGTGTCAGGGACAGCTAGCTGCTCGTAGAAGAGGGAAGATAATGCACGAGCGAGGAGGAAGACAGAGAGAGGGTAAAGATAAGTATCCGTCGACCGTCTTATTCGCACCGCTCGTCTTGGCACTCCCATTCGTAGTGCTGGGTACCGGGGTTAGATGGACGAGAAAGGGGACAAGCGCTTAGAGAATAACGGCAACCAACAACACCTGAAAAGTAAATTGCACATCGTAAAGCTTCTCTGAAGAAGAGGGAGAGACGATCAACAACTCACGTTCGAAAGTACCCAAGCCATCAACGCACTCCAAAAAAGAAAAGAATTATCAGTAATAGCGAGAATGAGGGAGAGACGTTGCGCACTTTGTCCGGAAGTTGCTATAATAATCCTCCTGGGTAGTTGCCGCGTCCACCTTTTTCTCCTCCTTCGGTGGCTTGGTCGACAACACATGTATCGCGTCCGTGTTGATGTCCGTCTCGGCCGTCGGCACCGCCACCTTGTCCGAGTTCTCTCCTTTGTTCGTCTCAACAACGCACAGGTCCGAACTGACCTTATTCTCACTCTTCGTACCCCAAGGAACATCGCTGTATAAAATATGAGACCACGTCAACTCGGAATCATTCAGAAAACTCACTGGACATTTGCAAAATGCGGTCATCCAGATATCCATGATAGGGAATTGGGTGGGCAAACACGTCACTGACAGTGTAGACGCTCAGAATGTTGACGCCACGTATGACGGTGTGACGAGGCTGGGTACTCAGGTTTCAGCGTAGAAGGCAGTCTTGAAACCCAGGAGAAAAGCGAGGGGAGGGTGGGGAACCTAGACGAGTTCACGGAAAAGTTTCGAGAGATGCAAGGGGAAATCTGCGTCGTCAGGAGTCAGCACGCCATCTTAAATGTGTGGGATCACGCCGTACAGTAAAGTAGTACGAGTGGCTGTTCAGCGCAGTTGAATCTAAGTACCGTACCACGGAAAAATAGGGATGCTAAGGGAACAGAGGAAATGAGATCATAGATAACAGATGAAAGGAACCATCGACAGGGAGAGAGATCGGCAACAAGAACGTGGAAAGGGTGGCTCCATTGCTTGGGGAGACCGATATCTAAAAAGTCGAAAAAGAGAGAAATTAGAACTTGACGATACCTGAGACAGCCACAGAACAAACAGATGCGTCGCATACTCCCACAGAGGCGAGGTGAGACCGAGGGTGGGGCCTCCAGAACGGGCGATGCGTCACGAACGACATAACAAACCGCGTTGCAGCGGAGTTGGGTAGGAATTAATGTCGGGTCTGGGCGCGCTCTGGCATGAGGAGGACAGATTCGGTAGGAACACGGGGGAAGGGATGTAGGAGGGTAAGCGTGAGGATATGGTGATCGAATGGGAGGATCTCGACAGCCACCGAAGGAGAAACGTGAGGAAAGGAAGAGACAAAGTCAAAGGAGGAGGCGAGTTGTGGAATTCGCAGGGATCAACTCGGAATGGCTAATACCCCATACACGAGGGCTTTACGCCGTCAACGGTTGAGCCCATCTTGCACCAAACGTTCAGACAGATAACAGGATAACTGCCAGCGAGCGACGATGAGAATAATGTCATTTTCTGGTTCTGGACTGGAATGGGCAATTCTACTGTATAACAACTTAGCTTATGTTATCCGAGGCAGAACCCAAGCGCCCATGAATGCCCGGCCGAGACCTTCCTCAGTTATCCACGAATCTGCCAGTAATATTAATATTGTTCTTACAAACACCACCACCCTACTATCATGTCTCGCACTCACCCTACTGGCCCATCGTCACTAAACTTCGAACTTTCTTCCGAACAACGCCTTGAAAACCCACGAAAAGCAAACAAACGAGTCGAAACGACCTTCTTACTCATCCACTCACCGCCCAGCTTCAGGCCTGTCAATCTCCAAGCTCTATTCTCATCGTACTTCAACGACAAGTAAAATAACGCAATCAATCTCGAGCCAGCGATGGTAGGTTGACAAAAATGGCTTGACCGACCTCCCCACAATAGACGCGGGTGGATACATGCGCCCGCTGGTCCAGAGCGTAGTCGACGCCAAGCTGACGCTCCTCAAGAAGCTCGGAAAGACCCAAGGGCGGCCCGCCGCCGTTCGGGCCCCAAGAGCCCCCGCGCGGACCGCGTCTATGTCGCGACGCGTTTCCCAGAGTAGTAGGACGCGTGTGTGCAGGCCGTTCGGGCGGTTTGGGTTCCCGAGACGGCCTTCCCGAGACGGCCCGCGTGGATGACACCCAGGTGCGCGCGTTGCTGACGGAGCGTGGGCGTGGCGAATCAAGGATGATAAGTGCGTGATGCCGTTCGTGTGGCTGATCAAGGTGCGCTGTCGCAAGCAAAAGCATCATCTTCTCCTTACGTGTGCGTTTTTTTTAAATTCTGACGCGAGCGCGTATAGGAACATATTGTGGAGTTTAAAGCCGAGACGGCGTTCAAGCACAAGCTGCCGTTCGTAGAGACGGACGTGCTGCGGAACGTGTTACTCACGTTGAACTTCGTCGATGTGGTGGCCTTGGTTGTAGAAGAGGCGCTGGCGTAGGTCCAGGCGAGCAAGGCGGCATATAGCCAGATGATGATTGAGAGCTCAGAGCCCGGGCTGGGAAGCCCAGGGTTCGAATTTAGGAACGTAAAAAGACCAGTCGAGTTGTCTATACATTCTTTGGAGGTAGAATGCTACTATCGTTGTCTTCTTCCTTTTTTTCCTTGGTGTCGCA
>Ga0307510_10001786_pt1 | contig 24020 bp, 7 predicted proteins | sample 12_EM_MG_FD_207224 | JGI IMG/M metagenome (GOLD analysis project Ga0307510, IMG submission 207224) | Populus trichocarpa ectomycorrhiza microbial communities from riparian zone in the Pacific Northwest, United States - 12_EM | ecosystem: Host-associated > Plants > Roots > Unclassified | place... | reverse complement strand
AATATATTTTCAATTAATGTTTTTTTAAAAAAATATCTACATGCTACAGTACCAGACACACATCCAATTTATATAATAATTTTCAAAATTCAAACTCATTTTGACTTGCTCAAATGTCAACATGTGATTTGAGAGAGTTAAGCCAGATGTGCCCTCAACGAAGTATTTGAAAAATTCTGGATTGATAATGTATGAATGTCAAATGTTGAAGAAAAAAAAAAGAGGCCTGGCCTGACAATTGACATGGCTCCCCTATAAATAAACTTAAGAACCTGCCTCACCAGACACAAAAACAAGAAGACTGCCTTGTTCCTTCTTCTATAAAAATCCATTATCCCGTCTATCAACCTCTCTATCCCCACCATTCACATCATGAAAAATAAAAATTCTCAACTGTTCCTCATTTTCCTGATGGTGTTCCTGGTACTAGTCCATGGCACCACTTGCCGCGATATCAAACGATCTATCGGAAACGGAGAAATAGAACAAGGGTCCGAAACCAAACATTCTTCTACGTTTCTACAAGCCCGTTCTGCCATTTTTAAGGCTTCAGAATCCAGCAATAACAAGATCAAGGAAGTTCACTCGGTATCACGCAGGCTTGTTCCTAGTGGACCAAACCCACTTCACAATTGATTGGATCAACATGATTCCATTCTGTTCTCATTTATTGAACTACAAAATACTGTTTTTTTTCTTAGTTTTTTAGAATAATCTACGCATAATTTCCCATGTTAGATCATTTCTATACATCCAGTTTTGAAGACTACTATATTAAAGCTTTTTTTTCTTGGTGAGGACTATACAAACTTAGTGCCTGTTTAGGAATGACAGCGAACCTGTATTTTTAAATGAAAAGCATTAATTTTGATGCTTGCACGCAGGTACAGGTGCAACCTCGTTCCGAACGGAGCATTACTAGAATAATGGATTTCAAGAAGTAGCTAGATAATTCTGTTTTGACCAAAATTATTGATCTTTGTATTGGTTTAATTATTTATGAATAGGTTTATTATCCTATGCTATGATATTCCTTTGCAGCAAGATTCTCTGGATGATCATGAACAACTCTTGAATTGTTTTGTTTTTCAAATGCTTGCAGCCATTGTTCCTGGCCTCCTGCCCTCAGTTCATGTACCTAGATTACTCACAACTGCATCTTTCCTATTTTTTTTTTTTCCTCACCATGTTCTTATTTGTTAAGTACATTGGCTCACTACATAAGGGCCCATTATGCATTTGAAAACTACTCAAACATGCTTCAACATGCTCGTTCATCAAATTGCATGTCATTTTCAATCCCAGAATCCAAATTGCCCCAGGAGCCTCTTGCATCAAATATCTTGATCCATGGAGCTAGGGTTTATAAACTTGGATAGACAGCAAGCCAACCCGAGACCTGGATCGTTTTAAATTGAAAATAGAGGAGTGACCCGGCCTGTTCCGGTCAAAAACTTGAGTCAACCTATAACCTAGTAAACTCGAATAAAACCCTGTCGTTAACTCGTTGATTTTTTTTAAAATAATCTAGTTGAAACAACATTGTTTTGATTTAAAAAAAAAATAAGATCAACTCGGATTAAGCTTCTTAATTTGTGGTTCAAATCTTACCACTGAGTTAATAATTATATAACGAAAATATGGTAATAATAATTTTTTTTTTTAAAAAAAAGGCAGACGTAGGAGTGCAATTCAATAAGACAAGCATATAAAAAAGTAACCAAAAATAGTGAGCTATCAAAATCAATGAAAAAATAAGAGCAATTGATGGAACAAGAAGAGAATCAACGGAAAGAATGAAGAAGGTTTTTTTTTATTATTATTGACTCCTGAAATTGCTCTTTTTGTTTCCGTAATTTATTTTTGATGTGACACATTTGTGTCCAAGTTCGCAGTCCATGGCTTTAATGATATCATCACAAGTACAAATTTATCGAACAGCATTCACGAAGACGAAACATTATTTTGACTTTCCCATAGTATTAAAAATATGATAATTTCATATAATAATCACTTGATTTAATTGTTTTTTAAATATAATTTAGTTAGTGATGAGTACCAAAATTTAAAATATTTAAGAATAAGAGTCATATATTAAATAATTGGTTAATTTTTTAATTTAAGTAATATGATTTATATTTTATAATCAAAGTATCTGATGACCTGATATGAAAGGTTTAGAGGATTTGTAAGTAGTGGTAGGTGATGTTTGGTAATGCAGGTAACCAGTAACTATGGTAGTAGCAGGTAGTGACTGATAACTCAGATGATCATGGGCGGTGCATGCAAAAAGTCATTTTTGATAGATGTGATGACTCTTTAATGGTAAAGTCAATAGTTATGTGGAGAAAGAAAATGCGATGATATTTTAGAGATATAAACTCTGAAAATATATATGCTAAAAATATTGAAAATAAAGAAATTGTGAACTTTTGACTTGAAGGATTCATGGTGTGTTTATAGCTCATGAATCATATTCTTTTATGGGGAGGGGGTTGAAGTGTAATTTCATCCTTGTGATATTTTGAATTATATTCTACTCAAAATAATACATATTGGATCAGCACTAGCTGGGCATACGCCCACTGAGGTGCACTGGGTGTGCATGCACTATATAATGCCCATGCACTAGGCATTCATGTGCCCATGTTCCTAGTGTGTAGGCTCATGCTCCTTACCCGAACCCATGTTTTTTGGATTTTTTTCTCTTTGAAAGGATATCTTTAAATTTATTTGGGGGATATTTTTAGTTCATTTTATTTAGATCCTTCAGTTAGTGTCTTGAAATAGAAAGAATAAATATGTAAAAAAAAAACAAAAATATATTTGAATTAAAACACAAAAATATAAATATAAATAAATAGAAAGTTTTAAAATGAAATTTTATACTCTCAAAATAATAAAGAATACAAAATGTCGAGTCTCCTCTACCCTCATTGTTTTTGTTTAAAGTGGAAAGAATGTGTAGGTATTGTTAATAATTTTTTTTTTTTTTTGGATGATTCCTCCTCTAATCCGTACCATCAAAGGGTAAAACTTATGTCTAATTCAATCTAACTTGTACAAAATCTTGATCTAAAAAAGCTGTAACTATCTACTACGATATCCTTATTTTCACACATTAAATCTAAATCTCTTTCAATTAATATGTTTAAATCGATTATTCACACATTAACTATCTAGTACTCATCTCTTTTATCAATCCGGCTCAAAAGGCTGTCCTTCCTCCGAGCCTGCAGGCCCAAAAGACACATCCTGTTGGTAAATACTAAAGGCCCAAAAGACACATACTAAAGGCCCGAGGCCCGATTTCTGTTTGTCTGATGAGTCAACCTGGTCTTGGAACGAGTACAAGTGTTGCTAGATATCTCAGCAAGGCTAAAGCATAATGTCAAAAGTCTCCAACCCCATCTTAAGCTTGAAGTCTTGCCGATGATTGGCTTAAAGTCATTACAATTATTACAAATAAAACTAAGAGATAATAGTAGTTTCATGTAGATTTTGCACAGTATAATTCAAGTAAAATAATTAAAAAAAATTAAATAGTTAAACAAATACAGAGATAATTTTGTATTTTTATATCTTTATTACATAGTGTAATTACTTTTATATCCTTAATAAAACAGGGTTTTTTTAAAAAAAAATTCATATTTTTTATACAATTTAATTACCCTATAGCCCTTGGGATCAACTTTTTTTTTTGGTCTAACGTAAAGGGTATTTTTCAATTTCTTGACCTCGGTTTTTTTACAACTATACCTCTGTTTTTTTACAATTATCACGTGGAGTCAAGGGTGTTATGATCTTTTTATAAATCAATAAATAAAAATAACTAAATCAGTTAAGAAAAAGTGGTTGTGTTAACTGCAAGGATACGACGGAGCTCCGATAATTTTTCTCTTCCTCTCTCTTTTCTCTCTCCTCCACCCTAAAAAGTGTGATGGTCTTGCAAAATTACAAAGTAGTCCTCGATCTTTTAATTGTATTGAATTTAATTTAGTTATTTTTCAATTTCATTCTTTGACATTTGATTTTTTATGATTTTTTTTAAATTTGATCTTTATTCTTTTTATTTATATTTATTTTGCTTTTAATCTTTTTTCTAATTGGATTTTATTTTTCAATTTCATCCTTCATCATTTGATTTTAATTATTTTTTTTAATTTGATCCTTATTTTTATGATTGTAATTCCTTTTATTTTGAGTTATCTTCTTGATTGACTATTTTTGTTTATGGCAATTTTCATAACTCATTGTTTAATATCATTGATTTTTCATATTATATTTGTGTTTTTTTTTATCAAGCTTTTATAACCTAGCTCATGAGTCAACCCTTATCATGTCTCAGGTTACGGGTTAGGTCAAATGATCAAGATTACTAGAGTTAATCGAATTTTTTTTATTGTGTAGGAAGTACAAATGACATTATTTTGATAAAAAATATTGGTAAAAAAAATTAATAGGTGTTGACATGATTTTTCAATAGTTAATTGCTTGATTTTTTATTTAGCTAAAAAAGTAAAAATAATATTATTTTAATAAAAAAATAATTGAGAAAAAAAATTCAATTATAATCCTCTTTCTTTTGATTGGTTTTTCTTTATTTTAGATTTTTTTTTCATCTATTTTCATTTGATTTTGTTTTATTTATATATCAAATATTGTACTTAGTCTCTTGGTTGTTGCTTTTTTTTTTTTAACCTTTTCTTGGCTTGTTTTATTTTTTCTTTCAATTTCGTCCCTTAACGTTTTATTTTATTTTTATTTTTTCTGGATTTAGTCCTTATTTTTTTAATTGCTCTTTTTTAATTATTTTTTTATTTTAATTTTATTTTAATTTTTTCCATCAACATTTTATTTCATTTGTTTTTTTAATCCAATCTTGATTCTTATTCTTTTAATTTTTCTTTTTTTATCCTTGTTTTATTTTATTTTTCGATTAAGTCCTTCATTATTTTCTTTCATTAGTTTTTATACTAGGTTTGGTCATCATTATTTTTATTACTATTTGTTTTCTTTTTAATTTTTTGATGGTTAATAAATTTGTTCAAGATTTTTTTTTGGTATTATGTATGGTCATCTCAGTCTCATAACTAGAGTTGTTGGTTTCAAATATTAGCCCGGTTTAACTTTGTTTTTTTTTAATTTTATCATTTGATATTAGACTATTAGACATTGAATTTTTTTTTTCCTTTCCTTCCTTGGGGGTTATCTCAGATTGCTAGTTAATTAAATTAATTTAAATTCACTCAAATTATCATAGTTTGAAAATATTTTTTATGTTAAAAAAATTAATCTATCCCCCGCAACATAGCACAGAAAAAAAAATAGAATATTTCTAATTTCGGTCAATGGGGTGTTAGAAAATCTGACCTAACATGGAGACAGGATAAGATTGATGATGCTTCCCAAAGACAAATCCAAGAAAACTACAGAATTGGACCACATTGCAAGTAGCATCAGATTCCAAAATCACACTATCCATTAACTTAATTTTCCCAAACATTGAAGAAATTAGAGTAGCCAGGGAACAAAGAAAAGAAAAGAAAAGTTCTTGAATGTTTAGCCACACAATCAATTACACGACACGTAAAGTTTGCATTTTGCTTATACAACTTAAGTACTGTTCCTACTTCTTACAATAAGTACTGTTCCTACTTCTTACAATAAAAATTGATACAAAAATGCTTTGATCCTCTCATCAAACCCATGAGATATTGTGTGAGAATTTTCCAATGACATGCTGTGTTATATGATCAATTAATTTTATATGAAAAATAAAATAAAATTCACCTCACCATCTGCTACTAAAATATTAAAATCCAAGTGTCCTAAACTATATATATATATATCTATATTCAAACCATCAAATAATTCGAGAAATCACAAGATATCATTGCTGTGTAAATTGCAACTATACCTATAAGTTATATATAAAAAAACATGCTAATTTCTTTTTAATCATTTCTATTTATTTTGACTCATTAATTCAAGTCCGAGATAATTACTAAAAAGAAATTAAATCCAAAATGCTAACATGGGAGGAAACTAACATGTGAGTAGTTAAGATACGAGAAATTTACTGTGATTATGAGATAGAAATAAAGCGAAGAGAGAAAACTAAAAAAATCATAATAAAATGGAGTATTCTTATACTTTTCATGGGACTGCTTATTCGCATTTATTTCACTTTGACATGGCAGCATCTAAAATTTTAGAGACATGCTATTTCCCTTTGATGAGAGGGACTTGTTTAATGCTAATGTCGTGTGTGGTCAAATAGGAAGACAAGAAGTTTGGCAACACGTGGGATACGGTCCTCACTCATCTTGTCCTAAGTTTTCCCATATCTTTCCTTTCCAAGCAAAGCCCCTTGACTCACCAAAAAAAAAAAACAGTTATTTATTTAGTTCAAGAAAAAACGGTGGTAGTTGTGTTTTTTTGAGTTGCTGGTGATCACTGCCGGAAAAAAGACAACGGTGGGGAAGATGGGGGACCCCAAATCTGATGACTGGTTACCGGAAGGTTGGAGGGTAGAAGTTAAAGTGAGAAATAATGGTAAAAAAGATAAGGTAATTGAATACTGTTTAATTATATTCATTCTTTGTTAATTCAAGATTTAGTCTTGCTGTGTTGGTTTGTGTTGTTTTGGATATGTAGCTCTGTGTGAAGTTAAGATCTTTGCTTTTTTGTTGCGGCAGAAATGATCCTTTTGGTTTTGTTATCTGTTGCTTTTGGATCTCTGGGGCTTTAGGGTTTTGTTGGTGAGGTTTGTGCAGATGTAATTCAAGTTAATTTATGGATTTTTCTTTTTAGTTTCTGTTGAGGTAAGTTGATTTTTAGGTGATGCAGTAATTGGTAGTGTTTAGTACTATGTAAGGATGGAAAGTTTGAGTTGAATTTTGGATAGCATGAGCTGCTTGCACATTTGCTGTACTTCTAGAAATTGCTGTCAAAATTTGTGTTAATGAAAGTCTCAAACTTGAGCTGTACAAAGAATAAATTTGCAAAGTGAAATTCTTTTGTTGTGCTGTTGGATTGGGATACCATGAAGCAGTACTATAAATTCATTTTCATGTCTCGACAAGAAAATGATCATTAAACTTTCCGAAAAGTAAATATTTGTTAACACAATTAGATAGGGAACTTAGACCAATAGTGATTTCCCATAGCTTCCTCTTGCCCCCTATTGTGGAAACTAGAAAACGTATAACTCAAGGCTGCATTAGGGTTTTGTTTTTGTTTGGAGAAGCCATGCACAACAAGTAAGATAAGTGTGAACATTTTAATTGTTCAATTTTACAAAAGATGTTTATTTGATTGTATCATGCTATTCTAGAGTACAAAGTATGTGGAAGGCAAAATGATTTCTGCGTCCAGTAAAAGGCTTACTATTGTTTTGCTTAATCCTCCAATATTTACAATTTCTTGTTATTGAGATGGAAGGGTATTCTCTAGAGGAATGGTGACAGTCTTTGGGTTGCAACATCTTATCTGGGTGGCTTTTTATTTGTCAGCAACTTGAAATAGTGTTCTTATCCGAGCTTCTCTCACCTCTTATTTAATGTAGGCATGGCCATGTTTTTCAAGACATGATTCTGCTTGACTTTGATTATCTGCTGAAAGTTATATAAAGTAAAAATGCAGCAATAAAGCGATGTTAAATGGAGTGATAGCTTTAAATCATCTATCAGCTGAAAATCTTATCTTTAACCGTTGTATTTATTGCAGTTTTACTTTCCTCCCTCGGGTGGATGTAGATTCAACTCCAAGATTGAGGTTTCTCGTTATCTCAACGGCAGCCATCCTAATTCTGAACAAAAGGTAAGAAGCAATGACCGGCTCATTCAAATGAGGTCTGAGGAAGCATGCTTCTCTTTTGGCCCTTTTTGTCTTTCTATCTTTTCTTGGTTATATTTTCAATTTAGGGAAAAAAGTTTCTAATTATCAAGCAATCTAGGTTCTAATTGAGAAGACTGTGCCAGAAGGGTTACCTCTGGGATGGACCCAGGAAATCAAAGTGACAAAGAAGGGTGGAAGAATCAGAAGAGACTCGGTATGCAGCCTGTACTTCTCCTTATGGAAAAACTTCTGTACGAGCTTCTTATTCCTTGACATGAACATCACCCTTTATCCACAATTCTCTCAAATCTTGTTTCTATAAATACTCGCATGGATCTTTAACTTCAATTTGCTTACTACTTATGCTCTAAAGTTATTGAGTTACTAATACAGTTGAGCCTCTAAAGATTCGTATAGAATTTAACTTATCGCTATTTTCTGCAGTTGTATACTGACCCTGTTAGCGGGTATGTTTTCCGCTCCATGAAGGATGCATGTCGCTACATTGAAAGTGGTGTCGTAGGAAGGCTGGCATTCAAGCGAAACGATAGAGAAAACCATGATGTAGAGTTGGAAGATGATAAAACTTTTGTGGGTGCATCAATAAATACCTTTCTATTCTCACATCTTTATACATTCAATTAAGCAGATATTTTCTTTAGTTGCATTCTCCAACCTTTTCCTTGTATAGTTTTATCTAGTATATTTTTTTTGTTAGTTTGGTCAATCTCTCTTTTGGTCAGTTCAGGATGGCCAATCTATAGATTTAAATTTGTCAAATTGTCCAATCTGAGTTGACCAACCAGAATAATGAAAATAGACGCAACCTGAATCGGATGCTTTTAATGGTAAGACAAGTGTGATTTATTTACCCATCCTCAGACCTATTTAACCACCATTCATCATCTCCAAAAGCGGAATACTATCTGGAACATGAGCTGGTCAATCTCATCTAGCTCTATCATCTTTCTTCTAATCTGTCAATAGGTGAATGGCATTAGAAATGCCTTACCCTTTCCCCTTTTTCTTTTTTTAAGATCGAGTCAAGAAAGCTATTAGCACCAACCTTTTGCCTCTGACAGTTGAGTGCTCTTTTGAATTCTAACTGCTGGTCCAAGTTGCTCTTTCCCCATCATGTCCGTGTATGTGTAAATAGTGGCATAAGAGCAGAAAACTACTTTACCTTTAATTTGCCCACCTTTTCTTGCCTCTAAAAGTTATTGTGCTTCTGTAGTGTGAAAGTGTATAAGCTTTCAGGTAACCCCAATCTTTCCATCCCTTGTGTGTTCAATTATTTGCTTAGCGATGTCACTCTGTATGTTCTTACTTCTAAAACTGATACCCAGAACAACACTTACACAATATACTTTGTTGTGTAAGATGCATGAATTGGTGCATTTAGTGACATTGATGATTAGCCAAATTTCATTTCTGATTTTCCTTGGGATGCCAGTTGAAACTATTGATTGGCTTAGATTTGGAATCTTCAATTTGTTGACTTTTTGAGTGTTTTTTCCTTTTTCTATCTCGTAGTCACCAGCTGTAGCTGAGAAAGAAGGGTCGGAAGTCCATGAAAAACAGAATCCAGTTATAGGTGACCAGAGCTTGAAGTCATGTGAAATTGCTAAAGATGATCAGACACTCACTTCAGTCTCTACAGGAGAGTGCATAACTGGCTCTGAACGTACATCTGATCAGTTTATGTCTGTAGCCAAGAGACAAAATGTGGAAGTCAACAGAGTACCAAGTCCAATTGTCAGTGACCAGAGCCTGAAGTCTTTCGAAATAGCTAAAGATGAACAGACACTTAATTCAGCCTCAGCAGGGGAATGCACAACTGTCTCCGACCATGCTTCTGATCAGTGCGTCTCCATAGCCAAGAAACAAAAGTTGGAGGTCGATGGAACATCAAGTCAAATTGTAAGTGACCAGACCTTGAAGTCATGTGAAATTGCTAAAGATGAACAGGTACTTGATTCAGCCTCTACAGGAGAATGCACAGCTATCTCGAAGCGTACTTCTGATCAGTTTGTCTCTGTAATCAAGAAGCAAAAACTGGCTGTCAACAGAACACCTAGTTCTATTATAAGTGACCAGAGCTTGAAGTTGGGTGGAATTGTTAAGGATGAACAGATACTAAATTCAGCCTCTGCAGGAGAATGCACAATTCTCTCCAAGCATACTTCTGGTCAGTGTATGTTCTATCCTCTTACCAAGCAAAATGTGTGTAGTTGCTTTTTTTCTTTTTTTTTTGCCCTTCTTGCTCCCCCCCCCCCGCTTCTTTCAATAAAGAGCTGAGTGTTGGAGATGGAAAGGAGTAGTTGGGAAATTGTTCCCCTTTTGAGTACTTGATAGTTGGTTATGAGTGTAACTTGACAAATTGCCAGAGGACATGCAATTGTTTGGGTATCCTGAGTGGGATCTGTTGGGTGGATTTCTGGGGCTTGTTGACTCTGAATCTGCTTATTAAAACCTTAAGTATGAGTTTTCTTAACGATGCAGGTGGAGTAGGAACAGAATCAAGCAGCTCAGAATTTCTTGAGGATAAGGGTTCCAACCAAACAGAAGAGAAGAGTGATTCTGTTAAGGCTGAAGATCCTTTGCAAGCTGTTCTACAGGATAAACCATCAGTGGAAGTTGGGGAGACAAAAAAGGAAAGTAAAAAGACTGGAGTTAGAAAATCCAGGAAGAAAACTGATCTTAACCTTCCTCGTCGGGCCTCGAAGCGTCTTGCTGGCATTCCACTAGCTCCAACACCAGAACTGAAGGCAGCAACTCGGGCTCGTCGAGCTGCACTTGAACCAAGTAATGAGATCGTTGCTAGTACAAGTGAGCAGGCTTCTTGTGGTGACCCTGATACTGAGCTGAATACAAAGCATGCATTTGAATCCTCCAAAAGCACAGAAATACCGGTGGATTCAAATGAGAGCAAACATGCTATTGTGGATGTGGAGCATGCTGGAAAGGCAGGATCAGGAAAGCAGGGGGACAAGAAGCATCAATATGATGTTGCTTCCCCTCCTGGGAACCTCGCCACTGGAGAACATGCTGGAAAGATTGAAACTTACAGTACTGGTGATGAGAAGCAAGGACTGCCATTTGACCTGCCACTTGAGGAGTTATGGCAAGACCCATGCATTGCCTTTGCAATAAAAACTCTCACTGGAACATCCGTTGATGATTCTGATAGCATTAAAGTGTCACCAGGATCAAGCAACAATGAATTTGTGGGCATGGCTACTTTGGACAACCATGCTGGCAAGGAAGACATTGGGAATAATGGAAATCTGTCTATTCTAGAGGAACATGCTAGAGCGGTTGGAACTAGCAATAAGTCTGATGAGAAGCCAGTATCTCCTCTCGTCTTACCTTTTGCAGATGCATGGTCAGACCCCTGCATCGAATTTGCAATAAAAACTCTCACTGGTGCTCTTCCATTGGACTTTGATATGGTTCAGGATTACCTTCCGCCGCAAGTTAGGTCTTCGCAGCCGCAAGAAAGTAGAGGCTTCACCTTGCCAAATGTAGGTGAGTTTCGCCAAACTGAATTTTTGTGCCAGCAATTTTGCACTTCAGAGAAGCCATCATTTAATCAAGCAGCTTTGGTAGGGCCTGCATTGCCACACACTAAACATGTTAATTTAGGATACGCAGCTGCAGCTGGACCTAGTCGACGCCTACATAGTGAAGAGAGAAGCAATAAACGTCGAAGATAAGCAGTCCCCTGTGATTCAATTGTACAGATCAGGGAACTTTTCTGGATGTGATTATATTTTTCAGACTAAGATCATCCCAAGTTCTCTTGTTAGTTGTACCGATTCACCCTTGTGCTAGTGTAGTTGTAATCAAATTTTAACTCGATGACTGTTGTAACTGTTAGAAATTTTCTAGTGTAGTTGTCCATTGTGGGACTGTTGTTGCATGTAATTCATCTTAGCCATCCTATAGTGTTTTACATGCAGGACTGCTCTTATTTTAGCACCTAATCTTGTGAGAGATAGTGTTTTACATGACCATTTTGCATGGTCAACAAAATTTTGTAGCCGGATCCAATGGTTAATGAAGAAGCAAGAAGATCAACGGATAATATTTTTAGAAATATTAGAAAGATTTTAACAAGATTAATTTATAAACACTAATAAAAACTATATTTGGAACTGTTGATGCGTCACAAAAAAATTTATACTTGCTATTATCTCACATGGGAGACTTGTGGGTCTCAAGATTAATTTATAAACACTAATAAAACTTGCATATCTCAACAAACTGTATTATTTTTATAAATATGATATTTCACCAAATTTTTTTGGTCAGGGTTATTTTTCAAAAAAAAAAAAAAAAAAAAACTGAAGTAATAATGCACACCTTCTCATTGTTCAAAAGGGTTTTACTTTAGTCCATAGTTGAAACTTTCTTAATATTACTCCTATACTTTCCAAGATTTTCATTGTTACTAATTGTATTTTGTTTAAATAGTTTTAAATTAATTTTTTTTAATGTTTTTAGATGGTTGATATGTTAATATTAAAAAAAAAAATTAAAAAATTAAAAAATATTATTTTAATATATTTATAAGTAAAAAATACTTTATATCTAGGTTTGTTTTTTTATTTTCTTTTTGATGCGAGAATTAGAACAGTTTTTAATCTTTTTAATTGTTTTTTTATTCTGTAAGTGATTTTGTGAAGTGGGTTTTTGTTGTTTTGGTTTAGGAAAGCTATACCTTTACTGTTGGGTATCATGAATTGACAGGGTCTCAAGTGACCTTGAAGAGGCCACTGTTGGTTTTGAAGAAAGTTAAAGGCTTTATGGATGTCGATCAGGCTGATGACAACAGCAGCAACAACAAGGGTGACTTACCGTCATCTAAGGTTGAATTGGATGTTATTGGGATTATCAGGCATAAGATTTTGTTTAAGGCAAGGCCCAAGGCATCCAGTAAGTTAATACATGAACATGTTATTGATGTTATGTTTTGCTGCTTGTGAATGCTTGAAAAATGTGTAAAATGGTGCTTGTTATTACATTTTCATTGCCTTTTGGATTCTGTGTCCTGTTCATCACTGTTAAATTTGTCGCAATTGAAGCTCAGATTATGTGCTAATTAGAGGTGAGTTTGTGTGTGATTCCAGTGGAAAGGGGAGATAATAGTTACTTATTAGTCATTGTTCACCATGGAGGGTCATTTTATTTGAAGATTTGATTTTTGCTTAGTGTGCATGCTTGTGAATTTTACTGGAGTCTGTTTGAGGAATGACTCAGAATCTAGTTGGGAGGTATTATGCTTCGAGCTATTTCATTCTATGCTTGTTTTACCTTAAAGAGATCTCTTCATCTTCATATAACTATTCCTCTGCACAAACTTGACATTTCTTCTTCCTCATTTGGTCTTTCTTTCCTATAAGAACCGCAATCATTGGTGAAGGAAAGAGCCAGAGCTGCAGGTCATCCTGTTCCGAACTAGTTAGGATGCAAGCACACATGCCCTTTTGCAGACCTCGCCAAGTTGATACAAGACCTCATTTTCGTTTAACTGTGTAGTCGTTCTCGAAAAAAACCAGCTTAGAACTGTGGATTTATATCCTTTATAGCTTATCCATCAGATGTCTTTTCTACCAGGATGAAAATCTGAACGTCTAATATTGGCATCCTTATATCTGGGTTCCAACACATGAATTTTCAGCATTACAAGTCGTTATTGAGGTGGGTTTTCTATGAATATATATCCCTCTGGCTCTCCAGCCGTAATTAAGTAAAAGAATCAGGCGTCTCTTGTAAACTTAACGTTGTTCTCATCATGAAAAACCAAGAGAAACTCACTTAAGATTGAATAGAACAAGCCAACAAGGCACACATTCCATGAACTTGAATCTGTTAAGAACATCTTGTGGGTTTCAATTTATGAACAATAATTAGACTTCTTTGGTAAAATGGAACAATTGATATCTTGAACTCCTTTAATACCTTTATATGAGGACATTAATGCACCTCGGCTATTTTAAATTTTGGTAGTAAAAGCATTTCAAAAGGCAAATGCAGTAACATAATGCACCAACAACCTTTGGTCATTCTTAGCAGATATGGAGTGTCCTCCCTCCCCTGACTTGCTCCATTGCAGTGTAAGGATAGAATTAAAGTATCTTCTGAACATTTAGCAGTCAAAAAACAGGCACTGGGCATAGTAGATAAGAAGGTGTGCTGCTGCAGGGGAGATTGAAAAATGGATGGACTCTGTCATGTAAAATCAAATCCAATCTCTGTTTATTTACAGCTGCTACAAAAAGCAGGAGAAACAACTGCATTGGACAGTCTCTAAGCACCAGGGCCAGTTACACCAGCACGAGCTCTTAACATCTCAGTTCTCTTGCTTCGTTCCATTACCTCCACGAGCCATTCTACACTTTCTTTGATCCCCATCCTGCAATCAAATATCAATCTGTGATGTGGTGTTTGGATACTGAGATTGGTTGTCAGAATGAACCTGAAGTTATAGCATGTACTTACCCATCATATGCTGAAACAGCTTCGAAAATGTAAACCCTTTCATCCAACTTCTTAAGGTCTAGATATCGAGCAAGCTCTTCTGCTGATGCAGCATCAGTAAGATCCTGCCATTAATTTGATGTACAAGAAACAAAAACTTTCATTTTGCTTAATAATATGCAAGATCAGCAAGTAACACGATGCATATTCTTTGCATCAATAGAGATGCAGTTGGTTATACCTGCTTGTTTGCTAATATCAAAAGGGGGGCTCCCTGCAGATCATCGTGCCTAAGAACCTTTTCTGTTAAAATAGTTCAAGGTATCAGTGCATCCTTCTATTACCAATAATAAGCTCTGCACTACTATTAAAACTGCAGCCACATCATACAGCAGCATATTTTTCCCCAGTTTAACCATAGAATGTCACTTACCCAACGCAGATTTTGCATCTTCAAAACGTGATGGGCAAGCAGCATCAATTACATAAATCACAGCATGTGCCTCTTCGTAATATTTCTCCCAAATTGAGCGAAGACCAGGCTAACAAGAAAATTATGTAAAAAACACTTCAAAAACTGAGCGTGATGCATATACAGTGTTATACATCAAATAAAAAAGCAAAACTAAGGAATAAAATCACTTATCTAACTGAAATCTCATGTTATGTGTAGCCCATTTCACATAACAGCTGTAGTAATGACTAGAGAGAGCTTATGCATAATATTCTATTGTTTTTAATTAACATCAATAAGCATGGCATAATATACAATTGTAATATTTTTCTTTTACACAAGATCGAGGATTTAAAATCTGGTATCAAATCCTGCTGTTCAGCAGAGCACCTACAATGCAATTGAATTGGCTCAACCACAAAGTAGGAAAAAACACTTAAGCCTTACCAAAGTAAATGAAATTCCCACCTACATAGATTTTAGATAGTTTCAGAAAGTTGATTTTTTATGAACTTCACATACCTGACCTCCTAGATCCCAAAACACCAGTTTTGAATTTGCCACTTCAATACGACCAATATTTAGTCCAACAGTAGGAATAATTCGATCAGGAGGGAGGCCTTCCAAGTTCGAGTGCACTGACTTCAATTTCTCCAGCAATGTCTACAAATTCACAAACAAATCATTGACAATAAGTGAACTTTCTGGCAGCTATACATAAATGAAGAGATGACAAATTTGTAAAGCTTAACATGAATTCAACTAATGAGGCAAAAAGAAGCATTACCGTCTTCCCAGCCTTGTCGATTCCAAGAATGAGCACATGAAACTCTGTCTTACTAAATATATACTTCCAAAGGCCATAAAACAACGAGAACATCTCTGTGTTGTCTAATCTTATCAATTAGTTTCTTCCTTCTAACATTCAGGTCTCAAAGAAACAAGATTTCACAATTTTAAACAGATTCCTCTCCTGCTCGTCAATTAACAATCCTGAAAAACAAAGAGAAATAATCCACATTATTGAGAAATCCAACTCAATCTGCTTTATCCGTGATGCTGTTTCTATTTATGTATTATTTATCATTTGATTTAAGTTTCTAATAGCCAGAAAAGTTATTCAACACACTCAAATATCACTGTTGACAAAATGGGAATTCGGCAGATAATTAATCTTTCCACAAGCGCTCTCCATTTTTCCTCATATTGGCCACCAACACACCACTAATCTCTGCTCATGTCATCATTGACTTGTTACAAAAACTAATCAAAACAAATACCCTTTTCCTTCTTATTACATCACAAAAAATCTGAACTTTCATCTTCCAAAACCAAAAAAAGTTGATTAAAATCACGATCTGAATTAGAAAATACTAAAAAAAATTGAATTACAAGTAAATCTCAAGATCCCATCTCAAAAACCATCAAAGGAAAAGCAATCCACAATCGAAACCGAAGACAAGCTTGAAAGTGAGAGAATCCCAGTTGCTTTTCAGCATTGAAAATCACAAAAACATAACAAAAACTGAAACCCAGATAATATATATATATATATATATATATATATATATATGATCATGTCAGGTCCTATATTATTCAGAAAAAGGAAAGAAAAAAATAAATTTTTAAACACGTCATGGAAATAATCAAAGACACATACATGTAAGAGTAGTAGCTGCTGCTCTGATCTGCTCCTGCTTAAATCTGCATGCGATTTCAGAGAGCTTCTTCTTTCTTTCTTTTAACTAACAAAATCTGTGGGTTTCTGCTCTTTTTTATTTTGTTTTTAGTTTTTGATAGTCAATTTATTTATATATTCAGATTTTTTTTCTCTTTCTTTTTTTCTTTCATGCCTTGGGACAGTTGGGATTTTCTCAGATTGCCACTTCGTGGGCTTCCTCAATAAGTTTAGGTCGTGTTTGGATGATTTTGAAGGAGGGCTAACCAAAGTGCTTCGTTAATGCTTCCTTCCGGGTGTTAAAAACCAGTCCATATGTGTATTATCTGATCCGCTTTAATCTATTAAAATCAATCAAACAATATATATATATATATATATATTTTTTTGATAGTTTGTAAATTGAGATTTATTTTTATCTAATTTAAAAACATTTTGACTTTAAAGTTTTTGTTAACACTTGTACAAGGTATAAAAATTAAACTAAATATTAAGGGTGTTATAACATTTATAAAATAAATCTATCCCGTGGATCTATATAATATTTATAAAAACAATTAGTCTAATACAACATATTTATCCTATTCAAGTCTAAAAAGAATTAAATAGATTGAATTTATAATTTTTAAAATATTAAAAATTTAATTAAATATAATTATAGCCCAAACTCAACCCAAATACATCCACAAAGAGTGTGTTTTAGCATGTGGTAGATGATATTTTTCAAAGTGTTTTTAATCTAAAAATATATTAAAATAATATATTTTTTTATTTTTTAAAATTTATTTTTAACGTTAAAATAATAAAATAATAAAAAAACATAAAAAAATAATTAAAATTAAAAAGTTTTAAAAGTACAGTCGTAAAAACAAACACCCCAACTTTCCCTCAACTCATCCAAATCCCAAACACACCGTTAAGTGTCAGAAAGGGTAGACTCGGAAACAAAAGGAGAGTCAACAAAAGCAAAGGCCGATAAGCGCAAAAAAAAAAATTGCTACCAAAACAAAATCAGCAGAACATTTTCACAAACTGGTAATAATCTCTCACTGGCTCTCTCATTTCCTTGTAATTTAATTATTATAATCAATTTTTTTTAATTCTTCTGTTGATAATTTCCCTTGATCATTGCTTCATTACAATTAACTTTTCATAAATCATGCACAATCTGTCATTTTTTTCTAAACCTAGAAAGAAATTTTTAATTTTTTTGTTTATTTTTTAATTCTAATGATCTGTTCGACTATTTAACCTTATGTTTAATCTGATTTTATCAAGAATTAAACAAATTGCTTTGTCTTTGTTGAATCAGATCAATCCGCAGCTGCTTTATAGCCACCAAAAAGATGAAGTAATTTTTTCAGCTTTCTCTTGCTTGCATTCTTGCATGCTAGTATTCTCAAATATCTTGGAAAAACAAAAAAATGGGTTTTGTTTTCGTTAATCATCTATGGATGTTTCTTTAATCATTTGTGTTGTTTTTATGTTATTTAAGGAAAATTAGGTTTTGGTTTTTGGGTTTCGGGCTTGGGATTTTTCTGTAATGATGATGGAACACGGTTTATGGGAGTTTGTACAGTGTACATTTGGTGGGTTCTTTGGGAGTATTTTGATTGGTTGAGAAATTTTATGGAGAAATGGGGTTTGTAGTATGATTTATTCTCAATGCTTTATGTTATCGTTTTGGTTTAGTTTACGTGTATTTTTATGTAGTTGTGAGTTGTTTTGATGTGATGTTTATGTTGTTTTGTATTTGTAGTACTAGAGGACGAGTAAAATGGGATGAGGATAATCTGGGGGAGATCGAAGCAAATAAGCCTGAGAGGCAGAAAATCACTGAACCCAAGACCCCGTATCACCCCATGATTGATGTTGATGATGGTATGTTGATTTCTCACTTCTCTGCAATACCCTATCAAACTGTATTTATTTGTCTTTGAATGTGCATCAATAGTACAGTTGTGTTTTGCTGGTGTTAACTCTTAAGAGCGCATATGTTGTGGTCAAGTCTTCATGAGCTGAATTTTGTCTGGTGTTTCCCAAGTTTTTGGTTCAAGTTCTCCTTTACATTACTGGATTCTACACAGCTTTGTCATGAAATTTGCTGCTTTAAAAGTTTGGATAGTAATCACTGTTTGCTCTTTGATTTTTATCAGTAAAACTATGCCATCTTCCCTACACTAACCTGTTTGGGAGTGTTGTTGCGGTTGCTTTTCAAAGTGTTTTTCGTGCCGAAATGCATCAAAATGATGTTTTTCCATTTTTTAAAAATTATTTTTGAGACCAGGGCATCAAAATGATCCAAAACATACAAAAAAAATTAATTAAAATTTTTTTTGAATTTTTTGGGAACGCAGTTTGCACCGTGTTCCCAAACGGTGTCTAACTGAATGTTTGCGGCTTTTTTTTTTCTTATCATAGATTCTCTTTCTCCAAGGAGGGGCAGCAGCTTTAATGAGGTTGCTGAGGATACAATGCGTGCAGAAGAGTTGAGGACTGCATTGGATATCATGGCTTCCTCAAGTAGAAACCCATCTAGAAGATCTAGTGGCTGGACCTCCTCCGAGGACGAGGTTGATCCTATGGAACAAGATGAAGAAGGTTCTCCATTACATCTTTGCTCTAAGTAGAAGATTTTTACTTTAAACTTAAATTCTTGGATTGTATAGACAACCATAAAATCTTCGAATCAACATTGTATTATTGCATTTACTATTGCACTGGCATGCCATCTTCCTGTTTCAATCCCATCAAAATGGGATTCTGAGAGAGAATTTGGAGAAGTCCTGTTCTTCTGCACTTTTGCATGAAGTGACTGCTCAAAATGCTGGACCTTTCTCTTGTGCAGTTGCAAGTTGAGAAGGGATCTGTTTGCTTCTTCATCCAATTTTCCTCAGAAGTTTGTTTAACAGACACAAGATTTAAGACTCCGTCAATCATCTCATTTGAAGCTGATGAATTTATATGAGTTCTCTTTGGTTAGGATTTCGCCTTCACCATTATATATAAACATCATGCAAATTTGGAGCAGGCAACCTGTGTTTTTTTCCTTCTTTCCCTCATTTTTATGGTAGTTTTTATTTGTTTTGCATTTACCATATCATTACCTAGCATGACTTTTATGAACTTTCTATGTTCCTCTGTTGTCAGATTCTGAAACGGATAGGAGTTCAAATTTTAGGGAGCACAGACGAGCACATTATGATGAGTTCCGGAAAGTGAAGGAACTAAGGCGGAAGGGTTCTTTTTTGGAGGATGAAGAAGAAAATGGTGATGGTGTGAGGGATATAGAAATTGAAGGTGCTGCAACTTCGCATCAAAATTCTTCACCTCCAGCTAATGGGGTTTAGAGGCTCTTAAACCAAACCGACGCTTGAGAAACTGACTGTTTTGGTGCTTTTATGGTATTTTGTTCTAAAACAAGATGTATCGCACCTGATTTATGTGTTTTCATGCAATGCTGTTCAAATCACGAGTTGACTTGCGAGTCAATTTATGTTTATAGTGTCGGTATAAAAATCAAAAACCAGCAAAATCAGGTTAAGAGACAGGGAGCTGAGGCCAAGGTTAACATGGAAGCTGGATCAGGCATGTCCGTGGACAAAATCCATGAAAAATATTATAGATTTAATTATTATTATATCATGAAAAATATTTTTGTATTATTTCATTAAATTATTTATAATTTTACCATATACAAAATCCACTCCACACGTTTAATTAATTTGTAAACTTTTTCATCTTTGTTTCCAAACTTCAATGTGGTACTGTCAATCATTCTCACCTTGATACATACATGAAAACCAAAGACTATGAATTGAATTATTGTAGACCTTCCAAACATAGTTGATACACGAGAACCACAGAAGTACCAACAACACAACAAGAAATCCATTTTTTCTGCATAAACCAAATGACCCTATTAACACAAAACTTCTACCCCTCACCAACCTATTCATCTTGGAGGAGCTATAACTTGCCGCCGCAATGCATTTAGTGAAAGAACAACAAAAGAATGGCATCAACCACAACTTTTTATTGAAAGCATAGGAAACTAAAAGAGAAGTTGGTGTCCTTATTGACCAATATTAATTCAAATCTGCAGGGAAAATGGTGGCTTATATAAGGTTAGAGAAGATGATGCAGTAAAAAAATTCCTTTTAAGATAAAAAGGACAACACGCTACTAACCATTTTTGTTGGTTTTTTTGTATTTTTAAGTTATTTAAATTATATGTAATTTTTTATTTAAATCATGTGTCATGTGTTTTAAAGTGATTGAACTTCTTTGCGATTTTTGACAATGTTGTATGATTTTGCTTGGAACATTTAAATAGATCCAGTGCCTCCAAAGGAAATAAAGATGTCATCTTTTATGAATAAATGAATCTCTCTTACTGCTGCTGGTGATGATTTTACTTGAGTAGGGAGGGACTAGTGCTCAAGGCTCTATGCATGCGGCTGGCTCACACCTTGGCCTCTCTACCCCACCAATCACTTCAAATGACCTTGTCGTAGCCTCTGCTGGACCTGGAGGGCTCTCCACTGTTAATGCTTTATGTTCACTCGCAAGACCTAATGGTGCTACAGTGTAGCTGTTGACTGCTCAGCCTGAGACAGGATCCTGTTTGAAGCATGCTAGTGTGGTTTGTTACAGGGGTATTCACGGTTCGGTTCGGTTCGGTTTAGACTAAAAAAACCAACCAAATTGAATTATAGTAATTTTGTAAAATATTAACCAAACCGGACCGAAAACCGGTTCAAACCAAACCGGTCCGGTTCGGTTAAATCCGGTTTTTTTTGCAAAAAACCGGGAAACCTAATCCCATTTTTTTTGGATTTTTTTAAAGCTTACATTAAATTGAGCTTTTACATCTTTGAATTCAAAGATTGTTGCCATAACTTGATGTAATGAAAAAGCCCATATATGATGAAAAAATACCTTGCCAACTTGAGAATTACAAAACTATTACAGATTAGCAACACAATTGTAGGTTTCAAAAATATCATTAGAAGCACTTAACAGGGAGTCTTGCTCGTAGATGGACATTTTTTTCAAACCTGGGTATAGGATCCATCCCAACTGCCTTCCAGTTAAGCATTACATCGTGCATAAATTGTCAGCCACTGAAGAATACCCCACCAAAAATAGATAAAACCGAAGAGAAATTGTAAATAAATAATTCTCACAATATCCATTACAGTAATCGCAACATGAGCATACTATGACAAATCAACAACCTTGTAAATAAATATAGGAAATGAATACTTAATAGATCTACAGAAATCAGAAAAAAGTAAAAAGGGACAAAAAAAATTAAGAGATAAAGATTGAAGAGAGGGGGGCTCCAGAGCTGCTGTTTGGTTGTTAATCCATGAGCTTAATCGGCTATGCTTAAAGAAAAGAACAAAAAGATGGAGAGATGAGAGATACGGATGGTTCGTCACCAGATCTACTTTGGGGGAGGAGGGGGGTTGTGCTTAAAGCCTTAAAGAAAGGTTGAGAGAGATGAGAGATGAAGATGTTGGGTGGGGAGGGGGGGCTGTGAGAAAGGTTGAGAGATGAAGATGAAGATGGGAGGCTGCGAGAACAGTTGAGAGATGTGAGAAAGGTTGAGAGTTGAGAGATGAAGATGGGAGGCTGTGCTGAGACGAAAATTGTAAAACATGGGTGGCGGCTAGGGTTTAGAAAGTATCTGGCGGAGAGTAAACTGGAGAGAAGAGAGGGATGAAGCGCAACTTTTTCTATTTATACTAGCCTAGCCTAGGGTCCGGTCCGGTTAACCCGGTTTCTGCACTACAAAACCGAAAACCAAACCGAACCGGGGTTTTTTTCTACATAATCTAATCGGTTTAATCGGTTTTATTTTTCGGTTAATTTTTTGTCGGTTTTATTGGTTTACTCGGTTTATCGGTTTTTTTGAACACTCCTAGTTTGTTATGTGCCAGCACAAACCATGGCTGATGATAAGGGAGAGGGTGGTGATGGTGGAGAGGTGAAATTGAGGCATTTAATGCCCATGGAAAGTGTTTACCAGGGGACCTTGTTTATGTTGTTTGAGATGGTTGTTTGCAAGTTAGGAGGGCTTTAATTAGGACAGAGCCCTGAGGCCAATTCGATCTCGCCATACCAATCTTGAATGAAAAAGAATTAATCGACTTCTCTTTTTTGGATGGGAAATTACAGCACAATGAATGTTGAGAAAAGAAGTGGATGCTTGCTTTCCTTATTTCTTTGTTTTCTGACTGCTAGTTCATTTTTGGAACACAAGCAAAAGAGCTAAAATCCCTTTTATTTTATTTAATACTGTAAAACATTACAACCATGCTAGTAAAGGGGGATCTTATTAGCTTGGATTGCCCTTGCAGTGGAAGGAAGGCAATAAGCCAGTCAAGATCTTGGCTTACTTTGTGATGGCAACAGGGACACTGTGCAATACAAGCGTCTCCATGGTTAGACCAGGTCCCAACCCGATCACGACTCCCCACTCCAATCCTTCTCCTGTAGTGGCCTTGCCTTCCCTGACAGATCTCTCCCTCATCTCGTCAAGTACAAATAATACACAAGCACTCGCTACATTACCATACTCCCTCAGGATGTGCCTGGTAACACCAAGTTTCTCTTTTTTCAACTTAAGTTTTGCTTCTACTCCGTCAAGGATTGCCCGCCCACCCGCATGCACAGCCCAAAATAATGAGTTCCAATCACTTAAAACACCACCAATTGGGGTAACAACTTCACGTAGAGCCGCTTCAACGTTGTCGGATATCAGTTTAGGCACATCCTCTGATAAATGGATCAGTAGCCCCATTTCGCGTACATGCCCTTCGATTGCATGTTCCGAGTCAGGAATCATAATCTGTGCTGCCGAAACAAGTTGAAATATCGGCTTTTCAACCAGCGTGTCAGGATCTGAGCCGATGATTGCTGCTCCTGCTCCATCACCGAAAAGAGCTTGCCCAACGAGGCAACCTAACTGATCTTCATTTGGAGCGTGAAAAGTAATTGCTGTAATTTCAGAGCACACGACAAGAACTCGAGCACCGGCATTGTTTTCGGCAAGATCCTTAGCAACTCGGAGGGCAGTCCCACCCCCATAGCAGCCTTGTTGATACAGCATCAGCCTTTTGATCGATGATGAGAGACCGAGCAGGTTGGCTAGTTGATAGTCTGCACCAGGCATGTGTACACCTGAAGTTGTGCAGAATACCAGGTGTGTGATCTTTGACATGGGGTGCCCCCATTCTTGGATAGCTTTCAGAGCTGCTTCCTTTCCAAGCTTGGGCACCTCTGCAAGTACTATATCCTGACGTACATTGAGAGAAGGAGTCATAAAGTTACCAATTTCAGGGTTTTCTTTGATCATTTCTTCCGTGAGGTGCATGTAGCGTTTGTTGATCATTGATTTTTGACCTGTTAGAAAAATTACACAAAAACAAAACACAACACAGATGATCTTGATTAATGTCAAATGCAAAAAAATGCTCGCAAATATATATATATATATGTGTGTGTGTGTGTGTGTGTGTGTGTGTGTGTGTGGGGGCTCATTGATAGAACCAA
>Ga0307510_10001784_pt1 | contig 24023 bp, 20 predicted proteins | sample 12_EM_MG_FD_207224 | JGI IMG/M metagenome (GOLD analysis project Ga0307510, IMG submission 207224) | Populus trichocarpa ectomycorrhiza microbial communities from riparian zone in the Pacific Northwest, United States - 12_EM | ecosystem: Host-associated > Plants > Roots > Unclassified | place... | reverse complement strand
TGGTTTACAACTACATTCAGTTGGCCGTGCGTAAGGGCAAACTTGAGCAAATTCCGTTGTTGTTTTGTGGCAAGACCACGCTGGAAGACATGCGGACCTTGCGTCAGCTGGTGGATGAAGGGTTGGTGGTGCCGCCGAAATACCTGCCGGACCAGTTCCGTGATTTGAACGCGTTGTCGGCGTGGATGTGCTTCTCCAACTTCCTCAATCATTTGAGCCTGGACCGGATCGAAGCGGATTACTCCAATATCCTCTAGCCCGAACACAATCCCCTGTGGGAGCTGGCTTGCCAGCGATTGCATTCTGTCAGTCAATATTGATGTTGGCTGACCCACCGCCATCGCTGGCAAGCCAGCTCCCACAGGGTTATTTGTTTTTCTCTGAATCGTTTGTTTGCCAATTTCTTTTGCGAGGTTTCACCGGATGAGAATCCTCGGCATCTTCTGCCTGCTCCTGACCCTCGGCGGTTGCAGTTCGCTGTTGTTCTACCCCGAGCCGGGCCAGATCTTTACCCCGGAAAAAGCCAAGCTCGAATACCGGACGGTAACTTTGGTTACCGCTGATGGCTTGAAGCTCAACGCCTGGTGGCTACCGGCGAAACCCGGTGTCGAAGTCAAAGGCACCGTTCTGCACCTGCACGGCAACGGCGGTAACCTGCCGATGCACCTCGGTGGCAGCTGGTGGCTGCCGAAAAACGGCTATCAAGTGCTGTTGGTCGACTATCGCGGTTATGGCCTGTCCGAGGGCGAGCCGAGTTTGCCGGCGATCTATCAGGACATCGACGCTGCGTTTGCCTGGCTCGACAAGGCGCCCGAGGTCAAAGGCAAGCCGCTGATTCTGCTCGGTCAGAGCCTCGGCGGTTCGATGGCCGTGCATTGGCTGGTGCAGCATCCCGAACGGCAGAAACAACTCAAGGCTTTGGTGCTCGACGGCGTGCCCGCGAGCTATCGCAGTGTCGGCCAATATGCTCTCAGCACTTCGTGGCTGACCTGGCCATTTCAGGTACCACTGTCGTGGCTGGTGCCGGATGGCGACAGCGCGATCAACTCGATGCCGCTACTCAACGGCGTGCCGAAGCTGATCTTCCACAGCATCGACGATCCGCTGGTCCCGCTTTCCAACGGCATCCGTCTGTATCAAGCTGCGCCGCCACCGCGTGTGCTGCAACTGACCCGTGGCGGTCATGTGCAGACCTTCGGCGACCCGGTGTGGCGTCAGGTCATGCTGCGCTACCTCGACGATCCGGAGCATTTCAACGGCCTGCGCCGTCTCGGCGAAATCCCCAATTACCCGACACCCCCGAATTCTGAAGATGAGAGTCCGCAATGACTGAAGAACGCAACGCCATCCCGCTGATCATCACCGGTATCTGCAGCATCCTCGGCACCGTCGGGGCGCTGTGGTACTACGGCTACCTGCACTTCGCCAAACCCGAGGATGCGTTGCTGCTCAATGAATTCACCATGCTCAAGACCGTGCCGGGCGAAGACTACAAGGTCTCGCTCGACCCGGCGGCGCAAGTGGCGCAGTGCATTGATGGCGTGTTGGTGTTGTTCGATACCGAGCAGAAAGGTTTGACCGGTGTGCTGATTAACGCCCAGAAGAAAGCCGTGCGTTGCATGGGTGAGGAGACTCCGCAGAAGCTGGAACAGTGATTCTGCAGGTTCAGCCCTCACCCTAACCCTCTCTCAGGGGGAGAGGGGACTGACCGAGGTGTTCTTTCGAGTTACGCCGACCTGATCCACCGAGTCGAACGCAAATGTGGAAAACACCACAAATCGGCCCCCTCTCCTTCGGGAGAGGGCTGGGGTGAGGGGCTGCGATATCAGCCAGCACAAAAAGCCCCGCCTGATCCATCGTGTCGAACACAAAATCTGAAAGCACCACAAATCGGCTCCCTCTCCCTCGGGAGAGGGCTGGGGTGAGGGGGCGCGATTTCAGCCCCCACAAAAAAGCCCCGCCTGATCACTCAGGCGGGGCTTTTGCGTTACAGCAGGGCGCTTAGTTCGAGCTGACCGCCGAACGTGGCATCACTGGCTGGTTGTCGTTGGAAATGGTCACTTCCACGCGACGGTTCATTGCACGACCGGAAGCGCTGCCGTTTTCGGCAACCGGGTATTCCTTGCCGTAGCCTTGGGTGACGATACGCGCTGGATCAACGCCCATTTTCACCAGTGCGGTGCGCACGGAGTTGGCGCGACGCTCGGACAGCGACTGGTTGTGGCTGGCTGTACCGGTGCTGTCGGTGTAACCCTCGACGATCACTTTGCGATCCGGGTTTTCCTGGAGGAATTGCGCCAGTTTGTTGATGTTCACCAGGCCGCTGGATTTAAGGTCGGCACGGTCGGTGGCGAACAGCACGTCACCGAAAGTCACCAGCGTACCGCGATCGGTCTGCTTGGCGTTCAGGCTGTCCTGCAGCTGTTTGATCTGCTGATCGCGAGCATCCAGACGCGCTTGAGCACGTTGGGCAGCTGCGTTCTTCAGATTGTTTTCAGCGGTGCGCAGGGCGATGGTCTGCTTGGCCACTTCCACACGCTGGTTGGTCAGGTAAGCCAGTTGGTCAACTTTGGCCGCGTCTTGTTTGTCCAGGTAAGCCTTGTCGGCCTTGTCCAGGTAATCGCTGGCGTCTTTGGTTTCCAGCGCCGCGACTTTGCTTGCCTGCGGGTTGGCTTGCAGGCCGGCGTAGTTGGTGCGCGCGTTTTCCAGATTCGGGTTAGGCGGAGTGGAGCAGGCAGCCAGAGCAACGCTTGCGGCCAGAAGAGCGGGGATCATCAGTTGCTTACGCATAATTTTCGTCCTTTCTATCGATAAGAGATTCAGCTTTGCGGTCGGGATGCGCGCTTACTGCACGGTGCGCTGACTTTCCTGACGCAGTTCCTGAACACCTTTCTGGGAATCCTTCACAGCCTGTTCGGCTTTTGCGGCCTGAGCCTTGCGTTCGGCGACGCGAGCGTCCCACTCGGCTTGCTCGGACAGGGTGCGAGCCTCGTCATACTTCTTGTCGTGCATGGCGATTTCGGCTTGTTTCAGTTTGTCCTGCGCCTGCTTCATCTCAACCGCAGCGAACTCGGTACCGCCGGCGCTGACAGCGCTGTTCACGGCCGATTGGGTCACGGCGTATTGCTCGCTCGGTGGGTTACCGGCGCAACCGGCCAGCACGAAGCTGGTGCCGATGGCCAGAGCCGCCAGTTTCAGACCGCGCAGGTGGGTAAACGAGGTTTGGTTTTTCATGGTCTTCAACTCCATTAGGCATCTCCTGAATACATCTGAATCCATCCTGGTCGAGGAGCCGCAAGCGACGTGTGAAAGCGCGTTTTTGAAACGCTCGTTCCAGGCGTGGTTACAGGTTCCGACCGGCGGGATTTTTCAAAAGTTCAGAAAAGATGGCCTATCGCCAAAATAATTTTTGACTGAATGGACAAGGCTCTAAAGCGGGAACTTTGGCGGGATGAAGCGGTACGCGCGGGGAAAGAAAGATGTAGTGCTGGAGGAAAAATACATTCCCTGTGGGAGCTGGCTTGCCAGCGATGGGGCCATCAGATTCAACACATCGGTGACTGAACGGACGCCATCGCTGGCAAGCCAGCTCCCACAGGGTTAACGCAATGCCGGATCAGTGTTTTTGCTTGCCTGCTGCGGCCGAGAGGTCATGCAAATGCCGGCGCGAAAGCGCCAGAAACCGCGGCGTAGGCCCGACATCCTCATACAACGGATCACCTTCCTCATCCGTCGCCACCACCGTCGAACCCTTCACATACGGCAGGCTCGCCTCAAACTCTTCAAGCGCCGCGCCGATCAGTTCGCCGAGCAATTCTTCGACATGCCGTTTGGGGTACATCTCGGTAATCGCTGCCAGACGCGCAGCGGCTTCGACGTCCAGATGAATCGAGTAGCCAGTGTCGGTCAGGCGACCCTTGGCGTTTTCTTCCCAATGCTGGGCGAGTTCACGAATTTTCATGATGACCTCATTTCGCACCTGCTCATGGCAGGTCTGGGTGAGTGTCCGCCGGGGCCGGCGGCAAGCCGTTGTACGGCTTACTGTTGAGACTAGCTTTCGCCCGCAAGGTTTAACGTCCCTTGGTCGGATGCTTGTAAGAAGCGTCGTAGAGCGGCACTCTCTAGGTCATGCACTCGTTTCTAAGCCGTCCGGATTACTGCTGGGGAATTGCTGATGACCGATATTGATGCACGCTTGCGCGAAGACGTTCACCTGCTCGGAGAGCTGTTGGGCAACACCATTCGAGACCAGTACGGCGAGGCCTTTCTCGACAAGATCGAGCAGATTCGCAAAGGCGCCAAGGCCGATCGGCGTGGCTCGATGGACGCTGAACTGAGCGCCAGCCTCAATCAATTGAGCGAAGACGAGTTGCTCCCGGTAGCCCGGGCGTTCAACCAGTTTCTCAATCTGGCGAACATCGCCGAGCAGTATCAGTTGATCCATCGGCGCGAAGAGTCGCAGCCGGCGCCGTTCGAATCCCGCGTATTGCCCGAGTTGCTCGCACGTTTGCGCAACGAAGGCCACAGCGCCGAATCGCTGGCTCGACAACTGTCGCGACTGGAAATCGAACTGGTGCTGACCGCGCACCCGACCGAAGTGGCACGCCGCACGCTGATCCAGAAGTACGACGCGATCGCCGGGCAACTCGCCGCGCAGGATCATCGCGACCTGACCACAGCTGAACGCGAACAGATTCAAAATACCCTGCAACGGCTGATCGCCGAAGCCTGGCACACCGAAGAAATCCGCCGCACACGACCGACACCGGTTGATGAAGCCAAATGGGGTTTCGCGGTGATCGAGCACTCGCTGTGGCAAGCGATCCCCAACCATATGCGCAAGGCCGACAAGGCGTTGTACGAAGCGACCGGCCTGCGTCTACCCTTGGAAGCGGCGCCGATTCGCTTCGCTTCCTGGATGGGCGGCGACCGAGACGGCAACCCCAACGTCACCGCTGCGGTGACCCGCGAAGTGTTGCTGCTGGCGCGCTGGATGGCCGCCGATTTGTACCTGCGCGATGTCGATCATCTGGCGGCCGAACTGTCGATGCAGCAGGCCAGTGAAGCCCTCAAAGCCAAAGCCGGCGACAGTGCCGAACCGTATCGCGCGGTGCTCAAACAACTGCGCGAACGCCTGCGCGCCACGCGCAACTGGGCACACGCCGCGCTGACTGCGCCAACCCCGGCGCCGGCCGATGTGCTGCACAACAACCGCGATCTGCTTGATCCGCTGGAGCTGTGTTTCAACTCGCTGCACGAATGCGGTATGGGCGTGATTGCAGACGGCCCGTTGCTCGATTGCTTGCGTCGTGCGGTGACCTTCGGCTTGTTCCTCGTGCGCCTCGATGTGCGGCAGGATTCCTCGCGGCACAGTTCGGCGATGACTGAAATCACTGATTACCTCGGTCTTGGTCGCTATGAAGACTGGGACGAAGAGCAGCGCATCACCTTCCTGACCCGCGAATTGAGCAATCGTCGGCCATTGCTGCCGGCGCATTTCAAGCCTTCTGCTGATACCGCCGAAGTGCTCAACACCTGCAAGGAGATCGCCGCCGCGCCGGGTGCGTCGCTGGGTTCCTACGTGATTTCCATGGCCGGCGCGGCTTCCGATGTGCTCGCCGTGCAACTGCTGCTCAAAGAGTCCGGCGTGTTGCGGCCGATGCGCGTGGTGCCGCTGTTCGAAACCCTCGCCGACCTCGACAACGCCGGGCCGGTGATGGAGCGGCTGTTGCTGCTGCCGGGCTATTGTGCACGGCTGCAAGGCCCGCAGGAAGTGATGATCGGTTACTCCGACTCGGCCAAGGACGCCGGCACCACGGCGGCTGCCTGGGCGCAATATCGTGCGCAGGAACGCCTGGTGGAAATCTGCCGCGAGCAACAAGTCGAACTGCTGCTGTTCCACGGTCGCGGCGGCACTGTGGGCCGTGGCGGTGGCCCGGCCCACGCGGCGATTCTGTCGCAGCCGCCGGGTTCGGTGGCGGGGCGGTTCCGCACCACCGAGCAGGGGGAAATGATTCGATTCAAATTCGGCCTGCCGGACATCGCCGAGCAAAACCTCAATCTGTATCTGGCGGCGGTGCTTGAAGCAACGTTGTTGCCGCCACCACCGCCAACGCCGGAATGGCGTCATCTGATGGATGAATTGGCGGCTGACGGTGTCAGTGCTTATCGCCAGGTCGTGCGGGAAAATCCGCAGTTCGTCGAGTATTTCCGCCAGTCCACACCCGAGCAGGAACTGGGTCGTTTGCCGCTCGGCAGTCGCCCGGCCAAACGCCGGGCCGGCGGTATCGAAAGCCTGCGGGCAATCCCGTGGATCTTCGGCTGGACGCAAACGCGGTTGATGCTGCCAGCGTGGCTCGGTTGGGAATCGGCACTGAGCAAGGCGCTGGAGCGCGGCGAGGGCGAGTTGCTTGGGCAAATGCGCGAGCAGTGGCCGTTCTTCCGCACGCGCATCGACATGCTGGAGATGGTCCTGGCCAAGGCTGACGCGGATATCGCGCTGTCCTACGATGAACGTCTGGTCGAGCCGGATCTGTTGCCGTTGGGCGCGCAGTTACGCGACCTATTGTCGCAGGCGTGCGCGGTGGTGCTTGGCCTGACTGGCCAGTCGCAGCTGCTGGCACATAGCCCTGACACCCTCGAATTCATCCGGCTGCGCAACACCTACCTCGACCCGCTGCATCTATTGCAGGCCGAATTGCTGGCCCGTTCGCGACAGCAGGATGTCGAGCAGGGCAGCCCGGTGGAACAGGCGTTGCTGGTGTCTGTGGCGGGGATTGCCGCCGGTTTGCGAAATACCGGCTAACGTTTTTGTCGTGGCGCGCGGCACCGCACACAAATGCCGGGTGCCGCTTTGCCTGACGGATGAAAATGCCGCCAGGCGACAGTTATTGATGGGGTTGCGACTTGGGTTACCGCGTCGCAAGGTCGCGGGGGGCGTCGGTTTCTCCGACTTTTGGCGTCTTGTGTGGGCGCAGCCTGCTGTGTATCTTGATCAGCCTTTGGCCGTTTGTGCGGCCACGACCCGTATTTTCAGGATTCGTCCCAAGAGGCGAATCCTTTGTTTTGTAAAAGCTTTTTATAAAAAAATTGAGGAGCACATCTAATGCGCGTCATTCTGCTGGGAGCTCCCGGGGCCGGTAAAGGTACTCAGGCTAAGTTCATCACCGAAAAATTCGGCATTCCACAAATTTCCACCGGCGACATGCTGCGTGCAGCGGTCAAGGCCGGTACTCCGCTGGGCGTGCAAGCCAAGAGCATCATGGATGCCGGCGGCCTGGTGTCGGATGACCTGATCATCGCACTGGTTCAGGACCGTATCGCTCAGCCAGACTGCGCCAACGGTTTCCTGTTCGACGGCTTCCCGCGCACCATTCCGCAGGCTGAAGCCCTGGTGACTGCCGGCGTCGAGCTGGATGCCGTGGTTGAAATCGCTGTTGAAGACGAAGAAATCGTTCAACGCATCGCCGGCCGTCGTGTTCACGAAGCCAGCGGCCGCGTTTACCACATCGTCTACAACCCGCCGAAAATCGCGGGCAAAGACGACATCACCGGCGAAGAGCTGGTACAGCGCAAGGACGACACCGAAGAAACCGTGCGTCATCGCCTGTCGGTCTACCATTCGCAGACCAAGCCGCTGGTGGAGTTCTATCAGAACCTGTCCGAGAAAAACGCTGGCAAGCCGAAGTACAGCCACATCGAAGGCGTTGGTTCGGTTGATGCGATCACCACCAAGGTGCTGGCCGCGCTGAGCTGAAAAGTCTGATCGGCTGCATCATCCACGGCCCGCTTGCGGGCCGTAGTTGTTTATACTGACGCACTTTTTCCCACCCCTGTTTTGGATACATCGATGAGCACCTTGCTGGCCCTGGACACCGCGACTGAAGCTTGCTCCGTTGCCTTGCTGCATGACGGCAAGGTCACGAGTCATTACGAGGTGATCCCGCGCCTGCACGCGCAGAAACTGTTGCCGATGATCCAGCAACTGCTGGCCGATGCCGGCACCACGTTGCAGGCGGTCGATGCGATTGCTTTCGGTCGTGGCCCGGGTGCGTTTACCGGTGTGCGGATTGCCATTGGTGTGGTCCAGGGTTTGGCGTTCGCGCTGGATCGTCCGGTGTTGCCGGTGTCCAATCTGGCCGTGTTGGCGCAACGTGCGCTGCGTGAGCACGGCGTGAGCCAGGTCGCGGCGGCCATCGATGCGCGGATGGATGAAGTGTATTGGGGCTGCTACCGTGAGACGGCAGGGGAGATGCGTCTGGTCGGTGCCGAAGCTGTGTTGCCACCGGAAGTCGCCGCGCTGCCGGCCGATGCCAGTGGCGACTGGTTTGGTGCTGGCACCGGTTGGGGTTATGGCGAGCGGATCGCGGTCGATCTGACCGGCTCCGACGCCGGCATGTTGCCCCACGCCGAAGACTTGCTGACCTTGGCGCGTTTCGCCTGGGAGCGCGGCGAGTCGATCCCGGCGGATGATGCACAACCGGTTTACCTGCGCGACAAAGTCGCCACCCCCAAGGCTCGTTGAGCCTTTAAAAAGATCGCAGCCTGCGGCAGCTCCTACAAGGATCGCATTCCAAATGTAGGAGCTGCCGCAGGCTGCGATCTTTTGATCTTCTGAAGCCAATCGTCAGTTTCTAACCCCCCGCTTTAAACCTTTTGCGCTTTATGTGTTCTAGTTATCACTCGGCGGTTTGCTAAGTCGGTCAAGTGCCGCTAAATTGCCATCATCGATACCGAGCATGAAATTATGCGTATAGACGGCCTTTCCTCTCAGTCCTACCCCATCAAGCGCAAGCCTCGCAAAGGCAATGTGGCGCTGGATGAATCCGTCGACGATATCGACGGCGAGCTGGAATTCCCGACTGAAGAGCAATTGGCCGCCCGCGCTGCCAAAGCCTCGGCCCAACGCCTGAGCAATCTGCCTGCCCGTCAGCAAGACATGATCTATCACCGTGCGATGAAAAAGAGCGTAGCGATGGCCTTGGCCAGTTACCTGAGCACCGCCGGTTTTGTCGATTGGGATGCAGACGTGCTGGGCCTCGATCTGTACATCTGATGGATCTGCCTTACTACCTCGGTTGCCCGTCCTGGAGCGAAAACGCCTGGCGCGAATATCTGTACCCGGTATATGCAAAAACCTCTGACTTCCTCGGTCTGTATTCCCAAGTGTTCAACGCCGTTGAAGGCAATACGACCTTCTATGCCAGTCCATCGCCCGCGACTGTGCAGCGTTGGGCTGAAGTTATGCCCGAGCACTTTCGCTTCACCGCCAAATTCCCCGGCGACATCAGCCACAGCGGAGACCTGCGCGAGCAACTGACCGCCGCCGAAACCTTCCTGCAATTACTCAAGCCGCTCGGTGAGCGTGTTTCGCCGCTGTGGCTGCAACTGTCGAAAAGCTTCACGCCGCATCGCCTGCCGGAACTGGCGGCGTTCATCGATGCGCTGGATTGTCCGTTGGCGGTGGAAGTACGGCATGAGCAGTTCTTCGCCAAGGGCGAGAGCGAACGTTTGCTCAATCGTCTGCTACTGGATCGTGGTGTCGAGCGCATTTGCCTTGATCCGCGTGCGCTGTTCAGTTGCCTGTCGACCGAGTCGTCGGTGATCCACGCGCAATCGAAAAAGCCGCGAGTGCCGACGCGCCCGGCGGCGTTCACCCAGTTTCCGCAAGTGCGCTTCATTGGCCATCCCGAGCTTGAAGCCAACGATACTTTCCTGGTGCCGTGGGTGGCGAAAATCGCCGAGTGGATCGAAGAGGGGCGTACGCCGTACATCTTTCTGCACACCGCCGACAACCTCCTGGCGGCGAAGCTGGCGCAACGTTTTCACGCACAACTGATGCAACGTTTGCCTGGCCTGCCGGCGCTGCCTGAGCTATACAGAGAACCCGCTGCGGAGCAACTTGGCCTGCTCTGAAGCGGATTTTTATCCTGCTCAGGAGCCTGCCGATGGATGCCCAAGCCGTTAAAGCACACGCCTTCAAAGCCCTGCATGAACGTCCGGGGATTTTCGTCATTCCCAATCCGTGGGATGCCGGTTCGGCGAAAATGCTCGCCAGCCTCGGCTATCAGGCGTTGGCAACGACCAGTGCCGGTTACGCGTTTTCCCAGGGCAAGGCCGATGGTGCGCTAGGTCTCGACGAGACCCTGGCCAATGTCCGCGCGATTGTCGCGGCCACCGATTTGCCGGTGGCGGTGGATCTGGAAAACGGTTTTTCCGATGACCCGGCCGAAGCCGCGAAAAGCCTGCTTCGCGCAGCAGAGGCGGGTGCGGTCGGTGGCTCGATCGAAGACGCCACGGGCCGCGCGGATGCGCCGATCTATTGCTTCGAACACGCTGTGGCACGTATCGAAGCGGCCGTCGCCGCTGTGCGCACGCTGCCATTCCCATTCATCCTGACGGCGCGCGCGGAAAACTACCTGCACGGCAATCCTGATATCAACGACACCATCCGCCGCTTGCAGGCCTTCGCCGAAGCGGGCGCCGACGTGTTGTACGCGCCAGGTTTGCGCAACGCCGAAGAGGTGCTGGCGGTGGTGCGCGCGGTGGCGCCGAAACCGGTCAATGTGTTGATGTCCGGCGGTTTGAAACTGACCGTGCAGGAGCTGCAAGAAATGGGTGTGCGGCGTATCAGCACCGGCTCGGCATTGGCGTTGGCGGCGTTCGGCGAGTTCTTCCGCGCCGCTGAAGAGATCCAGCAATCCGGCACGTTCGGGTTTACCGCGCAGTCGATGCCGTACGCCAAAGCCAACCAGTTTTTCAAAGGCTGAACATGGGGCGGTGGATATTCTGGCTGGTGCTGCTGACGATTGGCGGCGCTGCGGTCAGTGTCTGGCGCGGTTGGCTGGACGTACCGCCGCAATGGAATCCATGGGCGCCACTGGACGTCAAAGCCGCGCCCAATTGGCTGACCGGTTACAAGCTGATGCGCTTGCGCAGCGATCCTGAACTCTGCGCCCAGGCGTTGAGCAGCTCTGATCTGCGCGTCACGCGGCAATCCGACAGCCCCGACGCCAAGTGTCCCCTGATCGGCGCCTTGCGCGTGCAGGGCGGTGAGGTGGCGCTGAGCAGCAGCTTCCTCGCCAGTTGTCCGCTGGCGGTGGCCTACGCGATGTTTGAACACCACACGCTGCAACCCGCCGCGCAATCCGTTTACGGGCAAAAGGTCGCGCGTGTCGATCACCTCGGCAGCTTTGCCTGTCGCAATGTCTACAATCGCGAAAGCGGCGCGCTCAGCCGTCATGCCAGTGCTGATGCGCTGGACATCGCCGGGTTTCGTCTGGCCGATGGTCGCACGGTCAGCGTGCTCAAGGACTGGCCCAAGCAAAATCAGGACGCGCAGTTTCTGCGTCAGTTGCGCGACGGTGCCTGTGAGGCATTCAGTGTGGTGTTGAGCCCGGATTACAACGCCGCCCACCGCAATCACTTTCATGTCGATGTCGGGCGCTGGAGCGTGTGTCGCTGAGGTTTAGGCGGCGAGGCGCAGGTTCTGCAGAACGATCGGGCGGGCCCAGCCATTATCGAAGTCCAGCGCCTTCTGTTGCTCGACGATTTCTTCCTGCGGGAACGGCGGATAAGGCTTTTGCAGCAGATCCAGATCGAATTCGGCAATCGGCAGGTACAGCGGTTTCTTCTGCGGGGCCGGGCCAGGCTCTGGAACGGGCTGACCATTGTTGATCACCACCGGACGCACCCAACTGCTGTCGAAATCCTGTTGCTCTTGCTGAGCTTTCAGTTCTTCTGGCGGGAACGGCGGGAATGGTTTGTCCAGCAAGTCCATTTCGAACTCGGCGATTGGCAGGAACAGCGGCTCTGGCGGACGCACTTCGGTTTCCACCACATCGCACTCGCGCTGGCTGACGATGTGCGCGTGCAGCTCGCTGCCGATGGTCGGTTCTTCAGGGCTGCTCAGGTCAACCGGAGGGAACGTGCCACAGGCAGGCACCACTTCACTCGTCTGTTCGGCCATCGCCTGGGCAAAGAAATCCTGCCACAGGTGACTGACGCCGCTCAGTGCTTGAGTGTTGTGACGGCTAAAGTCGCCATGGGGCGAGATGTAGCCAATCGATGTGGGAAGAATGCCTGACATTTTTTTCGGTTGACGCTCAGCTCTGGCAAAATGCGCGTTGAATGAATTATCGGCGGTTTTTGCCGATCCTTGAATTTTTGAGCGTGTTTTCCATGATCGAGCAACCTGCGGCCTGCCGCATCCATGTTCAGGCCCTCGGCCCGACGTTTGAAGCGCAAGCCGGGCAGTGGGCCGAGCGCCTGGGCCTGCCGCTTGAAGTGGCGGACGGCGAGTTTGCCTTGCAGGTCGGCGAGCAGGGTTTGCAGTTGCAACAGCTCGGCCCGGATGCACCGGGGCCGGTGCGCGTCGACTTCGTTGAAGGTGGTGCGGCGCATCGGCGCTTATACGGTGGCGGCAGCGGGCAGATGATCGCCAAGGCTGTCGGCATCGCTCAAGGCGTGCGCCCACGGGTGCTGGATGCCACGGCGGGGCTGGGCAAGGATGCGTTCGTGCTGGCCAGTCTCGGTTGCGAGATGAGCCTGATCGAACGCCAGCCGCTCATCGGCGCGCTGCTGGAAGATGGTCTGGCGCGGGCGGCGGAAGATTTCGACGTGGCGCCGATCGTGGCGCGGATGAAGTTGCTCAAGGGCAATTCCATCGAGGTCATGCAGAACTGGGAGGGTGAGGCGCCGCAGGTGATTTATCTCGACCCGATGTTTCCGCATCGCGAGAAGACTGCGCTGGTGAAAAAGGAAATGCGTCTGTTCCGGCCGTTGGTGGGTGATGATCCGGATGCGCCGGCGCTGTTGCAGGCTGCGCTGGCGTTGGCGACGCACCGCGTGGTGGTCAAACGACCGCGCAAGGCACCGTGCATTGAGGGGCCGAAGCCGAGTCATGCGCTGGATGGCAAATCGAGCCGCTATGACATCTACCCGAAGAAAGCGCTCAAGGCTTGATACCGAGTCGCGCTCATCGCTGGCAAGCCAGCTCCCACAGGGTTTGGTGGTGTGTACACGATTTGTGATCACACCCAAATCCTTGTGGGAGCTGGCTTGCCAGCGATGGCGTCAGTGCCGACACCGCAGAAATCAGGCTTTGTACGCCCGCATAAACAACCCCACCACTTCCTGCACATGGCTTTCCGCTGCCTCTTCAGTCAACGGCTCCCCACAGCCATACAACAGCCGAAAATTCCCCGCACCCTTGATCAGGCAAAAGAAATGCTCGGCGGCATTGCGCGGCAGATCGATGCTCAGCGCGCCTGTCTCGTGAATACGCGTCAACAACCGCTCCATGCCTTGCACCATGCGCTGAGGGCCGGCCTCGAAGAAGATCAGCGACAGCTTCGGATCCTGACTGCCCAGCGCCATGATCAAGCGGTGCAAGTTCACCGACTCATCACTGTTGATCAGGTGATGAAAGCCTCGCGCAATGTTCAGTAACACATTTTCCACGGCGATGCCTTCGGGCAATTCGAAGAACAATGGCGGCAATTGCTCCTCGCACTTGGCCATGACGGCGGCGGAGAACAGCGTCTCTTTGTCGTTGAAATGGCTGTAGACCGTCAGCTTCGACACGCCAGCCTCGCTGGCGACCGCGTCCATGCTGGTGTTGGCATAGCCATGACTCAGAAACAGAATTTTCGCCGCGTCGAGGATCGCCTGGCGCTTGGCCAGATCCTTGGGACGGCCCGGACCGTTTGGAGCTGAAAGATTGTTCGACATTCTTCGCTTTTAATACTGGACTGGTGAGTTTGCTATTAATAACATACCCGCCAGTATAATTATTCCAAGCACCATTAGCGAAAGGTCCGTCACCATGTTCCGCCATGCGTTGTCCCTCGCGTTGCCAGTGAGTCTGGCGTTCCTTTTGTCAGCGTGTGGTCAGGAAGAGGCGACGCAAGTCACCGTGCGACCGGCCATGGTGGTGCAGCCAGAGCCTTCGGCGCAGACGATGGAAAGTTATCCGGGCGAGGTTCGCGCTCGCTACGAACCCGATCTGGCATTCCGCATCGGCGGCAAAGTCAGCCGACGACTGGTCGATGAAGGTCAGCGCGTGAAGGCTGATCAGCCACTCGCCGAACTCGATCCGCAGGACGTGCGCCTGCAGCTGGAAGCCACCCGAGCGCAAGTCGCCGCCGCTGAAGCCAATCTCAACCTGGTGCGTGCCGAGCGCGATCGCTACAAGACCCTGATGGATCGGCAGATGGTCAGCCGCTCGGCCTACGACAATGCGGAAAACCTTTACCGCTCCGGTGAAGCCCGCCTCAAACAAATCAAAGCTGAATTCAACGTATCGACCAATCAGGCCAGTTACGCGGTGTTGCGTGCGCCGCAGGATGGTGTGGTGGCCAAGCGTTCGGTGGAAGTCGGACAGGTCGTCGCCGCCGGGCAAACCGTATTTACCCTCGCCACCGACGGCGAGCGCGAAGTGCTGATCAGCCTGCCGGAGCAGAGCTTCGGGCGCTTCAAGGTCGGTCAGCCAGTGACGGTCGAGCTGTGGACGCAACAGAATCAGCGCTTCGCCGGGCAGATCCGCGAATTGTCGCCCGCCGCCGATCCACGCTCGCGCACCTTCGCCGCACGCATTTCCTTCACCGGTGGCAAAGTCCCGGCCGAACTGGGCCAGAGCGCCCGGGTGTTTGTGCAATCGGCCGATGCCGTGTCGCTGTCGGTGCCGCTCTCGGCGCTCACCGCCGAAAACGGCGCGACCTACGTCTGGGTCGTCAACGGCAACAACACCTTGAAGAAAACCCCAGTGCGCGTCGGCCCGTTCGGCGAAAAAACCGTGCCGGTGCTTGAAGGCCTGAACGCCAGCGACTGGGTGGTCGCCGCCGGCGTTCACGTGTTGCTCGAGGGTCAGCAGGTGCGTCCGGTGGATCGCTCCAACCGTGTGGTCAATCTGGCGGACAAGGAGTAAGTCCCAATGCGCTTCAACCTTTCCGAATGGGCGCTGCGTAATCGCCAGATCGTACTGTTCCTGATGCTTTTGCTGGCCATCGTCGGTGCGTTGTCCTACACCAAACTCGGCCAGAGCGAAGACCCGCCGTTCACTTTCAAAGCCATGGTGATTCAGACCCGTTGGCCGGGCGCGACCGCGCAGGAAGTCTCGCGCCAGGTCACCGAACGCATCGAAAAGAAGCTGATGGAAACCGGCGAATACGAGCGCATCGTCTCGTTCTCGCGCCCCGGTGAATCCCAGGTCACCTTCATTGCTCGCGATTCGATGCATTCCAAGGAAATCCCCGACCTCTGGTATCAGGTGCGCAAGAAGGTCAGCGATATTCGTCAGACCTTGCCGCCAGATATTCAGGGGCCGTTCTTCAACGATGAATTCGGCACCACGTTCGGCAATATCTATGCGCTGACCGGCGACGGTTTCGATTACGCGGTGCTCAAGGATTACGCCGATCGCATCCAGATTCAGCTGCAACGGGTCAAGGATGTCGGCAAGGTCGACTTGCTCGGTTTGCAGGACGAGAAGATCTGGGTCGAGCTGTCCAACGTCAAACTGGCGACCCTCGGCTTGCCGCTGGCGGCGGTACAACAAGCGCTGCAAGAACAGAACGCGGTGTCGACCGCCGGTTTCTTTGAAACCGGTAGCGAGCGCTTGCAGCTGCGGGTCTCGGGGAATTTTCAGACGGTCGAGGAGATAAAAAACTTCCCGATCCGCGTCGGCGATCGTACGTTCCGCATCTCCGATGTCGCCGATGTGCGCCGCGGTTTCAACGATCCACCGGCGCCGCGCATGCGTTTCATGGGTGAAGACGCGATCGGTCTGGCGGTGGCGATGAAGGATGGCGGTGACATTCTGGTGCTCGGTAAAGCACTGGAAGGCGAGTTCTCGCGCATCCAGAAAAACCTCCCGGCCGGCATGCAATTGCGCAAGGTTTCCGATCAACCGGCGGCGGTGAAAACCGGGGTCGGCGAGTTTGTTCAGGTGCTGGTCGAGGCGCTGGCGATTGTCTTGCTGGTGAGCTTCTTCTCCCTCGGCGTGCGCACCGGCATGGTTGTGGCGCTGACCATTCCACTGGTGCTGGCGATGACTTTCGCCTGCATGTATTACCTCGGCATCGGCCTGCACAAGATCTCCCTTGGCGCGTTGGTGCTGGCGCTGGGCTTGCTGGTGGACGACGCGATCATCGCCGTGGAAATGATGGCGATCAAAATGGAGCAGGGTTTCGACCGTATCCGTGCGGCGAGTTATGCCTGGACCAGCACCGCGTTTCCGATGCTTACGGGGACGTTGATCACTGCCGCCGGGTTCCTGCCGATTGCCACGGCGCAGTCCGGTACTGGCGAGTACACACGCTCGATCTTCCAGGTGGTGACCATCGCGCTGCTCGCGTCCTGGGTGGCGGCAGTGATGTTCGTGCCGTATCTGGGGGAAAAACTCCTGCCGGATCTGGCGAAAATTCATGCGGCCAAACATGGCACTGGCGATGGTCAGGCTGATCCGTATGGCACGCCGTTTTATCAGCGCGTTCGGCGTCTGGTCGAGTGGTGCGTAATGCATCGCAAGACCGTGATCGTGCTGACGGTGGGGCTGTTTATCGCGTCGGTGATGTTGTTTCGTTTCGTCCCGCAGCAGTTTTTCCCGGCCTCGAATCGGCTGGAGTTGATGGTCGATCTGAAACTGGCTGAGGGTGCGTCGCTGGCCAATACCACCGGTGAAGTCAAACGTCTGGAAGCGATGCTCAAGGATCACGCCGGCATCGACAATTACGTCGCCTATGTTGGCACCGGATCGCCGCGTTTCTATCTGCCGCTCGATCAGCAATTGCCGGCGGCGAGCTTCGCGCAGTTTGTGGTGTTGGCGAAGAACATCGAGGAGCGTGAGGCGCTGCGCAGCTGGTTGATCGAAACACTTAACGAGCAATTTCCTGCATTGCGTTCGCGGGTTACGCGGTTGGAGAACGGTCCGCCGGTGGGTTATCCGGTGCAGTTCCGCGTGACCGGTGAACACATCGAAGAAGTCCGCGCGTTGGCGCGTAAGGTGGCAGCCAAGGTTCGCGAGAATCCGCATGTGGTCAATGTGCATCTGGATTGGGAGGAACCGAGCAAAGTCGTGTATCTGAATATCGATCAGGATCGTGCCCGGGCGCTGGGTGTAAGCACGGCGAATCTGGCGAAATTTCTGCAGAGTTCGTTGACCGGGTCGAGTGTCAGTCAGTATCGCGAAGACAATGAGTTGATCGAGATTCTGTTGCGCGGCACGGTGCATGAGCGCACTGAATTGTCGTTTCTGCCGAGTCTGGCCGTGCCGACGGATAACGGTCGCAGTGTGGCGTTGTCGCAGATTGCCACGCTGGAATACGGCTTTGAGGAAGGGATTATCTGGCACCGCAATCGTCTGCCAAACGTGACCGTGCGCGCGGATATTTATGGCAAGGAGCAGCCGGCGACGTTGGTGAAGCAGATCATGCCGACGCTGGATTCGATTCGTGCCGAGTTGCCCGATGGTTATCTGTTGGATGTCGGCGGCACGGTGGAGGATTCCGAGCGTGGGCAGAAGTCGGTGAATGCCGGGGTGCCGATGTTCATTGTCGTGGTGCTGACGTTACTGATGGTGCAGTTGCGCAGTTTTTCGCGTACGGCGATGGTGTTTTTGACGGCGCCGTTGGGGTTGATCGGGGTGACGTTGTTTTTGATGGTGTTCCGTCAGCCGTTCGGGTTTGTGGCGATGTTGGGGACGATTGCGTTGTCCGGGATGATCATGCGCAATTCGGTAATTCTGGTGGATCAGATCGAGCAGGATATTGCCTCGGGACTTAAGCCTTGGCAGGCGATTATCGAGGCTACGGTTCGACGCTTCAGGCCGATTGTGTTGACGGCTTTGGCGGCGGTGCTGGCGATGATTCCGTTGTCGCGGAGTGTGTTTTTTGGGCCGATGGCGGTGGCGATCATGGGTGGGTTGATTGTTGCGACTGCGCTGACGCTGTTGTTTTTGCCGGCGTTGTATGCGGCTTGGTTCAGGGTTCGCAAAGACTCCGTTTGATTTGTGGGTTGCGTGGCGGCCTTCGGGCCGACCATGTTCTTGGGGTTTTGGGTGTATATCCGTTTTTGTGGGTGCTGCCGCTGGCGGTTTCGCCCTTACGGCGAGTCACCTTTTCCAAACGCCGAAAAGGTAACCCAAAAGGCTTTGCCCTGACGTTCGGCCCGCTCGCTGGGGCTCGGGGTTCCTTCGCTCCGGGATCGATCCGGGGGCATCGCCTACGGTTTGCTTCGCTGCACCTCCTCTCGATGTGTTCGACTTCGTCGAACGGTCGCTGCGCTCCCACCCCCGGATCAATCCCTCCACTCAGCCTGCCGACGGGCCTTCAGATCAAGATCAAAAGCTGCAGCCGAGCTAACGCTCATCCTGTTGAGTGGTGAGGAGCAGAAGCGGTCTGCACTTGCTCTTCTGTGGGAGTGAGCCTGCTCGCGAAGGCGGCCTGACAGCCGACCTGTTTTTTGCAGATGTACGCAATCCAACTGTAGGAGTGAGCCTGCTCGCGATGAGGTCCTGACAGCCGCCCAATCTCTACCTGCATACACCCAAGCCAATTGTGGGAGCTGGCTTGCCAGCGATGGCGGGCTGACTGCCGACCAGTTTCTAGCTGATTACCCGTAGTCCGCTCTACCTCAGCCACTTCCTACATCTTTTTCAGAAACCTCCGATATTGAGCCTTGGTGCCTCGGATGCTGTACTCCAGCCTCTGCTTCCAGCGTTCCTGAGTTTGTCTTGATGAAAAAGCCGCCAGCATTGAAAGGCAGAACCGACCCCGTTTTCGACTTGTTGGTGCGCCCGCCCCACAAACATCGTCTGGAGGATTATCTTGCGCTGCTCAAGCCGCTCGATGATCAAGGTCGTTATCTGCCATTTGAAGCGTTGCGTTATCGCTGGGCGCCAGGGCTGGATGCCAAGCTCTGTTGGGCCTTGGTCAAGAAGGCACGGGCTGCCCAGCACATTAACCTTCTGCCACTGGGCGAGCCTGTGCAGTGGGGGAAGTATCTGTTGACGCCGCTGGCGCAGAAGACCATCTCCATCGTCGATCGACAGGCCAGTACGGCTGCGCTGGAGTACATGACCAGCCAGATTGGCGAACGGGCGCATTTCAGTTATCTGCTCAATGATCTTATCGAAGATGAAGCGATTGCCAGTAGCCAGTTGGAAGGCGCTGCGACGACTACGCGTGTGGCCAAGGACATGCTCAAGCAGCAGCGCCAGCCCCGCACTCCGGATGAACGCATGGTGATGGGTAATTACCGGATGATGAATTTTGCCTGGGAGAGACGTTACGAACCCATGAGCGTGGATTTGATCGCGGCGATTCATCGGGTGGGGGTCGAGGGTATCGATGACGAGCAGTATTCCCCTGGGGTGTTCAGGACCAATGACGAGGTGGTTGTCCAGGACGGGGCGGGCAATACGGTACACCGGCCGCCACCTGCAGCAGGATTGGTGTCGCGGCTTGAGCGACTGTCGCACTGGATCAACCTGCCCGAAGGCTCACCGCAAGAGACGAGCTACCTGCATCCACTGATCAAGGCGATCACACTGCATTTTGCCTTGGGCTACGAACATCCCTTTCGCGACGGCAACGGGCGGGTCGCCAGGGCGTTGTTTTACTGGTTCATGTTCAAGAACGAATTTGCGGCGTTTCGCTACATTGCGATCAGTTTGTTACTGCGTAATGCTCCGGTGAAATATGGACGTTCATACCTGCATACCGAGGCGGATGAGCTGGATCTGACTTATTTCATCGAGTTCCAGTGTTCGGTGATCCAGCGTGCGGTGCTTGGGTTTTCCGATGTTTACCGCAAGAGCGTGGCCTACACCGAAGAGTTCGAGCGCTGGCTGACGAATTCTGGCTACTTCGATCAGATGACGGAAATACAGCGCGCGGTGTATCAGGCGGCAAAAAGCGGGGAGGCTAAGGAGTTCACGGCAGGCAATTTGGCGGAAAATTTTGGTTGCTCGTATAACGAGGCGACTTCGGTTCTGGAGGGGCTGGACCAATTGCAGCTTTTGGAGAGAAGGAAGATGGGGCGGGAGTGGGTGTTCTTTTTACGTAGTCCTTTACGTGGAGGGAAGCACGGGAGCGAATTGATTCGCCCCCGTGTCGTGGCTGTTTAGAGTGTGCCGAACACCTTCTTCGCCAGACTGGTCGCCGCAGCGGCCGGGTTCTGGCGGATGGTTTCTTCCTGTTTGCCGATCATCTCGAACAGGCCATTCAGCGCTTGTTCGGTGACGTAATTTTCAACGTTGGCGCTCTTCGCATCGACAACGCCAAACGCAGCAGCCTGACCAGCGAACGAGTTGTACTTCTGCGCTACGCCAACCTTGTCGGTCGCCTGTTTGACGATCGGCAGGAACTTGGCGCGGATCTGTTCGCGGCTGGATTTGTCGAGGTATTGCGTGGCCGAATCCTTGCCGCCGCTGAGGATGCCTTTGGCGTCTGCCACGCTCATTTTCTTCACGGCGTCGACGAGGATTGGCTGGGCCTGAGTCACAGCGGATTCGGCAGCCTTGTTCATCGCGGTTTCCAGTTCTTCAACCTGGGCGCCCATGCCGAAGGCTTTCATCTTGCTCGCGGCTTTGCCGAGTTTGCCCGGCAGTTCGATCTTCACGTCGGGGTTGTTGCTGAAACCACCGGGTGTGCCCAGTTGTTTGACGGCGATTTGTGCGCCTTGGGTCAGAGCATCCTTGAGACCGCCGGTGGCGTCTTTTTGCGACAGGTCACTGAGCGACAGCGCCAGCGCGCTGGCGGAGATCATCAGGCCTGCGCACAGGCCGGCGAAGCGAAGGGTAGGGCGGAGCATGGCGGCTTCCTTGTTGCGGAAAAGGGCTGCGGAAAATGAATTAACGAACGGCGTCGACGCGGATTTTCAGCGGCTGCGGGTCGTTACCGTCGAGTTGCACGGCATGGTTTTCGGTGGTGATGAACATCAGCTCACCATTGACTTCGATGCGCGCGCTGACCGAATAGCGATGGCCGGGTTTGACCTGCGCCGGGTCGTAGCTCAGGTGGAAAGGCAGCGGCACCTGGCCTTTGACCTGGCCTTTTTGCTCGTCCAATACGACGGCTGGCGCGTCGGCCAATGAAACGTCTTGCAGGCTGACGCTTAGGGTCGCGCTCGGTGGCAGAGCGATGCGCTGCAGGTAGAACACTTCACCGTCGAGGCCGACTTTGCCAGCGGGGGTGGTCGACTGGCAGGCGCTCAGCAGTGTGGCAGCGGCGAGCAGGGTGAGTTTTTGCATCGGAAGTTCTCCTTTTCATTGTGGGAGCGAGCTTGCTCGCGAAGGCGGTTTAGCATTCAACATTTCAGTTGTCTGACACGCCGTCTTCGCGAGCAAGTCGAATCGTCGCACCGTCACTCCCACCAGGTTTACATCAGGTCTCGGGTTGGGCGACGACCTGATCTGCTGCGTCTTCACTGCGATGCAGCGCGACTTGACGGATCGACAAACGAATCTCCGCCGGCAACACGCGTTTGGCCGCACCTTCGGCGAGTTCGCCGAGCAGTTCGTGGTAACTCAGTTTGCCGGCCTCGTCGCGACGCAGCACGTCGAGGTCGAGCAGGGTCTGGATGAAGTGGCGGAACAGGCTCTTGTCGAAGAACTCCGGGGCGTTGAGGCCGTGGAGGATCGACAGGCGCTGGGCCATGACCGTGCAGAGGTCTTCCAGCTCTTCGGCGCTGATGCTGTTCTGGCCGCTGTTGAGCAGCAACGACACGGTCATGTAGAAGCGCTGCAAGGTCTGGGCGATGCTCTTCGACAGCAGCGTCAGCAGGACGAAATGTCGCGAACTTGGCGCCGGACGCAGGTACACATCTTTCTCGAAACGCAGCAGGCCTTGCTCGACGAACGCTTCCAGCCACTGATCGACCACACCGTCCAGTTCGTCCAGCGTCCAGCGAATGAACAGTTCCGATTGCAGGTACGGATACAGCGCGCGGGTGTAGCGCAGGATCTGCTCGCGGCTCATGCGCGAGGTGCTCTGGAAGAAGCTCGCCAGCAGCGCCGGCAGCGCGAAGATGTGCAGCACGTTGTTGCGGTAGTAGGTCATCAAGACGGCGTTCTGCTCGTCCAGATAGAGAATCTTGCCCAGCGCATCGTTCTGCTCGGCGAGCAGGTCCATGTCCTTCACATGCTCGATCAGCGCGCGGCCATCACCTTCCGGCAGTGTGGTGTGTGGCGAGTACGGGACTTTGCGCAGCAGCGCCAGATACAGATCCAGCACCCGCGCCATGGCGCGATCATCCAGCGCCAGACGTGTAGTCGACAGCAGCGCCAGCGCCACCAGATTGACCGGGTTGATCGCCGCCGCTTCGTTCAAATGCTGTGCGACTTTTTCGCCGAGGCGATTGGTGGTTTCGTTGAGCCACGCCGGCTTGTACTGCGGGCCGAGTTCCTGCTGGCGCCAGTCCGGTTGCTCGGCGTCGAGGAATTCTGCGAGTTTGATCGGCTCACCGAAGTTCACCGCGACCTGACCGAAACGCTGCTTGAGCGCGCCGATGACTTTGAAAATGTCGAAGATCGATTCTTTTTTCTTGCTTGCCCCGCGCAGTTCGCCCAGATAGGTACGCCCCTCAAGCACGCGCTCATAACCGATGTACACCGGCACAAACACGATCGGCATCCGCGACGAACGCAGGAAGCTGCGCATCGTAATCGCGAGCATCCCGGTCTTCGGTTGCAACATGCGCCCGGTGCGCGAGCGGCCGCCCTCGACGAAGTACTCGACCGGGAAGCCTTTGGTGAACAGCGTGTGCAGGTATTCGTTGAACACCGAGGTGTACAGCGGATTGCCCTTGAACGTGCGACGCATGAAGAATGCACCGCCACGGCGCAGCAGGCTGCCGATCACCGGCATGTTCAGGTTGATCCCGGCGGCAATGTGCGGCGGGGTCAGGCCGTTGCGGAACAGCAGATACGACAGCAGCAAATAGTCGATGTGGCTGCGGTGGCAGGGCACATAGATCACTTCGTGACCCTGAGCGACTTTCTGCACGCCTTCGATGTGGTTGACCTTGATGCCGTCGTAGATCTTGTTCCAGAACCAGCTCAGCACCACTTCGAGGAAACGGATCGCGGTGTAGGTGTAGTCCGAGGCGATCTCGTTGCCGTAGCGCAAGGCCTGGGCCTTGGCTTTCTCCGGGGAGATGTTTTCGCGTTCGGCTTCGTCGAGGATCGCTTGCTTGACCAATGGCTGGTTGAGCAGACCTTTGACCAGGTTACGGCGGTGGGAAATGTCCGGGCCGATGACCGCTGCTTTCAGGTTGCGGAAGTGCACACGCAGAATGCGCTGGGCCATGCGCACGGTGCGTTCGTGGCCCTTGTTGTGCTCGATCAATTCGCGCAGATGGATCGGCGCGGAGAACTGCACGCGTGTCTTGCGGCCGAGGACGATGATGCTCAGCAGCCGACGCAGGCGCCCAGTAACGGCCCAGCTATCAGCAAACAGCAGTTTCCACGGACTGTTTTCGCTGTCCGGCGACTGACCCCAGAACACGCTGACCGGAATGATCTGCGCGTCTTCGGCAGCATTCTGGGTGAGGGCGCTGACCAGACGCGTCAGGGTCGGCGGCGCACCGCGTTTGTCCTGGCGACCAAGCCAGTCTGGGTCCGGTGTCAGGTAGAAAAACGCCGCCGGTTCGATCAGCGAACCCACCGACACCGGCAGTACCGGACGCGGCAGACCGGCCTTGGTGCACTCGGTGTCGAGCACGGCCAGATCAGTCAGCGAAGGGTTTTGCAGGACGTAGAACACCGGGCGACTGCGGTCGAGGTCAAGGGTGAACGACGACTGGTTGATCGTCTCCGAGCGAACCCAGAGATACAACAGTCGGCGCAAGGTGCCAAACACAAGACGGCGGAACGGGGAACGGGTCATACGGCTTCTGCGTGAGTGAATAAAACCGAGCGGTTGCTCGGGAGGTCGACAGTTTGCCGTATTCACCGAAAATCGGCAAAAAAGCGGCGAAGTAATCTCCTGTTGAGAGTTTTCGCGCCTGTCATATACTCGGCGGTC
>Ga0307510_10001783_pt1 | contig 24028 bp, 22 predicted proteins | sample 12_EM_MG_FD_207224 | JGI IMG/M metagenome (GOLD analysis project Ga0307510, IMG submission 207224) | Populus trichocarpa ectomycorrhiza microbial communities from riparian zone in the Pacific Northwest, United States - 12_EM | ecosystem: Host-associated > Plants > Roots > Unclassified | place... | reverse complement strand
GGATTTCTTCGTCCCCGACGACGACGTGCCGCCACCCGGCGTCACCGTGCAAGCGCTGCCCTCGGTAGGCGCGGCGCAGACGTCGCGTTAGAGACTTACCGTCGTTGGTTCCGTCGGGGAGCGTGTGAACTTGCGAAAATGGGCCGTCATCGCCATCGCGATCTGCGTCGCCGCACTAGCGGGAGCGAGCGTCTACTTCCGGCCTGATCGCGCCATTCGCGTGGCCACCGGCGTCGTCGCGCACAATGTCTGTTCCAAGGCCTTCGTCTCGGGCCTCGATCCGCAGGCTGTGTTCGCCGAAATTTCCGACCGTGCCGGGATTCGACAGCTGCGCCATATGCTCCGATTCGGCCTCGACCGCACGGCTCGCACCGTCGATGTCTCGACACTCGGACTATTTCGCAGCCGTGCGGCCTTTCACGACGGGCTCGGCTGTGTCGATCTGCACGGAACGAACGCGCCCTATCTCCTGAAGAGCGACATCGAGGCGCTGAAAGCGAAGACGCCGCCCCTGCTTCCCGAAATTGCCGGACCCGCTTTGGTCGAACCATCCGATCCGGCGTTGAAGGCGGCGCTCGACCACGCCTTCGAGGAGCCCGCAGCGCCGCCGTTCCGGAGGACCAAAGCGGTGGTCGTGGTGCACGACGGTCAGGTGATTGCCGAGCGCTACGCGGCCAGCATCGGCGTCGATACGCCGCTGCTCGGCTTCTCCATGACCAAGTCGGTGGTCAACGCGCTGATCGGCATCCTTACGCAACAGGGCCTCGTCACACCGTCGATGCCGGCGCCGATACCGGAATGGCGCGGCGCCGACGATCCACGGCGCGAAATCGAGGTCGAGCATCTCATGCGCATGACCAGTGGCCTCGATCTGAACGAAACCAATTCCGGCTTCGATCCATCCAGCCGGATGTTTCTGCAGGACGACACGGCGGCCTATGCCGTGAATACGAAGATGATCGCGCCGCTAGGAACGCGATGGCATTATTCGAGCCCGACCACGCAGATCCTGGCGCGCATCGTCCGCGACGCGGTCGGCGGACCGGAGCAGACGCTGGCATTTGCGTGGCGCGAATTGTTCAACCCGCTCGGCATGCGCAACGTCACGCTGGAGTTCGACGCCTCAGGCACGCTGTTGGGCTCGACCTACATGCTCGCAAGCGCGCGCGACTGGGCGAAATTCGGCCTGCTCTACCTCAATGACGGCGTGGTCGGCGGAAAACGCATCCTGCATGAGGACTGGGTGGACTTCTGCGCGGCCGCGACGCTCGACACCGACTACGCCGCCGGCTTCTGGACCAATCGCAGCGAGCACCCCAACGCGAAGGGGCGCGTTCGGCTCGGTATCCCGCGCGATGCATTCTTTGCGTCGGGCGACCTCGGCCAGCGCATCGTGATCATGCCGTCACAGCGCCTCGTCGTGGTGCGGCTCGGTGACAGCGTGGATCCAACGGGCGATATAAGAGGGCTTGCCCGGCTGGTGAAGGAAGTCATCGCGGCGGTGCAGCCGTGAGGTCGTCATTGCGGTTAAGGCCGTCATCGTCCGCGAAGGCGGACGATCCAGTATTCCAGAGACAGTAGTGATTGAACCGATAAGACGCGGCGTACTGGATACCCCGCCTTCGCGGGGTATGACGGGCTCACACAATTTCACCCGTCAACGCCCCACCACATACGGCCCGCCCTTTTCCAGCGCGCGCGCATAGGCCGGCCGGGCGTGAATGCGCTCGAGAAATGCCATCGCCTTGGGATGACCCACTTCCAGTCCGCCACGCGCGGCCGCCGCTTCCAGCGGAAAACTCATCTGGATGTCGGCGCCAGTGAACTCGCTGCCGGCGAACCACTCGCTTTTTGCAAGCTCGCCCTCCCAGTAATCCATATGCTGCTTGAGCTGCGGATTGACAAGCGTGGTCAGTGCCGTATTGGACACCTTGCGCACCAGCGGCCGCAGCAAGGCCGGCGCGCGCTTCGGCATCAGCGTGAACAGCAGCTTCAGCAGCAGCGGCGACATCGCCGAGCCTTCGGCATAGTGCAGCCAATAGGTGTAGCGCAGACGCTCCGGCGTGTTCGGCGGCGGGATCAGGCGGCCATTGCCATAGGTGTCGATGATGTATTCGCAGATCGCTCCGGACTCGGCGATGGTGTTGCCATTGTCGGTAATGACGGGCGATTTGCCGAGCGGGTGAATGGCGCGCAGTTCCTTCGGCGCGCGCATGTCCGGCTGGCGCTGATAGCGGACGATCTCATAGGGCACACCAAGCTCTTCGAGCAGCCACAGCACGCGCTGGGAGCGGGAATTGTTGAGATGATGAACCGTCAGCATGGCGTCCCCTTCAATTGGCCGCCGTTCGTGCCAGCCGGGCAGGGCAAAGTCGAGACGGCCTTACGGGCACCGCTATATTTACCCGGGCGATATTGACATTCAAATTTATCCGGGTAAATATAAACTACCGAAAATCCAGAGTTTCTCCAATGGCTGACAAGACCCGCCCTCATTTTACGGCATTCCTGGGCCCGCAGCGCCTTGCAGCAGGCCCGCTCGCCGAGGTCGCGATTGCGGTCATGCAGGCTTCCCGCCGCCCCGCCGCGCCACCGATCATCATCTTCAGCGACGCGACCGGCTACCCGATCGACCTCGATCTCCGCGGCACCGAGCGCGAAATCATCTCCCGCTTGCCGCAACCCGCCGCACCGCCGGATATCGAAACCGAAGAGATGGCGTCAGCGGAGCCGCGTGGGCGCGGACGGCCCAAGCTCGGCGTTGTCGCACGCGAGGTGACGTTGTTGCCGCGTCACTGGGAGTGGCTCGGCGCACAGCCCGGCGGTGCATCGGTAGCGCTGCGCAAGCTCGTTGAAGAAGCACGCCGCGCCAATGGCGATGCGGATCGCGCCCGCGCGGCGAGGGATGCCGCCTATCGTTTCATGTCCGTGATGGCCGGCAATCTCGCCGGCTTCGAGGAAGCGTCACGGGCGTTGTTCGCCGATGATCGGCGGCGATTCGTCGGTCTCATCGCCGGCTGGCCCGACGATATCCGCGACCACGTCGTCAAACTCGCCTTCAGCGATCGCGCCGAGCCATAGGCGCGCTTCGCCTCTAGCGAAGTTCCAAACCCCTCACCCGCCCGCTCCGGTGCGCGGCAATGATCCGTCACGTCTTCAATGGGAACAACCGCCGTGTCGAAAACCCCCTCTCTCTGGAAGACCTTCTTGATCTTCCTCGCACCCCTGATGCTGAGCAACGCCCTGCAATCGCTGTTCGGCACCGTGAGCAACGCGCTGCTTGGCCAGATGATCGGGGTCGACGCGCTGGCGGCCGTATCGGTGTGCTTTCCCGTGATGTTCTTCCTGTTCGCCTTCGTCATGGGCCTGAGCACCGGCGCGACCGTGCTGATCGGACAGGCGTGGGGCGCGGGCGAACGTGACAAGGTGAAGGCGGTTGCCGGCGCGACGCTGGCGGTCGCCCTCGTCCTCGCCATCACGGTTGCGCTGTTCGGCGGCCTGTTCAGCCGACCATTGATGATCGCGCTCGCGACGCCGCCTGATATCCTCGAGCAGGCCAGCGCTTATGCGCGCGTCATGCTGCTGACGATGCCGCTCGGCTTCGTGTTCCTGCTGATGAACGCGATGTTGCGGGGTGTCGGCGACACGCTGACGCCGCTGCTGGCGCTGGCCCTGTCGACCGCGATCGGCCTGATCCTGACGCCGCTCCTCATCCGCGGCGGGTTCGGCCTTCCCGCCACGGGCGTGACGGCTCCGGCCTGGGCGTCGGCTATTGCCAGCACGCTGACGCTGTCCGTGCTCGGTTTATATCTGCGCCACAAGAAGAGCCCGCTGGCGCCGGACGCCGAATTTCTGCGCAGGCTTCGGCTGGACGGAGCCCTGCTCGGCAAGATCCTGGGCATCGGTATCCCGAGCGCGGTCGGGATGGTGGTGATGGCGGTGGCCGAACTGGTGCTGCTCGGCCTCGTCAACGGCTTCGGTTCTGAAGCCACCGCGGCCTATGGCGCCGTCAACCAGATCATGGGCTATGCGCAATTCACCGCGATATCGATTTCGATCTCGGTCTCGATCCTTGGCGCGCAGGCGATCGGCGGCGGCCATGCCGGTCGGCTGGACGCCATCGTCCGGACCGGCCTGCTGCTCAATCTCGTCCTGACCGGCGGCCTGGTGGCGCTGATCTATCTGTTTCCGCGCGTGGTGCTCGGCGTCTTCATTACCGACACGGCCGTGCTCGAACTCGCGAAAGGACTGCTCATGATTGCCTTGTGGAGTTCGGTGCCGTTCGGCATGGCGACGGTATTCTCAGGCGCAATGCGCGCTGGCGGCGTGGCGCTGGCTCCCATGCTGCTGTCGATCTTCGCCATCGTCGCGATCGAAATACCCTCTGCCGTGATCCTGAGCCGGACCATCGGGCTCGACGGCGTCTGGGCCGCCTACCCGATCGTGTTCTGCGCCATGTTCATCCTGCAACTCGGCTATTACGTGCTGGTCTGGCGTCGCCGGCCGATTGAGCGGCTAGTGTGACGACGGCAGGCCGCGCATTGCCACGATATTACGATCGTCATAATACCGTGGACGCGCCGCCTGCCTTGCGCCACAATGCGGCAAAACACCGGGGAGACTGCCGTGAGGTCAAATCCGCGATTTCTGTTCGATTTCGGCAGCCCGAATGCCTTCCTCAGCCACGAAGCTATACCGGCGATCGAAAAGCGCATCGGCGTGAAGTTCGAATATGTTCCGATCCTGCTCGGCGGCATCTTCAAGGCCACCAACAACAGGTCACCCGCCGAAACGCTCGCCGGCATCAAGAACAAGCGCGAATTCCACGCGCTGGAGACCGAGCGCTTCCTGAAGCGCTTTGGGGTCAGGCCCTATGTCTGGAATCCGTTCTTCCCGGTCAACACGCTGAACCTGATGCGTGCGGCGGTGGCCGCCCAGTTCGAAGGCGTTTTCGAGAAATATGTTGAGACCGCCTTCCATCACATGTGGGTCGAGCCGAAGAAAATGGATGACCCCGAGGTCGCGGCCAAGGCGCTGGCCTCGTCCGGCCTCGATGCTGCAAAACTGCTGGCACGCTCGCAGGACGCCGATGTAAAGGCCAAGCTGATCGAGAATACGCAAAACGCGGTCGAGCGCGGCGCGTTCGGCTCGCCGACGTTCTTCGTCGGCAAGGAAATGTTCTTCGGCAAGGAGCAGCTTCGCGAGGTCGAGGAAATGGTCTCGGGGAAATAGCGACCGGTTTCCGCGAGAGCTGGAGACAGCTAATCGTGAGTGGCGAATAGCGAATGGTTGGTGATAAAGCGGGTCGGGAATTTCCTACTCGCCATTCGCCACTCACTATCCGCACCCCAAAATCAACAACAAAAGGAAGCTTTCGCATGCGTATTCTCGTGGTCGGCGCTGGCGCCATCGGCGGCTATTTTGGTGGCAGGCTGCTTCAGGCAGGAAACGACGTGACGTTCATGGTCCGGCCGAAGCGCGCTTCCGAACTCGCAAGCGCAGGCCTCGTCATCAAGAGTCCCGCCGGCGACGTGACGCTCAAGAGCCCGCCCACGGTGCAGGCCGACAAGCTCGCCGAGACATTCGACGTCGTGCTGTTGAGCTGCAAGGCATTCGACCTGCAGGACGCGATCAAGTCTTTTGCTCCCGCGGTCGGGCCGAAAACGGCGATCATCCCCCTGCTCAACGGCATGCTGCACCTCAACGTGCTGGACGAGAAATTCGGGGCCGACCGCGTGCTCGGCGGTCTCTGCGCGATCGCGGTGACGCTCAACGACGCCCGCGAGGTGGTCCAGCTCGCGCCGATGCAGTCGTTCAATTTCGGCGAACGCGACGGCTCGATGTCGGAGCGGCTGCGCGCGATTGCGAAAGTGTTCGAAAGCGGCAAGTTCGGCGCCGTGGCCAGCGACCACATCATGCAGGACATGTGGGAGAAGTGGGTTTTCCTGGCTTCGCTCGCGGCGTCGACCTCGCTGATGCGAACCTCGGTCGGCAATATCCTGGCGGTCGCCGGCGGCAAGGATTTCCTGCTCGGCATGCTCGACGAATGCAGCGCGATTGCAAAGGCGTCAGGTTATGCGCCGACCGGGCCGTTCTTCCAGCGCACCAGCGGCTTGCTGACGACCGAAGGCTCGCCGATGACCGCCTCGATGTTCCGCGACATCAAGGCAGGCCTGCCGGTCGAGGCCGACCATGTGATCGGCGATCTCGTCGCCCGCGCGGACGCCGCCAAGATCCCGGTGCCGAAACTGCGCATCGCCTACACCCATCTCAAGGCGTATGAGAAGCAGCGGGGGTAGTTTGATCCGTAGCCCGGATGAAGCGCAGCGTAATCCGGGGACATTCGTTCGCGCTGGGCGGGTTATCCCGGGTTGCGCTTCGCTTCACCCGGGCTACGTCACCTCTAGAGATGCGCGAGATAATGCGCGAGCGCCTCGATCTCTTCCTCGCTGAGAGGAAACGCGACATCGGCCATCGCCGCCATCGCGCCGCCGGCGCGCACGCCCGATTTGTAATCCCCCAACGCCTTCACCAGATATTCCTCGCGCTGGCCGGCGATGCGGGCGACCGCCTTGGTGCCGGCGAAGGTATCCGTGTGACATGAAGCGCAGCGCCGGCCGACCGCCGCCTGCGCGCCCTTCGTTGAAAGGTCCGGATTGTCGTCGGGCTTGGGCGCCTTCGGCACCGGCAGTGAGGCGTAATAGGCGCCGAGGTTGCGGATGTCCTCATTGTTGAGCTGCTCGACGATCGGCTGCATCTGCTCGTTCTTGCGGGTGCCGGCGCGAAAGAACACGAGCTGCCACTGGATGAACAGATCGGGCTGAGCCGCGAGCGAGGGAATGTTCTCCATCTGCGAAATGCCGCCCTCGCCGTGGCAGCCGACGCACAGCCCGGCCTTCTCCTTGCCGGCCGCGATATCGGCGGCGCGGGCCGGCGAACCGCAGGCGAATAGCGCCGCCAGCACGATTCCGACCAGTGCATTTCGCATGTGAACTCCTCTGCACCACACCTCAAACAACAGGGGCTGCGGCCACCCGTTCCCGGATAACCGCAGCCCCTGATCGTTGACGTCCTACTTCTTGTAGCTGATGCGATAGACGGCGCCGGCCCAATCGTCGGCCACCAGGATCGAACCATCCTTGGCGAGGATGATGTCGTTCGGACGGCCGAGATAGCCCGTGTCGCCTTCGAGCCAGCCCGAGGCAAAGATTTCCGACTTGGCGTTCTTGCCGTCGGCATCGACGATCACGCGCTTGATGCGGGCGCCCTGGTACTTGGCGCGGTTCCAGGAGCCGTGCTCGGCGATCAGGATGTTGTTCTTGTACTCGGCGGGGAATTGATCGCCGGTATAGAACTTCATCCCGAGCGGTGCGACATGGGCGCCGAGCTTGACGACCGGCGGGGTGAATTCATCGCACTTGTGTCCCATCGCGAACTTCGGATCCGGGAGGTCGCCCTGGTGGCAATAGGGATAGCCAAAATGCTCGCCGATCTTCGAGATCATGTTGAGCTTGTCGCTCGGCATGTCGTCGCTGATCCAGTCGCGCGCGTTCTCGGTGAACCAGTATCGCCCGGAACGCGGATCGACGTCGCCGCCGACGCTGTTGCGGACGCCGAGCGCCCAGATCTCGGCATTACCGGTCTTGGGATCGACGCGGCGAACCTGCGAGACGCTGGTCGGGGGTATGCCGATGTTGAAGGGCGGTCCGAACGGCAGATAGAACCAGCCATCCTTGTCCACGGCGATGTATTTCCAGCCATGCGCGACGTAGGACGGCATGTCGTCATACACCACCTTGCCGGCGCCGAGATTGTCGAGATTGGCTTCGGCGTTTTCGTATTTGATCAGCCTGTTGATCGCGACGACGTAAAGCGAACCATCGAGAAAGGCGAGGCCGGTCGGCATGGTGAGACCCTTGAGGACGGTCTTGACCTCCCGCTTTCCGCCAGTGTCCTTGATCGCATAGACGTTGCCGAGGCTGAAGGAGCCGACAAACAGCGTACCCTTGTCGCCCCAGGCCATCTGCCGCGCCTCCAACACGTTGGAGGCATAGACTTCGATACTGAAGCCCTCCGGCAGCTTGATCTTCTTCATCATCGCCGCAAGTTCGGCGTCCGAGGCGCCGGTCGGCGGACCGGATGGCGGCGCCTGGCCCTTCTGGGCCTCGGTCTCGTCGCCAAGGAACCAGTCCGGCGGCGGGTTGGTCCAGAAGTCCTTGGTGCCGGACTCGTACTTCTTCAGGGGCTTCTGCTGCGCGCTGGCCTGGCTGACCCCCGCGACAACGAGGACGGCTGCGAGCGCAAGAATGGATCGATTGAAAGCCGATTTCATCGCGTCACTCCCTATGCAGCCTGGCGGCTGCGACTGTTATTATTTTGAGAACGTCCGAGAGGCGAACTTTGGTCTGGTGAAGAGAAACAGACCGGGAAATGGTAGCACATCCGGTGCGGGAGAGAAGCGCGCGCCACGCGGCTCTGCCTGATCAAAGTAAAATTGTGAGACGGATTGCCAAGCTGCAGCGTTCGATCCGCGTTCGCAGTCACGCACCGCTGCACCGCAATATTCGTGTCGAGCGAACGCCTGCCAGTCATCGCAAGGCGCACGAGTGGGCGGCGTTCGACATCAGCGGATCACGCGCATCATCTTTGCCGGTGGGCAAACGAACAACGCAATTGTGGCCCATTTCATAACGGAGGGGCCAAATCCATGAGAAATTTTTCACATGCCCTTCCCAGATGCCGGTCTGCCTCGACCGCGCTTGAGCGAGCGTCCGTATGGCAAACAAGCGGATCATTCTGCTCTCGGACGGCACGGGCAATTCCGCCGGCAAGGTCTGGCGCACCAATGTGTGGCGGACGTTCGAGTCGCTCGATCTGACGAGCTCGCGACAGATCGCATTCTATGACGACGGGGTCGGCACCTCGTCCTTCAAGCCCTTCGCGATCCTGGGCGGCGCCTTCGGCTTTGGCCTGAAGCGGAACGTGCTGGATATCTACAAGTTTGCCTGCCGCAATTATCGCTCGCATCTCGATTATCAGGCGCTCGAAGCCGCCGCCGCCGAATCCGAAAATCGTGACGAGAAATACGGCCCCTACCAGGGCGACGACATCTTTGCCTTCGGGTTCAGCCGTGGCGCCTTCACCATCCGCGTGGTGAACGGGCTGATCTGCGAACAGGGGCTGGTGAGTTACCGCACCGAGGAGGAACTCGATCGAAAGGTCGCCACGGCCTACCGCGCACACCGGGCGGAATGCTTCAAATCGCGGTTTCAGATCGAATGGGTGTTTAGAAAGCTGCGCAATCTGTTCGTCTCCGCCAAGCACGACAAGACCCAGCGCCCGGTCGATCACATCGCCTTCCTGGGCCTCTGGGATACGGTGGCCGCCTACGGTCTGCCCGTCGACGAAATGACGCGGGGTGTCAGTCGATACCTCTGGCCGCTCGAGCTGCCGGACCGGCAGCTTAACCCCCTGGTTCGCAAGGCCTGCCATGCGCTCTCGCTCGATGATGAGCGCACGACGTTCCATCCACTGCTGTGGGACGAGAGCCCGGAAACCGTCGCGACCGGCACCAGGGGCACCGATTCGGAACGGATCACGCAAGTCTGGTTCGCGGGTGTGCATTCCAATGTCGGCGGCGGATATCCGGACGACTCGCTCGCCCACGTGTCACTCACCTGGATTTTGTCCGAAGCAAAGCGCCGTGGCCTCACCTTGAAGGAAGCTCCGGGCGCGGATCCCGACGCCTTCAAACGCGTCTGCTCGACCCAGGACAAGGACGGCCGGATTTATGATTCGCGTAACGGGCTGGGCGGCTACTACCGTTATGGACCAAGGAACGTAGCCGCGCTGTCGGACACGCGATATTCGGACGACAAGCGCGACTGCGTGAAGATCGCGATGCCGAAAATCCACGAGAGCGTGTTCGCGCGGATCGCCGTCGATGCGCATCTCTATGCGCCGGTCGGATTGCCGCCCGCCTACGAAATCCTGACCTATGACGAGAGGATCGTTGCGCCGGACAAGGTGGGGTACGAAACTTCCAAGGCCGCGCGCGGACGCGAAAAGACACAGGAATACGTCGTCGGAAGTTCGATCTGGCGGCGGCGCATCATCTATTTCCTGACCGTGATCGCTTCGGTCTATCTGTTGGCCTATCCGGTGGCATCTCAGCTTACGGCCGCGGACGAGTACACCAGTCGGCTCAGGCCGCTTTCCGACGTCATCCGCATGGTCGGCATGGCCCTGCCGGGAGCGATCACCTCACGCTGGATAAACGCGTATGCGAGAGATCCGCTTTCGTTTGTGCTTCATGCCGGACTTGTCGCGCTGTTGTTGTGGTTGAGCGCCGGCCTCCGGAGCCGGATCACCGACCAGATGCGTTGCGCCTGGCGGGTAAGCCTGTCGAAGTTCGATATCCACGGACGGCATGCCGAGCCGCCGGCCGGCCCGAGTGCCCTGCAGAAGCTCGTCTGCCTTGGCCTGTTCTTGATCGCGCTCTATCCGGTGCCGGGCTGGTTCGGATACCCGGTGCCCGCGGCGCCGGAGGCCCTGCAGATCTTCATCGACCGCATCACCCGTCCGTATTTCCAGTTCTTCGCCATCTTAATCCTGATTACGATGTTGCTCAAGGATTCGACCATTGCCTGGTTCAGGCTGAAGGATGGATACAAGCAAGCCATCAGCACCATCAAACTCAAGATTGCGCCGGGGATTTTTGCGGTCCTGTTTCTATACGGCGGCGTCGCGCTCGCGAGCCATTACATTTTCAACATCCGCGACAGTTTCGGCGATTTCTGCCAACCGGACCCCAAGGCGAGCAAGCTCGATCTTTGCACGCCGGCCGAGGTGGGGCTGTGCACCCAGGCGGCCGACGGCACACTTCCCGACACCTGCACGAAGCTCTGTGCCGTGAAAACCGAATTCGACACCCGCAATGCCTGCACGTCGACCAAGGTCAAGGTTTATGCCGCGCAGACTTATACGTTCGAGATCAGCAAGAAGGATGAATGGTCATTTCTCGGCGCACCCTCGGGCCCAGGCGGAATGCCGCTGAGTGAATTCTGGCATCACAAGGACGCCGGCTGGTTGGGTTCAGCGGTCGCTTTGGCGCAGATGGCGGCCTTGAGTGCGGCATATCCGATCAGACGCACTTTCGATCGTCCGTTTGGACGCGTCATTACCCGCTACGGAGACACCGGCAATACGGAAAATTTCATCGACACGCGCGACGATCCCCAAACGGTCGAGTATTTGAGAGAGACGTTCAAGCCGGCAAATGACGGCGAGCTCTACGTCTATTTGAACAAGCCGGTGAGCGGCTTCTGGCCAGGCCTTTTCCGTGACGTGAATGCGGGAACGGCAAGGATTCGGGTCGTTCGTATTCCGAACAAGTGATGTTGGTGCGCATCGGCCCACAAACGACAAGGCCGCCAAAAGGCGGCCTGTCATCGATCCGGGAGTTTGCCATGAGAGAAAAATCTGGAGCGGGCGAAGGGGCTCGAACCCTCGACCCCGACCTTGGCAAGGTCGTGCTCTACCACTGAGCTACACCCGCATCCGAGATGGCGGCGAACGCGCGCCGTCAACGGCAGACCTATGCCAAATGCCGACCGTGAATGCAACAGTCCGCGTGCGATCCGGCGCCACGCCGATAATCCGATTTCATTAACAAAAGGGAGCGAATTGGTCCGAAACAACGTCGAAACGGGGGTTGCCAGCCCCTTAGGCCCATGTTGGGAACCCAAGGTCCCGCCACTCAGCGTAAATGCGGGGCGATTCGAGCTATTTTCGAGCGAGCATCCACACGTCTCCCGTCAATTCGCCCCCCACGCTCAATCGCAATCGAAGGTCCCTTGGCTTGCCTGGACGGGGCATCGACGCTCCCGGCAGGTTCCACCCCCGGAAGGCCGCCTGCCGATTGAATTTTACGGCCAAGCCGCCATCTAGCGGATGAGGAACTTCGCCCCTAGCCGTGCTAGAACGGGCCCGAATTCCAGGACACTTTCTAATTCCAGGATTCTAACTCCAAGACATCTTCTCAAGACATCAGGCGAGGATACCGTGACGATAGTTGAGCAGGGCGGCGGCCCGGCGCCGCAGGCAGTACCCGATCTGATCAAGGAGACGACCACCCAGACCTTCGTGAAGGACGTCATCGAGGAGTCGAAGCGTCAGCCGGTGCTGATCGACTTCTGGGCGCCCTGGTGCGGCCCCTGCCGCCAGCTCACGCCGGTTCTCGAAAAGGCGGTCCGCGCGGCCAAGGGCAAGGTCAAGCTGGTCAAGATGAATATCGACGAGCATCCGGCCATCCCCGGCCAGATGGGCATTCAGTCGATCCCGGCCGTGATCGCGTTCGTGGGCGGCCAGCCCGCCGACGGCTTCATGGGCGCGGTGCCGGAGAGCCAGATCAACGCCTTCATCGACAAGCTCACCAAGGGAATGACGGCGCCGGGCGAGCCGAATATTGCAGAGATCCTGCAGGAGGCCGAAGCCGTGCTGGCGGAAGGCGACCCTGCCGCGGCAGCCCAGATCTATGCCGAGATACTGGGTTTCGATGCCACTAACATCGCCGCGCTGGCGGGGCTGGCGAAATGCTACGTGACGACGGGCGCCGTCGAACAAGCCAAGCAGACGCTTGCGATGGTGCCGGAATCGAAGCGCAATGACGCCGCCGTCAAGGCGGTGCAGGCCTCGATCGAACTCGCCGAGCAGGCCCAGGCGGTCGGTCCGGTGACCGAGCTGGAACAGAAAGTCGCAGCAAACCCGCTCGACCATCAGGCGCGATTCGACCTCGCTACCGCGCTCAACGCCCAAGGCAACCGCGCTGAAGCGACCAACCAACTGCTCGAAATCGTCAAGCGCGATCGCAAGTGGAACGATGACGGCGCGCGCAAGCAGCTGGTGCAGTTCTTCGAGGCGTGGGGCGGTGCGGATGAAGCCACCGTCGACGGGCGCAAGCGGCTGTCGACGATTCTGTTCTCGTAGTGCGTACTCCACCAGAGCTGGGCATGGTTTTGTGAAGAGAACACGCACCGAACCAACGAACTGACCGGGACTGCAAATGCCGATCAATGCCGAATACCGCGGACCCGGCGAGCTTCCCGAAATCATTCCGGTGTTTCCATTGCCGGGCGCGCTGTTGCTGCCGCGCGGCCAGATGCCGCTCAATATTTTCGAGCCGCGCTATCTGGCGATGGTGGACGATGCGCTGCGCGATGGTCACCGGCTGATCGGGATGATCCAGCCCGATATTTCGCACAGCAAGGACGAGGCAAGGCCGGAGCTGTTCCGGGTCGGCTGCGTCGGCCGCATCACCCAGCTCGCCGAATCCGGCGACGGCCGCTACATCCTGGAACTGACCGGCGTCGCGCGCTTCAAGGTAGTCGAGGAAATCTCAGGCCTGACCGCGTACCGTCAATGCAAGGCGGATTTCTTTCCCTATGCCGACGATTTCGTTGCGCGCAAGGGCGAGGAAGCCGTCGACCGCACGGCCTTGCTCGACGTGCTGACCGATTTTCTCGAAGCCAACAATCTGAAAGTGGATTGGGAAGGCATCGAGAGCGCGCCGAACGAGGCGCTGGTCAATGCGCTGGCGATGATGTCGCCCTATGGCCCGGCGGAGAAGCAGGCGATGCTGGAAGCGCCCGACCTGAAAACCCGCGCCGAAATCCTGATCGCGGTGACCGAGATGGATCTCGCCAAGAAGCGCACCAGCGGCGACACCGGATTGCAGTAGGCTCTCACGTCATTTCGGGCGCCCTATTCCGGCAGCCCTGCCCTGCGCAAGCCGTCCGCAAACGTCGCGAGATCTTCCGCCCGGTGGATCGGAAGCCAGTCCCTGAGATTGGAAATCCGCAGCAAAGGATCCAGCTTGCGCAGATGATCCATGGCCCTGCGGCCTTCCTCGGTCCTGCCGGCCAGCGCGTGGCTGGCCGCGGCGACGGCGGCCACCAGCAGAAAGCTCGGCAGATCGCTGGATGCCTTGTCCGCCCAAGAGGACGCCGCGTCGAAACGTCCGGCGAACAGATGCGCCGCCGCCATTCCGGCCTGCATTCGATAGGTTTCCGGATCGAGCGGGCTCAAGCGCATCGCCCGCGCAAAGTGCTCGATGGCGCCGTCGGATTCGCCGTGCCAGACCCGCAGAAATCCCCCCAGAAACCAGGCGGCCGCCAGGTTGGGATTGAGCATCACCGCCCGGTCGTGCAAGGCGATACCGCCGTCGAGGTCACCGGTGAAGTGGGCCAGCGCATGGCCGCCTCGCGCCAGCGCGACCGCATCATCGCGCCCAAGTTCGACAGCCCGGCGGGCGAGGCGCGCGCCCTCGGCAGCCTCACGCCCTGGATCGATCTCCCATCCATTGACCTTGCGCCAGAAATGACACCACGCCGCCGCGCCATAGGCCGAAGCGAAATCCGGATCGAGCTCGATTGCTTTTTCGAACAGCGGAAGCGCCTCGCCGATGGCCTCCCTGGTGCCCCGCTGCAGGTCAGCGATTCCGCGCAGGTAATAGTCGTACGCACCGAGATGTTCGGTTGGCTTGCGCTTGGCGCGCTCTATCTCGGCGCGTTCGAGCTGCGGCGCAATGGCGCCGACGACGCTCGCGGCCACCTGGTCCTGCAGTTCGAAGATATCGTCGAGGCTGCCTTCGAAGCGCTCGGCCCACAGATGCGTCCCGGCAGCGGCGTCGATCAACTGTCCCGTGATGCGCACCCGGTTCGCGGCCTTGCGCACGCTGCCTTCCAGCACATAGCGCACGCCCAACTCGCGTCCGATCTGTTTCACGTCTACAGCGCGGCCCTTGTAGGTGAAGCTCGAATTGCGCGCGATCACGAACAGCCAGCGAATCCGCGACAGCGCGGTGATGATGTCCTCCACCACGCCATCAGCGAAGTATTCCTGCTCGGGGTCACCGCTCAGATTCTGGAAGGCAAGGACGGCGATCGACGGCTTGTCAGGAAGAGCCCGCGGAGGTGCCGTTGTTTCATCCGATGTGACGGGCTCCGTCCTTGGCGAACCGAAACCATCCGATGCATCGCCTTCCCTGACCTCGCCAATGAACCGGAATCCCTTGCGGGCGATGGTGCGTACCAGGCGCTGCTCCTCGCCGGAGTCGCCGATTGCCTTGCGCACCGCATTGATGTGACTGGTCAGCGTCGACTCGGAGACGATCCGCCCGCCCCATACCACGTCCAGGAGATTATCCTTGCTGACGACGTGCTCGCGGTTCTGAATCAGATAGACCAAGAGGTCGAAGACCTGCGGCCCGGTTGCAATGGCCTTTGATCCCCGGGTGAGCTCACGCCGGTCAAGGTCGAGCACGTAATCCTCAAACAAAAACTGCACGGCGGCGGCGCTCCATCATCCCCCGGCGCAATTGCGAGGCGGCCGGGCTGACACTGTTCCGTCCAGGCAAGCCATTGATAGCACGGCATTCCTTGGGCACCACCGATTGCCGCGCGACCTTTTGTCGGCGGACCACCCTGCGGGATAGCGGCCGGCTTGGACCAATAACCAAGACAAATCCAACGCTAGTCCAATGTCGCTGCAAGGCTTTCGGGCCGATCCGGAAGCATTGTCCGCTCAGATCAACGGCCCGATGGCGGGCAACAACGGGAGAGCGGATATGAAAATCGTCGTTATCGGAGGCAGCGGCCTCATCGGAACCAAGCTTAGCGCGATCCTCAAGCAGAAAGGCCACGACGTTGTCTCGGCCTCACCCAGTTCGGGTGTCAACACCATTACACGCGAGGGACTGGCCGAGGCGCTTTCGGGCGCGCAGGTGGTCGTTGACGTCGCCAACGCGCCGTCATGGGAAGCCAAAGCGGTGCTCGAATTTTTCGAGACCTCCAGCCGCAATCTACTTGCGGCGGAGAGGGCTGCGGGCGTCGGGCATCATGTCGCGCTCTCCGTCGTCGGTACCGAGCGCCTGCTCGAGAGCGACTATTTCCCCGCCAAGCTGGCGCAGGAGAAGCTGATCAAGGAGGCCGGCATTCCCTATACCATCCTGCGCGCCACGCAGTTCTTCGAGTTCGTCGGCGGCATCGTCCAGTCGGGGACCGACGGCGACGCCATTCGGATGTCGCCCGCCCTGTTCCAGCCCATCGCCTCGGAAGATGTCGCCGCTGCGCTGGCCGACGTTGCCGTAGCGCCGCCGGTCAACGGAACCATCGAAGTCGCCGGCCCTGAGCCTATTCCGCTCGACAAGATCGCCCGGCAGTTTTTGGCTGCGAAGGGCGACGGCCGTAAGGTGATCGCCGACGTTCACGCCCGCTACTTCGGTGCCGCGATCGACGATCGATCGCTGACCCCCGGCGAACATCCGCGCCTTGGCCGGATCCGTTTCGAGGACTGGCTCAGCCACTGATCGTCAGGCAAATCCGTCGGTCAGGCCGGCAACGGCCTGACCGGATCATTCGCGCCCCACGCCCTCCCATGAATGGATCGACGATGTTGAAATCAGTATGTCTTGGCATAGCCGTGTTGCTCGGCGTCGCCATGGAAGCGAATGGCGTCTTCATGCTTTTGTCGCCCGCCGATTGGTACATGGCGGTTCCGGGCGTGACATCCACCGGACCTTTCAATCAGCATTTTCTGCGTGATATCGGGTTGATATTTCTGTTGCTCGGTGGCGCGTTTCTGGTGGGGGCGGCACAGCCTCACCTGCGCGTCGCGCTTTGGGCCGCGCCTTCGATCTGGCTGACCGGCCATGCTCTGTTCCACTTATGGGAGGTGGCAGTCGGCATCTGTTCCCCCTCGGTAATTCCACGCGACTTTCCCGCTGTGACTTTGCCGGCGATCATCGGAATAGCGCTGACCCTCTGGGCAATCCGTCAGTCACGCGGCCTCGAAGCCAAAGCCGCCTAGTACCCCGCCACGGCGAGCACGACGACGGCACCGAGCGCTTTCCAGCCAAAGCCGCGGCCACGTGACCACCAGGCATTGGCGGCGGCGGCGAAGGCGTAGACCGCGACGATCGTCACGACGATCCAGTGCCGCGCGCTTTCCGACCCAAACGAGGGCGCGGCAATCAGCAGCACGCCGCCGCCGATCCACGCCACCGTGCCGGCCTGCCAGACCAGGCGGATCAGGGTCCGCAGACTTTCGGGCTGGATGGTCGCCCTGGCAAACACCTTGGTTTCCCCCAGCACGCCATGGATCAGGGCCACCGCTATTCCGGCGACGCCTGCGCATTGCAGAATGAGATCGCGCATCGAATGTCTCCATACACTACTGTATGGCTATGCGCCGCATTCTGGCGCCTGTCAATACAGTGGTGTATGGTGGGATGTCGCATGGAACAAACATGAGCGATCAACTCTCGGCAAAGGACTGGGTCGACCAGGGCCTCAAGGCGCTGGCGAGCCGCGGCTTCACCGCGCTGAAGGCCGAGCCGCTGGCGAAGGCGCTGCGTGTGTCGCGCGGCAGCTTCTACTGGCACTTTGCCGATATCGCCGCCTTTCATGCCGCGATCCTGGCGCGCTGGCACGAGGTTGCGGCCGAACAGATCATCGCCAATGTCGAGGCGGCCTCGAAGGATGAAGACCCGCTCGCGCTGCTGCTGCGCCGGGTGTTCGGCGAGCGGTTGATGCTGGAGCGGGCGGTCCGCACCTGGGCGAGCGTCGACCCCGCCGCCCGCGCCGCCGTGCTGGCCATCGACCGAAGGCGGCTGAATTATGTGGAGGGGCTGTTGGCCCAATCCGGATTGGCAGCGGAACTGGCCCGCGCCCGCGCCCAAATTCTCTATTGGGCGTTTCTCGGCTTCGCGCTATCGGATCAACCGCTGCCGAAAGCGCGACAACAGGCCGTGCTCGACGAACTGCTGCGCATCGCCGCTTCATGACACCGTGCGATCTTGTATGCTAAGGACCGCGGCCTATCCGGAGACAATAAATGAGCGCCTCGCCCGAACGCCTCGACGGCACCGTCGATCCAAAGCTGCTGGAGATCCTGGTCTGTCCGGTGACCAAGGGCCCGCTCGAATTCGATTCGACCCGGCAGGAACTGATCTCGCGCTCGGCCAAGCTCGCCTACCCGATCCGCGACGGCATCCCGATCATGCTGCCGGAAGAGGCGCGGAAGATTGATTGAGGCCATCTTGGTAGGATGGGTAGAGCGAAGCGAAACCCATCCTACAGTCCTTCTACAGCGTCTCGCCTTTCAGCAGCCGCGGCACTTCGCCTGACAGTCCCGCGGCCTGGCGGATGAACAAGTTCTTCAGCGGCGGCGCGCGATCGACGAGACCGAGCCCGATATCGCGCACGGTGCGCAGCAGCGTCGATTCGTTCGAGAACAGGAAGTTCAACGAGTTGGTGGCGAGCCCCATCGCCATGGTGTCGAAGCGCCGCCAGCGCTGATAGCGGTCGAGCACGTCGGCCTGCCCGGGATCGATGCCGAGCCGCGCCGCATCGACCACGACTTCGGCCAGCGCCGCGACATCCTTCAGGCCCATATTGAGGCCCTGCCCCGCGATCGGATGAATCACGTGCGCGGCGTCGCCGACCAGCGCCAGCCGCTCCGCGATAAACGAGCGCGCGACAAAATAGCCGAGCGGAAATGCGCGCGGCTTGTCGAGCGCCTTGATCTCGCCGAGGTGCAGCCCGAAGCGCTTCTCCAGTTCATCGTGGAATTCGGCCTCGCCGAGCGCAGTGATACGTGCGGCCTCGGCGCGATTCTCGGTCCACACCAGCGACGAGCGTTTGCCGGTCAGCGGCAGGATCGCGAACGGCCCCGCCGGGAGAAAATGCTCTTCGGCGCGGCCGTGATGATCCCGCTCATGTCCGACGGTGACGACGATGCCGGATTGATCGTAGTCCCAGCCATGGGTGGCAATGCCGGCGCGCTCGCGCAGTTTTGAGCGCGCACCATCGGCGGCGACCAGCAGGCTTGCCTCGATGACATTGCCGTCGGCGAGCGTCACGGTGACGCCATCGGGACGAGAATCGTAGGTCGAAACCGCCGTGGCCCGGAGATCGATGCCCTCAGCCTCGGCACGCGCGACCAGCACATCGATCAGCCGGCGGTTTTCGACCATGTGGGCGAAGGGCTCGCCGGGCTCGACATCGCCGGCAAAGGTCAGGAACACCGGACGGGTGGCATCCTCCAGTTTAGAATCGGTGACGACCATATCGAGGATGGCTTGCGAATCGGCGGCCACCTGATCCCAGACGCCGAGCGCCTCGAACAACCGCCGGCACGCGGCCACAATGGCGGTCGCCCGCGGATCGCGGCTCGGCCGCACCGCCAGGGCCGGATCGGCCACGATGACGGGAATATCGGCGCCAAGGCCCTGGCGGAACGCCAGCGCCAGCGCCAGCCCGGCAAAGGCGCCGCCGCAGATGACAATGCTTCGCTGTGCCGCCATGCGATCCCTTACCCGGTTACGTCATCAGACTACGCTTGCTACCTGATAATAGCTGGGCGAAACAGGGCCGAGAAACAAGGTACTTAACGCCTGGGATCGCGATCATTTGCGGCCGGGATCGACCGAAAGCACCGCCATGTCCAAGGGCCTGATTGACCTGATTTCCATCCTCGATCTCGAGCAGCTCGAGGTGAACCTGTTCCGGGGCAATAGCCCGAAGACGAGCTGGCAGCGGGTGTTTGGCGGCCAGGTGATCGGGCAGGCGATGGTCGCGGCATGCCGCACCGTCGAGGGCCGCCTGCCGCATTCGATCCATTGCTATTTCATCCTGCCCGGCGATCCGCAGATCCCGATCATCTACCAGGTCGAGCGCCTGCGCGACGGCAAGAGCTATTCGACCCGCCGCGTCACCGCGATCCAGCATGGCAACGCGATCTTCTCGATCATGGTGTCGTTCCATGCGGAAGAGGAAGGCGCGTTCAACCATCAGGAACAGATGCCGGACGTCCCGCCGCCGGAAAAGCTCACGGCGGAAGAAGTGTCGAAGCAGCCGATGTTCAAGGAGATGCCGGAATTCATTCGCCGCTATTACGAAATGGATCGTCCGATTGAATTGCGTCCGGTCGAGATCGGCCGCTATTTCGGCCAGAAGGTCGACGACGGCCGTATCCATATCTGGATCCGCACCGCCGCAAAACTGCCGGACGATCCGGCGCTGCATTTGTGTGCGCTGGCCTATGCGTCTGATTTCTCGCTGCTCGATGCCGTCATGGCGCGCTACGGCCGCACGCTGTTCGACAAGCGCCTGATGTCGGCGAGCCTCGATCATGCGATGTGGTTTCATCGCGCGTTCCGTGCCGATGAATGGCTGCTCTACGCCCAGGACTCGCCGAGCGCGCAAGGAGGCCGGGGGCTGACCCGCGGCCTGATCTTCAAGCCCGACGGCACGCTGGTGGCCTCGGTGGCGCAGGAAGGCTCGGTGCGCCAACGCAAACCTGATTGACGCGAAGACTGCCGGGCGCGACGCCACCTATCCCACACGCCAGGGTCTGCGAACGGCCGTCAACCACCCTGCAGACCCGTTGCCTTGATCACGGGCCCCCATTTGAGCCGTTCCTGCGTCTCGAACCGCGCAAGTTCCGCCGGCGTCCCGCCGGCCGGATCGAATCCCAGCTCCAGCAGCCGCTTCCGTGTCTCAGGTAGGGCCAATGCCTTGGCGAGCTCGCTGTTCAGGAGATCAATGACGACCCGGGGCGTGTCGCGCGGCGCGTAAAAGGCGTTCCAGGCGGTCACCTCGAAGTCAGGCACGCCCTGTTCGGCGATGGATTTTACGCTCGGCATCAGCTCGGTCGATTTCAGCGCCGTGATCCCGAGCGCCTTCAGCTTGCCGTCGGCGACTTGGCTGCGCACCGCGGTCACCGTATCGATGATCAGCGGTACTTGGCCGCCCAGCGTGTCGGTCATTGCCGTCGCCGATCCCTTGTATGGCACGGAAGACAACGATGCGCCGGTCCGCTCCTTCAGGAACTCGAAAACGATGCGGGCCGTCGTGCTCGGCAGGGCAACGTCGATCCTGCCGGGCGCCGCCTTGGCCGCCGCAACCAGATCGGCCAGCGAATTGCCCGTAAAGGACGGGCTGGCCGCGAGCACCATGGGCAGCTTGCCCACCAATATGATCGGCGAAAAATCCCTGGCCGGCTCGAACCCCATCGATGAGTACATGAACTCGTTCATGGCCTGGGTGGCATTTGTGCCCATCAGCAGCGTGTAGCCGTCGGCATCTGCGCGTGCTGCCTGCTCGGCGCCGATATTGCCGCCGGCGCCTGGCTTGTTTTCGATATAGAAGCGCTGGCCCAGCGTCCGCGACAATTGCTCGGCGAAGTATCGCGCCACAACGTCGGTGCCCTGTCCCGCCTGATAGGGGACGATGATCCTTACCGGTCTGGCCGGATAGGTCTGCGCAACGCTTGCGCAACTCCACAGCAGGGCCAGCAACCCCACTGCCCATTTCACGGATTTCAGCATGCTCGGTTCCTCTCCTGATGATCTTTTTGATCGTCTTCTTGATGGGCTTCTTATCGTTGGGCGTTTTCTCTCCGTTGCGGCGTGACGATGCCGGCTTCGATCAAGCCGTCGATCGCCGCCTGATCGAGGCCGGCATCCGCCAGAATTTCGTTTGTATGCTCGCCGAAGCGGGGTGGCCGCCGCCCCGCGCTACCAGGCGTCTGCGCAAGTTTCACGGGAATACCGGACGCGCGATGCCCTTCGCTTTCGACCAGCATGTCACGGTGAGCTGTGTGTGGCTGCGCGAACGCTTGCGGCACGGTGTTGACGGCCCCCGCGGGTACCCCGGCCCGCATCAGTTCGCGGCAGAGATCGTCGGAATTGAAGGCGGCCAGCGTGCGCTCCAGTTCGGTGCGAAGCGCGGCGACGTGACGGAGCCGATCGGCATTGGTCCGGAAACGCGGATCGTCGAGCAGATCGATGCGCTCCACCTTCTGGCAGAAGCGGCGAAACTGGCCGTCATTGAGGATGCCGAGAAATATCTCACCATCCGCAGCCGCGAACTTGTCGTAGGGGGCGATATTGGGATGGGCGCTGCCGAGCCGGCCGGGCACGCCGCCCGAGCAGATCCAGTTGGCTGCGTGCGGAACCAGCAGGCTGAGCGCGGTATCGAACAGCGTCACCTCGACGCGCTGTCCCGCGCCAGTCCGTTCGCGCGCCGCCAGCGCGAGCAGGACGCCGGTGAGCGCATTGTAGCCGGTGACATAGTCGACGATCGGAACCCCAACGCGCGTGGCGCCCGATTCCTGCGTGCCGTTGATGCTCATCAACCCGCACATCGCCTGCAGCACCGCATCGTAACCGGGCAGTCCACCCAACGGTCCGTCAGCGCCGAAGCCCGAGATGGCGCAGTAGATCAGCCGTGGAAATCGCGTGGACAAGCGGGCCTCGTATCCGAGCCCCCAGCGCTCCATGGTTCCGGGCAGGAAATTCTCCACCAGCACGTCGGCGTCCTTCAGCAGGACTTCCAGTACGCCGCGCCCCTCCGCGCGCGAAAGGTCGAGTGCCATGCCGCGCTTGCCGCGATTGACGGCGCCGAAATAGGCCGCCTGGCCCGCCGCATCGAAGGGCGGTCCGAGACCGCGCGTCTCGTCGCCCGCGGGCGGCTCGATCTTGACGACATCGGCGCCATGATCGGCCAGCATCTGCGTGCACAACGGCCCGGCCAGCACGCGCGACAGATCGACGACCTTGAGGCCGGTCATCGCGCCGCGCGTGAGCTGGTTTGCGGACATGGTCAATGGACCGTTCGGTTGTCAGGAACGGCTTGGCAGTTCCACGATGCCGGTCCCGAGGATCGATACTTCATTGTCCTGGTTGTGGGCTTCCTGCTCGATCTCGACCAGATGACGCCTGCCCTCGACGAATTTGCGCTTCACCTTGCCCTTGATGAACAGCATGTCGCCCTCGGGATTATGCCGGCGGATCTTGCAGGTCGCACGGCGCAGGAAGCCGTCATCGCCCATCCAGTTGGTGAGGTGATGGGTCAGCCACGAGCAACGTTCCGGACCGTAGTCGTAGGCACCGGGCGCGCCGACCTCGAGCGCGAACTCCTCTTCCCAGTGCACGCGCTCCGGGCAGTCCGGAATGCCGAAGCGGTTGGGAATGCCGAGACCGCGATGGGCATCCTGGAGCTTCCAGGCGAGCTTGTTGGCGCGGATATAGAGGCCGCCCCACCCTTGCGCATAGGCGATGAAGCCGGTGACCGTCATCGGTCCCTTGAACATGACAGGCAGCGCCTCACCCTCGGTGACGTCCTGCCAGTAGCGCTTGCGCGAACCCTGAACCCGCTCGTCGGCATAGAGCTTGTAGGCCTCGGCCAGCTCCTGCTCGCTGTAACGGCGCGGCGCGCGGGCCTTGACCTCCTTGTACTTGGTGCCCTGCTCGCGCGCGTGGTCGCGCTCGGTCCGGAAGCACCAGCTATCCGCCTCGGCGACGAGGTCGCCCTGCTGGTTGAAGAAATCGACGTGATAGGTCTGCTGCACCGCGCGGCCTGCGAAACGCGTCTGATGCTCGACGAGATCCTTCAGCTTTGCCTCGGTCGAAATCACATCGTTGCGTCGCACGGCCTTGTGCCAGGTCCAGTCGGCGCCCGACCACATGGCGTGGACACCGGGCAGCCCACCAACATAGCCCGACACGATGCGGCTGGTGCTGAACAGGAAGCTCGGCAGCGCGACGATGCCACCATAGCTGGTCTTGGCGGCGTATTCGGGATCGCACCAGAGCGGATTGTCGTCGCCGATGCCGTGCGCGTAGTGGCGGATGTTGTCGCGCGTGGCCTCATAGCACCAGGGTTCGGCCGTCACGCCAATGGAGACGCCGATGCGCTTGCGCAGATCATCGAGGCCTTCCTCGGTGATTTTCGGAAATCTGGTTTCGACGGTATCAAGCATATGATTGTTCCTTCCCTATCTCGCTTCTGATTTCTTGATGGCCTGCTCGCGGTCGCGCAGCACCTTGCGGTTGACCTTGCCGGCCGGCGTCTTGGGCAGCTCGGTGACGAAGCTGACGACGCGCGGATATTCGTGATGGCTGAGGCGCTGGCGCACGACGTCCTGGATCTCGTGCTGGAACGCCTCGTCGCCCGCGCGATCGGTG
>Ga0307510_10001782_pt1 | contig 24030 bp, 21 predicted proteins | sample 12_EM_MG_FD_207224 | JGI IMG/M metagenome (GOLD analysis project Ga0307510, IMG submission 207224) | Populus trichocarpa ectomycorrhiza microbial communities from riparian zone in the Pacific Northwest, United States - 12_EM | ecosystem: Host-associated > Plants > Roots > Unclassified | place... | reverse complement strand
GGCGTCACGCTGCCGTACGGCGCGATCGAACAGCAGCAGACGTTCACCAGCGGCTACGGCGCCCAATACGGCCGTTCCATCGGTGGCGTGATCAACCAGATCGGCAAGAGCGGCGACAACGAAGTGCATTTTGGCGCGCGTGCACTGTGGCAGCCAACGAGCATGCAAGCCAGCCCGGTCAACTACCACTATGCCAATCCACTTTATACGGGAGAAGGTGGCCAGCCTGGCGACATAGCTTTCTACCGCAACAAGGACAAGGGGAGCCAGAAAATCTACGACGCTTACCTCAGCGCCCCGATCATCAAGGACAAGCTTTTCTTCTTCATCAGCGCTGAGCAGGACGATACAAAATCCAGGTCGACCGACGAGTTCGCCGCCTCGGGCAGCACCACCAGCCTGACCCAGGCCCACGCCCCGAAGCTCTATGGCAAGTTGAACTGGAACATCACCGACAGCAACACCCTGACGGTGACGGGCCTCAAGAATTCATACAAGACCTGGACCAATTCCTACGGCTTCGACTACAACACGCTGCAGCGCGACAACGATGCCACCCTAGATCCAACGTATAAGTCGGTTTTCAAGATGTGGACGGTCAACTACACGTCCTATCTCACCGACGACCTCACGCTGAACGCCATGTTCGGAAAGATGCATGGCCAGTACTTCTCGCAGCAACCGGCTTACCCGGGCTACGATCCGAGCTTGCCGCATATCTCGAGCGCTTCGCAGCAGGATCCGGCTTTCGTGCCACCGGGGGGCATTCGCAACTCGCAGAACGAATCGGAGATTACCGATCCCAAGCATGCCGAATCGATCACCAACTACCGCCTGAGCCTCGACTGGAAACTGGGCGACCACAGCCTCTCTTTCGGTATCGACAACATCAACTCTTTCGATACGGATGACGGTTCGCAGAACCCGGGTCCCGGCTATGAGTGGATCTACGGCGAAAATGCTCCCGGCCAGCCGGCTTTCGGCGTCAATCCCAACGTTCCACCCTACGTTGCTCCATCGACCCAATGCGGTCCGCCGGATTCCAGCGGCCAGTCGCATTGTTACTATGTGTCCAAGCACGTGGATCTCAGCGTCGCCTCGGTGCATGTCACCCAGCGCGCCCAGTACGTCCAGGACAACTGGCAGGTCACGCCCAACCTGCTGTTGAACATTGGCCTGCGCAACGACCAGTTCACCAACTACGACGGCTCGGGCGTGCCGTATATCCGTGAAACCACGCCGCAGTGGGCGCCCCGCTTGGGCTTCAGCTGGGACGTGAATGGCGATGCCACGCTGAAGGTGTTCGGCAATGCCGGTCGGTACTACCTGGCTCTGCCCGATAACGTGGCGCTGTCCATCGCCGCACCCGTGGTGAACGCAGGCCAATACGGAACCTACACCGGCATCGATCCGGCTACCGGCGTGCCGATCGGTTTCACGCCGTTGCCGCAGAACCCGTCGACGGGCGTATCGGTGGACAGCGAGTACGGCCAGGCAAAGGATCCGCGTATCTCCGCTGCGCAAAACATCAAGGCCGAGTTCTCCGACAACTACGTGCTGGGCATGCAGAAGCAGTTCAATATGCTCGGCACATCGTGGGTGTTCGGCGCCACCGGCACCTACCAGCGCATGAACCGCATCATCGACGATTACGACGACGAGCAGCATGAGTGCGCGGCGGGCGTGGCGCAGGGCTACGCGTGGATGACGCCGGCGGACTGCAGCATGTATGCCCAGAGCCTGGTGCTGATCAACCCCGGCGAGACCAACAATATCCTGATGAAGGCGCCGGATGGTTCCCTGGTGCCGGTCAAGTTCACCAGGCAGGACCAGGGCTTCGCCAAGGGCCCGGAGCGTCGCTACTACTCGCTGGATCTTTCCCTGGAGCACGCGTGGGACAACAAGTGGTTTGCCAAGTTCGACTACGTGTTCGCGCGCACATGGGGTAACGACGAGGGTCCGGTGAGCACGTATTCGCAGCAGGGCGGATCGTACGAATCGATCACCACCGCATGGGATTTCCCCGAGCGCATGGAATATTCCAGCGGCATCCTGCCCAACAGCCGCAAGCACCAGTTCAAGATCTTCGGTGCCTACGCCATCACGCCGGACTGGACGGTCGGCGCCAACCTGTACATTACCTCGGGCACACCCAAGCTATGCCGTGGCGGCTACGGGCCGGACGAGGTGGCGTTGAATGGTTCCCATACTTACTTCTGGTGCGGCGGAAAGCCCGTGCCCCCGGGTTCGCTGGGCACTACGCCCTGGGTTCACGATGTCGGCGCGAACCTGGACTACAAGCCGGGTTGGGCGGAGCACAAGCTCGACTTCAACCTTGCGGTTTTCAACCTGTTCAACGAGCAGACGCCGATTTTCTACAACGACTCGTTCGGAACCACCGCCAATCCGAATGTCGACTATGGCAGGCATGAAAACACCCGATCACCGCGTAGCGCCCGGTTCTCCGTTGCCTACGATTTCTGATCATCTGGGCGGACCACCGACGCCGGGCTCGGGCCCGGCGTCTTTTTTTGCGTGGGCTAAGCCACTTGTGTAGCCTGCCCCGTTGACGCCCATGCAGAGTTTCCATCGATGACGGGTCCGATTCGACAGCCACTTTCGGCGGAAGTCACCGACGTGCTGGCGCGCGCGCGCCAGGCATGGGGCCAGCGACAGTTCGATATCGCCGAACGCCTTATCCTGCAGGTGCTGGCGTTGTCGCCGGACAACGCTGACGCGACCCGCATGCTGGGCACGGCGGCCCAGCGCCGCGGCGATCACGCCAGGGCCGTCGACTGCTTCCGTCGTGTGCTGCCGACGTGGCCGGACGATTCGGACCTGCGCATCGGCCTGGGCATTGCGCTGTACGAACGCGGCCAGATCGCCGAGGCCCTGACGCAGATGCGCCATGCCTGCGAACTGGCGCCGAACTCCGGACTGGCCTGGTTCAATCTCGGCGAAGCGCTATGGCGGCAAACGCAGACGGAAGAATCCATCGTTGCGTTGCGGCGCGCGCTCGACATCGTCCCCGACTACATTCCGGCCATGCTTTCGCTGGCCCGGGCCCAGGCCAGCCTGGGCCAGATCGATGCTGCGGTGGCCGGATTCCGCAACATGCTGAAGGTCGATCCGGGCAATGCCGAGGGCTGGTTCGGCCTGTCCAACCTCAACACCGTCCGCTTCGACACTGAGGACGTGGCGACGCTGCGACAGGTCCTGGCGCGCGGCAACCTGCCTGACCGCGATCGCGAGTTGCTCGGCTTCACCCTTGCCAAGGCGCTGGAAGACCAGCGCGACTACGCACAGGCTTTCGATACCTTTGCGCTGGCCAACGCATCGCGGCGCAAACGGGTGCGATGGGACGCGGCGGGCGAACATCGGCGCGTCGAGGCTATCCAGCGCGTTTTCGCCAACGACATGGCGCCCCCGCTGGATCCGGAGTTCGGCCGCGAAGCCATTTTCATCGTCAGCATCCCGCGGTCCGGATCGACCCTGGTCGAGCAGATCCTGGCCTCGCATCCGCAGGTGGAGGGAGCCAACGAGATCAAGGACATGTCGCAGGTGATCGATGCGGAAACCCACCGCCGCCGTTCGGCATTTCCGCTGTGGGCGACGGATGCGACGCCTGAGGATTGGCAGCGCCTGGGCCGGGAATACCTCGAGCGCACCGCCAGCTGGCGCCAGACCAAGCCGCGCTTTACCGACAAAAGCCTGGTCACCTGGTATCTGGTGGGTGCGGCCTTGGCGATGCTGCCTGCCGCACGCGTGGTGATCGTGCGTCGCGATCCGCTGGAGACCTGCCTGGCGTGCTATCGGCAGTGCTTTACCGAAAAGGTCGGCTTCACCTGCGACCTGGACGAGATGGCCGATTACTGCATCGACTTCCTGCGCCTGACGCGCTTCTGGCTGGACCGGTACCCAGGCCGCGTGTTCGATCTTCCCTACGAATCGTTGGTGGCCGAGCCAAAACCGGTGACCCGCCGCCTGCTGGATTTCTGCGGCCTGCCGTTCGACCCCGCCTGTCTGGATTTCCACCAGACCTCGCGCGCCGTGCTCAGCTCGCCCAGCGCGGCACAGGTGCGGCAGCCGCTGCGGAGCGATACCGCGCGCAGCGCCCGCTATGGCGACAAGCTGGACCGATTGCGCCAGCGCCTGCGCGATGGGGGCGTGGGCGACTGACAGTCAACGCAGCTGGCTGTCCTTGCTGCCACGCCGGTTGAACAGCTGCGCGCCTCGTTCGTCGTCGGCAGCCTGTTGGCAGGCAACGCACAGGCGTACGCCAGGGACGGCCTTCCGGCGTGCCGCGGGAATCGGCGCGTCGCATTCTTCGCATCGCTTCAGGCCCGGCCCCGCCTTCAGTTGGCGACGCGCGCGCTCCACCGCGTCGCTCACCGTCGCGTCGATCTGGTCCTGCACCGCGCCATCGCCTGCCCAACCGGTTGCCATGCCGCCTCCGCTTTCATTCTCTAACCCTCAGATACCTCCGATATCGGGGTGAACCGTTACGGATCAATCCGTTGGGTAGCCGGGGTCAGAGTAATTACTCTGACCCCCAATCCTGGTTTGACCTTTCTCCCATGCAGGCGTAGCTTACGCCTCGTCGCGGTTTGCATCTCTTCATCAAGATAAAGAGATGCGATTAAAAGGGAAGTCCGGTGAGGCCCTATGGCTTATTCCGGCGCTGCCCCGCAGCGGTGTGTGGAAACGACCTTCGCCACAAGCACTGGGCTCCCTTTGGAGGCCGGGAAGCGGCGGACAGTAGGCAAGGCGCGCGATGTGCCTTTCGTCCACGAGCCCGAAGACCTGCCGCGACCAGGGAGCGATCCCTGTAAAGACCTGGAGCTTCCGCGGGGAGGCGACCGGAGCCATGCGTGGCGGCCTCCAGCGCCGTGGCGCCTTCCTCCGTGCGTCCCCCATGTGTTGATCCGGCTCGCCCGCGGGGGCGAAGGTCGCTGGCGTGTCGGGTGCGTCCTTCTGCGGAGGATGGCTTGCGCGCGGTTCCTTCGTTCCTCTTCATCACGCATGAGAGGAAACGCTAGACATGACGAACATTGCCAACCTTGGATTCCCGCGCATGGGGACCAAGCGCGAACTCAAGCGCGCACTGGAGGCTTACTGGGCCGGCGACAGCAGCGCTGAAGTCCTCAAGGACGCCGCACGGGACCTCCGCCACCGCCACTGGAACCTGCAGCGCGATGCCGGCGCCGACATCGTGCCCTGCAATGACTTCTCGCTTTACGACCACGTGCTCGATACCGCTTTCCTGTTCGACGCCATCCCCGAGCGCTACCGCGCCCTGGCCGATGCCGATCCACTGGCCGGCTACTTCGCCCTGGCGCGGGGCACGCAGAAAGGCGGCTTCGACCTGCATGCGCTGGAGATGACCAAGTGGTTCGACACCAACTACCACTACCTCGTGCCCGAGCTTACCGGCGACCAGGTGTTCCGCCTGCGTGGCGACAAGCCGGTGACCGAGTTCCTTGAAGCAAAGGCGATGGGCCTGCAGGCCCGCCCGGTGCTGCTGGGACCTGTCAGTTTTCTCCTGCTGGCCAAGACCGTGGATGGCAGCGACCGCCTGGCGCTACTGGATCGCCTCTTGCCGGTGTATGCCGAACTGCTTGGTCGGCTGAAGGCCGCCGGCGCCACGTGGGTGCAGATCGACGAGCCTTGCCTGGTGCTGGACCTCGACGCCGATGACCGGGCCGCCTATCGACGCGCCTACGCGCATCTGGCGAAGGTGGCGCGACCGAAACTGATGCTGGCGACCTACTTTGGCGACGTCGGCGATAATCTGCCACTGGTGCGCGAACTGGCCATCGACGGCCTGCATATCGACCTGGTGCGTGCCTCGGGCCAGCTGGACACGGTCTTGCTGGCCTGGCCGCGGGACCTGGTGTTGTCCCTGGGTCTGATCGATGGGCGCAACGTGTGGCGAACCGATCTTGATCGCGCGCTCGTGCTTGCCCGGCAAGCGCGCGACGCGATCGGCTCGGCGTCGCTTGAACTGGCGCCCTCGTGCTCATTGCTGCACGTGCCGATCGACGCTTCGCTGGAGCGCTCTCTGCCGAAGGAGATCCACGATTGGCTCGCCTTCGCACGGGAGAAGATCCAGGAGCTGGGCGTCCTTGGCGATGCTTTGGACGGCAAGCTGCAAGCGGAGGTCGCCCTGCTCGATGCCCGCGGCCGCCAGGACCGCCGCCGCCACTCAACGTTGGTGCATCGCCCGGATGTCGCCGCGCGCCTGGAGGCGATCGGGCCGTCGGCCACGCGTCGCCAATCTGCGTACCCCGAGCGCCAGCAGGCACAAGCCAAGAGGCTGGGCTTGCCGCTGTTTCCGACCACCACGATCGGTTCGTTCCCGCAGACCCACGAGGTGCGCGAGGCACGCGCGCAGAACAAATCGGGCAAGCTCAGCGATGCCGACTACGACGCCTTCCTGGCGGCCGAGACCGAAAAATGCGTGCGTTTCCAGGAGCAGATCGGCCTGGACGTGCTTGTGCACGGCGAGTTCGAGCGCAACGACATGGTGGAATACTTCGGCGAGCAGCTCGACGGCTTCGCCTTCACCAAACTCGGCTGGGTGCAAAGCTACGGCTCGCGCTGCGTCAAGCCGCCGATCATCTTCGGCGACGTGCGCCGTCCGAAGGCGATGACGGTGCGCTGGTCGCAGTACGCTCAATCGCTCACCGACCGGCCGATGAAGGGCATGCTTACTGGTCCCGTCACCGTGCTGCAGTGGTCGTTCGTACGCGACGACCAGCCGCGCTCGGCTACCTGCCGCCAGATCGCGCTGGCCCTGCGCGACGAAGTGCTGAACCTGGAAGGCGCGGGCATCGGCGTGATCCAGATCGACGAGCCAGCCTTGCGCGAGGGCTTGCCACTGCGCCGCGCCGACTGGAAAACATACCTCGACTGGGCCGTGGAAGCCTTCCGTCTCACCGCTTCAGGCGTGGCCGACGAAACCCAGGTCCACACCCACATGTGCTACTCGGAATTCAACGACATCATGGACGCCGTGGCGGCGATGGATGCGGATGTGATCTCCATCGAGACCTCGCGCTCGCGCATGGAGCTGCTCGATGCCTTCGTGCGCTTCCGTTACCCCAACGACATCGGCCCCGGCGTTTACGACATCCACTCGCCCCGCGTACCGCAGTCGTCGGAGATGACCGACTTGCTCGAGAAGGCGGTGGCCGTGCTCAAGCCACAGCAGTTGTGGGTGAATCCTGATTGCGGATTGAAAACCCGCGGGTGGCCGGAGACCCGTGCGGCTTTGGAGGCGATGGTGGCCGCGGCACGGGCGATGAGGACAAGGGCACTCGAAGCTGCCTGATCGGTCATGGGTGAAATCAACTCCTGACGCTCAAGCTTGATACATCCATTCCGTTGTCTAATAACGCATGCAGCACGCATTCAAGCGATAGAATTGACATGTCCGGGTACGTGGACGGCCGAAGGCCGATCCCCGTACCTAGCCAGTCAAGACGCGGCTAGTATCTGGTGGCGTTGCCGGTACTCACAGCTGCAAAACTTGGTCTGTTCATCGCGACGCTCACAACGGAGTGAGCAAGGTGAGCCTTGTCCGCTTGTTGGACGTCCATGTTCCGCCGGTCGACAGGTTGCTCGACGCTACACGCGGGTCGAAGATCGAGGCTAGCGCGGCTGCAAGGCCAGGGAGCACGGATGAACTACGCACGACCATGGAAGAGTTTCGCGGAGCAACTGGAACTGCTGAAGGCACGCGGCATGGCCATCGGCGACGAGGCGGCAGCGGCCAGCTATCTGTCACGGATCGGCTACTACCGGCTCAGTGCCTACTGGTATCCCTTCCGTATCTGGTCGATGCAGCAGGAGGCCGGCACCGGGCGGATCACTCACCAGCGCACTGACGCGTTCCAGGACGGCACCCGCTTTGTCGACGTGGTGAACCTGTATCTGTTCGACAAGAAGCTGCGGCTGATCGCGCTGGATGCGCTGGAACGCATTGAGGTGGCCCTGCGCGTGGACATGGCCTACTTGTTGGGTGAACGCAGCACGTTTGCCCACCTCGACCCGGCTGAATTGCACCCCGGCTTTGTCGGCAAGCCACAAAGGGACGGCCGGACGGCCCATGATGTGTGGCTCGACCGCTACCAGCAGCTCGTCGCGCGTTCAAAAGAGGATTTCATCAAGCACTACCACCAGAAGCACGGCCCGGAGCTACCGATCTGGGTTGCCATCGAGGTGTGGGACTTCGGCAGCATGTCGCAGCTCTTCGCCATGATGAAGGTGGCCGACAAGATGCACATTGCCGCCAAGTATGGCGTCGCCGATTGGAAGGTTTTCCAGTCGTGGCTGCGGTCGCTCAGCTACCTGCGCAACCTGGTGGCGCATCACAGCCGGTTATGGAACCGCAACATGGTGGAGCAGCCCAAGCTCCCTGCGCACCGAGAGATCGCCTGGTGCGATGTATTCGCGGGCAACGACGATCTGCTGGCCAAGCCGCTCCTGCTGCTCGCCATCTGCCGGCACATGGTTCGCCGGATCTGCCCCGGCACGGCATGGCATGTGCGACTTGCCGAGCACCTTCGGTCGTTTCCGGAACAGCGCGTGGCGCAGCAACGATCCGTGATCGACATGGGGACGCCACCGAACTGGGAGTCTTGGTGGTGATTCCAGGCAAAAAAGAACCCCCGCGTGCATCTTTCGATGTAGAGACGGGGGCCGTGTTACTTGTAAGTGTAAGGATACGTAGAGAAAATTTCAATATCAGAGGCCAATCGGCAGATGAACGAGAGTTCGCCGAGAACGCCGAGGACACCAAGAGCGGCGCGAGCATTGTTTACAGCCAGACTGACTAACGGCAAGCGCTCTCCGCGTTGCTACGTGACATAGAATGTCCAGCGAGGTCTTTTCCTGCCGACAACAGCGGTAAGTCGACTTTTTTCTATTTCTAACAGAATCAATCGTTTAGGCAGTTTATGCTTTTGATGATCGACAACTACGACAGCTTTACCTTCAACCTCGTCCAGTACCTGGGCGAACTGGGCCAGGAGGTAAGGGTGGTGCGCAACGACGCATTGTCGGTGTCGGATATCCGCGCCCTGGCGCCGGAGCGCATCATGATTTCCCCGGGACCGGGCACGCCCGACGATGCCGGCGTATCGCTGGATCTGCTTCGCCACCTGGGCGGGCAAATCCCCATCTTCGGCGTGTGCCTGGGCCTTCAGGCCATCGGCCAGGTCTACGGTGGTAACGTGGTGCGTGCCGCGCGGATCATGCACGGTAAGACTTCCCCCATTCGCCATCGCGGGCAGGGCGTCTTCGCGGGCCTGCCGAACCCCTTCGAAGCCACCCGCTATCACTCGTTGGTGGTGGAGCAGTCATCGCTCCCCGACTGCCTGGAGGTCACCGCCTGGACGGAAAACGACGACGGCAGCATCGACGAGATCATGGGCCTGCGTCATCGCACGCTCAATGTCGAGGGCGTGCAGTTCCATCCCGAATCCATCCTTACCCAGCACGGCCACGACCTGCTGCGTAATTTCCTCGGTCAGCCGCTGTCGATCGCCGCATGAGCGAACGCCAGGTGATCACTCCCTCCGAGGCGTTGCAGCGGACCATCGAGCATCGTGAAATCTTCCACGACGAAATGGTCGACCTGATGCGCCAGATCATGAACGGGGAAGTGAGCCCGTTGATGACGGCCGCGATCATCACGGGCCTGCGCGTGAAGAAGGAAACCATCGGCGAGATCACCGGCGCCGCACGCGTGATGCGCGAGCTCTCCACCCGCGTGGAGCTGCCGCCGCACGATTACTTCGTGGATATTGTCGGTACCGGCGGTGACGGTGCCAGCAGCTTCAACATTTCCACGGCGGCGATGTTCGTGGCGGCCGCGGCCGGTGCGCACGTGGCCAAGCACGGTGGCCGCAGCGTGTCATCGAAGTCCGGCAGCGCCGATGTGCTTGAGGCGCTCGGCGCCGCCATCGAACTGCGCCCGGCGCAGGTGGCCCAGTGCATGGCCGAGACCGGCATCGCCTTCATGTTCGCGCCCAATCACCATCCGGCGATGAAGGTCGTGGCGCCCGTGCGTCGCGAAATGGGCGTGCGCACCATGTTCAACATCCTCGGGCCGCTTACCAACCCGGCCGGTGCGCCGAACATCCTGATGGGTGTGTTCCATCCGGATCTTGTCGGCATCCAGGTGCGCGTGCTGCAGGCGCTGGGCGCGCGCAACGCGATGGTGGTGTGGGGCAGGGACGGCATGGACGAACTCTCACTCGGTGCTGCCACGCTGGTGGGTGAACTGCGTAACGGCGAAGTTCGCGAGTACGAGGTGGAGCCGGAGGATTTCGGCCTGGCCATGGCGTCCAGCCGCAATCTGAAAGTGGAAAACGCCGATCAATCCAGGGCAATGCTGCTGGAGGCCGTGGAAGGCAAGCCTGGCGTGCCGCATGAGATCGTATGCCTGAACGCCGGCGCCGCCCTGTACACCGCGGGGGTGAGCGATTCCATTGCCGACGGCATCGCCACCGCCCGCCAGGCCATCGCCAGTGGTGCCGCCCGTGCGAAAATAGACCAGTTCGTTGCCGTGACGCGCCGACTTGCCGGCGCCTAGAGAAGTACCCCATGACCGACATCCTTGATCGCATCCTCGCCCGCAAGGTCGAAGAAATCGCCGCGCGCCATGCCGCGGTGCCGCTGGACGACCTCGTAGCACGCGTGGGCGACCTTCCCGACACGCGGGGTTTCGCCGCCGCCATGGAAGCAAAAATCGCCGACGGCTTGCCCGCGGTGATCGCCGAAGTGAAGAAGGCGAGCCCCAGCAAGGGCGTGATCCGCGCGGATTTCCACCCTGCCGAGATCGCCCGCAGCTACGAAGCCGGCGGCGCCGCCTGCCTGTCGGTGCTAACCGATGCGGACTTCTTCCAGGGCAGCGAAGCCTACCTCCAGCAGGCGCGGGCGGCGTGCTCGCTGCCGGTGTTGCGCAAGGACTTCATCATCGATCCGTACCAGGTGTACGAGGCACGCGTGATAGGCGCCGACTGCATCCTGCTGATCGTCGCCGCACTCGACGACGAGCGCCTGATGGACCTCTCCCTGCTGGCCGCGGAACTGGACCTCGACGTCCTGGCCGAAGTGCACGATGAAGACGAGCTTCTTCGCGCGCTGGCGCTGCCGGTGCCGCTGGTGGGCGTGAACAACCGCAACCTGCGCACGTTCGAAACCTCGCTGGACACCTCCCTTCGCCTGCGCCCCCTGGTGGAGCCGGGCCGGATCTTCGTCACCGAATCAGGTATCCATGCCAAGGAAGACGTCGCACGCCTGCGCGCGGCCGACATCGACGCCTTCCTGGTAGGCGAAGCTTTCATGCGTGCGCCGGATCCCGGCAGCGCCTTGCACGATCTCTTCGGCTAGGCCACCACCGTGACGACAGGGGAAGCGGTGGAAGGCGTGGAGACGGCGCCCGCAGACAGCGGTGCGCGCGTCGTGCTGTTCGACTTCGACGGCGTGTTGATCTGCGGTGATTCATTCACGATGTTCATGCGCGCCCGTTACAAGCGGTCGTTCGGCCGCAAGCTCCTGGCGCTGCTGACCTCGCCGGTCTGGCTGCTCCTGGCGATTTTTTCGCGCAAGGCCGCGGCGCATTTCCTGGTCCGCGTGGCCTTGCTGTTCGTGGGCGCCAAGCGCTACGAACACTTGGCAACGGCGTTCGGCGTGGAGCTGGCGCGTACTCCCAGGCTGTTCCCGCGCGATGGCATCGCGGCCTTGCGCCGGCACCTTCATGCCGGCGAGCGGGTGATCGTGGTCACCGCCTGCGAGGAAACCCTGGCGCGCGCCATCCTGGACGAACTGGGCCTGGCGGCGGTGCCGTTGCTGGCCTCCACTTTCCGGCCCGGTTGGCTCGGCATGCGTGTGCGCCGCCACAACATCGGCGTCCGTAAGCTCACCAGCCTTGCCGAGATCGGGCTTACCCGCTGGGACGTGGCCTACAGCGATTCCTGGCGCGACATCCCGATGCTGCGGCCAGCCACGGAGCCCATGATGGTCAATGCCTCGCCGCGCATCTGCAAACGGGTTGAAAAGGCGTTGGGTCGGGCGGTTGGGCGGGTCGCATGGTACTGATGGCTGATTGCGCCCGGGCTTAAGTGCCGCTACCTTGATCGGCTGACTCTCCCCGCGTACCCCCTCCTGCGTCATGCATTTCGATTCCCTAGCCGAGCTGGCGCTTGCCAGCCGCCTGCACGCGCTTAGCGAGCAGCTCTACCAGTCTATCGACGACGTCTTCCAGGCCACCGGCTCGACCTTGCAGTCGCGCTGGATCCCGATCCTGCGCTTCCTGCGGGACCACGGTCCGGCGTCGTCGACCGACGTCTGCCTGGCCCTGGGCCTGCCGCATACCACGGTGAACCCGCTGGCCAGCCTGCTGGTGCGCGAAGGGCTGGTGGAGCGCCGCGGCACCACGGGTACGCTCGCTGCCACGGCAACGGCGCGCCATGCCTTGCGCCAGCTTGAGCCCACGTGGCTTGCCATCCGGCGCACGGTGAACCGCGACTACCCGGGCATCTCCCGGTTGCTGCTGGGGGCGCTGGCCGGTACCGAAGATGCGCTGCGCCGGCAGTCGCTTTCCGACGCCATCCTGCGGGAACATGGTGCCCTCATGTCCGCCGAAGTCGAAATCGTCGCCTATGAGCCGGCCTATGCCGGCGATTTCCGCCGCCTCAACCTGGCGTGGCTGGAACGCTACTTCGTGGTCGAAACCGTGGACGACGCCGTACTGTCCGACCCGGAAGGCCTGGTGCTGGCCCGGGGCGGGGTGATCCTCTTCGCCCGCTGCGAAGGCGTGGTGATCGGCACGTGCGCCCTGCTGCACGAAGGCGAGGGCGTCTTTGAGCTTTCCAAGATGGCCGTGGACGAGGCCTGGCAAGGCCTGGGAGCCGGCCGCAAGCTCATGGACGCGGCGCTGGAGGCCTATCACCGCCTGTGTGGCCGCGAGCTGTTCCTGGAGTCCAGCAGCGTGCTGAAGAAGGCCCTGGGGATGTACGAGCGGGCCGGCTTCGTGATGCAGCCGGGCGTGCGCGAGGGCTCGCACTACGCCCGCGCCGACGTCTACATGGTGTACGACCCGCGCCGGTAACGACGGTTAGCGGGTGCCACGCACCACGATCGTCTTGCCGGTGACGTCGATCATCCGCTCTTCTTCCAACTGCTTGAGCACCCGGCCCACCATCTCGCGCGAACAGCCGACGATGCGGCTGACTTCCTGGCGGGAGATGCGGATCTGCGTGCCTTCCGGGTGGGTCATGGCGTCCGGTTCGGTGCACAGGTCCAGCAGGGTGCGCGAAACGCGGCTGGTGACGTCCATGAAGGCCATCCGGCTGACCTGGCGCGAGGTACGCAGCAAGCGGTCGGTGAGTTGCGAGCCGATGGCGAACAGCAGCTTCGGGCAGTCGTCGGCGAGGGTGGTTTCGAGCAGCTGGAACATCCGCTCGTAGCTGATTTCGGCCATTTCGCAGGGGGTGCGCGTGCGCACCAGCGATTCGCGCTGGGCCTGCTCCACGAACAGGCCCATCTCGCCGATGAACTGGCCCCGGTTGATGTAGGCCAGGATCAGTTCACGGCCTTCCTCGTCTTCGGTGCATACGGCCAGGGAGCCGTCGATCACGTAGTAGAGCGTGTTGGCGGGGTCGCCAGGCCGGATGATGGCGGTTTTACCCGGGTAGCGCCGTCGGTGGCAGGCGCCGAGGAAACGTTCCATGGTGGCCGGGTCGGGGGCGAAGCTAACCGGGGCTTGCGAGCGCTCGAACTGCTGTTGCAACAGGTATTTGAGTTGGGCCACGTTCGGTTCCAGTAAGCCATGAGGGTCGTGGCGGGCGCGCTTGTCTCGCGCCCGAGGGCTACTCCGGCAGGGCCCCAACACCTCGTAAGCGTCGATTATTGCAGGAATGACTCATCTTGCGATGGATTCAAATCCAGACCGGTTTGGCCCATAATTTCGTCCTTTCGGCCGGGCGGGCTGTCTTGTCCCGGTCACATCGAACGTTAAAGCTCTACGCCTGAACGTTCTTTCCGCAAGCGGGGACCCTAGCTGCTAACCCGTGTCAACTGTAGCCGCGCAAGCGGCCCCGGAGTGCCGCCGTGGTAAAACCGCTTCCTCGCCTGATGTTGCAGGGTTTCAACAACCTGACCAAGGCCCTGAGCTTCAACATCTATGACATCTGCTATGCGGTGTCTGAAAAGCAGCGCCAGAACTACATCGAGTACATCGATGAGCAATACGATGCCGATCGCCTGACGCAGATCCTTACCGATGTGGCCGAGATCATCGGTGCCAACATCCTGAACATCGCGCGCCAGGACTACGATCCGCAGGGCGCTTCGGTGACAATCCTGATCTCCGAAGAGCCGGTGGTGGAGAAGCTCGGCCGCGACACCATCTCCGGTGCCGTGGTCGCGCACATGGACAAGAGCCACATCACCGTCCATACCTATCCGGAAACCCATCCGCACAACGGCATCGCCACCTTCCGCGCGGATATCGACGTAGCCACCTGCGGCGTTATTTCCCCGCTGAAGGCGCTGAATTTCCTGATCGACAGCTTCGAATCGGACATCGTGGTGGCCGACTACCGCGTGCGCGGCTTCACCCGCGACGTGAAGGGCAAGAAGCACTTCATCGACCACAAGATCAATTCCGTACAGGACTACCTGGCCCGTCATATCCGCCAGAAGTACGAGATGTTCGACGTGAACGTCTACCAGGAAAACATCTTCCACACGAAGATGCACATCAAGGACTTCGACCTCGACACCTACCTGTTCGAGGCCCAGGCCGATGATCTCTCCTTCAAGGATCGCCAGCGCATCGAATCGCTGCTGCGCCGCGAGATCGAAGAGCTGTTCCACGGCCGGAACCTGATGTAATCGCGAGCGTGATCGCAAACGGGGTCAGAGTAATTACTCTGACCCCCAACAGAACCCCGCCACGCGCGGGGTTTTTTCTGCCCCGGACCTAGATGCGGTAAGCAACCGCCTTCATCACCTTCGACATCCCCCGCATCAGCATGGGAATAGGCCGGGGCAGCGCCACGCCCCCACGGTCCTGCGCCTGCACCGCGTGGCGGGCTTCATCCACCTGCATCTGGGTCAGGATGGCGCGGGAGCGCTCATCGTTGGGCGGCAGACGTTCCAGGTGTTCGGCCAGGTGGGCCTCCACCTGGCGCTCGGTCTCCACCACGAAGCCCAGGCTCACCGGATCGCCCACCAGCGCGGCGGCGGCACCGATGGCATAGGAGCCGGCGTACCAGAGGGGGTTGAGCAGGCTCGGACGGCTTTCCAGCTGGGCCAGGCGCTCCGAACACCAGGCCAGATGGTCGGTTTCCTCCGAGGCCGCATGCAGCAGATGCGCCCGAATGTCGCCGTCCCGGGCCAGGGCCGCCTGGCCCATGTACAAGGCCTGGGCGCAGACCTCGCCGGTATGGTTGATGCGCATCAGCCCGGCCGCTTCCCGGCGCTGGGTGTCATCCATCTCGGCCTCCGGCGCCCCCTGGCCGGGAGAAGGCCGGCTGGCCTCCGGCTTGCCGGCCACGGCCTCCATGGCGTGCTCGATACCGGACAGGACGCGGTCGAGTGGGCTAAAATGGCGGACAGGCATGGTTTGGGGGCTCCTTTTCCTTGAACACATGTTATCATTGTCGGCCCGATGCCCTTCGTGGGCGTGGCTTGCGCGCAAGGTAACGATTCCGTTATCCTCTCGCGTCTTTGATCCACCGATTCCGTGTTCCGCCAAGTTGGCGGCTATCAGGTATTTTCGAAATGAAAACGTTCAGCGCCAAGCCGGAAAGCGTCAAGCGCGACTGGTTCGTCATCGATGCGACGAACAAGACGCTCGGCCGCATGTCGACCGAAATCGCCCGTCGCCTCCGCGGCAAGCACAAGCCGGAGTACACCCCGCACGTCGATACCGGCGACTACATCGTCGTGATCAACGCCGAGAAGGTGGCTGTCACCGGTGCCAAGCTGGACGACAAGATGTACCACCGCTTCACCGGCTACGTCGGCAACCTGAAGACCACCAGTCTGAAGGACCTGCTGGCTACCTACCCGGAGCGTGTGATCGAGATCGCGGTCAAGGGCATGCTGCCGAAGAACCCGCTGGGCCGTGCGATGTACCGCAAGCTCAAGGTCTACGGTGGTGCCGAGCACCCGCACACCGCACAGCAGCCGCAGGCGCTGGAAATCTAAGGAACCGACATGGCAACTTCGCAGAATTACGGCACCGGCCGCCGCAAGACCTCCGCCGCCCGCGTTTTCCTCCGCAAGGGCAGCGGCGCCATCGTCGTCAACGGCAAGACGCTCGAGCAGTTCTTCGGTCGTGAAACCTCCCGCATGATCGTGCGCCAGCCGCTCGAACTCACGGACAACACCGACAAGTTCGACATCACGGTGACGGTTGCCGGCGGCGGCATCACTGGCCAGGCCGGCGCCATCCGCCTGGGCATCTCGCGCGCCCTGGTCGAGTACGACGAAAACCTGAAGTCGCCGCTCCGCAAGGCCGGCTTCATGACCCGCGACGCCCGCGAAGTCGAGCGTAAGAAGGTCGGTCTGCACAAGGCCCGTCGCGCTACACAGTTCTCGAAGCGCTAATCCCCCGGGACTACGCTTCACTGGCAACGCTCCAAGGTCAGAGCGCGTTGCCGGCCCAGTTACTGGGAGATCGTCTAACGGTAGGACAACGGACTCTGACTCCGTTTATCTAGGTTCGAATCCTAGTCTCCCAGCCAATACTAAGCCCCTGATTTTCAGGGGCTTTTTTATTGATCAAAAATGAGTAGAATATGTCTATGGGCTGGGAGCACCGACCTAGTTGCGGTGCGTCGAGCGATTGCCTCACCTAGCTCACCGATCCAAGAAAGACCGCCTTAAAGAAGGCGGTCTTTTTTTTGGCAAGATCTGCTCAAGGACGAGAGATGTATTTGCTGTACCTCGACGATTCGGGATCCCCGAACGACAAGAATTCCGCCTTTTTCGTCTTCGCCGGCGTGGCCATTTTCGAGCGCCAAACTCATTGGCTCGACGCGTCCATGACGGAGATTGCCAAGCGCTTTAACCCACTCGACCCTCAGAGCATAGAATTCCATGCTCAGCCCATGCGTAGCGGTACTGATGGTTGGCACGCCTTTGATCCAGCTGATCGGGTGCAGGCAACCGTTGATATTTTGGAGCTGCTGACCGATTCGCGATTGAGATTAAAAGTGTTCGCGGCTGTCGTAGAAAAGTCTTTGGTCAAGTCAGATCTAGGGTCGTTTGTCTTCGAGAAGGTCGCTTGCGCTTTCGATGACATGCTTGCGGAACGTTATAGGCTTCATAACGATAAACAACGTGGGCTGGTCATCTTCGACGAATCAGATTCGGAACGAGTGATCCAAACGTTTTCCCATACTCTCAAACATATCGGCCATGCCAAGGGGAAGCTTCGCAACTTCGCAGAAGTGCCTCTTTTCATTGATTCAAAAGCCTCCCGCATGATCCAGATGGCAGACATGATGGCCTATTGGATCTATCGAAGATACGAGGCGCGGGACCCGCGTGGTTTTAACCTGATCGCGCCCTATTTCTTTCATTCAAATGGGAAGCAGGTGGGCTTCCATGAATTTGTTTCCCCTGCTACCACCGCGCAATTAGCAGTTCCCCCTAAGCAGAAATATCCCTTCCCCAGAACTAGCGGCTTGGGCGTCATCTTGCCATCCGTCAAGCCTCGGTTCCCTTGAACTCTGACGCACTGCGCCCCTCATCCCGGGATCCAATCGAGAGGTGGACGTCCTCTTAAATACGCCTCGACCTTCGATCTTCCCTCGTGTCCAGCCCAGTCGGCTGGCGTCCCTTGCCACATCACATCCTTCGTATCGATCCTGGCTCCGCTTTCAACCAGTAATTTGACTACATCAAAGTGCCCGGCGAGCGCTGCCTGATGCAGGGGAGTGGAGTGGCTGTGCGCGCCCGGTGGGTTATAGCGGTTGGGATCTTCGCCACTATCCAGAAGGTTGCCAACAATTTCAGTGTGGCCATATTGGGCCGCAAGCGCGAGTGCCAGGTGGCGCTGGTCGGCATCTGACGCGGGATGATGCTGGAGAAATCCGTCGATATCTCCAAGGGCTGCAAAAACAGGCAAATCAGGTTTGCCGCCCAGGCGAATCAAATGATTGGCCGCTTCGAATTCCCCATGCAGAACGGCCGCTAGAAGTGCGGAGCCCGGGTTGGCACCGTATCTGCACAACAAGTCGATAAGCGGTATCTGTGCCTTGCATTCGCGAGGTACGCGGCCTGACGCAACCAGGCCAATCGTCTCGTTGATAGCATCGATCCCCGGGCCGGCCTCCAGGAGAGTCGTCGCTACGTCGACGATGTTCGGAGGCAAGGTGCCATGCCGGACGGGATTCTCCGCAGTGAATTCCAGCAAGCCGGGGTTCCGGAAATAGTTTCCGCCTTCGAAGACAACGCGCTGGCGGATGAGGCCGGGATTCTTCCTGAGGAAAAGCGACAAGCCAGAAACGTCGCCAGCATCGATCAGATCGACAGCGTGACGGAACACGGCGTCTCCGATTCGCTCGTGGTACGGGAGCGCCAGGTTGTCGCCTGGTCCGGGCTGTTCAATGCGATGCTTTAGGCGTGTCCAGCTCGGGAACCCGTATTCGCGTGCGATGGCGAATTGCGCGTCGCTCAGTGTAAGGCTCGTTGAGAAGATTTCCTGATCGGTGGCGTGGTGTAGCTTTGGATGGAACTCTCGCAGGCGCTGCGCGCTGCTCGATTCTCCCGCCACGTGTTGGCGGAGAAGATCCCTCGCCTGATGCTTGAGGTGGTCGAGACTCGGATGTGCGGGGAGTTGTTTCGTCGGCATGCAGAACTTCCTCTCGTTACCCGAGGTCCGCACAAAACGGGGCTGAAAGTCAGTTCGGTCGAATGGCGTAGTACGTTAGGTGGACTTCTGTCCTTTCCGCGGACCGGATGCGCCCCACGCGCTGATCAAAAGCATAGCGGGAAATAAAACAAGCACACAACTGCCGAGGCCTCTTTCGGAATTCGATTTTTCCGGCGGTATACTCGAGCGGTCGTAGCGGAAGCAATCCGCCGGCAGGACGACACACACCGATTCCCCCGTTTCTCGGAGCGTGTAGTCATGTCCATCAACGAAGAAAAACTCAATGCATTCCTGGGTAAGGCCGTCGGTGATCTCGGCGCCGCCTTCAGCGCGGTGCTTGTCCTGCTTGGCGACGAGCTTGGCCTGTACAAGGCGCTGGCAAAGGAATCGCTGACACCCGCAGAACTCGCCTCACGCACCGGTACCAACGAGCGCTACATGCGCGAGTGGCTTGGCAACCAGGCCGCTGGCGGTTACGTCGACTACGACGCGGCATCGGGCAAATACCGGCTCAGCGAGGAACAGGCGGCGTGCCTGGCCGACCCCGCCGGCCCGGTTGACCTGCCCGGCGCCTACGAGGTGGCCCGTGCACTGTTCCATACCTATCCGCGCGTGCGCGATAACTTCCGCACCGGGGCTGGCATGGAGTGGGGTGAACATCATCCGTGTCTATTCCATGGCACCGAGCGGTTCTTCCGCGCCGGCTACAACAGCCATCTGCTGGGGGCATGGTTGCCGGCACTTGAAGGCGTCGTCGACAAGCTTGCGCGCGGCGGCAAGGTAGCCGATGTCGGGTGCGGGCATGGCGCAAGCACGGTGCTGATGGCGAAAGCCTTTCCTACATCGCAATTCGTCGGTTACGACTATCACGCACCGTCGATCGACATCGCCCGCGAGCGGGCCAAGGCGGCCGGGGTGAAGAATGCAACGTTTGAGCAGGCCGATGCCACTGGCTACAAAGGCCGCGACTTCGATCTCATCGCTTTTTTCGATTGCCTGCACGACATGGCCGATCCCGACGGTGCCGCGCGGCATGCGAAAAGCGCGTTGAAGGACGACGGCACCTGCATGGTCGTGGAGCCTTTCGCCGGCGACAGCACGGCGGATAACCTCAATCCGGTCGGCCGCGTGTATTACGCGGCATCGTCGATGATCTGTGTGCCGGTGTCGCTTGCGCGCCATGGTCCGGCGCTCGGTGCGCAGGCTGGTGAGGCTCGCCTGCGCAAGGTGATCGTCGATGCTGGTGGTTTCCGTCAGCTCCGTCGTGCGGCGGAAACGCCGTTCAATATCGTGTTGGAGGCGCGACCGTAAGGACTCAGCCTATCCGGACTATGCGCCGCCGCTGCAAGGCCTGTAGTGGTGCCAGGCGGTCCGCCGGCACGTAAAACGACCGGTGGTCGTCACCGGAGAAGACGGTGAGCCTGTCGCGGGCGAACTTGAAACAGGGCCTCTCAATTGGTTCGAGCAGTGGCGTGTCACCCGACGCCCAAAAGGCGGCGCCGTCCGACTCAATTACAAGGTAAGCAATCGTGGGTTGGGAGGAAAATGACCAGGTTTCAAAAGCCTCGGCTGAGTTTCCGTGATAGTCGCGCTGTTGCCGGCACGCCCGGAGGAGTTCTGCACATGTTTGGTCCCAAGTCGCGCGGACGGCTGCACGGTCGGAGAGGAGTTCTCGCCGGTGATGGTCCAGCCACCTTTCAAACGCGCGGGCCTTGCCGTTCGGCAAGGTTATATCCATGGCATCGGTCAGGATGCTGATGTGTCCCTCCTCCTGATCTGCCCAGTGCTGGGCGTAGTAAGCGGGTAGGTGGACGGCCAGGAGTCGCACCTGGGTCTTCCCGGTTTCCACGGCGGTCCACACCGTCTCCTTCCAGGCACTGGATGCCATATAGCTGCCTGACCTCAGCAGTCTGCGACGGTTTGAAGTCAGGGTAAGGCTGCAGCGTCGCTTGGGGCGCTTCTCGTGGGCCACCGCGATCGTCTCTACTTTGTGCTCGACAACGAGGTGCCCAAGGGGTGCGCAAAAGAACCGTGCGTGACCTTCCACAGAGATGTGCACTTCTCTGCGTGCGCGGTCTATGTTCGCTTCAAAGCCTTTTACCTGGAAGTGGTCAGCGGCGCCCATGGCCTTTATGGCTGCCTTCTCCCGGCGTCCCATGACGCTGGCAAAGGCAATGAGACTGGCGACGACAACGCCGAGGACCATGAGGGTGTCGGTAAACATGCGTTGATTCCTTTCAACAGTGCGAGCTGGTGACGTCTTTGTCGAAGCGAGTGAAGTAGAGGGAACGGCAGCTTGTTTGGGCTGTTCGTCTAGGCGGGGCACTGGAAGCGCAACAGCAGTTAACGCTGAGTAATGTGACTTATAGTCCGTGGACTGATAGTCTACGGCAAGTGACCGTAAGGAGGTGGATATCACCCCCTACATCGGACCAGCGTTCAGACAGCTGCGAGAACGCGCTGAGATCAGCCAAGAGGAGCTAGCCTTCCGGGCCGGGCTGGATCGCACCTATGTCAGTGGCATTGAGCGGGGGCGCCGCAATCCTTCATTGAAATCCATGCAGCGCATCGCCGCACAGCTGGAGTTGTCGCTGGATGAGGTATTTATCGCCGCCCGCCAATTGGCTGAGTCTGCTCGCGCTGCGTCGAGAAAGTCTGCAAAGGGCCGCGGTTAAGTCAGGGCCGCTCGGCAATTCGGTGGCCTCCGCCATGAGTATCGTCCGCGAAATTTGATAACTTGGGGTATTACCCAGTGCTACAGTTTGCATCAAGGAAAAAGGGAAGCAGTCAGACGGCCACTCCCAAGAATTGATGGAGGTTTGTCATGGTAACCAAGCGCAAGTTCAACACTGACGCATTCGAGGCGATTCACTCGGCTGCTTCGGGACTTTACGCGGCTGGCGTCATTGATGAGGCGACCATGAAAGGTTTTGACGCAACGTGTCTGGTCCCTTCCGAACTGTCGCCCGATGCGATCCAAAAGCGCGACCTTCAAATATTTGATTGAATCGAGTATGGATGCCAGGCTCAGTTTCACGGGCATGCACACCTAAAGCGTGCTTTTTTGTTGATAACTGCATTAGCACCATACAATCGAACGCATCCAGCCTCTCGTGTTCGCCGCCCCCCTACCCAGGGCGTCCCGAACCTTGAGGCTTTTTTTCAGGAAGAAAAAAGAGGAAGCGTATGGGCACGGCCATGAGCAAGGGCCGACCTACCGTTGCAACAACATGATCGCAATCTCAAGCATGATCAGCAGCACGATAGCCACCTCCAGCAACTCCGCACGCCGGCTCGAGGCCTCTTCGTAAAGCGCGGCATAGGTATCCCGTATGATCGCCAGCTTGCGATCCACCGATGCGCTCAAGGTAGGTACGCGGAACAATCCCAACGCCGTGCTGTAAACGCGAGCCAGATAAACGTCCTCAGTCACCTGCAAAGCGTTATCCACGCGCTCAGTCAGTTCGGTCACCTCCGCCACCAATGTATAGAGCCGCCGGGCCAGGTAGGCGAACCGTCGCGACGCCAGCAGCGAAGCCGCACCGCGCGCGTTCTCGACGCGGTCGTACATGCGGGGCAGTTCTTCGTCCAGCAGGGTGTCGTAGTAACGGAATTCCACCAGCTGGGCATTGGCCACTTCGATCACATCGGCAACATCGGAATCAAGCCGGGGTTCGTAGATGAAGGTCCGGTCCCATGTCAGTACGACCAGGTCGTCGGCGTAGTAGGAAAAGCTGCGCGACAACAATTCCCGCTGCGAATCGCTGGAAAGCGGGCGCTTCTCGCCCGACAACAGCGCCGTAAGGTCCACGCGCGCCTGTAGCGCTGCAGCGTCCATCGGCTCGTCCAGCCGCTGGACGGTGGCGATCAGGTAGTCCTCTTCCAGATGGGCATGGGTGGCCGGACGATCCAGTGCGGGAAGGATGATGTCGTTGACCCGTTGCAGCAGGTCCGTCCAGAAGTCGATCGGTGCGCCGTGGCCAACCACGCGATCCAGTGCGTTGAAGTCGGCGACGAAGTCGTCCCAGTCCTGGTCGCCCACCTGGATGCGCACCGCCAGGGCCGCTACGCCGAAATCGTAGATGCGTACGGAGAGGTCGGCGGTGACCGTGCGCGAATCCAGAGTCAGCGCGGTTTCCCCCAACTGAAGGCGAAGGGGTGCCACGCCGAACGTCACTGCCTTGGCCGGCGTGCTGGTGAGTCTGGAGCGGCTGAATGCGAGGCCAGGCCTTGCCGCCCAGAGCTGCTCGGCATGGGAGAGGTCCACGGTGTAGGCGATATCGAACAGCCGCAGCGCCGTCAGTTCTCCCGATGCCACTTTGATCGTCCCGGAGGCCACTTTCAGTGCTCTTTGCCTAATTCAGGCCAGTGTAGTGGGGGGATTGAGCAGGCCTGATGACGGTATGGCGTGACTGTCCGTATTCGAAAATAAGACTCTTTCGCATTTACCTAAGTTTCTGCTAAGCTTTTTGCTGCATCGCGACAAGCCAGCCCCCGGCGAGCCAGTGGCGTAACTCCACGCAAGTGACACCCGCTTGCCGGCTTCGCACACAAGGGCTCTTCCACCATGTTCTCCATCCGTTCCGGCCGCCTGCCGGTCGCGTCGCTGGCTGCCAGCGTGATGCTGGCGTTGCCGCTCGCCGCGGCGGCCCAGTCGCAGTCCACCACCGATACCACCGCCGCGACCGACCATGCCACCAGGCTCGATGCGGTGAAGGTGCAGGGTCAGGCCCTCCAGGGCTACACCGTCAGCGATACCGCGGCGGCCACGCGCCTGCCGCTTACATTGCAGGACACCCCGCAGTCGGTCAGCGTGATCACCGCCCAGCGGATGGAGGATCAGAACCTCACCAATGTGCGTGCCGTGCTGGATAACACCACGGGCGTATCGTCCAACGCCTACGACTCCGAGCGCGTGCTGTTCTATTCCCGCGGCTTCCAGATCGAGAACATGGCCTACGATGGCGTGCCCGTCGCCCCGGCCCTGAACTCATCTTCCGCGGACGGCAGCCTGGATACGTCGATCTACGACCGCATCGAGGTGGTGCGCGGCGCAACGGGCCTGATGAGCGGCGCGGGTAGCCCGTCGGCCCTGATCAACTTCGTGCGCAAGCACGCCGATAGCCGCA
>Ga0307510_10001781_pt1 | contig 24033 bp, 29 predicted proteins | sample 12_EM_MG_FD_207224 | JGI IMG/M metagenome (GOLD analysis project Ga0307510, IMG submission 207224) | Populus trichocarpa ectomycorrhiza microbial communities from riparian zone in the Pacific Northwest, United States - 12_EM | ecosystem: Host-associated > Plants > Roots > Unclassified | place... | reverse complement strand
GGGCTTGTGCGAAATTGCTTACAGGCTGCTGAGGGCCAGTTCGAGCAAATTGGCAAGGGACAGCAAATTAATACCATGGGTCAATACGAGAAGCTGCTTGGCAGCCATTCTGCTAGCTTCAAATAATATGGGCCCATACAGCAGTCTCGTGCAGCATCACATTGTCAATTGATGGGCCAATTCAATTCAATTATATAGAATGAAATTGGCCCATCTGAGGTCTTGTGCAAAATTGTTTACGGCTGCTGAGGGCCAGCTCGAGCACATCGGCAAGGGACAGCAAATTCATACCATGGGCCAATGTGAGAAGCTGCTTGGCAGCCATTGTGCTAGCCTCAAATAGTGTCGGCCCATATGACAGTCTTGTGTTGAGCCTCATTATGCACTTGGTTGGCCAATTCAATCCAATTGTCCAGAATGAAATTGGCCTGTCCAAGGTCTTGTGCGAAATTGCTTACAGGCTGCTGAGGGCCAGCTCGAGCACATTGGCAAGGGACAGCAAATTCGTACCATGGGCCAATCTGAGAGGTGTGCTTGGCAGCTGTTGTGCTAGCCTCAAATAGCGTTGGCCCATATGACAGTCTTGTGTTGAGCCTCATTTTGCACTTGGTTGGCCAATTTGATCCAATTATCCAGAATGAAATTGGCCCATCTGAGGTCTTGTGCGAAATTGCTTACAGGCTGCCAAGGGCCAGCTCGAGCACATTGGCAAGGGATAGCAAATTCATACCATTGGCCAATCCAAGAGGTGTGCTCAGCAGCCATTGTGCTAGCCTCAAATAGCGTCGGCCCATACGACAGTCTCGTGTTGAGCCTCATTTTGCACTTGGTTGGCCAATTCGATCCAATTATCCAGAATGAAATTGGCCTGTCCAAGGTCTTGTGTGAAATTGCTTACAGGCTGCCAAGGGCCAGCTCGAGCACATTGGCAAGGGACAGCAAATTTGTACCATGGGCCAATCCAAGAGGTGTGCTCGGCAGCCATTGTGCTAGCCTCAAATAGTGTTGGCCCATATGACAGTCTCGTGTTGAGCCTCATTATGCACTTGGTTGGCCAATTCGATCCAATTATCCAGAATGAAATTGGCCCGTCCAAGGTCTTGTGTGAAATTGCTTACAGGCTGCCAAGGGCCAGCTCGAGCACATCAGCAAGGGACAGTAAATTCGGACCATGGGCCAATCCGGGAGGTGAGCTTGGCAGCTGTTGTGCTAGCCCCGAATAGCATCGGCCCATACGACAGTCTTGTGTTGAGCCTCATTATGCACTTGGTTGGCCAATTCAATCCAATTATCCAGAATGAAATTGGCCCATCTGAGGGCTTGTGAAAAATTGCTTACAGGCTGCTGAGGGCCAGTTCAAGCACATCGGCAAAGGACAGCAAATTTATATCATGGGCCAATCCGAGAGGTGTGCTTGGCAGCTATTCTGCTAGCTTCAAATAGTGTTGGCCCACCCAACTAACTGGAGAAAGAATGGGCCTACGCAAGTTCTAGGTTGGGGAGTAACAACATTTACTGATGGCCTAGGCATAAAGATATGCACCATATCCATATGGGCCCACACAAACTCATGCACTTGTTACCAAAACTTGGCCCATATCATTCTTTCCGATACACACAACAAGTTTGCACATGGGTTCTGCTGACTACTACGACAACATATACTACATGGGCTCAGCTGCCCTCATATATATAAGCTGGTCTTATTTCTAGAGTTGGGCCTTAAGCCTGACTTGGTTTAATACCCAAATCTTGTTGCTTCCACTGTGAGACTCTTAAGTCTTTTCCTTCATTTCTTGAGTCGTCTCAAAACCCCTTTTGAGACTCTCCTTTCCTCTTGCTCATCTCCCAGACCCTGGATTAAGTTCCACTTCATCCTTTTACCCCCCACATTGTGCTAAGGGTTAGCAGCCCCTTGCGACTACACTTTGCCACCACTTGTACTTTTTGTGCATGTTGCACCTTAAGGTTCTTGGACCTTAATACAAGTCAGGCTTTCCTCAGACGTCCTTGAAACACAGGACAAATACCAGAAACACCCTGGCAGCAGTAGTACCCATCAGAACTCTTGATCAAAACAAGAGAGTTCACAGGAGACAACAAGACGATCTCCCAGAACACATCAAAGGCGAAGCATACTTTGAATTTCACGGAACCGGACACAGAGACACCAGATACTACATCAACCTCCCAAAGAAAACACACAGAGCTGTTGAATTCGTCAAAGTAGAAGACAAAGATTACTGGGTAAAACTCCTCTGGAAAAACGACCAGTGGATCACAAACCAAGGAGGAGTACTTCACACTTCAAAGCTTGGCTCTTGGAAAGAAACAGACCCTCAGCACCCACACTACGTCAGCCCAGAACACTTCAGCCCAACACTCCATACTGCCATAGAACAACCAGAAGAAGAAATCCTTGCAGGAGGAGTTCATCACATTGCAACTCTCCAAGGAAGTCACCCCTTTACAGAACAAGAACCTATCCTTCCTCAAATTGAAGCAGCAGTCTACCAAGGAATCCCAATTCCCCTTGACACTACCCCAGCAGGTGCAGTCTATCCCCAACTATCCATCCAAACAACAATGACGGAGCAAATTGACACAACTATTGCGGGACCAGAAGGACAACCACAACCCAATATCAATGTTATTAACCATAACACCAATGGCACACTCAAAGGAAATCCCCCACCTATCTTCAATGGAGACAGATCCAAAAGCAGAACCTTCCTAACCGCCTTCTACCTCTGGAGGTTGACCAACAAACATAATGACACTATGAGGAAACCCTACTCACGTGTCACTGCTCTCCTTTCCTACATGAGCAGACCACAAGTAGACTCCTGGAAGGAAGAACAGCTTGACAAACTTATTGAAGAAATAGATGATGGAGTCCAAGAAACAGATGAAATTCTCTGGGACAACTTCATAGAAAATTTCAAACAAGCATACACCAATACAAACCTCAGAGAAGAAGCCTACCAAGCACTATGCAAAATTCGCCAGAAAGAAAGCCTAGATGAATTCTTTGCCAACTTCAAAAGGCTAGCCAGAGACGCTAATGTAGCGCTCGATGATCGTGGCACCATCAAACTCCTGAAGAATGCCCTAGCAGGACCACTCACTCGATCAGCTATCCAACTCCCTGGATACGACGTTAGTGCTGACCCTGGCTGGACTTTCAAGAAATGGGAAACAGAAACCAGAAAACAGCATCTCAAATGGAAAACCAGGATGCAGTACACTAAACCAATCGACCCACAACAACAGGCAATGTACAAAGTGTTCAGAATAAATCCAAACCACGGAGGAAACAATTGCGGAGGACATACCAGTGGACCAGGACGCCGCACCACCTCTCAAGGAGGATACCACATGGATGTTGATGCTGCAAAAACTGGCAGAGGCATACAACACTCCGAAGCAAAGAAAAACGAGTTAATGGCAGGAAATCAATGCTTCTATTGCGAAATCCGAGGACACCGTGCCAAGGACTGCCACAAGAAACAAGCGGACCGCTGCAACTATGAAAGCAGAACTAATAACAGTCCTGGCAATAACAGGTCCACTAATTATCCTGGAAAAAGTGAACCCACCACCAACCGTGTTGCACCCGTCGCACCAGACATGACCCCTGGAGATATTTCCAGTTTCTTGAAAGACAACATGGGCTTGCTTGATGAAGATACCAAGCTGAGCATCGTCGAATCACTTATGCCAAAGGATTTTACCAAAGCCCAAAACTAGCTGCCATAGTTAGGGCATTCCAACTTGATAGTGTGTTTGTAAACAAATCGAATTCAATACAAGTTAAAATTTTGCTATCACACTATCAAGGGAAGGCAGAAGAAATCACATTACTGGACACTGGAGCCACTGAAAATTTTATCGATCATACTACTGTTGCTTGCCTATGTCTAGGAACCAAGAAACTCCCCTATAATCAACCTGTTTACAATGTCGACGGAACCCTTAATCGACATGGTATTATTACTCATGCTTGCAATCTACTAGTCACCAAAGGAAACAAGAAAACACAACAACACTTCTTTGTTACCAACCTTGGGCGTGACAGGTTCATCTTGGGATACCCATGGTTCAGGGAATTTCAACCAGATATTGACTGGGCTAACGGCATGCTAAGGGGACCCGCAATCCACATGGAAACCCTACTCTTTGGAACCCTTCAATGCACTAAAACATGGATCAAAAGCAAGACACCAGTAAATGAAGACCTCATACTAGAAGCACAACAAACTAGGTGCACTCCATGGATGGGAGTAACCCCTTCAGAAATGATAGGAGGCCCAGTGGAGGTCAACCGCACCCATACAGCAGTGGAAATGGCCCATAAGTACGCATCGGAACATGGGAAGGAGAAAGTAAAACTCCCTGAGGAATTCAAATATCATATGGCATTATTTTCGGATGAAGAGGCAAACAAATTCCCACCAACTCGGGGTGAAGGAGATCACAAAATCGTACTTCTAGACACTGCCCCTACCCGCTTCAATTGTAAAGTCTACCCATTATCACAAGACGAACAAGAAGTGGAAGACAAATTCTTGGATGAAAACTTGGCCAAAGGATATATTGCACCCTCGGACTCCCCATATGGTTTTTCCACATTCATGGTCCCAAAGAAAGACTCAAAGGAAAAACAATACATTATTGACTACCGCCCCCTCAACAACATCACCCAAAAGGATGTCACCCCACTCCCAAACCTCAAACAGTGCATCGAAAACTTGCAAGGAATGGAATTATTCAGTAAATTTGACATTTGTTGGGGCTACAACAATATCTGCATCCGAGAAGGCGACCAATGGAAAGCCACATTCAAAACACATCAAGGCCTCTTTGAACCAAAAGTTATGTTCTTTGGCATGTCAAACTCCCCTGCCAGTTTTCAATGCTTCATGAACGGCATACTGGAAGAATTATACAAACACTTCGAGCAAAAAGGTATCCATGATATCCGATGCATGATACAAAATTACATGGACAACTGTGGTCTTGGCACATTACTTAAAGATATAGCACTCCACATCAAAATCATCCACTACCTATTCAACCTCCTTGCACGCCATGGACTCCACCTCAAACTATCAAAGTCGGTCTTCATGCAACCCCAAATGGACTTCTTAGGCATCAGAATATCTAAAGACAGAGCTACTATTGATCCAGCTAAAGTCGCAGGTCTCAGGGACTACCCAAGGGAACTCAAAGACCAACGCCAAGTCCGAGGATTCCTAGGAGTCACCAGCTATCACCGCATGTTTTGCGCAAACTTCTCCATTATTGCTGCACCACTTACCAAACTCACCAGGAAAACTGTACCATTTGAATGGGGTCAAGAACAGAAAAACGCACAAGAGAAACTCATTAACCTTATCACCAATGCCCCAGTACTTGTCAAACCAGACCCAAGTCGCCAATTTGAACTCGAAATGGACGCATCGCAAATTGGTACAGGAGCAATACTCTATCAACGCAATCCCCCAACCAAGCATGCCGACAGTACAGAAAAATTAGGCCCACAAAGACCAGTAGGATTCCATTCCCAGAAATTCACCACAACCGAACAAAACTACCCCATATATGATCGCAAATTTCTAGGTGTCATGTGCGGTCTACGATGCTGGTCCCACCTACTCAAAGGAACAGCAATCCCAGTCCTAGTATTCACAGATCATAACAACCTATGCTACTATAGGGACCCCAGAAAAATTGGTCCACAGGTTGCTGGCTATCTACCGGAAAGGGAACAATATAACATAATCCTAGAATATAAACCTGGTGCAACAAATTGTGCAGACGCCCTATCTAGGTGACCCGACTATGAAGGAATAAACCCTGCCAATGAAGATGTCACTGTCTGGCCTGACAAATATTTCTGTGAAAACCACACCTCAATTTGCATATTCGACATGGATAGCATCAGTGATAACCTAGATAGCAAGGTCAAACTAGCGCAATACCCCAATCAACCAAAACTCAAGCAATGGGCACCATCACATAATCTATCCCTACTTGATGGCACTCACTGGTATCACAGGACCGCCCTGGTTGTCGTGGCAGACAACAGCCTTAGGAGGGGAGTAATTTCCCTTTTTCATGACCACATGACCGCTGGGCATCCCAGAATTACCAAAACCCTCCAATTAATTGCACCTTACTATTGGTGGCCCAACATGAAATTCTTCGTCACTGAATACATCAAAGGATGCACTACTTGCCAAATGACTAAAGTCAACACCCATCCTACCCATCCACCCATGTTTCCTATCATCCCCGCAGACAATGTGCAACCTTTTGAGACCATTGCAATGGATTTCATCACTAAACTCCCACAGTCAGGTAGTTTTGACACCATTCTTACAATCATGGACACCGATTGCTCCAAAGCATCTATCTTCATCCCCTGTCACAAGACCATTGACTCAGAAGGAGTTGCATTACTCTATCTCAATCACGTCATTCCCCACTACGGCATTCCCCATAAAATCATCTTGGACCGTGACATCCGCTTCATCTCGAAATTCTCAACAGAACTCTGTCGAATTCTCAACATCCATCAGAACATCAGCACGGCATATCACCCTCAAACCGATGGGGCAAGTGAAAGAACCAATCAAACCTTAGAACAATATCTCCAAGTATTCTGCGGAACACAACAGAACAATTGGCACGCATGGCTCCTGCTCGCTCAATATACCAAAAACTCATGGCCATCCACAACAACTAAGAAAACCCTGTACGACTTACTTATCGGATACACCCCCCAAGTACACCAACCAACCAGAAAGACCACCATTCCATCCCTAGAAGAATGACTCTCAGCCATTGAAGAAGCCAGGAAAGCCACCCAAGAGGCCCAACGTAAAGCGCAAGAATCCTGGATCAAAGAATGTCCGCGGTTCACACCATTCCCCACAGGATCAAAGGTCTGGCTAGAAGGAACAAATCTAAAATTACCCAGCAACATCACGCCCAAGCTTTCCCCAAGGAGATACAGACCTTTTAAGGTAGTCTCCCAGATATCAAAAGTCACTTACAAACTCAAACTCCCTTCCACCTGGAAAATCCATGATGTCTTTCACGCTTCCCTTCTCACACCCTACAAAGAAACTGACCAACATGGACCGAACTTTCTGGAACCTCCACCGGAAATACTAGATGGTGAACCGGAATGGGAAATTCAGAAGATTCTCAAAGAGAGGTCTTTTGGCCGTTGGAAGAAGAAGCAATACCTCATGCGCTGGAAGGACTATTCGCCAGCTCATGATTCATGGGTTAACGCTAAGGATCTCTATGCTCCAGAGTGACTATCGGACTTTCAAAGTACCTTGAGCAGTATAAGAACCCTCCCCTTTGACAAGTCACCCCCAGCATGTCCAACCAGGCATTCTACACCTTCACCATCGACCCCACTTTCAATTTGTTCCATCATCTCTTCAGAGACCTCACCATCTGGCCCAGCCATAAATTCCATGTCTTCACCCCAGCTGCCCAGAAGACTTTGTCACTGTACAGAACGATCCACCCCACTCACACTCACGCCCTTGAACACTCCCATTTCTGCAAGGAGCACTATTGTCCCTACCACCACTGAATGCCCATCGACTTCACTCAGCCAGCACACTTCAGCTATGTCTACGTCGGATCAGGAGGTACCACAGTCCATACACAGCAGTCCATCTATGGCAACGGGGACATTACCCTTTTCTCCACGATCGTCCCAGTCACCGGATCTACCTACCATTGCTGGACTAGAGGTCGCTGCTATGGCGACAGATACTTACTCCAATCTGAGGACAGCTTTGAGCAGCTTCCCAGGCACATCACAAGGTCAACCACTGTCCTTCCCCACCCCCACACTTGGCCACACTTCACCATCCCCTATCCCAATACCACCACATATCTCCCATCAGAGCAAGGACAATACGGCTCAAGCACCATTCCCCTCCCCCTTGTTGACCCTACCCCCAACCCCATTACTCCAATGCCAGCACCGTCGCCCTCTATCACCCCAGCCGTCCAGCATCCACTCAAACGTAGTCATCAACACACTCCCCAATGACAAGATACTCATACTAGCAGGGCAGATCCCCTCTTCGGCAATGGTTCGCCATGTGAGAAAGCAATGCAGAGCCTTGTTGAAGTACATGGAGGCTTAGGAACGTATAACTGGGGCTCTTTTGGCTTGGATGGAGGATCTCCTCCCGGCAATCAATATCTTAGGGAACACTAAGCTCAACAACCAAGTCTTCACCACCACTTTCTGTGACTACACCGCTGTCGAACACCTCTTCCTCATCCCTCAAATCCTTGACAAAATTGAAGGTTACATGTCAGATGAAGATGTTCAAAGTGATGAGTCGGTCAGATTTGCTACGTATAATCCCACTATCTCCCTTTCTTCCGCACCTAGTCCCATCTCCAACGTTCCCCAGCTCACTGAGAAACTCGACAACCCGAACCATCCAGGAGCTGGATGGAGTGAGTACGACCGTGGTGATACACAACAGTACCCCCTTGTCTTCCTCAATGAGTACAGACAAGACAAGATAGCGTGATACATTACTTTTAGGCAAGTTGGGGTTGACACTCACATTGTAGGGGTCTGCAAGTGAGGGGACCCCAAATACTCCATTCCCCTCCACACGCGTGCACACCCCTCCCCCAATTTCAATCGCCCTGGGGTCAAGGATTACAACCTCAACATTTTTCATCCCTCTTCCATGTCCCGACTCCTCATCAACAACACCATTATAGATCTCAAGGACCCTGGTGTTGTTGCTGACATATACAGGTATTGAGTGCATCAGAGTGAACTTGAGGCAGTAAAGCACCAACGAGTCAAGCTCAATAGGAGGGAAGAAAGCACTCAAAGCAAGCTCAGCATGGTGGAATGCCACCTCACTTATGCTGCCGTCCATACCTGACTCATTCCCCATCTCAATCGCATTCGTCCCCCTTCTATTAATGCCATTCATATTCCCCACATCTTCGCTGCTCAAGGGCCACCCAATGTCAAGGAGGGAGAAGACAGTCTTGAGTGCCGCGCTGTCTTAGGCAAGCAGCGTTGGGGAGGCAAACCCAAATTCCCCTATTGCCTCAAATGCAACAAGTTGCGCCCCAATCACATTGAGAAGGAGTGCCCCCTCTGGAAGACGTGCCACTGGTGTCTCAGTACCCAGCATGCACATAGTGACTGCCCCATTCCCCATGAGCAGTACAACACTGAGTTTTGTGCGGTTCCCGCTACTCACCCCAATTTTGGGGATAGGTGCGCTGCTATGTCATCCCCCACCTTGTGTCACAAGTTGGAGTTGGCTTGTGCCAACTATGACGATGACCTCTATCAGTGGGAGGCTTAGGGTCGTGTGGTAATGACCACCATAGGAGGAGTGTCATGTTACGTTCCATGGGCTAAAATTTCTTTTCTATGCTTACCAATCTGTTCCCATCACGTGACTGCTTACTTGATACATCACCTGACTGCTTTCTTGCTTACTTGACCGTTCCCTTGTCATCCTAGGAGCGCCAGCTCATTTCTAGGACCATTGTACTTGTTTCTGCTATCTCTAGCTTGCCAACTCATAACTAGGATCCCTCTCCTAGTTATTCGTCACTCCTGTTAACTACTGTACTTGTTTTCCGTCATTACTAGTACAGGTACTAGTAGTATTATTCCTTAGTCATGGTAGCTGCCCTCATGTATATAAGCCAGTCTTATTTCTAGAGTTGGGCCTTAAGCCTGACTTGGTTTAATACCCAAATCTTGTTGCTTCCACTGTGAGACTCTTAAGTCTTTTCCTTCATTTCTTGAGTCGTCTCAAAACCCCTTTTGAGACTCTCCTTTCCTCTTGCTCATCTCCCAGACCCTGGATTAAGTTCCACTTCATCCTTTTACCCCCCACATTGTGCTAAGGGTTAGCAGCCCCTTGCGACTATGCTTTGCCACCACTTGTACTTTTTGCGCACGTCGCGCCTTAAGGTTCTTGGACCTTAACATCTGATCTCCAGAAACTTGCTGTCAACATGGGTTTGTGCTAGATCTTTCAATCACTGGTGCTCTGTCACTCAATGGTGTCACGGTACCCTTCCCATGTCTATATTTCTTCTTGACTGGCTTTGCTCCCTCATGGCCTGTGGCGGTCATCAGTACTGTAAGGTATGCCCGCAATACACCCATACCCATACAGCAGCAACTTTGACTCAGAACAATGTCTTTTGCAGGTCTCATGTTGGGTGCAGAATGCACCGTAGAGGTCAATCCTCTCTCTCAAGTGCTAAAACATATGGATGGCCATTGCAGCCTACAACAGGTCCATCTCTCTAACTTCTCCAGTGACACCATATCAAATCTACCACTGCTTTTTTAGGACATGGTTGCTGGCCCATCTTCATCAAGAGTGAGTGACCAGTGTCCTTATTCAACTCTCCCTGTAGAACCTAATCCACCTCTAGCTTTATTATCTCCCCTCGACTTCCAACAACGCTGTTGCCCAGCATAACATGGCGATGGCTTGTCAAATTTTCAACGCACAGAAGGGCGCGACCCTTGGACCTTGATTCTCTCCTCCACAAATCGCACTGGTACAGGGTTGGTGTCTTGTCATCTTCCACTCTTCCAGGTCACCTCCACCAACGCACCAAATTTTAGTGATGCCTGGGCAAATGTCCAGCACACCCCAAGCTTGCCTGGAAATGTGTTCTCATCAGCAGCTTGGGCAAGCAAGTTCAGTTCCAACACTTTCTCCCCTGGTCCTGTAGTCCAGCGGACTGTCACCCCAACGAATGGTACATTCTCGATATTGCTCCACAATGGCATTATATCTGATATGGAGTAGCGACACAAAACCCATATTTGTCTGAAAATGCCATCGAGACAATGGCGAACTGCTTCGGTCTCAATATGATGCCCCAAAACTATCATCAGAGTGTTGATGTGCTTTCCCAGTCCTTGATATAAAAGGCAAGGGGAAGCTCAAGGAGATGGACTTCGATGCGGCATTTGCACAGGTTGTGTCATCACTTGACACAGCCAAGGTTGAGGTCTAGACTTCAGCAGCAGTGGACTCAGTGGCAGAACTAGAAAAGGACCTCAGTCAGGTGAAGCTGGATGATGTTCCGCTTGTCACCCCAGATGATGCTATTCGTCATGTGGAGTTTAAAAGGTCTGTGGTTCTAAACGTGCCAACTATTTCATGACCTGACAGCATATCCACTCCTGTAGTGTCTGGGAGCAGATGCAAAGTTCTGACATGCCCCCAAATCCTGAGGAAATGGCCAAGTGGGAGGCAGAGTTCAACAAGCGGGATGAGGGCAAGTGGGATTATTCAACTGCTATGCAAAATGCCTGGGAAGAAGGTGTCACGCAGTTGGACGATATGTTCGCATGTAATTTGACTTTCGACCAAGATGGGATACCCATGCTCGATCCCTATGTCTTTGGTTTGTTCCTTCTCCTACAACTGGACGATCTCCCCTTACTCACTAAGCATAGAGGAAAACAATAAATACCTCGACCCACCATCTTCCACCCAATCACCACTGGCCCTAGCCAAACAAATGCTTGAACAAAACACATCACTTTCTAAAGTCACGCTGCTTCTTGAGGCTGCCATTTAGAAGGGTGAGCTGGGTGAGGGTGGTTATGAGGCGTGGATACTCCTAGGTGAGACTTGCAACATGGACAAGCACAAGGAGGCAGGGATGAAAGCATTGACAGAAAGAGTACATTTGGCTGAAGCAGCTGGTGCTGGCAGTGCGGGGATGCTTGTACATGAGACTACCCTCCTACCTATGCCCCCACTGATGGGGCTCTGTGATAACAGTTTCTGGCAATATCCTACCTGAATGAATCTTTCGATTGCACTTCCCATGCAATGTTACTGTGCTGGTTGCGTGCACACTTCCCTGATGCACCGATCTCACCAGAGTTGCAAGAGGCCGTGACCAAGTCTGCATGGTTTTCGCATCTGCACTAGGCTTGGAAAGCCTACTTTCTGCTTTGCCCAACACACATGTGACCTTGCTCCTCGGATCGGCCTGCCTCAACGTGTGCAAACTCAACTGCCATCACTCGCCCTTACCATTGTCTGTCCTTGCCATAGCTTGCCGCCACTATCGCCACCACCACCATTATCTATCACCATCGCCGTCACCATCGTCCCATCTTGACAACATGTCAGGGGACTCATTAATGTTGACATCAATGCACCAACATCCACGCTTCTCCCATTTTCATCATCTGCGCATTCTCACCAGTTCAGGAATGCAGCCTGTAGCTTTCTCTCTCACATCTGGGACAACTCTCAAACTTGCACATAGACCTGGTGTCTACCTTACAGTACCACGCAGTTACAGTACCTGAACTGATGCAGCAAATGTTTGATGCCAAGAGCATGATGGCTGCTTGCAATCCTTGCTACAGATGGCCTTTACAAAGGCAACAATGACCTTCAGCTCAAACAAATCTCTGTCTACGATAACAAGATTGGTGCCAACAAATATCTTTCTTGCCATGTTTGATTAAAATTATATGCCATACAGTTTACCTCCATTTTTTTTTTTTTTTTTGAATCCATTTGTGTGCACCTTGGGGTACAGAACCCCACATAGCACTTCGAGAATATACATGATAGCGACAGTAAAGTATGGAAATAGTATTTTAGAACCAGGTTATTTCCCCCATAACCGGGTTATCATTGCATAACGTCCTCTGCAGTGAAAATGACAAGCACAGTAGTAGTGTGCCAGGATGCCATCAATGAAAAGGGGGGGGGGAGCAACTCCATCACGATCTCGGTTGGAGTTGGCGCTCACATGGGCAGCCTATGTGTCGTCTTGACACTCTAGATTCATTGTCTGCACCTGCGGTTAGGCAGCAGGTGCGTTGACATTACAAGGGGAGGGAGGTGCAGGTTGTGTGTGTGTATTTTTTGGTTCTGGTTTCACCTAGATCAGGTATCTCATGCAGTAGTTATGTTCTGATTTTGTGCATACTCATCTGATTTAACTTTGAAACAGCCCGTTCCTTCGATATAGTTTGCCAGAGGGAGTGCTAGCTCCAGGTCTCCTAATAGTGTTTCTATTGTCAGTTCCTTCTTTCTTTTCCTGACTTGCTGCACTAAAGCCCATCTTTCGAAAGTGTATTTCATGCAGTGTAAGAGGAAGTGGGCAATAGTTTCTTTGTCATCACCACATGCTGGGCAGTTCGGCTTATCCGTCCTCTTAAACCTGTGGAGATATTTGTTCAGTGGGAAATGCTGTAAGCACAATTGCGCTAATCTGCTTGCAGCTACTCAGGACAGCTTTGTGTTACTGAGCGTCTTAAGGAGTTTGGCCGATGGTGTGGTGCTGTCTATCTTTAATGTTCTTTTTCCTCTCTCGGTTTTATGCCAATCTCAACTCCATTCTTTGTTCAGGGCGTCGTTGTTTGCTCTTAGCACTGCTGATGGGTTAATGAGAAGGGGTTTTCTGAGATAAGGGGGGAGTAGCTCATTGATCGATGAGAGTCTGGATGCTGCCTTTTTGGCCTTGCTGTCTGCCTTTTCGTTTCCTGGAATGCCGATATGGCCTGCCATCCACCTGAGCATTAGCAAATACTTCCATTTGCTTCTGTGTTTTTGTATTCGGTTTGCCAGCTGTAGGATCTTGCACGCAAGGTGGTGACTGGGTTTCCTTAGCTCTGAGTCAAAAGCTTTAAGCGCTGCTTGATTGTCCACTGCTACGGAGCAGGATGTAGCGCTGCGTCTTTCTGTGCCAATCAGGTGTAGAGCTAGCAGGAGACCTACTAGTTCCACTTCATGCATGGTGTGCTCTGTTTCTGGTCCTAGGTGGAAGAGGAGAATCTTGTCGGGCCTGTCTTTTCTAATCAGTATAGCAGAGGCCCCGACCTTACCTCCTTGGGCTGATCTGTCCGTAAAGACTTGTATCTCTTCAGAGGCGTTTTCAGCTTTATGAGCCAAGGCCTCTTTGTCCGCTGGAATTCTGATGCGGAAAGGTAGCTCACCTGTCTTGGAAGGGTTCCATCCTGTTGATGGAATTTTCTCCATCTTTTTTGCATCTGTGCTGAGCGTGTTCACTAAGATTTGGAGGGGACCACAGTGCCTCTTTGTCAAGCGGGTTATTTTCCAGTTTACTGGTTTGTGCAGTGGGTGGTCTCTGGGCAGCGTAGCCATCCTAACCATCGCTCTGAAGCACCATTTTTTGATCATTAGTGAAGTGGGGAGGAGGAAGGCATTGGTGTTTAGGGCGTCTGTGGGTGACATGCGGAGCCCACCCGTGATGGCCAGAGCACCCGCTCTCTGTATGCTAGTGAACTGTTTAATGGCTCTTGCTGAGCCGACTGTCCTGGGTCCATTGTGCTTGTTGTTTACCGGGGTACACCAGAGGTCCACCATGTATAACACTCTGGGGAGCGCGACACTGGTGAAGAGCTGCTTGGCGAATTTGGGGGTGATTTCCCACATTGGTTGTGTCAGTCTCTGGATTTGTGCTGCCCACTTTTCTCCTTTCTCAACCGCATATGCCTGGTGTACTTTCCAATTTAGGTTTCTGTCGAAGATAACTCCAAGGTACTTTGTGCTTTCGACTGGCTATATTGTTCTTCACAGGAGGTATAGGGTTGGCCTTGCTTCCTTTTTGCATCTGTGTGCAAAGTTTATGAGCGTGAGCTTGGAGTATTCAAGAGGGGAGCTGTGTGTCTTAGACCAGTCCTCAACTCCCCCTTCTCTATTCATCATGGTGGCTAGCTTTCAGTGTGCGCTCGGGAAGTCTTTACCAGATGCTAACATGAAAGCGTCATCCATATACAGTAAGCTACCACATCTTCCTCTGCATGCCTTGGGATGTCAAGGAGATCTGCATTGTAGAACTGGTATAATACCATTGATAACAGGTCTCCTTGACCTATCCCATTGTCTATCGGTATGCAGTCCAAGACGTACCCATCAAATCTGAGCATAGTGATCCATTCCCTAAGCATGACTTGTATGAATTTAGCATACTTGGCAGGCACTCTTCGTTTTCTCAGGTTGTGGACTAGCTTCTCCGGGTTCGCGTTTGGGAAGGCACCTTCGATGTCAAGGAAAAGCACTGATGTCACTTTTAGTGTTGCCACAGCTTGAGCCGATGTTTTTGAGAAATCAGTGATAGAAAATCGAATAAAATAGCGAAGAATATGACAATAAAGAGGGAGATAGATTAGATCAAAAACCGTGGGGTCACTTAAGACGACTTTGTAATCTGACCAGCCATTCAAGCAGGACTTGCTTCGACTTGATTTCACTTTTTTTTTGCCAAATCAAGTCGAAGCGAGTCCTGCTTGAATGGCTGGTCAGATTACAAAGTCGTCTTAAGTGACCCCACGGCTTTTGATCTAATCTATCTCCCTCTTTATTTTCATATTTTTCGCTATTGTATTCGATTTTCTATCACTGATTTCTCAAAAACATCGGCTCGAGCTGTGGCAACACTAGTCACTTTACCTGCCCTCCATGCCACCTTGATCTTGTTTGTTAACAGGTGCATGGCATCCATTGTAGTGCAGCCTGGGTGCCCACCAAAATGGTTGGCTGGAAGTAGCTGATGCTTTTCGGTGATGTAGGAGATATGGTTGGCTATGATCGCTGTGATCACCTTCCACATAGTGTTGAGCAGCGCGATGGGTCTGTATGCCTTTGGCGTGTTGTATCTCGGTTTGCTGGGCTTTCTGAGGACCACCATTATGAATTCTTTCCAAGGTTTATACATCATGCTCCTCTTGAGCATAGCTTTGTATATGGGCAGCATTCTGTCGACGATCAAGTTAGCATTTTTGGTGAGCACAATATTGGGGATACCATTGGGGCCTGGTGCCTTGTATGGTTTAAGCTTCTTGAGCTGCGCGTTGATCTGGTCCAAAGTTATCGAACCCTTGCTTTTGCATTGGTCAGGGTAAGTATAATTCTCTATATTGCTGTCTACAGGGGGTTTGTCTGGGAAGAAGACTTTGGCCAGGATATGCCCTTTGTTGCTATTTGAGTTAGCTGAAGTTTCCACTTCGCCAACCTTATAGACCAGCGTAGGAATCCTGGTTTTGCTGCCATCTCCCCATGCCTGGGTTGTGAGTCAGTGGGCTGTCCATATGTCCGGATCTTTGCCCTTTTCTAGCCAGTCTCTCCAGTGCTGCCGTTTAGTCTGCTCCAGGATCCTGTGGTAGTTTTTGGCTACTGCATCATGCTTCTTGTGGATATTGTGTCCCTTGTTGCATCGCTTGTCATATGATTGTCTGCCCAGCTTGTTCGCTAGCCAACGAAGTTGGGTTAGTTCCTTCATCCACCATCTTTTGGACTTAGAATGTTGTGTTGGCATATTCACGATTTGTTTACATTTTGCTGCCAGACTGCGATGTGGTCCATTAAATCCATGTTTTAGACTGATTGGTTACATCACTGTCTGTTATTTCCTGTGTTGGGTCGGAACCAATTGGTTCACACAACCATTCTGGGATTCCTTCCCTGTCTTCCACAAGCTCTCCTGGTTCCCTGGTTCCATATCTGTTTTTATCAGGGATCGGGATATTGTTGGTGCCAGTTTGCATGTGTTTTCCCCAGGCATCTGGTCCTTTCCCTTGCTGAGTTTTCCTACCGCCTAGTGCTGGAAGACTGTTAACAGCATATGTGGCTGGGAACCGCTCCTCAAGTGGGATCCTGCTGGGTCTAGCCGCAAGTGCCAAGGTCCAGTCTTTTTCTGCTGGGAAGAATGGCATACCATTGACTGGGTTCTTCTCGTCTAGAACCGCACAGCATCTTATGAACTCTGGGCATAATCAATCCCAACTGGTGTGGGAGTTGATGCTGCATGAGATGCAGTGACGCTTGCTGTTGTTTGTACAAGTGCTTGTGCGATGTTTCTCACCACAGGTCCCGCAAGTGTCCTCACTTTCTGGGCATTTGTCCGCAAAGTGGCCCTATCGCCTGTACTTCATGCATTGGATGGGTTCCTGTTTCTGCTTCGTTGGTCTAATCAAACTGCTGCATATGCCTAGTCCGTCCTTGATCAGCTTATTGGCAATGTTCACTGAAGCGATGGTCAGGATCGCATGTGCATGGGTTTGCCCTGCCTGCCTGCATGCTGCCGGTTTGATCCATCTTGCCTTGTGGATAATGCGAGTTGGGAGGGAGTTAGCCTTCTCAATTTCCCTAAGATGCAGTTGGTTTTCTGGCTTGAAGGTTAACGGGACTCTAGGCACGACTAAAATGTATTCCCGGTCCCTTATGTGTGCCCCTTTGGAGAAAGTGTCAGCAAAGGTCTCTTCATTGCCCACCTCTCTGATCCAGTCCGCTGCCTCTTTGCTGTTAAGCATAAGGAGGATGGCATTCTTTTTGGTTTTGAGCACTGCTTTGACCTTCACTTTCCCCAGCTTGTCTGCATCTGACATCCCATCCAAAACTTCGTTGGCTTTGGCAATTAGTTCTGTGAGGCTCTTTTCTAGGGTCGCATTACCCTCATCACCGTAGATGTCTACAAGTAGCTGCTTAGCCCTGCAGTCCATGTCCCCGAGTGCTTTGGGGTCCGTGCTAGCCTTGTGAGTTGGCATTTGTCTGGCTGTTAGTATGTCACGATACAACTGTGTAGTGTTAAGGCCTATTGAACCTTAAGGCGCGACGTGCGCAAAGGTGAAATATGCGGCAGTGACGAAGTTATAAGGGTCGTTATTCCCTTAATAACCTAAAGTGTTTTGGAAGGTGATAAAAGCGAGAAGGTCGCTAAGACCAATGTCTGGGTGGTGATAAAGAGGAAGGGGGAGTAACTTCAAGGACTTGAAGATTACTTTAAAGAAAGATGAAAGGAAAATAGTGGTTCAAGCAACAAGACTGAGAACGCAATAGATTGCAAACTAAGTCAGGCTTAAGGCCCAACTCTAGGATATAAGTCCAGCTTATATACAAAAGGGCAGCTACCTGACTAAGCGTACAAATAAAGAGAACAATGGGGTCACGAACAATAAGGGTCACAGAACAATAGAGTCACGAACAATGGTGGTCACAGACTACCATAAGAAGGGAACAATAGGAAACGTACAAGAGGAGGGAACAATGAAGTTCCCGACAAGATGGCTCTGTTGTACAAGTAGGCGGTCATGTGAGTCGAGGTCATGTGATCGTATAAGTACATATCGGTTAAGAAAAGAAAAGGAAAAGAAAAATGTGGGCCAAGTGCCCAGGAACGTAACATGTAGTGTCCGCTATCTTATCCGTGACGTTTGTAACCTTTCCTAGCTTGCTTATGATGTCTAGTGTGTTTCCTTTGATTTCCTTAGAGACTTTTACGGCTTTGTCCATGGCTTCCAGTGTTACATTCATAACACTTGTAATGCCGTTATGCTGCATGGAGAGGTTTTCGCTGAACCTGGCAAGGTCAGCCCTGAAGCCTTTGCATAGGGAGCTCACCTCGTCCTGTACTTCTTGCTTCTCCTTAACCTCCCTGCTTCTTTTCTCCTCCCGCTCTGATTCTCTGATATATTTAAACATCCCGTCGATGATACGTTCAGTTGAGTCATTGCCATCCAGGATTCTGTTGAGCGCTTCAACTATGGGCTGTAGGAGCGCTACCTTAGTGATGGCGATTCTGTGAGTGCCTGGGGCTGCCACATTCTTCACGTCTGCCGTTCTCTCTTCATTGGTTTGCTCTTTTGTATTTAACTCTTTCATTATGCTTTGTTGGCTGTGAGGCTTGCCCTTAGCTGCAGCCTGCATGGCTGTGGATGACCTGGTGATCTGTGGATTACCCAGCACCAATTTGGACTGAATTTGGCCTTCCAAACCCCCTTTGTTAGGGGGTTTCAACATTTTACAAGTATGTTCAGGTTGCATTTGTTTTCATGTGGGAAAATAAGGAAGAGAGGTATGGAAAGTTATGTCAGTTTACCTCCATGTATGTGTGCACCAATACACCAGCATCATTACTTCTCCCTTTTCACCAGAATGCATTCACAACCTCAAATCTTCAACCCCCAGTCAACCTCTGGCCCGCCTCAACATCATTCCCTGCACTAACATTTATTATCAATTATTTTATGTCTGGTGGTGCCACATAGAGTGTGGAGCACAAGGGGACGGAAAAGCGAAGAGGTCAATGGGGAGAAGTAGCTGTCGGTAAAAAAAACATTGGCAGTGGCTACATGCTATGTTATGGGTGTTGTGAAGTGGAAGGCAGAAGTAACAGGGGTTGTATTAATGTATCTGTGGGACAATGTGGGATTTGCAACACTGTGGAGTAACAATGTCAGTACAGTTACTCCCAAGCAAAGGTAGGAATGGATCAAGGTTTACGATGCAGGTGGAATGGATGAAGTATTTAAAGGACTTACAGATCAAACTATCAAACTGCAAACCATTGAGACGGTTGAGCAGATCACTTGTCCTATTGGAAGGTTTTCTGGTATCCAGGATGTGTTTCCATAAGATCTCAATGGTATCGGGGTGGTGTGTTGGGGACGTGGTAGGAGAGAATACTGCACATGCGATGGAAGCGTTGGGTGGAAGTGGAATGGCAGAGAACAAGAGTTGGAAAGGTTGATGGATGGTGGGTGCAGGGCAAGCACGACAGCCTGAGCTGCCTGAGGAGATAGCTGGTGGCTTTGATAACATTGAGAGCGACCAGGAGCAGGGGTACAGCAGGGAAATGTGTTGAAGAAGAACCCAGGGCCAGCATAAGTCATATGAGATGAGCTGACACCAATTAGAGGTGAATGGGTAATGCTGGTAAGAGAAAAGCCAGAGATGAGGGCAAGTGAATGCATTGGGCCCTCATGTCATGATGTCAATGAGACAGTGATGGGAAGGACATCCAGATTGAGCCAGCATTTGTGGGAGGGGCTGCATGTGTCTTTGTACTTACATACTGCACATAATAAATGTGGATTTAAAAAAAATTGAAGCAGGATGTGAAATATCGGCTTGACCAACTCATAGTTGACCTTGCAGCTCAGAAAAGTCGTGGCTTTGACTCCCTTGACTTGGTTAAATTTTGGCTGAAGTCAATCTTGGCTATGACTTGAAACTGGCTTGGAGCTGTAGCTGTGGCAACACTAAGCACCTCCCACAGGCAACCATGTTTACGGCTGCCCTTCAAATGCAATGCTTCCTTCACCCGCAAACTACTCTTGCTGTTGTCCCTCTTCCAGTGAAGCTCCGGAAGAAACCAACCCGTGCTGACCCCTGCATCTTCACATGTGACTGGCCCAGACCCAGGTCCAAGGACTACCACCTAGCAGAACTGAGAGTGGAAGCGCAACTCCTACACCTCCCCCATCACATCCCACCCCCAACCCTGAAGTCACTGCCCTTCTGCCTGTGGAAGGATGACCAAGATGCTTGCGCTGACCCACCTTGATGCAAATGGACCAATGACATCATCCCAGTCCCTGAGTCCTCTACCCCCTTGGATCTTGTCCTTGGCTCCCTCTCTCTTGGACAGCACTGCACCATGTCAGCTGTCCTGCAGGTGTTCACTGGGCACTGTTTCTGTGGTGAGTATTCCCAATGCATGCACCCCACATCTGGAGATGTCACCACATGTCCCTGCACATTCACACAGACCCCCATTCCAATGATCGAACTGGACCAGGATGGTGACCCCCAGCCGAAAGCTGAGGGAGTCCATGAATCGCCCAGAGAGTGGTCCACAGTTGCGCAGCCACATGCCGCACTTCTTCGGACCATCTCCGTTGCTAATCACAGATTTGAGGACCTCATGGCTGAACACCTGGACCCTCAACATCACACCCCAACCCCATCTCCCCCGCCTTACAGCACCCTGCATTGTGCTCAATGGGGTCACTGTTGCCGTGGTCCTCAGCCCACTGACTTGCCTCCTCCCGTCCCCATCTTGCATTCTGCTTCACACATTATCAATTCCCATTCTCCCTACCTGTGCCTGCTTGTCTCTAAGTTCCATTCTTGCATTCTCATGGACAGTACTATAAACTATTTATTCTGGTCTTTTAAAGGCACAGCCTCCCTCACCACCTTCCTCCTTCATAGCAACTCCCTTCTCCGCCCTCTGCCTCCCTGCCCTGATCTGCCATAGTTCTATTATTACTGGTAGGCCTCCATGCCTTTGGACTTCACATCTCACATTTTATTTTTTCCATCCTGATCTTCTGGACATTCCATTATCTACATCAGTAAAACATGACCACTCTTGACCGCTCTTGACCGCTCTTGACTGCCCTTGGGGATACTTTTTATCCTCTTGATATCTCTTGATGTGCTCCAAGTAGGTTTCAAGAGTGTTTCAAGAAGCAAATTTTGTGACTTGATATGCACTTGTACAAGAGATTTTCTCTTGTACAAGCTAGGTCTCTATTCTTATTTTGTCCTTTTTTCACCTTTTTGTTCTTTTTCACACTTTACCCATTCTTCAGAATTGATCAAGAGAGAAAAAGTGAGTCCAAGTGGCGGTAAAGTCATTTCAAGCCCTTATCAAGTCACACACAGAATTGGTTACAAGGAAATTTCAAGAAGACTTTTATTTTGGTGGAATATAATTTTAATACATGCCCGCTACATACATTAGCTACATGGGATCCTCCCCAGTTCCCTGATCAAAGATTTCATGTGCTCAGTGGTCTGCAAGGGCACATGCACCTGCATGAGGACAGGTAGTCTTGTCAGTCGAGGGTTTTGTCAGTCAAGTGTTTCATCAGTCAAGTGTTTCATCAGTCAAGTGTTTCATCAGTCAAGGGTTTCGTCAGCCAAGCATTTTGTCAGTCAAGTGTTTTGTTGTTTGAGCCCTTCGTCAGAGCATGGTGTGGGGCATTGCGGTGACGGCAGTGGCAGATGGCAATCTTAATGAGGATGTGTAGTTGACAAGGGGTTTTGTCAGTCGAGGGTTTTGTCGTTTGAGCCATTCGTCAGAGCATGGTGTGGGGCATTGCGGCGGCGGCAGTGGCCGATAGCAATCTTAATGAGGATGCATGGTCGACAAGACAGCTGGCAATGGAAGGCAAAAGCCAGCAAGGGGCTCAGCCGCGGAGAGGATGACAGGACTTACCAGGACATGGAATGAAATTGATTGAGTACAGTTCACTTGCTAGGGGGGCAGAGCTCAGGACCAGTCAGGAGGGGTGAGAGCAGAAGGTGAGATCAGGTGAGAGTGCGCCTAGCAGAGGTGCTTGAAGGCGGTCTTGAGTTGGTGGGGGTGGTCATAGTAGCTTGCACAGGAGTGGTGCAGACTGGAAAAGGGAGAGGTCATGACACAGAAAGAACAAGAGAGCAAGAGGTAATAAATCACTGGAGGTGGCGTTGGCTCAAGCTTTGTTACCATCGGTTTTGTGCTACATTTCATATTTGCAGTTCACCCATTGCTTGGGCATGGTGTCTGTGCAGGTACTCGGGGGCACGCAAGGATTCCTCTTCCTCACAAACCGTCTCATGGGTTCGGGACACATCGGAGGCAGTCCTGTTGGGATTGGAAACGCCCAACGCCCAGCAATAGATGTGGAAATGTCAATGACATAGATGCTATTGTGTATGATGTACCCTTGCCATGGCCAATGATGACAGTCTTGCGTCCTACAAGGGTCCTTCAGAACCAAGCATCCCAGCAGCGGTGGGAGGAGTGAATATGAACAAGACAGTGATCATGAGGTGTGAGGGCAGACGCTGGGACTGCCAGTAGTCATGACATGGAAAGAATGTCAGCCTGAGCCTGCGTGGGCACAGGACGCAACTGGTCAGAATATGAAAAAAAAAACTCACAAACTGGGGAGGGGACTGGGAGTGTGAAGATGGCACCTCAGGTGGCTTGGCAACAGGGATGTGATTTGGGCTGCAAGGGAGACGTGAGAGAACAACTGGTCAGGACGTGGACAAAACACGAGCAAGCAAGCAAGGGGAGCTCACCTGCTGGAGAGGGCAGGTGCCTGCTGGCAATGGGACAACATTGGGTGGGTGGCGTGGCACCGCTGTAGGGGCCAGAGAAGTGGTGGAAGGGACAAGGTCAGAACACAGAAAGATAAAAAGCTAGTGCAGTGTACTCACTGACTTGAGAAGGCAGGACGGGACTGGTTATGATGCGAAAAAAAGGCTGGAAAGAGGGTATTCATGGACAGAAAGCGAGCAAGCAAGCAAGCAAAGGAAGCTCACCTGTTGGAGAGGGCAGGTGCGCTGCTGGCAATGGGACAACATTGGGTGGTTGGTGTGGCACCGCCATAGGGGCCAGAGAAGTGGTGGAAGGGATGAGGTTAGAACACAGAAAGATAAAAAGCTAGTGTGGTGTACTCACCAACTTGAGAAGGTGGGACAGGACTGGTTGTGATGCGAAAAAAATGCTGGAAAGAGGGTATTTGTGGACAGAAAGCGAGCAAGCAAGCAAGCAAAGGGAGCTCACCTGTTGGAGAGGGCAGGTGCACTGCTGGCAATGGGATGACATTGGGTGGTTGGCGCGGCACCGCCATAGGGGCCAGAGAAGTGGTGGAAGGGACGAGGTCAGGACACAGAAAGATAAAAAGCTAGTGCGGTGTACTCACAGACTCGAGAAGGCAGGACGAGACTGGTTGTGACGCGAAAAAAGACTGGAAAGAGGGTGTTCGTGGACAAAAAGCAAGCAAGGGGAGCTCACCTGCTGGAGAGGGCAGGTTGCATTGCTGGTAGTGGGATGACATTGGGTGGGTGGCGTGGCACCACTGTAGGGGCCAGAGGAGTGGAGGGATGGGTCAGAACATGTAAAGAAAGTGAGCCAGCATGGGACACCCACGGACTCGAGAGGGTAGGACAGAACTGGTTGGGATGCAGAAAAAAAGTAAGTTGGCGAGAGGGTCGGTAAACCAAAAAGAAAGCATCAATTCATCGGAGGGGGTAGACCCCAGGACTGGTCAGAATACAGAAAAAAAAGCGACGATGTCAGAGGGAAGGAACAATCTAGAGGGCACTAGTGCACTTGCTCGATCATGCAGACGGGACCAGTCAGACTGAAAAAAAGAGGCAAGTGGCTGGAACTGAAACAAGGAAAGCAAGGGACTTGCTG